>Ga0316622_100002650_pt1 | contig 12468 bp, 5 predicted proteins | sample OWC_Aug_OW2_C1_D_FD_207646 | JGI IMG/M metagenome (GOLD analysis project Ga0316622, IMG submission 207646) | Wetland soil microbial communities from Old Woman Creek delta, Ohio, United States - OWC_Aug_OW2_C1_D5_C | ecosystem: Environmental > Terrestrial > Soil > Wetlands | place: USA: Ohio... | reverse complement strand
AACATGCACAAGATCGCTCCTGGCGGCCTCGCCGCTTTCGCGCTGCTCGCCGCACCTGCCACCGGCCAGCTGCCCTTCGTCGAGACCTTCACCAACGGCAGCAACGTGGGGGGCTGGACTCTCGGACCCCCCGCGACCTTCCCCGCGAGCGGGGGCAACCCGGGGTACTACCTCGAGACACTGGTCGACACCTACGCGCCGCGGCCGCGCAGCACCGACAAGAGCTCGCCCTTTGCCGGCGACTGGCGCGCCAGGGGCGTCGTGTCGGTGGGCATCGACCTGCGCACGCTCTCGGTCCAGTTCCCCTTCGACCGCGAGCTGACCTTGATGCTCGGCAACGACAGCGGCACACCCGCCGATCCGCTCGACGACTGCGTGGTCTATTTCTTGGGCACCCGGCGCGTGCCCCAGGTGGCCGAAGGCTGGAAGGGCTTCGACTACTTCGTCGACGTGCAGAGCCCGACCCTCCCACCGGGCTGGAAGGTCTGGAGCTCGGCCAGCGGTTGCACGGACCCCGACGCAGGCTGGAACAAGGTCATCGGCGACGTCTCGTACGTCGAGTACTTCTACGGCAACCCCGAGTACTTCTTCATCTTCGACCAGTGGCGCGTCGGCCTGGACAACGCGCGCATCTCGGGCGAGCTGCCGGCGACGAGCTACTGCATCGCGAAGACCGCCTCGCAGGGCTGCAAGGCAACCGTGTCATTGAGCGGTACGCCCAGTACGACGGGGTCCGCCCCCTTCCTGGTGAACGCCACGCAGGTGGTCAACAACAAGAACGGCCTGCTCTTCTACGGCTTCGCGCCCTGGAACGTGCCTTTCCAGGGTGGAACGCTGTGCGTGGCCGGCCTCGTGCGCCGGACGAGCTTGCAGTTCTCGGGCGGCAACAGCGGTGCTCCGGACTGCTCCGGCAGCTTCAGCTACGACTTCAACGCGCTGATCCAGAGCGGGATCGACCCGCTGCTCGCCTCGGGCGAGGAGGTCTTCGCCCAGTACTGGTATCGGGACCCCGCCAGCGCCAGCTCGACCGGCCTCTCCGACGGGGCCCAATTCACGATCCAGCCCTGATAGCGGGCCGGCGTGGTCGCTCCTCTCCAGGCACGGCGAGACACCCATCGCCCTGCGCGCCCCAGGCGTTCCCTCAGCGGTCGAGGGTGGGCACGCAGCAGGGTGCAGAACTGGTTTGGGAGCCGACCCGAGCGGGTATCCTGCGCACGCTGGGACCGTTCCGGGAGCTGACCGGGCTGGTGTCGGCTTGCTGACCCCGCATGGATACGACGAGTGCCTCGGATCCCGGCCGTCTTCCGCCTGCGGGGGGCCCGGCCGTGTTGCCTGAGCGGGTCGTTCGTCCCGAAGACGGCCGGGCGGTGCTGGCCGGACGATACGCGCTGCTGCGCGAGCTGGAGCGCGGTGCAACGGGCAGCCTCGCGCTGGCCGAGGATCTCTCTACGGGACAGATGCTGATGCTCGCCAGCGCTCCCCGCTCCCAGGACGAGCATCGCGCACGAGCCGGCCTGCAGCGCGAGGCCGAGGTCATCGCCCGTCTGGATCACCCTTCCATCGTCCAGACGCGCGGCGTGGTGCGCGGTGAGGAGGGGGTCTACTTGCTGCCCTTCGAGGCCTTCCAAGGGGATCCCCTGGACGAGGTCGCTGCCTGCTGGCACCGCGACACGGCCTGCGGATGGAGCGCTTTTCCGGTGCGTAAGGCCGTGCGCGTGGCGCTCGCGCTGTGCGAGGCCCTGGCCCACGCTCACGAGCGCGGAGTCGTCCATGGAACGCTCCGCCCGACGTGTGTGCTCGCGGCTCCGACGGGGGAGATCAGGATCGCCGGGTGGGGCGCGGCGCGCGTCCAGGGCGATCCGAGTTCGACATCGGGCGGACGGCCTGCTGTGCCGGAGCCCGATGACCTGGCGCAGAGCGTGCGGCCCTACCTCGCCCCCGAAGTCCTCCGCTCAGGTACGCCGGAGGCCACGCCAGTCAGCGACGTGTTCGGGATCGCTGCTGTGTTGTTCCACCTGTTGGCGGGAACTCCACCGCCCGCCAGCGCCGGGTCCCGTGCGTCGCTCGAGGGTGCGACACGTAAAACCCCTGCGATGAGCACGCCGTACTACCAGACGCCGGCTGCGCTGCGATCTGTCTGTCTGCGCGCGCTCGACGCGCAGCCCCAGCGGCGTTACCTCGGCCCGGCCGAGCTCGGAGCCGACCTGCATGCCTGGCTCGAGGGTCGAGGCGGTATGGCCTTCCGCTGGTCTCCTCTGGCGGCGTTGGCAGCGAGCGTGGAGCGCCGCCCGCGCGCTGCCCGGATCGCAAGCGCCGGCCTCCTCGGCGCAGCCGGGCTGCTCGTGCTCGCCAGTGCGCTCGCTCGGCGCGAACAGGTGATCCGGGACTGGACACGAACTGTCGCGACCGAGGGCAGCGAGCGGGCTCGCGCCCAGCTGCAGAGCGCACTCGAAGCCGAGCTCGAGGGCCTGGCCTGGGATGGTCCTTCGCGGGACGAGGCCAGGCAGCGCTACTTCCGCCTGCTCGTCCAGTTCGGCGTGCTGCCGCGCGAAGGGGAACCGCTGAGGGCTGGGCAGGCTGAAGCTGCCCTGTCGCGGCCGCAACTGCAGCCTGTGCGCGTGCAGCTCGACGAGGCCCTCTGGGGCCTGGCGCGAACCACGCCCGCCGCCTCGGCCGACGGGTTGTCCCTCCCGACGCTGGAGCAGGTGCTGGCCATCCTCGAGCCGACACACGAGGCGGCGCCTGTGGGTGCGGCGCTGGCCGCATGGAGCCGCGCGGACGCCGCCGCGCTGCGCGCGCTGCTCGAGCGCGAGGACGGCTTCGGCTGGGGTCCAGAAACCGCCGAGCATGTCGCCGACGCGGCACTCGCGCTGGGACTGGCCGGCCCGGCAGCGCGACTCTACCGGACCGTCAGCGATGCGCTGCCGGAGCACTGGCGAGCCCGCGTGGCGCGCGCGATCGCACTGGCGCAGACCGGCGACTCGAGCCAGGCGGCGGCGGAGCTCGCCACGGCCCTGGCGTGCGTGCCTTCCTCCGCCGCGGTCCGCGCACTGCTCTCCGCCGCTCTGGAGGCCGACAGTCGCCGCGACGAAGCCCGTGGCGAGCTCGAGCGCGCCCTGGCCCTGGAGCCGGCCGGCACTCCCTTCCACGCCGAGCTGGAGCGGCGCAGGGAGCGACTGACACGGACAAGGGAGCGCTGAGCTACGTCGCCGCCCGCAGAGCGGCGCGCTGGGCCTCGCGCCGCACGCAGATCCAGCCGTCGAGCGCGCAGGTCGCGCCGAGCAGGACGAGCGGGGCCACCTCGCCATAGACGCGCACCTCGGCGAAGGCCCCGAAGCGGAAGACCAGGACGAAATGCACGGGCACGATCCAAAGCGCGCGGCGCACGAAGGACGGCCGGATATAGCGCCAGCCGGCGAGCACGACCAGCCACAGGCCGCCGAAGCACGCCAGGAGCTTGGGCCAGGACTCGGGATCGTTCAGCAAGTTGAGGTTCCTGACCAGGGACTGGGCGTCGTACTGACCGCCGCCGGGCGTGTCCGGGAACATGGACACCTGCAGCAGGCGCAGGCCGGTCCAGACCAGGCTGAGCCCGGCTGCGACCGAGAGCAGCTTGAGCGGGCGGAGACGGTCGTACCAGGTCAGCAGCAGGAGCGGGACGAGCAGGCAGATCACCTCCCGGTTCAGCTCTCCCAGCGCGATGCAGATGGCCAGCCAGCCCCAGCGAGCGCGGTGGATCAGCAGCACGCCCAGGGTGAACAGCAGGACCGAAGGGATGTCGTAGACGTACCACCAGCGCGGGGACTGCAAGTACTGGAAGGACAGCACGCCGAAGAGGGCGAAGCAGGACGGGATCACCAGTCGCCGCTCGCCGACCAACGCGCGTGTCAGGGCCCGCTGAGCGTAGAACAGGGCCACGATGGCCAGCATCTCGATTCCCAGGGCGATGCTCTGGGGCTGCAGCGGAAGATGGGCCCCGTCGCGCAGAGCGCGCACCAGGTGGGGCACCAGGATGCGGTACTGGAACGGCGTCCAGCCCTCTCCCCGCATCAGCGGCTCCAGGGCCGCCGGTCCGTACTCCTGGCTCGTCGTCCGATGGACCCAGGTGAAGACCCCCGACGCGACCACCACGGCGAGGGCCAGAAACACCTCGCGCAGCAGGGTCGTACCAGGGCTTCGACCAGGTGTCCTCGCGTGGTCTGCCGCCGTGGTCGCTGGCTGTCCTGAAGTTCTCACGGGAGCTGCCGCGCGCTGGTCGTGCGCGCTCGAGGAGGTCCATCCAGGACTCGTAGGGGCGGCCTCAAGAGCGGTGTGAGGATAGCGCCTGCGGGGCTACGACCGTGGCAGTGCCCCTCTTCCCGGCTCGCAGGTCGCGCCGAGGCAAGTGCCACGGCGCAGCGCAGCGGAACGGGTTGACAAGGCCGAAAGCGGAGTCGACCCTGCCGCGATGATCACCACCCTGCTCTTGTCGCTGGGGACCCTGGCCGCGGTGCCCGCCGTGCAGGACCCGGTCCCGACCAGGCTGTTGCGCTTCCCCGACATCCACGGCGAGCGCGTCGTGTTCTGCTACGCGGGCGATCTGTGGACGGCACCCTCGACCGGGGGCACGGCTGCGCGGCTGACCGCGCACCCCGGGCTGGAGCTGTTCCCCAAGTTCTCCCCGGACGGCCGTTGGGTGGCCTTCACGGCTCAGTACGACGGCGACGAGCAGGTGTATGTGGTGCCGGCCACGGGAGGCGTGCCCAGGCAGCTCACCTGGTATCCAGCGCGCGGTCCGCTGCCGCCGCGCTGGGGCTACGACAACCAGGTCCACGGCTGGACGCCCGACGGCAAGGCGGTGCTGTTCCGCTCGATGCGCGGGGGCTGGGACCTGACCGACACGCGGCTCCATACCGTGCCGCTCGAGGGCGGGCTGCCCACGCCCTTGCCCATGCCGGTCTCGGGCGCCGGAGACATCAGTCCCGACGGCCAGCAAGTGGTCTACAGCCCGCTGACGCGCGACTTCCGCACCTGGAAGCGCTATCAGGGCGGCTGGGCGCAGGACCTGTACATCTATGACATCGCCACGGCCGCGCTGCGGCCGGTCTCCCACTCGGTGCGCACCGAGCGCGACCCGATGTGGATCGGGGAGGCAATCTGCTTCGCCTCGGACAGGGACGGCACGCTCAATCTGTACTCCTTCGACACGCGCAGCGGCGAGACCCAGCAACTGACACGCGAAACCGTCTGGGATGTGCGCTGGCCCAGCAAGGGCGAGTCCGGCCAGATCGTCTATGAGCTGAACGGGGAGCTGCTCGTGCTCGATCCAGCCGCGCGTCAGGCCAGCAAGATCGCCATCTTCGTCCCCAACGACGGTGTGGCCATGCGGCCCGCGCGGGTGCGCGCCTCCGATGACGTCGAGGGCTTGGGCCTCTCGCCCAAGGGCGAGCGCGTGCTGGTCACGGCCCGCGGCGATGTCTTCACCGTCCCGCCCGAGAAGGGCGAGGTGCGCAACCTGACGCGCACCAGCGGGGCCCACGAGCGCGAGGCCGCCTGGTCGCCGGACGGCTCGCGCGTGGCCTTCCTGTCGGACCGCACCGGGGAGGAGGAGCTCTACGTGACGGCCCAGGATGGCTCCGGCGCATCGGAGCCCCTGACCAGCGGCGGCCGGGCGCGCCGCTACGGGACCTCCTGGTCGCCACGGGGCACGCACATCGCCTTCAACGACAAGGACGGGCGTCTGTGGATGGTGGACGTCGCCAGCAGGGAGCTCGTGGAGGTGGCCAGGGACCCCGGCGGCAGCCTGGGCGACTACACCTGGTCGCCGCACGGTGACCATCTGGCCTTCAGCCTGGGCGAGGAGAGCGGCCTGCGCGCGCTGTGGATCTACACGCTGGCCGACCGCGCACTGCGGCGCGTCACCGACGGCCAGTTCAACGCCAACGAGCCGGTCTGGGACCCCGAGGGGCGCTGGCTCTACTTCCTGTCCGAGCGCGAGTTCGCCCCGCAGATCTCCAGCGCCGAGTGGAACTTCGCCACCAGCCGCACGACCGGGATCTTCGCCCTGGCGCTGCGCAAGGACGTCGCTCACCCCTTCCCGCCAGAGAGCGATGAGGTCACGCTCGAGGAGAAGCAGCAGGGCTCGGCGCAGGAACAGTCAGGCAACGAGCCCGCAGGCGTCGGCCGGCAGTCCGTCGAAGAGGACAAACAGGCCCCCGGCGACGAGCGGGACCCCCAGGAGGAGCGGGCTGCCGAACGCAAGCCGGCCGGCGGCAAGCCGGTGGTGATCGACTTCGACGGACTGGCGCGGCGCGTGGCGCGCGTGCCGGTCGAGGCCGACAACTACTCCAGCCTCACGGCCAACGCCAAGGCGCTGTTCTACCTGCGCCGCGGGGACTTCTTCTACGGCCGCGACAGCGACCGCGACCCGGTTCTGATGGTCTTCGACCTCGAGCAGCGTGAGGCCTCGACACTGGTCGAGGACGCCTCCGGCTACGTGCTCTCGGCCGACGGCTCCAAGCTGCTGGTCCAGGGTCAGGGGGGACCGGCGCTGTACGACGCCTCGCCCAAGGGGGCCGGATCGCGCCAGGAGGTCTCGCTCTCCGGCCTGTACGTCGAGCGCGTGCCGGCCCATGAGTGGATGCAGATCTTCGACGAAGTCTGGCGCCGCTTCCGCGACTACTTCTACGTCCCCAACATGCACGGCTACGACTGGTCCGCCCTGCGCGAGCAATACCGGCCGCTGGTGGCGCACGTGGCGCACCGCTCGGACCTGAACTACGTGATCGGCGAGATGATCGCCGAGCTCAACGTCAGTCATGCCTACATCTCCGGCGGGGAGTGGGAGGCGCCCGAGCGCCCCCGCGTGGGGCTGCTAGGCTGCCTGTTCGAGCTCGACGCCGGCTCGGGGCGCTACCGCATCGCGCGCATCCTGCCCGGCCAGAACGAGGAGGAGCGCTACCGCTCGCCGCTGACCGAGATCGGGGTGGACGCCCGTCAGGGCGACTACGTGCTATCGATCGACGGGCAGCCGCTGCTGGCGACCGAGAACCCCTACCGCCTGCTGCGCCACAAGGCCGGCGGCACCGTCGAGCTGTTGCTGAACGGCGCGCCGTCCGAGGAAGGCGCCCGCCGTGTCAAGGTGCGCCCGATCGCGAGCGAGACCGAGCTCTTCTACCTGGACATGGTGCTGCGACGGCGGGCGCTGGTGTCGGAGCTCTCGGGCGGGCGGCTGGGCTACCTGCACGTGCCCGACATGGGCGCCGACGGCATCCGCGAGTTCATCAAGTGGTACTACGGCCAGATCCGGCGCGAGGGACTGGTCGTGGACGTGCGCAACAACGGCGGCGGCAACGTCTCGCAGATGCTGATCGAGCGCCTCGGACGGCGCCTGCTGGGCACCTCCTTCGCGCGCAACGCCGAGTTCACCTCGAGCTACCCCTCGGCGGTCTTCACCGGCCCGATGGTGTGCCTGCTGAACGAGAACTCGGCCTCCGACGGAGACATCTTCCCCTGGATGTTCCGCGCCGCCGGCCTGGGCCCGCTGATTGGCAAGCGCTCCTGGGGCGGTGTGGTGGGCATCACCAACCACGGCCCGCTGATCGACGGTGGCCAGGTCAACGTGCCCGAGTTCGGCTACGCCGATGCAGGCGGGCAGTGGAGCGTCGAGGGCATCGGCGTCGTCCCCGACATCGAGGTCGAGAACGACCCCTCGGCGCTGCTCTCCGGTCGCGACCCGCAGCTCGAGCGCGGCGTCGAGGAGCTGCTCGCGATGCTCCAGACGCGTTCGGCCCGGCTGCCGCCCCGGCCGCCGGACCCGGTCAAGACCAAGTAGCCCGGTCCCGGTGCCGCGGCCGCAGAGCGGCTCAGCGCGGGCTGGAGCCCGCAGCCCCTGCAGACCCACTGGCCCGCGCTGAGTTCCCGCTGGCCTGGCAGGCGGGCCCGCCCCCGCATCGGCCCGCGCCAGGCTATCCCTCCCCCCCTCGGCGCCTGACGGGCGGCGCGGCGCCACCGGCGCCGGAGCTACTCCTCCCGAATCGGCGGCCGGCGGGTCGTCCGACAGGCTGCTAACCGGCTTTGCGCCGCGCGGCCGGCGTCCGGCCAGCGGTGACGACCCGGTCGCGCCCGCCTTCCTTGGCCAGGTAGACGCGCTCGTCAGCCTGCTTGACCAGTGCGTCGGCGTCCGCAAGGCTGTCGTCGAGGCTCGCCACTCCGACGCTGACCGTGACGGCGCGCTCGAAGCCGGGGACAGCGATCACGCGCTCCCGCACGACGGCGCACAGGCGCTCGCCGACGCGCGCCGCGTCGGGGAGTTCGGTCCCGGGGCAGATCACCAGGAACTCCTCGCCTCCCAGGCGGCAGACCACGTCGACGCTGCGCAGGCTGGCGCGCAGGTTGCGCGCCGTCTCGCGCAACACCACGTCGCCCACGTCGTGGCCGTGCTGGTCGTTGACCGACTTGAACCTGTCGATGTCGACCATCATCACCGACAGAGTCGTGCCGTTGCGTCTGGCCGCCGCCACTTCGCCCTGCAGGCGCTCCAGTGCGTAGCGTCGGTTGGGGAGCCCGGTCAGCGCGTCGGTGACGGCCATGACCTGGAGCTTGCGCTTGGCGATGGCGAGCTGGCTGATCTGGGCCTCACGCTCGCGCAGCAGCGCGGTGACGCGCTCGTCCAGGCGCACGACGCGTTGGGCAGCGCGCACGCGCGCCTGGAGCACGCGCGGGTCGCACGGACGGCCCAGGTACTCGTCCACCCCGAGCTCGAAGGCCTCGAGCACCTGCTTTTCCTCCGAGCGGTCGGTCAGGAGGATGGCGTGCAGGCGCTTGCCGACCTCGCTCTGGCGCAGCGAATGCACGAGCTCGGGGCCGCTGAGCCCCGGCAGACCCCACTCGGTGACGAGCACATGCGGAGCCTGCTCCAGGGCCAGGTCCATGGCCCGCTGACCGTCGGTCGCCATGAGCACCGTGTGGCCGTCCTGCTCCAGATGCTCGATCAGGGCGCGCCGCATGGCGCTGTCGTGCACAGCGAGCAGCACGCGCAGGCCGTTCGGGTCCACTTCCGCGTCGCCGAGCCCCAGGCTGGTGTCCACGATGGCGGACGGATCGCCTGGGCTCTCGCGCGCCTGGATCTCGATGCGAGCGGCGCTGGCCCGCAGGTCGACCAGCGACATCTGAAGCTGGGCGCGGACGCGCATTGCGTCCCCCCACTGGCGCCAACTCTCGACCACGCGGCCCCACAGCTCCTCGAGCCCCTGCTGTTCGAGCTCCAGATGCCCGCGCAGGAGCTCGAGCTCGGCCACTCGCTGCCGGCAGGTGGCAGGCGAGGCGTCGAAGGGCGTCGTCATGGCCCGCGCCAGGTCGCGCGCGCCCTGCAGTGTCTGGGCCAGGCGGACGACCGCGGGCGCACCCAGCTCCTCGGCGTGCGAGCCGCTGCCCACCAAGGCGACGACTTGGGAGAAGGCCTCCGGCAGGTTCCAGTCGCGCAGCAACGCCGCGGCGAGCTCGCGATGGTGGGTGCCCAGGCACTCCTGCTCGATCTCCGCCAGGCGCAGCGCGCTCCCACCCTGGGAGAGCTCGAGGATCTGGCCGTAGGCCATGGGGTGGACGCTCGCCAGCGCCAGCCGGCCGATCCCCGAGAGCAGCCCCAGGGTGAAGGCCTCGCCAGGGTCCACGCCTCCCCGCTGCTCGACGATGCACTGGCAGGCGACGGCCGTGGCCAGCGAATGGGACCAGTAGCCGTCGTAGTCAAAGGCCCTGCAGCGTCCCGTCCGGCTCCCGGCGAGCAGGCTGAAGCCGAGGCTGACGTTGCGCACGGTGCGCAACCCCAGTCGCGCGGCGGCCTCCCTGACGGTCCCGGCGGGCTGCAGGCGCGAGTTCGCCACGGAGTTGGCGAGCTTGAGGATCCGCCCGGTCAGGGTCGGGTCAGCGCGCAGGATCTGGACGACCTCGTCCAGCGAAACGTCGTCGCGCTGGGTCGCGCGCAGGATGGCGAGACCCACCCCGTTGGGCGAGGGCAGATTGCCGGTGAGCTTGAGCTCCTCGAACTGCTTCTCGATCACGCTGCGGGGCTCCGGGGCGGGCCGGCCGGCGGGCTGGAGAGAGGCCGGCGGGTTCGCCTATCGACCCGCCGCCGCGCGGATCTTTCCCCAAAAGCTGCGCGTCCGGGGCCTCGGCTGTGAGGCCTCAGAGGCCGACTGCGGCCAGCCCGTAGGCGGCTGCCAGGAGGGCGGAGGCGGCCCCGCCGCCGGCGGCCAGGGCGAGCCGCGGCGTCGCCTTCACCAGGGGTGTCAGCGCGGGTAGGAACAGGCCGAGTGCGGAAGCCAGCGGCACTGCTGCGACCACCGCGGTCCCCAGGGTGGAGACGGACCCGACCTGCCCGAGCAGCTTGACGACGGGCAGCAGGACGAGGAGCGCGGGGAGAGACGCAAGCACAGGACCCAGCCAAGCCCAGTCCCCGGGAGTTCCCAGGATGCGAGCGCGCAGTGAGGCGTGCAGCCCGAGGCTGGAGAAGAGGGCCGGCCAGGCGAGCGTGTGGACAGCTCCCGGAGCGACGAAGGCTGCGAGCACGGCGAGCGCTGTCCAGAAGACGACCACGCCGGCGGCCAGCGTCTCGATCCAGGTACGGCGCGCCCGCCATGCGAACAGCGCGCCCAGGAAGGTAACCAAGGCGACCAGGCCGAGAGTCGAAAGGGTGCTGCTGAGGAGGTTGCCCCGCTGGACCGCAGCGTCGGCCTGGGCCCGACCGAGCGCGTGCAGGGCCAGGAAGATGCCGCGCTCGATTCCCCAGCAGGCGACGAGCAACGCTGTGGCGATGAGACCTGCGACCGCAGGAGAGGCCAGGGTCGCCAGCAGCACCCCCCGCGACTGCAGCGCGCCGGAGCGCAGGCCGAAGGCGAGCGTTCCGGCGAGCACCAGGGCGGCGAGCAGGGCGAACATCCTCTCCAAGGCCCTGGGGTAGCGGACCAAGACGTTGCCCGGCAGCGTGAAGAAGGTGGCCGTCCCCGTCTGGGATCCCAAGGCATCCAGGTCGGCCTGGCCCAGGTGTCGCGCGAGCCCCAGGACGGTCTCCCCGTGGTGCTGGAGGCTGCGCAGGTCGAGGTTCTCGGGCGTGTCCCAGGGTCTGTGGTAGGCCGAACCCCCGCCGATGAAGGCGAAGTTGAGGCCTGGCAGGCCGCGGCGCTTGAAGACCGAGAAGTCGGTGTCGTTCGGCAGTCGCTCGTACACCGTCGGGCCCAGCGAACTCGCCTGGGGCCAGGCTACGGCCTCGGCGTAGGCCTCGACCCAGGCGGCGTCGTCCGGCCCTGTTTCGAACAGCACCGCCGGTCCGCCGTTGCCGCGGCCCTCGAAGTTGAACACCGCGACGACGCGATCCAGCGCGCCGGGCGCCTGCGCGAAGGCCTTGGCGCCCAGCAGGCCGTACTCCTCGCCATCCGTGAAAAGGAACCACAGTTCGTTCTCGAGTGGCGGCCCTGTCTTCAATGCTCGCAGCGCTTCCAGGAAGGCCGCCACAGCCGCGCCGTCGTCGCCGGCGCCCGGCGCTCCGCCGGCGGAGCGCTCGAGGCTGCGCAGCGGTGGAGGAGCTGCTCCAGCCGGTCCGGAGGCGGCCTCTCCCAACTGGGCAGGTGGAAGCGGGCCGGGGCGGGCGTCGTAGTGGGCCACGAACAGGACAGCGGGGCCGTTCGAGGATCCCCCCCGGGCCGGCAGCCGGGCGAGCAGGTTGACGCCCTGGGCCGACAGGGCGCGTCCCCCGTAGTGGACGACGACCAGCTCGCTCCAGGGCTGCCGTTCCCAGGCGAGACCGAGTTCGTCGAGGCGCCGCTCCACGGCCGCGCGCACGCGATCGTTGGCGGCCGAGTCCAGCGCATGGGGCTCGCGCGCGATCTGCGCGACGAACTCCAGCGCCCGCTCGGCAGCGAAGCACTCGCCGGGCGCCTCGGCGGACGCCGGGGGCGGAGCCCCCGGATCGAGTATCCCCGCCGTGGCCAGGGCCGCGAGTCCGGCCAGCGCCAAGCCCGCGTGCGCTGGCGCAGGCCGCCCGGCCGCTCCGGTCGTGGCGGTGCTCATGGACGGAAAGCTACGCGACTGCGGCGGCTGGGGTCGACACTCGAGTGCCCGCGCATGACGATCCGGTCACGGAGCGCGCGCTTGACAAGTCTGCCGCCCGACCCCATCAAGGGCCCTTCGCGGCGCCGTCGACGACAGCGCCCGGCGAGGAGGGCGGCATGTGGTGGATGGTCGGTCTGGCGTTGGTGCTCGGCGTGGTCGCGGGCTGGGTCCTGCGGACTTCGCTACAAGGCAACGACCGGCGCGTGCTGGACGAGCTGTACACGCGCAAGGTGAAGCTGGCCGAGACCGACCGCGACAAGGCGGTGCGCCAGCTCAACGCGAACCTGGTGGAGATGAACACCTTCGCGGAGCGCTTCGAGGCGCGCGACTCCGAGATCGCCGCCCTGCGCGCGGAGCTCGAGGCCGCAGCCGAGCGCCGCGAGG
>Ga0316622_100002649_pt1 | contig 12469 bp, 10 predicted proteins | sample OWC_Aug_OW2_C1_D_FD_207646 | JGI IMG/M metagenome (GOLD analysis project Ga0316622, IMG submission 207646) | Wetland soil microbial communities from Old Woman Creek delta, Ohio, United States - OWC_Aug_OW2_C1_D5_C | ecosystem: Environmental > Terrestrial > Soil > Wetlands | place: USA: Ohio... | reverse complement strand
CTTGCACGCGCCGGTCCGGCGCGACCCTGTCATGAAACGTGTGCTGCTGTTCATCGTCACCAACCTCGCCGTGATGCTGGTGCTGAGCATTGCTGCCAGCCTGTTGGGCGTCAACCGTTTCCTCACCGCGAACGGGCTGAACATGGGCACGCTGCTCGGTTTTGCCGCGCTGATGGGTTTCGGCGGTGCCATCATCTCATTGCTGATCAGCAAGCCGATGGCCAAATGGAGCACGCGGGCGCAGGTCATCAACGACTCCAGCGATCCGACGCACCGCTGGATCGTCGGCACCGTGCAGGGTTTTGCCCAGAAGGCCGGCATCGGCATGCCCGAGGTCGCCATCTACGACGGCGAGCCCAATGCCTTCGCCACCGGCGCCTTCAAGAACTCGGCCCTGGTGGCGGTGTCCACCGGGCTGCTGCACAGCATGAATCGCGACGAGGTCGAGGCCGTGATCGGCCACGAGGTCGCGCACGTGGCCAACGGCGACATGGTGACGCTGACGCTGATCCAGGGCGTGATGAACACCTTCGTCGTCTTCCTGTCGCGCGTGATCGGCTATTTCGTCGACAAGGTGATCCTGAAGAACGACCGCGAGGGCGTCGGCATCGGCTACGTCGTGACGACGATCGTGCTCGACATCGTGCTGGGCGTGCTGGCCGCGGTGGTCGTGGCCTGGTTCTCGCGCCATCGCGAATACCGTGCCGACGCCGGTGCGGCGGCGCTGATGGGCCGCAAGCAGCCGATGATCAACGCCCTGGCGCGGCTGGGCGGCCTCGATCCCGGCGAGTTGCCGAAGACCGTGGCCAACATGGGCATCAGCAGCCGGCCCAGCGGCATGATGGCGCTGCTGTCCAGCCACCCGCCGATCGAGGATCGCATCCGCGCCCTGCAGCAGGCGGGTTGACCCCCCTAGCGCCCGACGGCGCTCCCCCTCAAGGGGGCGCCGCTGGCGGACCGGCGAAGCCGGTTCCGCGGGGCGGCCGCTTGACGCGGCCCTCAGGTCTTCGCCCGCGGTATGCGGCCGAGCAGGTAGAACTCGTCGTTGGGCCGCATGCCGCTCAGGTTGGCCAGGCGGTTGCTCAGGCCGAAGAAGGCGCTGATGGCGCCGATGTCCCAGATGTCGTCGTCGCTGAAACCATGGCCGCGCAGCGTGGCGAAGTCGCCTTCGTCGACGAGGTGCGACGCGGTCGTGATCTTGAATGCGAAGTCGAGCATGGCGCGCTGGCGCGGCGTGATGTCGGCCTTGCGGTAGTTCACCGCCAGCTGGTCGGCGATGAGCGGCTTCTTCTCGTAGACGCGCAGGATGGCGCCGTGTGCCACCACGCAGTACAGGCACTGGTTGGCGGCCGAGGTGACGACGATGATCATCTCGCGTTCGCCCTTGCTCAGCGTGCCGGTGACCTTGAGCAGCAGCGCGTCGTGGTAGGCCATGAAGGCGCGCCACTCGGCCGGCCGGTGCGCCAACGCCAGGAAGACATTCGGCACGAAGCCGGCCTTTTCCTGCACCTCCAGGATGCGTGTGCGCATGTCCTCGGGCAGGTCCTTCAGTTCGGGTACGGGGTAGCGTGAAATCGCGGTCATGCGGGGGTCTCCTTCGGTGGCTTCAGTTGCGGAACTGCATCGCGTGCAATCGCGCGTACAGGCCGCCGGCGGCCAGCAGCTCGGCGTGGGTGCCCTGCTCGACCAGGCGGCCACCCTCGAGCGCGAGCACGCGGTCGGCGTGTTCGATGGTCGACAGGCGATGGGCGATGACCAGCGTCGTGCGGCCTGCCATCAGCGTCTCCAGTGCCGCCTGCACGGCGCGTTCGGATTCCGAGTCCAGCGCCGAGGTGGCTTCGTCCAGGATCAGGATTGGCGCGTCCTTGAAGATCGCGCGGGCGATCGCCAGCCGCTGGCGCTGGCCTCCTGAAAGCTCGCTGCCGTTGTGGCCGATCAGCGTGTCGGTCCCCTGCGGCAGGCTGTCGACGAAGTCGAGCAGGTGGGCCGCGCGCAGGGCCTCGCGCACGGCCGTGACGGACACATCGGCGCCCAGGGCGACATTGGCCGCCACCGTGTCGTTGAACAGGACGACGTCCTGGCTGACGAGCGCGAACTGGCGCCGCAGCGCCGTCACGTCCCACTCCGCCAGCGGCACGCCGTCGAGCAGGATGCGGCCCGAGGTCGGCTCCAGGAAACGCGGCAGCAGGTGCACCAGTGTCGACTTGCCGGCGCCCGAGGGCCCGACCAGGGCCACCGTCTCGCCGCCGCGCACCTGCAGCGTGAGCTCGTCCAGCGCTGGCGTCGTATCCTCGCGGTAACGAAGCGAAACTCCCTCGTAGCGGATGTCACCGCGTGCGCGGTGTGCCGGCTGCGCCGCGCCGTGCACGCCGCCCTTTTCCTGCGGGCTCTGCTCGACGAGGTCGATGCCCCGTTCCACTGCGGCCAGGCCGCGCGTGATCGGCGCCATGACGTCCGACAGGTGCTTGATCGGCGCCACCAGCATCAGCATCGCGCTGATGAAGGCCACGAAGCTGCCCACCGAGGAGCCGCCGCTGGTGCTCTGCCACAGGGCCAGCACGATCACCGCCGACAGCGCGAAGGCGGCCAGCATCTGCGTCACCGGCGTCATCGTGGCACTGGCGACGACGGCCTTGAGCGTGAGCCGGCGCACGCGCTCGGCGCGCTCCAGGAAACGCGACGACTGCCTGGCCGCCGCGCCGTGCAGGCGCACGATGCGCCAGGCGAGCACATTTTCCTCGACCACGTAGGCCAGCTCGTCGGTGGCCTGCTGGCCCTGCACCGTGAGCCGGTGCAGGCGCCGGCCCAGGGCGCGCATGACGAGCGCGATGGCCGGGAACAGCAGGCCGACGAAGAGCGTGAGCTGCCAGTTCAGCCACAGCAGGTAGGCGAGCAGGGCGAACAGCGTCAGCGCGTCGCGCACCAGCGCCAGCAGCGCGCCCACCAGCAGGGTGACGCCGGTCTGCGCCTCGTAGACCAGCGTGTTGGTCAGGCCGCTGGCGGTGTGGCGCACATAGGTCGCGGGTTCGGCCACCAGCAGGCGGTCGAACATGGCCATGCGCAGGCGAACGACGGCGCGCGTGGCCGTCCAGGCCAGGCCGTACTGGGCCACGAAACCGGCCGCGCTGCGCACCGCGAACAGGCCGATGATGGCCACCGGCACCATCCACAGCGCCAGCCTGCCGGCCGAGAATCCCTCGTCGAGCAGCTGGCTCATCAGCGCCGGGATCAGCGGCTCGGTGGCGGCCAGGACCAGCGAACCCAGTGCCGCCCCGAGCAGGCCGGCGCGGCTGTTGCGCACGTAGGGCAGAAGGCGGGCGAAACGCTGCGACAGGGTGGGCATGGGCAAGGGTTCGTGCGCAGGCCATGAGCCCCCGCCGAGCGCGGATTATCGCGGTGCGCCGGGCCTGCCGGATCCGCTGCCTACAATGCGGCGCTGTTCTGCCTGCCGATCTGATGCCTCCCGCGACCGTTCCGAACCCGATCCCCGACCGCTGGCCGCGACGCCGTTTCCTCGCTGCGCTGGGCAGCACCGCGGCCTGGCCCGCGGCGGCCGCCGAATTCCGCGTCGAGATCTCCGGCGTCGGTGCCACGCAGGTGCCGATCGTGATCGCCGACTTCCGCGGCGAGGACAAGGTCAAGCTGGCCGCCATCGTGCGTGCCGACCTGCAGCGCAGCGGCCTGTTCCGCGCCACGCCGGCCGACGCGCCGATGGACGAAGGCAGCCAGCTCAACCTGACCGACTGGCGCGCGCGCGGCGCCGACGCCGTGGTCGCCGGCTCGGTGACGCGCCTGGCCGACGGCCGTTTCGACGTGCGCTACCGGCTCTGGGACGCGGTCAGGAACGAACAACTGCTGGGCCAGAGCAAGGTCGTGCTCGAGCCCGACCTGCGCCTGGCCGCACACCGCGTCGCCGACGAGATCCACGAGCAGCTGACCGGCGAGCGCGGCGTCTATGCCACCCGCATCGCCTATGTCGTGCGCGTCGGGAGCCGTTTCACCCTGCACGTCACCGACGCCGACGGCGAGGGCGGGCAGGTCGCGCTGGCCAGCCCCGAACCGATCATCTCGCCGGCCTGGTCGCCCGACGGCAAGCAACTGGCCTACGTGTCCTTCGAGTCCCAGAAGGCCGTCGTCTGGGTGCAGGACCTGGGCACCGGCGCGCGCCGCATGGTGGCCAATTTCCGCGGCTCCAACAGCGCGCCGGCCTGGTCGCCGGACGGCCGGCGCCTGGCCGTGACGCTGTCGCAGGACGGCGTGTCGCAGCTTTACACGCTGCCCGCGGCAGGCGGCACGCCGGTGCGCCTGACCAGCAGCAACAGCATCGACACCGAAGCCTGCTACGCGCCGAAGGGCCAGCACATCTATTTCGTCAGCGACCGCGGCGGTGGCCCGCAGATCTACCGCCTGCCGGCCAACGGCGGTGCGGTGGAACGCGTCACGTTCGACGGCAACTACAACATCAGCCCGGCGATCAGCCCCGACGGCCGGCTGCTCGCCTACGTGTCGCGCCGCAACGGTGCGTTCAAGGTGATGACGATGGAACTGGCCGGCGGAACTCCCCAGGCCCTGACCGACACTCAGGATGACGAGAGCCCCGGCTTCGCCCCCAACGGGCGCCTGCTCGTCTATGCCACCCGTCTGCAAGGGAGTGACGTGTTGATGACCACCACGCTGGATGGCAGGATCAAGACGCGTCTCCTGAGCAGTGGCGCCGATGTGCGCGAACCCGCCTGGGGGCCGTTCGGCCGCTGAGCGGACCGCACGGCTGCCCACCCTACCCCCCCGAGAAGGAGACCTACATGACCAAGACCCCCCGCACGGCCTGGAAGCTCGCGCTGCCGATGGCTGCCCTGATGGTGGCGCTGGCCGGCTGCGAATCGACCAAGCTGCCCGAGACGTCGGGCGCGCCCGTCGAGTCGCGCACGCCGATGGCAGGGGGAACCTCAGGCGCCGGGACCGCGGGCGCAAGCGCATCCGGCACCGCGCAGTCGAACGTGGCCACGGTCGACCTGGCCAAGGGAGGCGCGGCCGGCACGGCGATGATGGCCGCGCCGAGCCAGCGCATCGTCTATTTCGACTTCGACAGCTACGCCATCAAGGACGAGTTCAAGGGCGTGATCGACGGCCACGCCCGCGCGCTGGCGGCCAACCGCGACAAGCGCATGGTCGTCGAAGGCCACACCGACGAACGCGGCGGTCGTGAATACAACCTGGCGCTGGGCCAGAAGCGCGCTGAGGCGGTACTGCGGTCGCTCGAACTGCTGGGTGTCGGCAGCCAGCAACTCGAGGCCGTGAGCTTCGGTGAAGAGCGGCCGGCGGTGCAGGGCAGCGACGAGACGGCCTGGGCGCGCAACCGGCGCGCCGAGCTGAAGGACCGCTGAGATGCGCGGCGCCGGGCCGCTGCGCGCTGCGCTGGCGATCGCGCTATTGGGCCTGGCCGCCGGTGCGGCGCAGGCAGGGCTGTTCGATGACGACGAGGCGCGCAAGGCGATCATCGACCTGCGCGAGCGCATGGCGGCCAGCGAGGCGCAACACAAGGCGCGGGCCGCCGAGCTGGCGTCGAACAATGCGCTGATGGCCGAGCAACTGGCGGCGCTGAGGCGCAGCGTGCTGGAGCTCAACAACCAGATCGAGGCCATGCGCACCGAGGTCGCCCGCCTGCGCGGCAACGACGAGCAGGTGATGCGTGAACTGTCCGAGATGCAGCGCCGCCAGAAGGACGCCACGCAGGCCCTCGACGAGCGGCTGGGCAAGATGGAGCCGGTGAAGGTGACGCTGGACGGCCGCGAATTCGTCGCCGAACGGGCCGAGAAGGCCGCCTACGACGAGGCCATGGCGACCCTGCGCAGCGGTGACTTCGACAAGGCGGTGACCCAGTTCGGCGCCTTCCAGCGCCGTTACCCGACCAGCGGATATGCCAACAGCACCCGCTTCTGGCTCGGCAATGCGCTGTACGGCAAGCGCGACTACAAGGAAGCGATCAGCGCCTTCCGTGCCTTCGTGAGCGCCGCGCCCGACCATCCGCAGGCGCCCGAGGCCCTGCTGGCGCTGGCCAACAGCCAGGCCGAGATGAAGGACGTGAAGGGTGCGCGGCGGACCATCGAGGAACTGATGAAGACCTACCCGCAGTCCGAGGCCGCGCAGGCCGGCAAGCAGAGGCTGGCCTCGATCAAGTAGTGCCGGCACAGGCAGGGTGCGGCGCCGCGGGACCCCTTGCCTAGAATCCCTGCATGCAGGAAGCCGAACTCCCCGGACTCGTCGCCCAGGTGCTGTGGTCCGCCTTCGCGCTGGCGGCGGTCTTCGGCGCCATCGCCCAGCGCACGCATTTCTGCACCATGGGCGCGGTGGCCGACATCGTCAACATGGGTGACTGGACGCGCATGCGCATGTGGCTGCTGGCCATCGGCACGGCGATGATCGGTTTCAACGCCATGGTCGGCCTGGGCTGGGTCGAGGCCCGCGACAGCGTGTACGCCGGGCCGCGCCTGATCTGGCTGTCCAACGTGCTGGGCGGGCTGCTGTTCGGCTTTGGCATGGTGCTCGCCTCGGGTTGCGGCAGCAAGACGCTGGTGCGCATCGGCGGCGGCAGCCTGAAGGCCCTGCTCGTCTTCTGCGTGCTCGGCATCGCGTCCTACGCCACGCTGCGCGGCATCGTCGCGGTGGCCCGCGTGGCCTTCGTCGATACCGTGGCGCTGACGCTGCCCGCCGGCCAGGACCTGCCTTCGCTGCTGATGCAGGCCACCGGCGCCAGCGGCGGCATGTCGGCGCTGGGGCTGGGACTGGGTTTCGGGCTGGCACTGGTGGCCTTCGTGCTGGCGCGTCCCGAAGGTCGCTCGGCCGAGGTACTGCTGGCGGGTCTGGGCATCGGCGCGGTGATCGTCGGCGTGTGGTGGGTGTCGGGCCGGCTCGGCCATCTCGCGGAGCACCCGGTGACGCTGGAAGACGTATTCCTGGCCACCAATACGCAGCGCATGGAGTCGCTGACCTTCGTCGCCCCCATCGCCTACACGCTGGACTGGCTGATCTTGTTCAGCGACACGAGCAAGGTGCTGACGATCGGCATCGTCACGACGCTTGGCGTGGTGGCCGGGTCGGCGCTGGTGGCGCTGCTGACGCGCAGTTTTCGCTGGGAGGGCTTCGCCGGCACCGAGGACACCGCCAACCACATCGTCGGTGCGGTGCTGATGGGCATCGGCGGCGTCACGGCCATGGGCTGCACGGTGGGGCAGGGGCTGTCGGGCATCTCGACCCTGGCCCTGGGCAGCTTCATCGCGCTGGCCGCCATCATGGCCGGAGCGGTGCTGGCGCTGCGCTGGCAGATGTGGCGCCTGGAGCGGCAGGCGTGAGCGTCGCCGCGGCCGAGGCCGACCTGGAGCGCCGCTTCGGTGGCCTGCGGCGGCTGTACGGCGACGCCGGCTACACGCGGCTGCGCGGCGCGCGCGTCGCCGTGGTCGGCGTGGGCGGCGTCGGCTCCTGGGCCGCCGAGGCGCTGGCGCGCAGCGGCGTGGCGCGGCTGGTGCTGATCGACCTGGACCATGTGTCCGAGTCCAACGTCAACCGCCAGGTGCAGGCGCTGGGCCGCACGCTGGGCCAGGCCAAGGTGCAGGCGCTGCGCGACCGCATCGCCGACATCCACCCCGGCTGCGAGGTGCTGGCGGTGGAAGAGTTCGTGGCGCCCGACAACTGGCCGGCGCTGCTGCCGGCGCCGGTGGACCTGGTGCTGGACGCCTGCGACCAGGTGAGCGCCAAGCTGGCGCTGGCGGCGTGGAGCCTGCGCGAGCAGGTGCCGCTGGTGTGCGTGGGCGCCGCCGGCGGCAAGCGCCAGGCGCGGCGCGTGGAAGTGGCCGACCTGGCGGAGGCCACGCACGACCCGCTGCTGGCCAGCCTGCGCCAGCGTCTGCGCAAGCAGGCCGGCGCCGCGCGCCAGGGTTCCATCGGCGTGCGCTGTGTCTTCTCGCGCGAAACGATCGTGCCGCCCGCCGCGGTCTGCGCGCCGGGCGAATCGGAGGACATGGCGGGGGCGGTCGACGGCAGCCTGAACTGCCGCGGCTATGGGTCCAGCGTCATGGTCACGGCCACCTTCGGCATGGTCGCGGCCAGCGAGGCGGCAGAACTGCTGGCCGCGCCCGTGGCGCAGCGCGACCGGGAGGGCGCAAAAAGCCGGATATACTTTGAGGCTCTACGGACGGGTCGTTAGCTCAGTCGGTAGAGCAGCGGACTTTTAATCCGTTGGTCGCGTGTTCGAGTCACGCACGACCCACCACGTGACAGTCAGATTTCAGGGCTCTTAGCTCAGTTGGTAGAGCAGCGGACTCTTAATCCGTAGGTCGAGTGTTCGAGTCACTCAGGGCCCACCAGAAAAGGCAACGGCTTGGCAGCGATGCCAGGCCGTTGTCCATTGAGGATCGCGGCGGCCAGGGAGTGCCCGTCCTTTGCGTCGACGTGCGGTCCCTGTGTCCCGCCGGACGGGTCGCTTCCCGGGGCTCTTGATGCAGCTCAATGGCGCATCCGGGGCAGGTGGAAGACTGACAGGTCAGACGCGCGCGCAGGGTATGCGTCGCTCGCCGGCTCGCGTTCAGAGTAGGGCTTGCTGCAAGGAGATTCCATGAAGACGGGTCCTGGTTTCAGAGTGTTGGTGGCCGCTGTTCTTGCCGCCGTGTTGGTCGGCGGCTGCAGCACCTACGCCATCGGCCCGTCCGTCACCTATACGTTCGATCCCCGGTTCAGCTTCAACGAGTTGAAGACCTACCGCTGGGTCGACGCCAAGCCGGTGTATGGGGGCGACCCGCTGCTGGAAGCCAATGTTCGATTCCTGGCAGATCGCGTGCTGGCGGCCAGAGGTTTGAAGTCGGCGGCGGACAAGGTGGACTTCGTCGTGTCGGTGGGCTATGAGTTCAGCAGCTACCGCAACGAACTCCGCACGCTGACCCTGAACCTCGCGCGGGCCGACAACAACGAGCTGGTCTGGCGGGGCATGGCCGCGGGGGCGATCAAGACCGATGCCTCCTCCGGCGATCTGAAGAATGTGGTTGAGGGCATGCTCGCCAACTTCCCCCCGGGCGCGGCCACTGCTGCGAGCGGCGGATAGCCCGGCAGCGCATCCGAACCTCGTGCTCGGGCCCGGCAGCGCCCCTGGCGAGTGCAGGCCGCCGCCACCACCGAAGTTCACCCGTTGGCGACGAAGGCGGCCACCAGCCCGCCACAGGCCAGCGCGCACAAGACCGCGATCAGCAGGCGTGTCCGCGCCGACGAGCCCAGCGTCGCCATCACCTGCTGCACGTCGCCTTCGATGAGCCGCGGGCTCGCCGCCCAGGTCGGCGACGGGACGATGCCGCCCTGGGCCGCCGAGTAGCGGCCGAAGGCGCACACCTGGGCACCGGCGCGGATGGATCGCTGCAGGAGCCGGCAGCGGAGCAGGTCGAGTTCGTCCAGGCGGGCGTAAGCCACATCGCTGCGGTAGGTGCCGTCGGCATCGGTCCACCGGTTCACCAGTTCCTGGGCCGAAGTGTCGGGGCCGGTGAACACCGTCGCCTGCGCGTAGCGCCGGAAGGCCGCGATGCGGTCGGCGGCCGGCGCGGCCACCTCGCCGCCTTCCAGGTCGGGCACCGCCAGCAGCTTGTGGCTGCCGGTCCGGGTGACGATCACCGACGGCGTCAGGCCCGAGCCCTTGAAATGCGTCAGGACCATCCTGCGCTTGCCCTGGCCGCGGTCCTCGGTGACCTGGTAGTCGTAGGCGACGCACTCGGCGTCGTCGAGCGGTGCGCGCAGCAGGCTGCCCCGCGGCTGGATCGTGCCCAGCAGCACGGCCGGGGCGCCGTCGATCGGCTGCACGCCGGCGATGCCGTTGTCGATGGCCACCTGCTCGCGCCAGCGCCGGAACGACGAGAACAGCAGGTTCAGCGCGCCCCAGCCCGCCAGACCGGCGAGGACCGCGACACCGATCGTATCGATGAAGCCGTGGCCGGCGTGCCGCTGCAGCAGCCAGGAGATCGCTGCCGCCAGCACCAGCCAGCCGCCCAGTCCGATCAGACAGCCAACCGCCGCGTGTCGCATCGCAATGCCCTCCCGTGTACGGGCCTGCGAACAGGCCTCCGCCGCCGCCGGCACCGCCGGCCCGATCGGGTGTGTGCGCATTCTGACAACGATGCGCACTATGGCCCGCGCATCGCCGGTACGCCTCGTGCGCGGCGACGAGTGTGGCGCGGTGGCGGCGTAGCATCGGCGGTGGAGCGCCACCACCCGGCCGCGCCCTGGACCTTCGGGGTGTCGCCCGTCGGGCTCTGCCGGGAGAAGACTGCGGCCGCCGGCCGATGGCAGGCACTCCGTGTGCGCTCCGTGTCTCGTTGGGGGAAATCCTGATGCCAGTTCGAGTCGTTCTTCAGGCGCCGCGCCTGCTTGCGGCCTTCATGGCCGGCATGTGCGTCGGCGCCTTCGCACAGCAGCCGCCGCAGGTGGTCAAGCCGCCGGTGGCGCAGGCATGGATCGATGTCGCCACCCATGGTGGCATGGGCATGCCCGGCGGGATGGGGATGCCGGGCGCAGGCGGCGGCAACCCGATGTCGATGCTCGGTGGCCTCTTCGGCGTTGGCGGTGCGGGCCAGAACAGCTTTGGTCAGACGCAAGCCATGTCCCCCGGACGCTGGGTGGACGTGACGCTGTACACCCGCAACAACCCTCAGCTGGCCGAGGCCCAGCAGAGCGTGCCGGCCGGCTTCCTGAGTCCGGCGCTGAAGCTGCAGAGCCCGAAGGAGACGCGTGGCAGCGCGCCCGACCCCGGTGACGAGCGCACCACCGAGCCCGAGTTCGAGCGGCCCAAGGGCAGGATGCTGCTGTACTGGGGCTGTGGTGACGCGGTGCGCGCGGGCCAGCCGCGGGTGGTCGACTTCGCCACGGCCACGCCGGCCGACCTCGGGCGCTTCTTCCAGTCTCGCCGTGCCACGCAGCGCGGCACGCATGCGGCCACGGGCCGGCCGGTCTGGCCGAGCCCGGCCGATGCGCGCATGGTGCCGCCGCAGGCGTCGCTGGTGGGCGAGCACGGCTACACGGGCACCGGCGTGCCCGAGGGCTTCCGCTTCCAGGTGCAGGCGGCGCAGGACCTGATGCCCGTCATCGCGCTGAAGCAGAAGGATGCCGGCGGTGCAACGCAACTCGAGTGGCAGGCGCTGCCCACGGCCCGCGCCTACTTCATCTCCGGCATGGGCGCGCGCGAGAACAACGAGATCGTGATCTGGACGAGCAGCGAGCAGCCCGACATCGGCTTCGGACTGCTCGACTACCAGACCAACGCCGCCGTGGACCGCTGGCTCAAGGAGCAGGTGCTGCTGGCACCGCAGACGACGCAGTGCACGGTGCCCAAGGGCATCTTCCCCGGTCCGGGGGCGATGCTGCGCATGATCGCCTACGGCAACGAGTTGAACCTGGCCCACCCCCCGCGGCCCAAGGACCCCAAGATCGCGTGGGAGCCGGAGTGGGCGGTCAAGCTGCGCGTGAAGTCCGTGGCCAGCGCCATGCTCGGCATGGAGATGCCCGAGGCTCCCGCCACCGCGACGCCGGCCGCGGAGCCCGGGAAGGAGGCGGACAAGCCCGGCGTCAAGGACCTCCTGAAGGGCATCTTCGGGCGCTGAGGGGCGGCCGCCGCCTGTCGACCGGGACGCACCGACGGGCGTCGCGCACGGTCCGATGCGAGACGGAATTCGCGGCTTGACGTCCTTTCATCGCCGCGCGGCTCCGCGGCGGCTTGCGCCCCTCAATCTGCGGGCGTGCCGGCCGTTAGCAGAGGTGGGTGCAGCACACTGGCGGACCGTGGACAAACGCGGACCGCCGTGCTGTGCTGCGCACCGCAAGCATCGCCGCTGATCCGGGCCCTGGACCTGCGCCACGCGATGGGACACGATCTGACCGGGACCCCGAGCATCCAGCCATGACCACCGCCGCCGATATCACGACCGTGAGTTATTCGGGTGACCCGCGCGCCGACGCGCTGCTCGGTCAGATGCCCGACTGGAACCACCTGCTGCCGACGCGCACGACGCTGTATTACACCTTCGACCTCGGCGTCATCGACACGGCGACCGAGCCGGCCCTGACGGCCTTCAATGCGGCCCAGCGGGGGGCCGCCATCGCGATCCTGGACTACGTGTCCAGCGTCTGCGGCATCTCCTTCGCGGAGGTCGCGTCGGGCACCGCGGCGGATCTGCACTTCGGTGCCTGCAATATCGCGGGGTCCGCATTCAACGGGCTGATGCGTTCGAGCGAGAGCTGGTCCACCCGGTCCGACGGCACCTTGGCGACCTATACCGCCGACGCGTTCATCTACCTCGACAACGCGGAATTCGCGTCCACCAACACCAACCCCAGCGCGGGATCGGTCGGCTACCAGGTCCTGCTGCACGAGATCGGTCATGCGCTGGGGCTGGCACACCCGTTCGAAGGGCCCTATGCGCTGCCCACCGGCGAGGACAACACC
>Ga0316622_100002648_pt1 | contig 12472 bp, 10 predicted proteins | sample OWC_Aug_OW2_C1_D_FD_207646 | JGI IMG/M metagenome (GOLD analysis project Ga0316622, IMG submission 207646) | Wetland soil microbial communities from Old Woman Creek delta, Ohio, United States - OWC_Aug_OW2_C1_D5_C | ecosystem: Environmental > Terrestrial > Soil > Wetlands | place: USA: Ohio... | reverse complement strand
CGTGCGACGCCAGGGATGGCGGCGCACGAGCCTCCAGGGATGGATTCACGGCGTGTCCCGACAGGCCCACCCCGGACCGCGCCGCGTTACCTGCGCAAGTCCTAGTAAGCCCCTTTCCCCTGTGGAATTTCAGGCGCGATCAGGTCTTGCGTGGCTCCGGCCACGCGGCTTACTCTGCGGCGCAGACTCAGCCCCCCGTGACGCCTGGCTCGGTGTGACCACGAGCCGCTGGCCGTGGCCGGAGGGGCTGAAATATCGTCTAGTGGTATTCGGAGGCGGACAGTGGAACTCAGTGGCGCCCAGATCATCGTGCAGTTCCTGAAGGACGAGGGTGTGGAGTGCATCTTCGGCTATCCGGGGGGCGCGGTGCTCCACATCTACGACGAGCTCTACAAGCAAGACGACGTCAAGCATATTCTGGTCCGCCACGAGCAGGGCGCGGCGCACGCCGCGGACGGCTACGCGCGGGCGACCGGCAAGCCCGGCGTGTGTCTTGTGACCTCCGGCCCCGGGGCCACCAACGCGGTCACCGGTATTGCCACCGCCCACATGGACTCGATCCCGCTGGTGGTGCTGACCGGCCAGGTGCCGACGCCCTGGATTGGCAGCGACGCCTTCCAGGAGGTCGACACCGTTGGCATCACCCGCCCGTGCGTGAAGCACAACTTCCTGGTAAAGGACGTGCGCGAGCTGGCGGACACGCTCAAGAAGGCCTTTTACATCGCGAGCACCGGACGCCCCGGGCCGGTAGTGGTCGACATCCCGAAGGACGTGACCGACCCGCGCGTGAAGGTCCCGTACACGCACCCGAAGAAGGTGCACGTGCGCTCCTACAACCCGGTTCTCAAGGGGCATAGCAAGCAGGTCCGGCGTGCCGTGGAGGTCTTGCTGGGCGCGAAGCGGCCCATGATCTACACGGGTGGTGGCGTCATCCTGGGCGAAGGGTCGCGGGAGCTCACCGACCTCACGCGGCTGCTCGGCTACCCCATCACCAACACGCTCATGGGGCTTGGCGGGTATCCCGGGACCGACCGGCAGTTCCTCGGCATGCTCGGGAAGCACGGTACGTATGAGGCCAACATGGCGATGCACGAGTGCGACGTGCTGCTCGCCGTCGGGGCCCGCTTCGATGACCGGGTGACCGGAAAGATCGACACCTTCTGTCCCCATGCCCAGATCATCCACATCGACGTCGACCCCGCTTCCATCTCCAAGAACGTGAAGGTCGACATCCCGATCGTCGGGTCTGTCGCCCATGTCCTGCGCGACATGATTGACGTGGTCAAGGAGAGCGACCTCAAGCCGGATAGCGCCGCGGTCGCCCAGTGGTGGGCGCAGATCGACAAGTGGCGCGGCCTCGAGTGCCTGAAGTACGACCGCGGCTCTGAGCTGATCAAGCCGCAGTTCGTGATCGAGACCCTGTACAAGGTCACCCGGGGGGACGCCTACGTCACCTCCGACGTGGGCCAGCACCAGATGTGGGCGGCGCAGTTCTACAAGTTCGACCTGCCGCGGCGCTGGATCAACTCCGGAGGGCTCGGGACGATGGGCTTCGGCCTCCCGGCGGCCATGGGGGTCAAGCTCGCTTTTCCCAACGAGCCGGTGGTATGTGTCACGGGCGAGGCCAGCGTCCAGATGTGCATCCAGGAGCTCTCGACCTGCTTCCAGTACAAGCTGCCGATCAAGGTCGTGAACCTGAACAACCGTTACATGGGCATGGTCCGGCAGTGGCAGGAGTTCTTTTACGGCAGCCGCTACTCCCACTCTTACATGGACGCGCTGCCGGATTTCGTCAAGCTCGCGGAGGCCTATGGTCACTCGGGGATGCGGATCGAGAGGCCGGCTGACGTGGAGGGGGCGCTGCGCGAGGCGATGGCGAGCGACAAGCTCGTGTTTCTCGACTTCATCACCGACCCGACCGAGAACGTCTACCCAATGATCGAGGCCGGCAAGGGGCAGGATGAGATGCGCCTCTCGCCGCACCTATCTGCCGAGAGGGAGCTTGCCTGAGATGCGCCACATCATCTCCATCCTTCTGGAAAATGAGGCCGGTGCCCTGTCGCGAGTGGCCGGTCTGTTCTCCGCGCGGGGGTACAACATCGAGTCGCTCACGGTCGCCCCGACGGAGGACTCCTCGCTCTCGCGCATGACCCTCGTCACCCGCGGCAGCGACGACATCATCGAGCAGATCACCAAGCAGCTGAACAAGCTGGTCGACGTGGTCAAGCTCATGGACCTGTCGGAGGGACCGTACATGGAGCGCGAGCTCATGCTCCTCAAGGCGCGCGCCGTGACCAGCGCGCGTGAGGAGCTCAAGCGCCTCGCCGACATCTTCCGCGGTCGCATCATCGACGTCACGGACGGGACCTATACCATCGAGCTGACGGGGACGAGTGACAAGCTCGATGCCTTCATCGAGGCGGTGGGCTCCAAGGACATCGTCGAGGTCGTCCGGACGGGGGTCTCCGGCATCGCCCGGGGCGAGCGCAGCCTGCGTGCCTGAAGAGGCTTCGCCCGGGGCCGGATGGAGGGCGTTCTCGGACCTTGGCCGGGGCTGAGACGGGGCGAACGGATCCGCACCGAGCTTGATCGCGCCAGAGGGACGATGGCCGTTGCTGGCAGGCGTGGCCGGTGCCGTGGCCGCCCATGCCGCTGCAGGCCCCCGCGTGGCGGGGGGGATCTGGGCCCTGGTGGCCGCGCTGGCCTGGGTCTACCGCGAGCCGCGGGTGCGCGTCCCCTCATCGCCGCTCGCCGTGGTAAGTCCGGTCGACGGCAAGGTCCTGGTCGTGCGCGGCTGTGCCGATCCGTGGCTCGGCCGGGAGGCAAGACGGATCGGGCTGCGTGTGCGCTGGCCGGGGGTCGCGCCGCTGCGCTGCCCGGTCGAGGGCCGGGTGGAGGACTACCGGTTTGCGGTGGATCAGTACAAGGGCGAGGCGTTCTGTGGCGCCGGCCGGCGCATGGCCGAGAGCCACGGGCTCTGGCTGCGGACCGACGAGGGTGACGACGTGGTGCTGGTGGCCTCGTCCTTCACACGCCTGATGCGGCTCTCCGCCCCGCTGCACGTGGGCTCGCGCCTGGGCCAGGGGCAGCGCCTCGGCTTCGTGCACTTCGCCTCGCGCGTCGACGTCCTGCTGCCGGCCGACGTGCGGACGACGGTGCAGCGCGGGGATCGGGCCAGGGCGGGGCAGGCGATCCTGGCCCAGCTCGTCCATCGGCGGCCACCTCGTGGGCAGACGGTGGCGCCGACCGGGGAGGAACGCCGATGAACGAGACCTCGCTTGACCCTGGCACGCCGCCCAAGCCGACCCGCCGGGGCATCTACCTGCTGCCGAACCTCTTCACCACGGCCGCGCTGTTCGCCGGCTTCTACGCGATCGTGGCGGCGATCGGGGGGCGCTACGAGGCCGCGGCGGTCGCGGTGTTCGTGGCGATGGTGCTCGACGGCGTGGATGGCCGCGTGGCCCGGATGACCAACACCCAGAGCGCCTTCGGGGCCGAGTACGACAGCCTCTGCGACATGGTGTCCTTCGGGGTGGCGCCGGCCCTCGTGGCCTTCGAGTGGTCCCTGCACTCGCTGGGTAAGCTCGGCTGGCTCGCGGCCTTCGTCTACACCGCGGCGGCCGCCCTGCGCCTGGCGCGCTTCAATACCCAGATCGCGGTTGCCGACAAGCGCTACTTCCAGGGCCTTCCGAGCCCCTCCGCGGCGGCCTTGGTCGCCGGGATGGTGTGGGCCGGCTACGAGCAGGAGATCGCGGGCGAGTCCGTGCGCTACTTCGCCTTCGCCGTGACGCTCGTGGCCGGGCTGCTGATGGTCAGCAATTTTCGCTATCACAGCTTCAAGGCGCTCGACCTCCAAGGCAAGGTGCGGTTTGTCACCGTGCTCGCGGTCGTGCTGGTATTCGTCCTGGTCTCGGTCCACCCACCCCACATCCTGTTCCTGGGCTTTTTCCTTTACGCCGCATCAGGTCCCGCGGTGACGGTCGTCCAGCTTCGCCGGCGCAGGGCGGGGCGCCGCACCCCGAATGTCACGCGGGGTCCGGAAGGCGGCGCGCCGCGGGGCCCAAGCTGAGGGCTTGGCAACGGAAGGCAGGCGTACTATAGTCCACCTTACTAGTAGGAATTGCCCCTGGCGTCTGTGATGAGCCTTCCGTCCGCACAGGCTGTACGCATGCCGGCGACTCCCTCCCGCGGGGCCGTCGTGGCGTGCCCGTGGCCTGGCCTGCTCCGCCTTACCCGGCGACTGCGCCTGCGCTAGCGCGGCGCAACCACACCACCGGCCCGGGTGCGGGCCGATTCAACCAGGAACGTGAGGGGGCCTCCGGTGGAACGGGGGGCCGGGTAAACTGTGCCGGTGCCGTGCCGCGCCACCGGGCTAGACGGAGCCAATTCCATGAGAGACAGACTGATCATTTTCGACACCACGCTCCGGGACGGGGAGCAGAGTCCGGGCGCGTCGATGACCCGGGAGGAGAAGGTACGCATCGCCAAGGCGCTTGAGCGGCTGCGGGTGGACGTGATCGAGGCGGGCTTTCCGATCGCGAGCCCCGGCGACTTCGAGGCCGTCCAGGCGGTGGCCCGGGCGATCAAGGACAGCACCGTCTGCGGGCTGGCCCGGGCGCTCGACCGGGACATCGACCGCGCGGCCGAGGCGCTGAAGGACGCGGTCGCGCCACGCATCCACACCTTCATCGCCACGTCGCCGATCCACATGGAGAAGAAGCTGCGGATGTCGCCGGGGCAGGTGGTCGAGCAGGCCGTGCTCGCGGTGCGCCGCGCCCGGCAGCACACGGACGATGTGGAGTTCTCACCCGAGGACGCCGGTCGCTCCGACACCGACTTCCTCTGCCGGGTGCTCGAGGCGGTGATCGACGCCGGGGCGCGCACCCTCAACATCCCCGATACGGTGGGCTACAGCACCCCTGACCGGTTCGGCGCGCTCATTCGCGAGCTGCGCGAGCGGATCCCGAGCTCGGACCGGGCGGTGTTCTCGGTCCACTGCCACAACGACCTGGGCCTCGCCGTCGCCAACAGCCTCTCGGCCGTCCTGAACGGCGCACGCCAGGTCGAGTGCACCATCAACGGCCTGGGCGAGCGGGCTGGCAACGCCGCGCTCGAGGAGGTCGTCATGGCGGTGCGCACGCGCCAAGACATCTTCCCCGTCGACGTGCGCCTCGACACCACGCAGATCGTCCACTGCTCCCGCCTGGTCTCGAACATCACCGGTTTTCCGGTGCAGCCGAACAAGGCCATCGTCGGGGCGAACGCCTTTGCCCACGAGTCTGGCATCCACCAGGACGGGGTCCTGAAGAGCCGCGAGACCTACGAGATCATGCGTGCCGAGGACGTCGGCTGGGCCACCAACCGCATGGTGCTGGGCAAGCACTCGGGCCGCAACGCCTTCCGCGCTCGGCTCAAGGACCTCGGCATGGTGTTCGAGAGCGAGGAGGAGCTCAACGCCGCGTTCGAGCGGTTCAAGGACCTCGCCGACAAGAAGCACGAGATCTACGACGAGGACCTGCAGGTGCTCGTAACCGACACCGGACTCGCAGCCGGGCACGAGCGCTTTCGCCTGCTCTCGCTCAAGGTGACCTCGGAGACGGGCCGTGCACCGCACGCGTCGGTGAGCCTCGCGGTCGACGGTGGCGAGTCCCAGGCGGCTGCTGACGGCGGTGGTCCGGTCGACGCCTCCTTCAAGGCGATCGACAGCATCCTCAAGAGCGGCACGACGCTGCAGCTCTACTCCGTCAGCAACATCACCAGCGGGACGGACTCCCAGGGCGAGGTGACGGTGCGGCTAGAGAAGGGTGGGCGGATCGTCAACGGCCAGGGTGCCGACACCGACATCGTCGTCGCCTCGGTCAAGGCCTACCTCCATGCCCTGAACAAGATCCTCGCCCCCGCCGAGCGCACCCACCCGCAGCTGTAGCGGAGATGGCCACGGATTTCACGGATTATCACGGACAAGAGATTGCCGGCCCCGGGCCTGCATCGCTGCGGGACTCATGGCCGCTATCCCTGACGGGTGACCTCGACGCAGACCCCTTCTCTCCCTTCCTAATCCGTGAAATCCGTGTTAATCCGTGGCCATATTTCTTTTTCCCTGTTGATCCGTGGCCATGCTCTTTAGCTTTGTCCGTCTTGATCCGTGGCTCCTGCTCCATTCTCGCTAGGTCCGTGCCAATCCGTGGCTGAGCGGCTTCGATGAGGCGAGGAGAACGCCGGCGGGAGTACCTCAAGGCCCTGGGCATCGAGCTCTGGGTGCCGCGCGACGCCGTTGCCCGCGGCACCGTAGGGCCAGGGGACGCGGAGCCAGACGAGCCAGCGCCGTCACCTACCAGTGGCGTTGCGGCCGGGCTCGACTGGGACGCGCTCGAGGCCCGGGTGCGTGCCTGTACGGCCTGCGCCCTGGCCGAGACCCGAACCCAGACCGTCTTCGGTGTCGGCGACCGGCGTGCCCGTTGGATGTTCGTGGGCGAGGCCCCCGGGGCTGAGGAGGACCGCCAGGGGCTGCCCTTCGTGGGACGGGCGGGCCAGCTGCTTACGGCGATGGTGCGGGCCCTGGGGCTCGCGCGCGACCAGGTCTACATCGCCAACATCCTCAAGTGCAGACCGCCAGGCAACCGCGACCCGCGGCCCGAGGAGGTGACCTGTTGCGAGGGCTACCTCGCGCGCCAGATCGAACTGATTGGCCCCGGCATCATCGTCGCCCTTGGCCGCATCGCGGCCCAGAATCTCTTGAAGATCGAAGCCCCGCTCAAGGCCCTCCGGGGGCGCCGTCACGTCTGCGGCGCCGCCGCCACGCCGGTGGTGGTCACCTATCACCCCGCTTACCTCCTGCGCAACCCCGTTGACAAGCGGCGGGCCTGGGAGGACCTGCAGCTCGCCCGCGCGACCCTCGAGGGAACGGTTTGAGCGCGGTACGGGTCGACCGGGCGCCGCACCTGCGTCCCATGCGGGAGGAGGACCTCGACCAGGTGGTCGGGATCGAGCAGCTCGCCTACCCCTACCCCTGGACGAGGGGGATCTTCGAGGACTGTCTGCGGGTGGGCTACAGCTGCTGGGTCCTGGCCACCGCGGGGGAGGTTGCGGGGTACGCGGTGATGTCGGTGGCGGTCGGGGAGTCGCACATCCTCAACCTGTGTGTGCGTCCCGACCTCCAGCGCCGCGGCCACGGACGCCGGCTCCTTGCCCACCTTATCGCGCTCGCGCGGCGCCGCCACGCCGACACCGCTTTGCTGGAGGTACGGCCATCGAACCGGGCGGCGCTCGGGTTGTACCGGGCGGCGGGCTTCAACGAGGTCGGGATGCGCCGGGGCTACTACCCGGGGGTGAAGGGGCGCGAGGACGCCCTCATCCTGGCCCTCGCTCTCCAGGGTGAGCGCCAGATGGGTCCCCCGCACGCGCCGGGAGGTGCCGGGCCGCCTGGGTGACCACGCGGCCTGCCTCGTGCTCGAGGGTGAGGGCGCGCGCCGCAGCCGCCTCGAGGTCATCGGCCCGGGCCGCCTGAAGCAGCTCACGGGCCGCGCGCTCGAGCGCCGTCGCCCCGCAGTACGCGGCGCCGCCCGCGAGCTTATGCGCGACCTCGGCCACCTCCGCCAGGTCGCCGGCCGCCAGGCCGGCGGCGATCTGGCCCTGCTGCTCGGGCAACTCCGCGAGCAGCATCTCCAGGAGCTCGTCGGCGAGCGCGGCCTGCCCCCCCGCGATGGCGATCGCCGCGGCCCGATCGATCACCGGGGGCTGCACCGGCGCCGGCCGGTCGCTTGCCCGGGACGTCGCCAGGCTGCCGGCAGGCGCCCGGGCGAGGAAGCGCCGCACGACCTCGAGCAGCGCGGTCTCGTCGACCGGCTTGGTGAGCCAGTCGTCGACCCCAGCGCCGAACGCCCGGCTGCGGGTGTCGGCCAGGGCGTCCCCGGTCAGTGCGATGATCGGGACGTGAGCGCCGTCGCCCTCGACCGCCCGGACCCGCGCGGTCACCTCCAGGCCATCCATCTCCGGGAGGTGCAGGTCCAGGATGACCAGGTCGTAGCCCTCCCCCAGCGTCCGCGCGAGCGCCTCGCGCCCGTTGCCCACGACCGTAACCGTGGCGCCGTCTGACTCGAGCAGCGCGCGCACGAGTTGCTGGCTGACGAGGTTGTCCTCCGCCAGCAGGACCCGCGCGCCCTCAGGCAGGGTCAACCGGTCCACGCTCGCAGGGTTGTCCGCCAGGCCGGCCTCGCCCGCCGGCGGGCTGGCCAGGAGTGCCAGTAACGCCTGGTGCAGCTGCTCGTGCCGCACGGGCTTGGCGCTCTGGAGGACGCCAGGGGGGAGTGCGAGCGCTCGGCTGTCCGCGAGGGGGACGAGCACTACGGGTGGATGACGGGCAAGGCGCGCCGCGCGATCCAGGGTCTCGGGCCAGGGGAACGGCGGGGGTCGCCCTGGCGGTAGGCCGAGGAGGACGAAATCAAAGGTCTGGTCGGTGCCAGCTTCCTCGCCGAAGAGCTTGGGATCCGCGACCTCGGTGACGGCCACACCCCAGGCTCGCAGTAGACCCTCGAGCGCTCTCCGGCTTGCGAGGTTCTCCTCGAGGACCAGGGCCGTGCGTCCGGCGAGCGGCTCCGCAGCCACGTCTTGGGACTCGCCCGCCGGCTCGAGAGGGAGCATAAAGCTTACCGAGGTTCCTTTACCGGGCGTGCTGCGCACGTGGATCTGCCCCCCCATGCGCTCGACCAGGGAGTGGGCGATAACCAGGCCAAGGCCCGGGCCACCCGCCCCCAGGCGGCCCTGCTGCGCCCCGTACGGCCGGAAGCCCCGCGCCTGCTCGACGCGCGGCATCCCACCGCCGGTGTCGGTGACGGTGAACCGGACACCGCTCGGCCCGTCGCCGACCGCCGGACTCACCTCGACCGCCACGGTGCCGGCAGTGGTGAACTTCACCGCGTTCGAGACCAGGTTGAGGAGTGTCTGCGAGAGCCCCCGAGGGTTCCCCCGGACCCGGGCCGGTATCTCCGCGTCGACCACCGCGACGAGCTCCAGGCCCTTCTCGTATGCGGCTGGTGCGAACAGGTCCAGGGTCTCCTCGACGGCACGGCGCAAGTCGAGCTCGACCGACGTTGCCATGGCCCCGACCTGCTCGCCCCCTGAGATCTCGAGGAGCTCGCTCACCCGGTCGAGGAGGGATCCCGCCGCGCGCTGCACGCTCGCCAGGTAGCCCCGCTGCCCGGGGTCGAGCGCGGTGCGCCCGAGCAGTCGGCTATAGCCGAGGACGCCGTCGAGGGCGGTGCGCAGGTCATGAGCGGTCCGCGCCGTCAGGTCTGCGCGGTCCGTGGCCTCCGCTCGAGCCCGCTCGCCCTGGTCCACCAGCGTCCGGACCGTGCGCAGGACGGCGCGGGCCAGGAACAGGGTCGTGCCGGCGGCGGTGGCCAGGGCAAGCCCGAGGAGGACCAGGCCCACCTCCGCGGGGATGCCGTCGCCGTTGGCCTGGAGCACCCCCTGACCACAGGCCAGCAGGGCGAGGCCGAGCAGGGCGTTCGGCACGGCGGCGAGCGCCAGCACCTGGCCGCGGATACCGGGGGTACGCATCTCGTCGTGCTCGGCGGTGACCCTGGGTTCCCACTTCCTCGCGGCAGCCACGGTCCGCGACGCGTCCCGGCTACCGTTCGCCTACAATAGACGACCGGTCCCGGGCGCCCTTTAGGCGGCGTGAGGAGTGGTCTCGCGCAGCCGGCATGCCGCAGCCGTGGGACGTCCCCGGGAGGGCCTGGCCGAGATGCACTTCCCAACGATCGAGTCCTGCGTCGGTAACACCCCGCTCGTGCAGGTGCGCCGGTTGGCCGGCGCGACGGACAATGCCGTGCTCCTCAAGCTCGAGGGGAACAACCCGGCGGGCTCCGTGAAGGACCGGCCGGCACTCAGCATGATCCGGCGCGCCCAGGAGCGCGGTCTGGTCCGGCCGGGCGACACCCTGATCGAGGCGACCAGCGGCAACACGGGGATCGCCCTGGCGATGGCCGCGGCGATGCGCGGCCTGCGCATGGTCCTGGTGATGCCCGAGCACATGAGCGTCGAGCGCCGGGCGGTGATGCGGGCGTTCGGCGCGGGCATCGTCCTCACCCCCCAGGCGGGCAGCATGGAGACGGCGATCGACACGGCCCGGGCGATGGAGGCGGCGGGGGAGGGCCGGATCCTCGACCAGTTCTCGAACCCCGACAACCCGCTCGCCCACTACGAGAGCACCGGCCCCGAGATCTGGCGGGACACCGGTGGCCGCGTGACCCACTTCGTGAGCTCCATGGGCACGACCGGGACGATCATGGGGACCTCGCGTTACCTCAAGGAACGCAACCCCGCGGTCCAGATCATCGGGGTGCAGCCGGCCGAGGGAGCCAGCATCCCCGGCATCCGCCGCTGGCCCGAGGCCTACCTCCCCAAGATCTACGAGCCGTCGAGGGTCGATCGGATCCTCGACGTGACCCAGGAGGAGGCCGAGGAGACCACCCGGGCGCTCGCCGTGACCGAGGGGATCTTTGCCGGGGTCTCCTCGGGCGGGGCCCTGGCGGCGGCACTCCGGATCTCGGCCGAGGTCGAGCGTGCGGTCATCGTCTGCATCGTCTGCGACCGCGGCGACCGTTATCTCTCGACCGGGGTCTTCCCGGCGTGAACGTGCTCGTCTTCGACCTCGAGACCGTGCCCGACGTCGAGGCCGGCCGGCGCCTCTTCGGACTCGAGGGGCTTTCCGACGCGGACGTCGCCCGCGTGATGTTCCACAAGCGCCGCCAGGACGCCGGCACGGAGTTCCTGCGCCACCACCTGCACCGGGTCGTGGCCATCGCGGTGGTGCTGCGGAGTGCCGATCGCCTCGCCCTGTGGTCGCTCGGCGAAGAGGGATCGCCGGAGTCCGAGCTGATCCAGCGGTTTTTCGACGGGGTCGAGCGTTACACCCCGACGCTCGTCTCCTGGAACGGCCTCGGCTTTGACCTGCCGGTCCTCCACTACCGCGCCCTGCTCCACGGCGTCAGCGCCGCGCGCTACTGGGAGGCTGGCGAGGACGACCCGAGCTTTCGCTGGAACAACTACCTGAACCGGTTCCACTACCGGCACACCGACCTGATGGACGTGCTCTCCGCCTACCAGCCCCGGGCGGCGGCGGCGCTCGACGAGATTGCGACCCTCCTGGGGCTGCCGGGGAAGATGGGGATGAGCGGGGCGCAGGTGTGGGAGCGGTTCCTCGCGGGGGACATCGCCGGGATCCGCCAGTACTGCGAGACCGACGTCCTGAACACCTACCTGGTCTACCTGCGCTTCGAGCGGATGCGCGGCCGGCTCTCGGCCGAGGGCTACGGGCAGGAGGTGGGGCTGGTGCGCGAGACCCTTGCCCGCGACGGCAGACCCCACGTCCAGGCCTTTCTCGAGGCGTGGCCGGAGGCGGGGGCATGAGGTGACAGCCCTCCGTGCCCGGGTCGAGGACCTGACCCACGACGGTCAGGGCGTGGCGCGGGTGGACGGCAAGGTCACCTTCATCGACGGCGCCCTGCCGGGCGAGGAGGTGACGTTCCGTTACGAGCGCCGCCGCGGCCGCTTCGACGAGGCCCGCCTCCTCGAGGTGCTCGAGCCCTCCCCCGACCGGGTCGAGCCCCGCTGTCCGCACTTCGGGACCTGCGGCGGCTGCAGCCTGCAACACCTCTCGGGGGAGGCCCAGGTCCGGCGCAAGGAGCGCCGCCTGCTCAACGACCTGGTGCACATCGGCCGGGTCGAGCCGAGGGCGGTGCTGCCCCCCTTGACGGGACCGCTCTGGGGCTATCGTCACCGGGCGCGCCTCAGCTGCCGTTACCTGGGCCGGCAAGGCCGGCTCGGGCTTGGCTTCCGGGAGCGGCGCAGCCAGCGGATCGCGCTGCTCTCGCGCTGCGAGGTCCTGGCGCCGGCGGTGGGGCAGCGGGTCGAGGCGCTGAGGGCGGCGCTCGAGACCCTCGACGTCCGCGCCCAGGTCCCGCAGGTGGAGGTCGCGGTCGGCGACGGGCAGGCGGCCGTGGTCGTGCGCCACCTCGCGCCCCTGGGGGCGGCTGACCGCGGGCGCCTGCGGGCCTTTGGCGAGGGCCACGGGATCCAGGTCCAGGTCCAGCCCCGCGGCCCGGACAGCGTGACCACGCTCTGGCCGGACGACCCACCGCCGCTAGCCTATCGCCTGCCAGCCTGGGGGCTGGAGCTCCGGTTTCGGGGGACGGACTTCATCCAGGTGAACCCCGGCATCAACGCCGGCATGGTGGCCCTCGCCCTGGACCTGCTCGAGGTCGGCCCGGGCGACCGGGTGCTCGACCTCTACTGCGGGCTCGGCAACTTCACCCTGCCGATGGCCCGCCGGGCCGATCGGGTACTCGGGGTCGAGGGCGACCCCGCGCTCGTCGCCCGCGCGCGCGAGAACGCCCGGGCGAACGGACTGGACAACGTGGAGGTGGCGGTGGCCGACCTGAATCAGACCCTGGACGGTGCCCCCTGGCTC
>Ga0316622_100002647_pt1 | contig 12473 bp, 13 predicted proteins | sample OWC_Aug_OW2_C1_D_FD_207646 | JGI IMG/M metagenome (GOLD analysis project Ga0316622, IMG submission 207646) | Wetland soil microbial communities from Old Woman Creek delta, Ohio, United States - OWC_Aug_OW2_C1_D5_C | ecosystem: Environmental > Terrestrial > Soil > Wetlands | place: USA: Ohio... | reverse complement strand
GGTCCCCCTCGCGCTCGTCGCGCAGGAACGCCCGCTGGCACGCCGCGCGGCAGACCTGGGCGAACAGCCGCCCGCTCGCCAGCTCGCGCGCGGCCACGGTTCGCGTCCTGCCGTCGCGGAAGCGCAGCGTGCACAGCTCGTTGTCGCCATTGGGGCTGTAGAAGCGGGACACCGCGGTCTCGATCAGCTCGTGGCGCGCGTGCGCCGTCGAGGCGCTGGGGGCGTGGACCGGCAGCGTCTCCGGCAGGTGGATCTCGAAGACCGCCCTGGCACCGCGCATGTCCGGGCGGCCCACGGCGATCTCGACGTCGGACAGCCGCTCGAGCAGCGCCGGGTCGACCAGGTCCTTGCGGTTGGTGGCCGCGATGACGGCGACGGCGGTCCGATCGGCGAAGCCGTCGAGCTCGGCGAGCAGCGCAGCGAGGAACCTGTCGGCGTGCTGCCCGCCGGACGCGCCGCGGATGCGGCCGATCGACTCGATCTCGTCCATGAACAGCACGGCCAGCCCGTCCGCGGTCTCGCGCAGCGCCCGGAAGCAGCGGCGGATGTTCTGCTGCGTCTCCCCGACCCAGGGCGACTCCCACTCCGCGGGCTTCACCACCCCGAAGCGGCAGCGCCGGCCGCTGAGACGGCTCACCTCGGCCGCGGCGACGCGCGCCATGAGCGTCTTGCCGCATCCCGGCGGGCCGCACATCAGCACCGAGCGGCGACCGCCGAGTCCGTAGCGGGCGGCCTTGTCCGGCGCGACCAGCGTTGCCGTCAGCGCGCTCAGCAGGGCGTCGAGATTGCGCTCCTGGCCGCCCACCAGCTCGCGACCCACGTCCGGCATCTCGTCGAGCAGGAAACGCCGCCCGCTGGCGGCGTCCATCTTCTCGAACGCCATCCACGCGCTGCGGTCCCAGCGGACCTGGTCGCCGCTCGTGAGCCCGCCGGGATCGAGCGTGCCGGCGGCATCGACCACCACCTCCTCGTCGCGCCAGCGCAGCACGCAGCGGCCGTCGGCGGTGACGCGCTCGAAGGCGGCGGTCTCTCCGCACTGGGGCATGCCGTAGGGCGACCTGCCCGCCACCACATGGCCCTCGGACCCGAGGAACACCTCCTCACCGGCCACCAGGGACTCGAGGTCGATCCCGTCGGCCAGGGCCACCACGCGCCGGGCTCCGGCGTACAGCACCATGGCCCGCGGGCCGAGGTCGGTGGGCACCGGGCGCAGGAAGATCGCCGGGTGCCAGGGCGGTGCGGCCAGCCGCGCCAGCAGCTGGCGCAGCTCCTGCTGCGCCGACTGTGCGGCCTCCAGCCCAAGGGACATCCGCGCCAGGCGATCGAAGAGCAGCAGGTCGAGCTGGCGCCCGCCGTCCCGGCACGTGCTGCGCGCGGCGCGCGCCCGCTCCGCCTTGTGCTCGAGGCTCGGCGCGCCGTCCCCGACGGCGAGCAGCTCGTCGAGGAAGGGGATCTCGGCGTCCGTCTGCGGGGTGCGTGCCATGTCGTCATCCTCCCGCCGGCGCGCCGGCCGGCGCGGTGCCGTCGAGAACGTGGAAGCCGCGCCGCACGACCATCCCCTGCCACCAGCCGAACAGGGACGGCGTCATGCCGCCGGTGGAGAGCCCGTCGCTGATCAGCAGCGCCGTGTGGTAGGCGGCGGGAAAGCAGGTCGCGTGCAGGTGCACGTCTTCCGCGCTGAAGAACGGCCTCGCGCCCGTGCAGCGCTGCCGGCGCTCCGGGGGGCACTCGCCGAGCCGGCAGAAGTCCGGGTGGAAGTGCCACCAAGCCAGCATCATCTCGTCGCGCCGGCGCAGCTCGAGCGCGGCCTGCACCGCCTGCCAGGTGTCGGCGGTGAAGGTCAGCTTCGTCGACGCCGACAGCGTGTACGGGGCGGGGATCTGCGCGGTGATCTCGACGAAGAGCGCCGGCGCCGACGCGGCGCCGGCGCCGCTGTCGCGGTGCAACGTGCCGACCAGGACCCCGCCTGTCTCGACGTCGGCCGCCTTGCGCGACAGCGCCACGGCCTCGTCGAGAACCCGCTGCGGCACGAAGACGGGCATGAAGCCGGCGATCTCGGGGGGCTCTGCCACGACCGAGCGGCCGAAGAAGGCCGCCAGCGGCGCGTCGGTCAGGGGCAGGGGCCGCTCGACCTCCTCCACGCTGAAGCCGCTGCCATCCGGCTGGTGGGCCGTGGCTCGCTCGGTCGTCGGGAAGGCGACCACGACGTAGCGGACCGGCGTGCCCGGCTGCAGCACGCCCTGCTCGACGAGACCGGCGAACGCCTCCGCCGCGAAGCCGCGGAGGTACCTCCTCGGGATCTCGCGCACGACCTCGACGCCTCGGTCGCCGACGGCCGCCCGGAAGGCGCCCACGTACGGCTTGCCCGCCCGGCCGTCCCAGATCGGCTCGACCGTCCCAGGGCCCATCGAGGTGACGGGCCGCAGCGTGCCCTCACGGATCCCCTCGAAGTGGACCCATCCGAGCGCGGCCCGCCAGTCGGGCCGCACTGCGACCCGACCCAGCGGGCGCCCGTCCTCGGCGAGGAGGTCGATCGCGTACCGGTACTCGGTCATCCTAGCCGGCGTCGATGTCCGGGGTGAGCACGATCTCGTCGCCCTCGCGCAGCGAGTCGCCCACCGTCTCCGCGCCCCGCAGGTGACGCCCCTCGCGGTCCAGCCGCGCCTGGTAGTTCAGCGGCCTCCCCGCGACGTCGTTGCGCGCGAGGCCCATCTTCCCGATCAGCCCCGACACCAGCTCGCTGACCGTGAAGCCGGCGGGCACCGCCGACGCCCGCACGGTCTTCTGCCCGCTGACGTCGCTCACGCGGAGTCCCAGCGTCATCGTGGCTGCTTCCATGATTCTCCTCCTTCCGTCTGCGAGTCGCCGGCGATCGGCCGGAGGCTCAGTGGTGTCCCGGAGCCGATGCCCGCTCCCACTGGCTCACGTAGGCGCGGGCGACGACCTCGTCGTGCTGCAGGACGGCGGCCTCCCGGCTCGCCAGCCGGCACGCGAGCGACAGCGCCGCCAGCGCGTGCGCCAGCTCGGCGGCGCAGGGCCCACTGTCGAACACGACCTCGAAGCGCGCCTCCGTCGCCCCGTCCCGCGTCTCGGCCGCGGGACGCGCCATCCGCACGATCCCGCCCACGCGCAGGAGCAGCAGCGCGACCGCCCGCTGGCAGACGTCGGGCGACGGCGCCGGGCTGGCGCCGGTGGCGTCCACGACCGGCACCCAGGCCGCGACCGTCGCATCGGCCCGCGTCGTGATCGACGCCTGGTGGAAGGCGCCCGGCACGTCGAGGTCGACGGCCAGCCCTCCCGCCGCGCGCTCGACGACATCCCAGCCCGTCTGCCGGCACAGATCCCCAAGGTCGGCGGCCCCGCCGCCGGGCACGTCCACCGTGGCGACCGCGGGTACGCTCGTCGAGTCCCCGGGCATTCCACCCACGGCGCCGGCGATCGCGGAGATCGCGGCCTCGACGCCGCTCAACGCCTCGACGACCCGCCCGCCGAGCCCGACCGCCTCGTCCAGCGGCACGTCGGCGCGCACGAGCGGGCCCTGCTCGTCCGCCTGCAGGACCACGCGCGCCCCGCCGCCGAAGGTCGCGTTCCAGTGGAGGAGCTGCCGCGTGCTCGCGACGACGGTCGTGGGCGGCGCGCCGGCGTGGGGCGGCGCGTCCAGCAGGAGCCATCCGGCATCGAACCGCGCGCGGACGTCGAGGCGCGCGCCGTTGCGCAGCGTGACCTCCCAGCGCCCGGGGGCCAGCGCGCCGACCGCCGTCGCCCGCGAGGCCAGGGCCCGGGCGATCTCGAGGTCACGGGGCGCCGGCCTGCCGCCGGACGCCGCAGCACATGCCGGCGACGCGCTCATCTCGCTGGCCCGACCTGCTCGACGCCGAGCTCGACGCTACGGCGCTTCAGCGGCCGCCGGTCGACCGGGAAGCGGTCCTGGTGGCGACGCGCCCATGCGCAGGCCTCCGTGTTCAGCGCGTCGTCCTCGCGCATCGTCACCCGGTTCCAGGTGACGATCTCGAAGCACCGGTAGAGGAGGTCGACGAGCGGCGTCCCGGGCAGGAGCCGTCCCACGCAGATGAACGGCGCGCGATTGCTCACGTTGGGGTGGAAGACGTGACGCGGCCCCACCCAGCGCAGCACGAGGAACGGGTCGGCCTCGCGCAGGTACTGGTCGGGGAACCAGATCCCGACCACGAAGCGGTTCGCCTCCACGATCTCGCCGGACGGCGCCTGCACCAGCCCCGTGCAGCGGAACTCGGCCAGGTACCGCTGCGGCGGCGTCCCACCGAGCGGGACGAGCTCGAGGAGATCGCTCGCCGCGCCGAGCGCCATGCCGTCGGCGAGCTGGCGCTCGAGGAAGGCCGTGAGGATGCGGTCGGTCATGCCACGCCTCCGATCTGGAAGTGCGCGACGCCCGTCGGGCCGGCGAGCGTCACCACGTCCCCCGGGCGGGCACCGAGGTCGCCGAGCGAGGCCTGCCGCAGCGCCGGCGGGAGACCGCTCGCCGCCAGCCACTCGACCACGTCGCCGCCGCCCGCCCGCATCGGTCGCCCGCACTGCGGGCACGCCCGCGCGGCCGCGCCGAGGCGGCCGAGGAGCCGCAGGGAGAACTCGCGGCGGTGCCCGCAGGCGGGACAGCCGAGCGCGCTCGCGAACAGCTGATTCGCCACGCCGAGGCGCATCTCGTGCTGCGCCCCGAGCGCGCCGCGCCCGAGCCGGAACGTCTCGGCGAGCGCCAGCGCGTCGGGCTGCCGATCCAGCGCCTCGACGTTCCAGCGGGCGTGATCGAAGCGACAGCCAGGGTTCGCCGCGAAGCGGGTGACGTAGTGACGGTGCCCGAGCGCGCTGATCGTGACCTGGCTGCCGGCGGCGACGTGCTCGTGCCGTCCCGCCAGCAGCTTCTCGCACTCGAGCGCCTGCAGCGCTGCCGCGAGGGCGCCGAGGCCGGAGGGGGCGTTGGTCGGAGCCGGCCCCTCGTCCGCCGCGCACGGGTACGCCTGCTCCGCGGTCTCGTAGTCGCGGTCCTCCCACGCGCACTCGAGGCACGGCTCGTCGGGCCCGGGACGGTAGACGTTCACCCGTGCGAGCAGATCCTCGCGGCGCACCCCGGCGTCGATCCACGGCACGCCCAGCCGCCACGCGCACAGGTTGACGGTGCGGCGCGCCGCGCGCGAATCGAGGCAGGCGAGCAGCACGTCGCCGTGCAGCAGCCCGAGCGGGACGTCCTCGACGCGCTCGGCGACGGCGGTCGCCGTGATCTCCGGGGCGATGCGGCGGAGCCTGCGCGCCTGCCCCATGGCCTTGGGCCGGCCGAGGTCGCGCCTGGTGATGTCCTGCGACGCGAGGTTCTTCGCCTCGTAGACGTCGTGGTCGATGAGCGTGACCCGCCGGATCCCCGCCATGCGGCCCAGGTGCGGCACGAGGTGCGAGCCGATGGCCCCACCCGCGCCGACGACGACGATCGAGCCGGTCATGGCGCGCCCCACAGCGCCTCGGGCGTCCAGCGGAAGCCGGCCTCGAGCGCGGTCGACTGATCGCAGGTCGCGCAGTGCTCCGTGTAGGTCCAGCACGGGAGCTCGTCGGACTGGTGGTGGTAGACCCTGCAGTGCGGGCACAGGACCGCGGGGGAGCGCGGTGGGATCCCGAGGCCGCAGCGGGGGCAGGAGACCGCCTCGTCCCCGGCGAACGGCTCGATCGCCGCCAGCGACTCGGTGGAGAAGAACACTCGGCTGCCGCCGACGACCAGCTCGTCGCGGTCGCGCAGCACCCGGATGCCGGCGGCGAGCGGGCTGCCGTTGACGCGGACCGCCGGCATGCCGACCAGCACCCAGGCGTCGCCTGCCGGGGTGGGGCGCCGCAACAGCTGCGCCACCGGGACGCCATCGCATTCCGGCATCCCCGCCGACACGGCGTGCGGCCGGCCGTTCCGTACGGCCTGCACTGCCGCGTCGAGCGGGACCCGTGCCCAGCCGCGCTCGGCCGCCCCGCCGCCGCCGGTGTCGTACGTCCACAGGTGCGCCATCGCGCGTCGACTCGAGCACAGTGTCCTCGCACCCCTCGGGGCAGGCGGAGGAATCGCCTTGCCGCCGAGCCGCAATGCTCGGCGGCACGCGGGGTTGGGCGTGAAGGCCGGGGCCGAGATCACCATGCGTCACCGCCGATCACATCACGCGCAGCGCGAAGCGGATGCCGTACGTGGAGTGCTTCTGGAACAGGAACCAGTTCTCGCCGGCGCGGCGGAACGCCTTCCGCAGCATGTGCATCGACTGGGTCACGCCGGTCGGCGACACCGCCCGACCCGTCCGCTTGCTCAACGCCCTGGCCACCTCCGCCCTCGTCCGCCAGCCGACCAGACCGTCGCCTGCGTCCCGTCCGGGCGCAGCGAGGATGGCGAGCAGTGCAGCCAGCTTCGGCGTCAGCCGGAACTCCTGGCGGCCGTTCACCCGGACCGTGGCGTACCCCTCGGCGTCAGGCGTCAGCTCCAGGCTCGAGACGCCGGCAGCAGCCTCGGCTCTGAGCACGCGCAGCTCCTCCGGCGAGCACCGCACCCGCCGGCTGGCGCGCTGCACCTCGAGCGGTGCCTCGCGCGAGAGGAGCACGGCGAGCTCGGCCAGTGCGACCGCCGCCTCGTCGACCTCGTCGCGCACGTCGTCGAGGCGCGACGCGAGCCGCTCGAGGATGCGCTGCACGCGCACCAGCGCCGCGGCCATGCGACCGTCGGTGAGCACGGACAGGCGATCCTCTCCGTCCTGCATGGGCGCTCCGACCGGCTGCCCTCGTCCCGGGTGCTGGGTCGCGTTCGCCCGTCGCCTCGGGCTGTCCGCAGAGCGAGCGTCAGGGGTGCTCGCCGCCGCGGAGCCACCTCGCGACGGCGAAGGGATCGGTGGCGATCACCGGCGTGCCGAAGAGCTCCATGCAACCGATGTCGCCGTGGCGGGCGGCACGGTCCCCGCGGTCCACGAGTCGCCACACCACGGGCGGCCACGCCGCGAAGCGGTCGCCGGCAGCGAGGCGCGTCGGGTAGCCCGGTGCCAGGATCGCCGCGAGCGAGAAGCTGTTCGACCCGTTGCGGATCAGGGCCTGGAGCACCTCGTGGACGAGCACGGCGCCGTCACAGAGAGAGCGGGAGACCGCGGTCACGTCGCGCTCCTTGGTCGGGACGAGCGTCGCCCACGCCCAGGTGGGGTCGCGGTCGATGGCGAGGGCCACCGCGTCGTGGGCCGCGCGCATGCGGTCCCAGTAGTCGGCCGGCGCGACGGCCGCGACGTGCTCCGCCCAGGCGAAGTGGCGTCCCGGCCGCCCGACCACCTGGAGGTGCGCGTGCTCGACGCTCGCAGCCGCCCGCTGGCCGCCGTTCAGGAAGACGAGGAAGTGGTCCAGCTCCGGCCTCGCCCCCTGGGCCGCGACGAGATAGCGCTCCGCGGTCTCGAACAGGCCGACGAGCTCGTCGCGTCCGAGACCGAGCACGTCGTGCATCCGTTCGTCGCCGAACACCATGCCGCTGGCCGGCCCCTGCCGCGCCCAGTTGGGGCGCGCACAGATGCGCCCGTCCGCGGCGTAGACGTCCCCGAAGGTTTCCGCCCACCGGCCCGACTGCCGCACGTGCCATCCCGCGGGATCGCACCAGCGGCAGTCGGAGGCCGTCGCGACGGGGCTCGGCGCGACCTCCGCCGGCGGGCCCGCCGCACGACGGCTGCGGAGCGGATTGAAGACGGCTTCCCGGCCGGTCAGGCGGTCGCGCACGAAGACGACCCGCTGTCGCTCCACGGCTTCGCGCGCGACCCCGAGGACAGGCGCGGTGTCGGCCCAGCCGCGCTCGTCGAGGCGCAGGGGATCCGCCTCGATCAGGTCGATATCGAATGCCGACCTGAGCGCGGGCGGAGCGCCGGCGGAGCCGAGGGTGGCGAGATCGATCAACGATGCGATCGTCGTCATGATGCCCCCACGATCCCACACCGCGAGCGTGCTGCAGCACGGCGGCGAGATCGGATTGGCGGCGAAAGGGTGCGGGGCGGTGTGGCGCCGCGCGCGCTCAGGCCGCCCGGCCGGGACCGCGCACGCCGTGCAGCGGCGCCGCGCCGAGGAGCTCGACCTCCCACGAGTCCGCGAAGCGGGTCGACTCGGGATGCTCGGGGTTCGAGATCGCCCGCAGCTCTGCCATCGCGAACGACGTCGTGCAGAGCAGGTCCGCGAACCGGGTCGCGAGCAGGCGGCACCACACCAGGGTTTCCGTCCCGCCCATGCCGAAGGCGACCAGGAAGGCCGGCCCGCCCGGCCACGCGTGCTCGCTGTAGACGAGGAACGCGGCCGTCAGCGGCTGGCGGTCCTTGAAGTGCGTCCAGTCGCCGGTGTCCGGCGCGCCGTAGGACTGGTACATGGCCCCGCGGTGCTGGCGGAACAGGATCGTGCGGCGCTTGGCGATCTCCGGCGAGATCGCGGCGGTGGACGGCGTGAGCCGCAGCTCCGAGCGTGCGCAAACCTCGAAATGCTCGGCGAGCGGGCCCTTGAAGAGCTTGTCCTCGAGCGTCGTGTAGCTGCGCCGGATCTCCTTCCGATCCCCGACCAGGCTGTCGTCCATCGGCGGCCGCGTGGTCAAGAGGAGGAGGTCGGTATCGGACAGGCGGTCGATGTCGACGGAGACGAGGTCGGGCCCCGCCGACGGAAAGTTCAGGAAAGTGTCCTCGAGGTAGTAGCCGCGCTTGGCGAGCGCGGCCGTCAAGAAGAGTGCCGCCTCCCCGTCGCGCATCTGAAAGGGCAGGATCTCGCGGTCCTTGTGGCCGACCGCGTGGTACGCGAAGCGAAAGCACTGACGCCGGATCATGGTTCCCCCCGTGGGCTGACGACGTGTCTTGGTCTCTCGACGTGTCGAGCGGGTCCCTCATGGCCTTGCGCTTGCGCCCGACGCGCTGGCCCACGATGCTCTCTTGGCACAACGCGTCGACGCCTGCGCTTCGCCGCAGAATGCGCGGCCGCAAGCGGCCGCTCGTGCCATGCGCCGGACAGCAAGAACGCGAGTGGAAGGCAACGGACTCCTCGACCTGGGGCCCCGCCTCTACGCGCCCCGCGGCGACGACCTCGACCGGAGCGCTGCGATCAACGCTGCCGGCCGGCGCTCATCGCGGCATGGCCGAGTCGGGCGACGATGCTACCGCTCGACCATCTGCGCGGAGAACGTGAGCCGGAGCTGGATGGGTCTCGGCTCAGCAAGATCCGGGCCCGCCGCTCTAGCCGAGCCTTGCCCCGCCGCCGGGCCACCGTTTCCCATGGCTGCGACATCCCGTCCGGCGCATCTCGCGGGGCTGGGAGCCGGCGGCCCACCTCGGCCCCCTCGTGTGGGGAATGATCGTGCGCTCGTCGAGCCGCGGGCTGCCGTTGACCTGCCGGCCCGCCGCGGCGTACGCGCTACCCATGCTGAAGCTCTGGTACGGTTCCGGGTCGCCCTTCGCCTGGCGGGTGCAGCTCGCGCTCGAGGAGAAGGGCCTCGTGTACGAGCCCATCCTGCTGAGCTTCTCGTCGGGCGATCTGAAGACGCCCGAGCATCTCGCCCGCCACCCGCACGGCAAGGTGCCCGTGCTCGCCGACGGCGACCTCGTCCTCTACGAGTCGACGGCCATCGTCGAGTACCTCGACGAGCGCTACCGCGAGCCGTCGCTCCTGCCGCGCGATGCCGCGGACCGGGCAGTCGTGCGCATCGAGGAGATCGAGGCGACGCAGTACTTCGGCGAGACGTTCCGGGCGCTCGGCCGGCAGGTGTTCTTCACGCCGGCGCCCCAGCGTGACGACGCCGCCGTGGCGGAGGCCAGCGCCGCCGTGCGCCGCGAGCTCGAGCGTCTCGAGCAGCGCGCCGCCAGCCGCGGCGGAGAGTTCGTCGCCGGCCGGATGCTCACGCGGGCCGACCTCGCCTGGCTGCCGTTCGTCGAGATCGCCGAGCGCGCGGGCGTCCCCGTCGGCCCGGACGCGGAGCCGTGGACGCACGCCTGGCGCGGCCGCATGCGGATGCGCCCCAGCTACGCGCGCAGCTACCCGCCCCACTGGCGCGCGCGGTGACGGCGCGCGGCGAGTCCGATGCGCGGGCCGCCCTCACTGCACGGCGACGAAGAACCCCTCGGTTTCGCCCGTCTCCACGTCCTGCACGCCGACGCGTGCCTCCCCGTACGAGCCCGCCGCGTACACCGCGAAGCGCACCGCGGTCTGCCGCGGCGGCACCTCCAGCCGGCGGAGCAGCTCGGCGCGCACGCGCTCGGCCCCGGGCCCCGGCTGCAGCACCGCGCCGAGGCCGCTCTCCGCGATCGGCGCGCTGCTCGTCCCGCCCGTGCCGCCCAGCACGACGCCGTCCGGCGCCAGCGCCACCGCACGGTCGGTGCCGTTGCGGATGGTCACGCGCACCAGCACCGCGCCCTCGCGCGTCGCCTCGCTGCCCAGGTCGAGCCGTTGCGCGAACCGGTCGATGGCTTCGACCAGCAGCTGCACGCCCTCTGCGACGCGCGGCGTCTCCACGTCGGGCCGCTGCGCGAGCGAGATGTAGCTGTAGCGGAAGGCGCGGCTGAACTCGTAGCTGGCGGGGACGAGGCCCTCCTCGACCGGCTGCACCTCGACGCCGGTGGCGGTGCAGCGGATGCGCACGGCGCCCGAATGGGTGCTGCCGTCGGGAAGCGCCTTCGTGCCCGCCACCAGGCCAGTGCTCGCGTACGTCGGCTCCGTCATCCGCGTCACCGTGTAGCCGAGGGTGAGCATGGTGCGGCGCACGACGCGCGCGGCGCGCTCGCACTCGACGTCGGTGCGCTGGACGGCGTACTGCCGGGGCGCCGGGCAGCCGGCGAGCAGCGCCGCCACGACCAGAAGCCACTGCACCCGTCGCTTCTCCTCCAGTCACGAGTGGTCGTCCACACCCTCCGGCACCCGCGCGTCGTCCACGACCGCGGCGAGCAGCTCGTCCTGGCTGGTCGGCCCAGGGTCGATCTGCCATGATCCGCGCGCCATGCGGCCCGAGGTCCACGTCGTCAGCCACGGCCCCCACTGCCTCGACGGCGTGACCGCCGCCGCCGCCGTCGCCCGCTCCTTCGGGGACGAAGCGGAGGTGATCGCGCACTTCGCCAGCAACACCGAGGTCGACGCGGTGCTGCGCGGGCTCGAGCCCACGCCCGGGCGGGCGACGCAGCTGTGGATCACCGACATCTCCTGGCGCGAGCCCGAAACCGACGCCCACCTGCGCGCGCTCGCCGCCCGCGGCGTCGCCATCGTCTGGATCGACCACCACCGCACCGCGCTCGAACGCGTCCGCGCCGGCAAGGTCGACGTCCCCTTCGCCGACAGCGTGCTCAGCGAGGACCACGCCGCCTCGCGGCTGGCCTACGAGCACCTGTCGCGCCGCTTCGCCGCCGAGGGTCGCACGCCGCCCGCGGCGTTCACCGCCTTCGCGCCCGTGGTCGCCATGGCCGACGACAACGACCGCTGGCTGCACCGGATCCCGGGATCGCGCGAGCTGGGCTGGGTGGTGCGGGCGCTCGGCCCCGACTCCTACGACGACTTCATGCAGCTCGACGCCACGGTGGCGTACACGCCCCGGATGGCGGCGGCCCGCGAGCGCGTCGGGGCCGAGATCGCACGCACCTTCGCCGTCGCCGCGGCGAGCCGGGTCGAGCGCCGCCTCGGGCCGGTGACGCTCGTCGCCGCGGTCTGCGACGGGCACCCGAGCGAGATCGGCGACGCCTGGGGCAAGGCGACGCCCAACGCCGTGTTCGCGCTCTACGATGCCACCAGCCTGTCGGTGAGCTTCCGGCGCTCGCCCGACTGCGCCGTGGACCTGTCCACGCTGGCGGCCGCGCTCGGCGGGGGCGGCCATGCGGCGGCGTCGGGCTGCGAGCTGGCGGATCTGCGCCGCGCCTTCGCGACGCTCGTCGTGGACCGGGTGGCGGAGCGCATGCCGTGAAGCCGCTGCTGACCCACGTCGCCTTCGCGGCGCGCGACGTCGACCGCACCATCGCCTTCTACCGCGACCACGTGCGGCTGCACCTGGTGCACGACCGCAGCGACCACGGCATGCGGGTCGTCTGGCTCAGCGAGCGCGCCGCGGCCCCGACCCTCGTCCTCGTCTTCTTCCAGAAGCCCGTCGACGCCGCGCCGTCCACGCTGCAGCACCTCGGCTTCGCGGTCGAGTCGCGCGCCGACGTCGACGCCGCCGCCGCCAAGGCGCGCGCCGAGGGCATCCTCGAGGTCGAGCCGACGGAGGCGGGGCCGATCGTCGGCTACTTCTGCATCATGCGCGACCCGGACGGGAACCAGGTCGAGTTCTCCTACGGGCAGGCGATCGACCCGCGCGCCATCGCCGAGCGCCCCGACGGCGCGCGGCCCGAGGCGCCGCACGCCTGAACGCGCGGGCGCCGCGAGCTTCCCGCGCAGGGATGCCGCGGTGGGGCTCCCGGCCGCGCGACCCCCGCGCGCCGCCGGCGGCCCGCCCCCCCCCCCCCCCGGGCGCGGCC
>Ga0316622_100002644_pt1 | contig 12475 bp, 9 predicted proteins | sample OWC_Aug_OW2_C1_D_FD_207646 | JGI IMG/M metagenome (GOLD analysis project Ga0316622, IMG submission 207646) | Wetland soil microbial communities from Old Woman Creek delta, Ohio, United States - OWC_Aug_OW2_C1_D5_C | ecosystem: Environmental > Terrestrial > Soil > Wetlands | place: USA: Ohio... | reverse complement strand
AATGGCGCATGTCATCCAGATTCTCCGCGACCTCGCTGTTGAGGTTGAAGTTGCCACCGACTCCTCGCTCGCCCTCAACATGCTTTCGACTGCCTCCTTCGACGCGGTGGTATCCGACATGGCGAGGGATGGCGTGGGCGATGAGGGTTTGAGATTTCTCAAGACGATGCGCCAGCGAGGATTTGACCAGCCGACTGTTTTCACTGTCGGTCGGTATGAACGTGATCGCGGGACGCCCGCGTACGCATTCGGTATCACCAACCGTGTTGACGACCTTCTGAACTACCTGTTTGACATATTCGAAAGAGTAAGGGGTTAGCTTGGCGTAGAGCCGATACGATGGGACTTGCAGCGGCCCAACAACTGGCTGCAACGGACGGTCCGCTGCGCGGCCCGCCGCTGGACCAGCACGTTCGGCGTACTTCCGTCATTGAGTGACCCATGCGATTGGCAGTCTTCGGTGGATCGGGACGTACGGGGGGCGAGCTGCTCGATCTCGCCTCGGCCCGAGGCTGGAGTGTGCGGGCGCTCGTGCGCCCCGCGTCGGTCTGCCTGTCTCGCCCGGGGCTTGAAATTCTCTGTGGGGCGCTGGAATCGCAGGCTGACCTTCTGGCCACTGCGGAGGGCGCCGAGGCGGTGCTCTGTGTTTTCGGCCCTCGGTCGACTCGGGCGGTGCCATTTTGCGCAAAGGCTACGTCCGGCATCATTTCTGCGATGAGGTCCGCCGGCACCAGACGCCTGCTTTGTCTCACGGGGGCGATGGTTGGGAACCTGCCGGCGAATGTCAGCTTCGGAATGCGGGGGATGGCTGCCCTCTATCGACGACAGTGTCCGGCGCTGGCAGAAGATGCCTTGGGCCAGGAGCGTGTGGTCATGGCCAGCGACCTTGATTGGACGCTGGTGAAGCCCCCGCGGCTGACGAACGGCGGGGTGCCGCACAGGATACGGGCGGATCGAGCCCTGCGAATCGGGCTGCTCAGTCAGGTGAGCCGTCGGGGTCTCGCCGCGTTCATGCTGGACGAGGCTGGGGCAGGGCGGCATATTCGGCAGCGAGTCTACGTCAGCGACTGACGCTGAACAACGCGCTGCACCCGGCGGTCCGCGCTGAAGTGCGACTCGTCGAGTGTCACTGAGGTGGCGCGGGTCGCGGGTGAGCGCGGTCGCTAGACCGTTTCGATACCGCGGGGCAGGCGATGCAACGCCCAATCGAGATCTTCTTTTCGTATGCTCATGAGGACGAAAGCCTCATGGACGAAGTTCGTCGCCAACTCGTGATCTTCGATCGTCAAGGGCTCATTCGGGAGTGGCACGATCGTCTGATCCGGCCCGGAGATGAGTGGAAGGGTCGCATCGACCGGCGCCTTCACCGTTCAGACATCATTCTCCTATTCATCAGCCCTCACTTCTTTGAGTCCGACTATTGCTACGAAGCCGAGATGATGGACGCGATGCGACGGCACGAAGCGGGCGCAGCACGAGTCGTGCCGATCATCCTGCGCCCTTGCGCCTGGCACAGCGCCCCATTTGCTGGGCTCCAAGCACTCCCCACCGACGGGCGAGCCATCACGACATGGTCCAATCGAGACGAAGCGTGCCTGAACGTCGCTGAAGGCGTCATGCGCGCGGTGGGAGAGTTGCGAGGAGAGGTGGTCATCTCCGCGCCTCGCGAGGGAGCGGCGGAGGCCCCGGCGCGCCTGATTGCCGTACGAGTGCATCGCGCGTTCTTTGCAGGCCAGCGAGATGAATGTCACTTCATCAACATCACGAACCTCTCTTCGAGTCGAGTCGTTGAGGTGACCCACGTGTGGTACGAAGACGAGGCGCACCACATTCCGATAGTGCAAGCCCAAAGGGCACTGCCAGTGCGCCTGGATCTCGATCAGTCATGGGAGACTTGGATCGAAACGTCCAACCTGCCGGCGGCCCATCGAGACGACGCCGCATCGCGATTCCGTGTAAGGGTTTCCAGCGGGGCAGTCTTCGCTTCGGTCGCGAACACAACCGTACCACCAGTGGGAGTGGTTCCGGGCGGGCCAATCAATCGGCAGAACACGGTCTAACACCGCGATGGAGCCGACGCCGGCTGCGCCAGCGCGGCGCGGCTCATCGCGAACGTTACTCACGATAGACGCCGTTCTGTGGAACGACGCGACGCGCGGCGTTCGCTCATCACATGGCGCCAGGGTGGTCAACGTGCAGGCCATTGACGTTGACAACGTCGATGGCGTCCAATCTGACCCGGGATGAAGACCCTGCTCGTTCTCAGGCACGCGAAGTCGAGCTGGAGCGATCCGGCGCTTGACGACCATGAGCGGCCGCTGAATGCGCGTGGCCGGCGGGATGCGCCGCGGATGGGAGCGCTGGTGCGGGAGCACGGGCTGATACCCGATGTGGTCATCAGCTCCGACGCGGTGCGGGCGCGGCTGACGGCGGAGGCGGTGGTCGAGGCGGCTCGCTATGGGGGAGAGATCCGGCTGGACCCACGTCTGTATCTGGCCGGCCCGGCCGACATCCTCTCGGTGTTGCGAAGCGTGGGCGAGAACGCCGAGACCGTGATGATCGTCGGGCACAACCCCGGGCTCGAGGAGCTGGTCGCGCACCTGACCGGCGAGTGGCAGGACTTGCCGACCACCGCGCTCGCGCAGATTGTCCTGCCGATCGATCAGTGGCGCGATCTCACACTGTCGACCCGAGGGACGCTCGTGGGCCACTGGCGGCCGAAGCAACTGACATAGTGGACTCGGCGATTCGCCTCGCGCGGCCTTGATCGCACCCTCCGGCTGGGGAGGGCAAGCTGCTGATCCTTGCCTGTGAGCACCACCGGGCACCTGTTCATCAGGCTGATGTCCGGCTCGGTGTGCAGGTTCTGAAGGTGTCGTTGGTGACGGCCACCGTCTCGGGCCAGGGCCACATCCGGTTCATTCCGCCTTCACGACCTCCGCCGCCGGGTCGCCGCGCATCCCGCCCGCCTTCATCGCCCTGACGATGTCGTCCGCCCGGGCGATGAGGGGGTTCCACTCGGCCGCGCGGGCGGCCGTCAAGCCGGCAAGCCCTTTGGCGAAGGCCACCTCGGCCTCGATGCGCTCCAGGAGCTGCTCGTTGGTCGAAGCCTTCAGTGAAGCCTGGGGCGAGGCGCCGGGGGAGGCCGCGTTCACGAGAAGCGACGCGCCCAGGGCGAGCCCTGCAACCGCTGCCGTCTTCTTCACGAGGGCCCTCCTCACAGGGGCGCGATGGCCGTCGTTGCGCGGGCGGAGTATAGCACCGGGCGGCAACGCGTGGCGCTGGCGGCCGCCAAGGCGCCGCGAAGGCGAGCGGGCACTGGCTGGCCGTGCTCCGGCGGCAGGCGGACGGCGCCGAGGAGCACGCGCTCATGCAGATCGAGCGCGACTTCTTCACGGCGGCGCGGCCCTCGCCTCGATCGCCGCGAAGAACAAGGGCACGTAGAAGGGAAAGCCCATCTCCGATCAGTCGCGCGGCGTCGACTTCTTCGTGAAGCGCCACGGGCGGAGGCAGGTCGTCAACAGCCAGATGACGACGATCAAGTCATGACGCCGCGTGCCGGGGCGCAACCTTCGGCCGCAGAGAGGATTCGCTGGAGGCAGGACGAGAGAGACGACAGGCAAAAAGGCTGCGTGGGAGTTTGCACGCTGGGGCCTGGGTCGTTCATCGTGGGCATCGCACCATTCCGGTCCGCGTTACGCTCTTGGCGCCCCTTGGTCGCGTCTCACTGCGCCCTCCGTCCATGCTACAAGTTCCGGGTCAGGCGGACATTGCTTAGCCAGCCAAGGAGCCGTGTATTGCGGCTTCCGTCTTCGGTGACGAAGACATCGCGAATCGCGTTGACCATTGCCTCTTGCGCATCGGCGAGCGAGGCGCTAGGAGGCAACGTGACAAAGGCGCCAGCAAGGGAGTGCTCAGAGGCGACGCCAAGCAAATCTCCCACGGTCAAGTTCTCGAACTTCTTTCCCTCACGCTGCTGGTCGAGCATGTAGCGCTCGAGCATGCTGCGGTGAACCATGAACAGCGGGCGATCGTCTTCGGTCAGGATTGGTAGCCTTTCCTTGTCCAGCCTGCTCATCTCATTCCGAAGATCGACCAGCTTCAAGCTTCGCGTGATGTTATCGAGGCGCTTCAGATAGACGCTCGGCAGATCAATCATCCGCGCGCTGACGGTAACCGAGCGCGGATTGGAAAGCTCGAAAAAGTACAGGTCGAACTGTACCCTGCCTTCAGATGGTATCCGCCGCATCCTGGTTACGATTGGTGTATAAGAGCGGTCGCCGTCGGCTTCCTTCAGCGATTCCCATCGGATGTCATCAAGGCGCCGTTCGGCAATGCACAGTACTTGCGCGACACAGGATCTCAGCCACGCGGGCTTCGCCCCAGGCGATCGCCTCACCGACGTGTCGACAAGGGTACCGAAGCGCATGTTGGCCGGAAGGCTCTTCATGCCAAACAGCAATGGCGCACGATTGTCGCTATCGATTATCATCGCTTCCTCGAGCAGCAGTCGTTCGCAAGCGGCGTGCGCCTGCGAGGATGTGCCACCGGTGACAGCATCGATGCTCCCGCTCGCGACCTGCAACCTCAACAGTGGCCACGCCGGTACGTCTTCGACAGGCTGTTCCTCCGCCGGAGGCAAAACGCCTGGTGCTGCCAGCGCTTCATGCAATTCGTGGGCCGCGCGGTCCCATTGGCTCTCGGAAAACGTTGGCGCCAGTGCCGATGTAGCGCTTGGAAAGAACGTGGGATCCGTAAAGAAAGCTTTGGCGAACTTGCGGAGATCGTCGAGTTTGCGGACGTCGACTCGCAATTGGTCCGCAAAGGGCGTGGGCGCGTCGCGGCCGCACTGGAAGACGATGATGTTCGTATGGGGTGATTGCGGGTCGGTGGCGACCCCGCACTCGAACATGCAGTAGGACCAGTCCTCATCGGCAGACGAGTAGACGAGGATCAGGACGTCGCTCTCGAAGAGCGCGTTGCACAGTTCCTGGTTCAGATTCCTGCCTAACCGAGGCCCCTTGTAGGCCGGGTCCGACGATACGTGAACCGACACATGCCCAAGGCTCTTTGTCTCAATGAAGTCAGCGATGACTCGCGCGATCTGTCTGTCGCTGTGCTTGTGGCTGATGAAGAGATTCTTCGTCATATGTTCTGTTTCCCGTGTTGGCGGGGACGGGACTGGCAAGCCGAGCAACCCCGCGCGATCGCCCCGCATTCCAGCCCAGCACCCACTGATGACGCAGATTATGTGCCTCGGCCTGGACAACCGCAAGCGCACCTACGGCTGCGCACCTACGGCTGGTGTACCGCCGCCTGATGCGCTTGTGGCGGTTCCCGCCGAGGCGTATAGTCCGCGTCATCGGCCGACGTGTTAAGGGCCTCGGGCCCGTGGCTGAAGACGGAGGAGGGCATGGCAGGCGTGTTCATCAGCTACCGCCGTGAGGACGCCGCCGGCTGGGCCGGCCGGCTCCAAAACGACTTGCGTCACGCGATGCCCGCCAACGAAGTCTTCTACGACATCGGGTCGATCGAGATCGGCGAGGACTTCGTCGACGTCATGCGGCGGGCGCTCGAGTGGTGCGCGGTGGTCGTCGTGCTGATCGGGCCGCAGTGGCTGAAGGCGAAGGACGAAGGAGGCCATCGCCGGCTCGACGACCCGGAGGACTGGGTGCGCCTTGAGGTCGTCGAGAGTCTACAGCGTCAGGGCCTGCGGGTGGTGCCGGTCCTGGTGGGCGGGGCGAGCATGCCGAAGGCAGCCGACCTCCCCGATCCACTCAAGCCGCTGGCTCGACGCTACGCCCACGAGATCACCGACAAGCGGTGGGACTATGACTTCACCCAACTGGTGCAGGCGCTCGGGCAGATCACCGCCTTGGCGGAGGCCCCGCCCTCGGCGCCCCCGCAGTCCGGCGTGCCTGCGTCAGGCGATGGTCTCACAGCGCGCGTGCCGGCCCACTCCGCCCGCATGGAGGAACGCCTGGTTGCGCGAAAGGCAGTGGCGGAGTCTGACGCCAAGGCTCGTTTTCAGGCCCGCCTTCGTAAGTACGCGACCGACCCAAAGGCGCGTGTGGCAGCGATCGAGGCGTACGTGAAGGAAGAGGGCGACCCGCGCTTCCGCCCGGACGCCTGGTACTTGCCGGACGACCCGATGCTGGGGTTCATCGAGATCCCGGCCGGAGCTTTCACAATGGGGAGTGACAAGAAGCGAGACGAGGAGGCGAACAACGATGAACTGCCACCCCACCCGGTGACGCTGCCCACGTTCTTCATCGCGCGGTTTCCGGTCACCGTGGCCCAGTTGCGCGCATATGTAGCGGACGGGGGCATCACGCCTGGCGACCCGGATAGCCTGCGCGGCGTGGTAAACCATCCTGTGGTCTTGGTGTCGTGCCACGAAGCCTTGGCCTACTGTGACTGGTTGACGCTGAAGCTGGGCGAGTGGGCCTGGACGCCAGACGCGCTGGCGCGCGTGCTGCGGCCGACACGGAAGAGCAACAAGCCGTGGCGCGTGACGCTGGCGAGCGAGGCCGAGTGGGAGAAGGCTGCGCGTGGCACCGACGGTCGAATCTACCCGTGGGAGGGTCCGGCCGACCCGAACCAGGCCAACTACGCCGATACGGGGATTGGCCGGCCGAGCGCGGTGGGCTGCTTCCCGGGCGGGGCCAGCCCGTACGGGGTAGAAGAACTGTGCGGGAACGTCTGGGAATGGACGCGGAGTCTGTGGGGCGACGACTGGCAGAACCCCACCTTCAAGTACCCCTATGAGCCAAGCAACGCACGAGAAGACGTGACTGCCGGCGACGGTATCCGCCGGGTGCTGCGCGGCGGCTCGTTCGGCGACGGCGGCGGGAGCGTGCGCGCGGCGGGCCGCGGCAGGCGCGGGCCATACAACCGGCACTCGCTCTTCGGGTTTCGGGTGGTGGTGTCCCCATTCTCCTCTGGACTCTGATCCCTCTGAACTCTGGTGCGCTCGAGGCGCTTGGCTCAGCCGACACGCAATACCCGTCGCGGAGTCCTCGGGGTCCTGCCAGATCACGCCGTCCAGTTTCGCCACCATTCGTTCGCCCCAGGGCGCGGAGAACGTGGCCTCGTAGTGCGCCGGCGTCAGCGCGCGTCGCTTTGCTGAGCGGCCAATGCACTGACAGGCCCGCAGGAAAATGCCCGGCGCAAGCATGCGGTATAGCCTAAAGGGGATAGCACAGATGGGACCCATTTGGGGGAGGCATGGGGGGCCTCGGGTACTGAGCTCGGCGCCATACCTACGCGACCGGCTAGCTGACGTGATGGCTGGTGCGTGCTAGTGAAGGCTGCGCCTTCCGGGCAGTGAGAATCAATGTTCCTCGAGCCACACGATCGCCCCCTTGGACAACCTGAGGGGTTGGGGGATCAGGTGGCCCGTTTCCGTTTCAATCTCCATCACCCAATCGACGCGAACAGTGCTCGGCTCGAGGTTGACCCGATAGACGCCTTCCCGAGCACCCCGCGGTAAAGGCATGAACGCATCCCCGCCCGTAATGTCCCATGCCTGCGCCGGCCTCACCGAGCCGTGCCCGAACTCGCCACGATGCCCGCCCAATGCTCCTGATTGGGTGCACGCGTCCCACGACGCCGACACGTCGCGCACCCCGACCCGCGCACGGGAGCGGCCTGCCCGCACCCCGCTGCGGCGGCACGCTCACCACGACGGACGGCACGCGTTACGTCGCCCGCTCAACCGAAGAATCACGCCCCACCTAGACGCGGCGGCCTTACAATCCCCATAGCCGCGCGTCCCCCGCGGTTTCGTTCAACGGGCCTTGTCCGCGCGCCTGCGAGCCAACCTCACGGGGAAAGGGGCGACGCGCGTGGATAAAGCCCTATGTGTCAGACGGCAGAACCGGCACAGGCCAATGAAGATCTACGTGTCATCTACCTTCGAGGACCTAAAGGAATTTCGAGCTGAGGTCTACCGGCAGCTACGTAAGCTGCGGGCTGACGCAGCTGCAATGGAAGACTACGTCGCAAGCGAAAAGAGGCCGTTGGCCAAGTGCCTTGAAGACGTTGCCGACTCAGATATCTATGTGGGGATCTTTGCATGGCGTTACGGATACATTCCAAAGGAGCGCGGGAATCCTGAGTCTCGCTCGATCACCGAACTGGAATACCGAACAGCCGGACAACATTCAAAGGAGCGCCTCATATTCCTGCTGCGTGAGGATGCACCGTGGAAACCCAGCTTGATGGACGCGCACGCCGGTGAAGGAGACGGCGGCAAGCAGATCGAGAGGCTGCGAGAGGAACTCCGGACGAGCCACACTGTGAGCTTCTTCTCAACCCCAGATGAACTCGCTAAGGAAGTGTCGGCGGCCGTTGCCAACGTTCTTCTCCGCCCCGTCGTACAGCTTCACGTCGGCGATGGACGGTCCCCGGCGACGGGCAGCCAGCCAATCTCAACTGGATCGGTTCATTACAGCAGTCACGGGTTCTTTCTGACTTGGTACGCGTACTGCCGTGGATCCGATGCGGCCCACAGTGTCGGACGAATTGAGGATGTCGAAGGGAAGGCGCTGGCCTCGGGGTTCTTGGTTTCTGGGGTCAATCTGCACCAACAGCTCGGCAGTGAACTCTACCTACTGACTCCTGGGCACGTAATCGCCAGGGAGAAGACACAGGGTTCGTTTAACCTCACGGTAGACCAAGCGAGGTTCCGACTCACGATACCGTACGAGAGTGAGGAGCCCATTCGCCTGACAGATATCGTGTGGTCCTCTCCCGTTGACGCACTCGACCTGAGTGTCATCCGGCTGCAGCGCCAGCCTAGAGGCGCGAGTGGTCTTACTGTCGCAGATAGGTTGCCTGTGTTGACGTCGACGTCGGGCTCAATGGAGGCGATGTTCGGGAGCAGCAATGAACCAGTGATCCTCATCGGGCACCCCAAAGGAGGGGAACTCGCGTTCAGTCTGGGCGGTATGCTGCTTGCGTATGATGATACGCAGCTTCAGTATGTTGCCGAAACCGAGGCAGGTAGTGCCGGTAGTCCCGTGCTCAATCGCCTGTGGCGAGTTATCGGCGTACATCGGCTTCGTGGTGATATCGCATTATTGAACGGGCAAGGGAAAGCGCGTGTCTGCCAGGCTGTTTCCCTACTTGCCGTCCGGCAGGCACTCAACGCGCAGCTCGGTTAGATGCGAAGCATCGTTTCATGCTGCAGGAGGAATGCCCGATCACTGGTGCCGTCTACAGCGCGATGGACCCGTCGGCGTCGGTTCTGACGCGTGTGCGCCGTGGCTCAGCGGGGACGTTGATATGACTTCCTGTCTCAACTGCGAGGACACTTCCCCGTCCTCGGTCTCGATCTCGCTAATCTGGACAAGTCCGGGTCCGCCTCGGCATCCAAAAGCGGATTCGCCGTCGGATACCGATCGGCCATGCACCCAGTAGATCACAGGAATCCCATCAGCTCACGTGAAGACTTGAACCAATGTTCCCGGAACCGCTCACACATCAGACCAGCTCAGCGGCATCGACAATCGACGCGGGGAGCCACGCGACGCGGGGTAGATTCTGGTGGTAGTCGCAGCCGGACACGTTCCCTTCGGCAAGGACGAATCGTATGGCGTGCACCCCGAACCTCACCTCATCCGCCAGCCTTCTGTAATGCTGGCCGATCAGATCCAGTCCCAGTGAGTCGAACACTCTACCGCAGAGATCTTGAACCGCCTCACGTCGGCTGATGTCACTCGGCTCTAACAAGCACAGTGTGAACAGCAGCATGATTGCGAGAGCACAGTCGGCGTCTCGGGACAGCTCTGCCCTCTCGGCGCACAAACGGTCGACGAACTCTAGGACGAGCATCCTGTCGTCATAGGATTCGATCGATTGCTCCCAGAACCGGTGAAGCACCACTTCCGCCAGGTACGAACTGGGGTCCGCCGAAAGCGCGACAGCAATGGCGGTCTCCTGAGGCAGGCGCATCACGACCTGACGCCGCGGAATCTTTGGCAGACGCACGATGTGCTCGGCAGTGAGATACTCCTGCAGTGATTTGTGGGCAAACTCGTAGTGCTCGAATGAGGAGCTCAACAGAAGACCCGTGTTTGACTCCAACTGGTCGACAATCCGCCGTGCTGCCCCAGGCGCGAGATCGTATTTCTTGCAGATCGAGCCGTACGCGGATTCCAGAGCACGATCGCTGAAGGTCGCCGTATGGCCCTTAACGCTGAGTTCATAGGCAAGGTGACACAAGAAGGCAAACTGTTGATCCGCCGGGAAATCCCGGTCGAGCCTAGATCCAGGACTAATCCCCCGTTGTTCGTCCCACTCCTCCAGCAACAGGCTCACGATCTTCTTGTAGACGGTTTTCGGCCGGGTCGGGATCGCCTGACTCCTCTCATAAATCGCGCAGAGGTGTGCCAAGGTCAGGGGCCGGATCGACGTATCGGCGAAAGGCGATCGCTTGATGGCAGCCAAGAAGGAGGTGGAGCGTGAGGAATCCCCAGTCCCGGCGTCCAGCCAGTTCCTCGCGAATTGTGCGATTTGCTGCTCAAGAAGCGGAGCTATCTCATACTGGTCAGTATTGTCGATGGCGTAGCCGAACTCGCCGGTCCGTGAGGTGAGGATCAGCAGCCCGCCTTCCAGAAGCATTGCCAAAGCGCGAGCGTCCCGCAGGACGGCTGTTCTCCTTCCGGGTGCAACCTCGTCGAAGCCGTCGATGACGACGAGTGGAGACAGCGCGTTTAGCAGCGTCATGCACGCCTGCGCGCGCACGGCCATCGCGTCGGCGGCAGTTCCAGATTTCGGATCTCCTATGCTGATGCCAAAGATGCGCGAGATCGCGCAATAGAGCGGATCGGGTTCAACCATCACCTGCGGCCCGAGGTGGCGCAGCGGGAGAAGCAGCGGAAACCGAGTCTCCGGAAGAAAGTCCTGCGTCGTCAGGAGCTTTCGGCACAGGTGCTTGAGGGACGTGGTCTTGCCTGCTCCTGGCTGACCAAGGAGGACAATGTGGTTCTGGGAGGCGGAAACGATCTGTTCAAGGGGAGCTACTTGTACTCGCTCGCCCGGGTCGATGCGCACGCGGCGCGGATAGGCATAGAGATCCAGCTCGACGAACACCTCATCGAGCGCCTTCGTCGCTCGCAGATCCTTGAACGTTATGGAGCCTGACCATTCTCGAACATAGCGGAGATGCTCATTGAGCGCGTCCTCGATTCGAACTTGTTCCTTGAGTTGGGCCTTCTGCGCCCTCGCATAGTCCCGCACGGTATCCAGCGCGCCGTCGATGACCTTCGGCAGGAAATACTCGGTCAACACGGTTCCCCTCCGAGCCCTGACGGGTGTGACAAGGCGCAAAGACTGGACGACAGAGAGCACGGTGCAGAACTGAGCGCTACCGACTGTGGCGACCGTCGAGCATCACGTTCGTAGAGCCTACCACGGGAAGGGATCTGCTGGTGTCCCTGTCCAACGTCGTGAGGCAGCTCCGCCACGAGGTAGCTCACGGCCGTGGTCTCCAGATAGACCCTGGGTTTCATCGTTCGTGATTCGCGCATCAGTCGGTCGTTCCGCCGGCCCAGCGATCGCGCTCACACGCTGGCGCTCACAATACCACCGCGCCTCGCGGACCCGGAACGCTGAGCAGACGAGCGACCGCAAACTGTGTGGATCGAGTCCAGATTCGTAAGCTACGTCGACGACAACACCGCGTAGATTGTATGGTGCATCGTTCCGTGTACGGATGTCTGGATCCGGCGGTTCGAATCCGTGCCGACTTGAGAATCTGTCCACTCTCTGCCTTTCCTGTGTACTCGTAACGGCCGGCCTCAGCCGGGGCGCCGTGACCAGCCCTGGCGTCACCGGTCGCAGGCATTCTTCAGACCGCTGAGCCAGCCGCTTTCTCAAGCAACTGGGCCGACACCCTCAGCTTCGTGAATAGCTCATCGTACGTGACGATATGTACTGTGCTGAGCTGCGAGCGCAGGGCCTCGAACGATTCACGTTTTGCCGGGGTTATCAGTTCGCGCGAGGCGTTGCCGACGATGACCAGACAAGGGGCGCCGCCCAGCACCAACTCAAGACCGTTACCGTGAGAATGGTGTGAGAACTCTGTCGCCAACGTGTGCCGGTACTTGAGCACCTGGGCGATCGCTCCGGACAACTCGGGCGAGAGTGGATAGGCGTTCGTTCTGTATTGTGGGCCCAGCAGTGCGGTAATCGGGGTCTTGATCTCAACCAGAGCGACACCCGCCGTTGAGCAGGCGGCCGTCAAGAAGTCCAGATAGCTGCCTCCCTTGTCGTCCAGGGCCTTGCCACCCAGGTATGCCCGCTCCTGAATGATCACTACGGGGTGAGCAAATAACTGCGCCAGAACGAAGGAATGGCGCGACAATGTCGACTGCCAGAAGGCTTCCGAATCGTTCTCTGCATTCGTCTCCCACTCTTCGAGCGCAGTCTTCAGCGTTGATAGGCCCAAGAGAGCAGTTACTGCTGGAAG
>Ga0316622_100002643_pt1 | contig 12480 bp, 14 predicted proteins | sample OWC_Aug_OW2_C1_D_FD_207646 | JGI IMG/M metagenome (GOLD analysis project Ga0316622, IMG submission 207646) | Wetland soil microbial communities from Old Woman Creek delta, Ohio, United States - OWC_Aug_OW2_C1_D5_C | ecosystem: Environmental > Terrestrial > Soil > Wetlands | place: USA: Ohio... | reverse complement strand
CGGGGGTATCACACCAGTATCGCGCTCCCCCCTGATCGGCATCGCTATATACCGGGCCATTTCCTGATCGTTATAACGAAGGGGATCTTCCTTCGGGGAACCGCCATGGATATCCTGGACATTTTTAAGCCGAATATCGAGAAACTGGCCGAAAAGAAGGACCGGGAAGGGCTGGTCCGGGCCCTGGAGTACCGGAAGGATCCGGCGGTCCGGAAGGCTGCGGTGAAGGCCCTTGCTTCCCTTGGGGACCGGGCAGCGCTCGAGCCCCTGGTACGGATGCTGTCGGACGAGGATAAAGGGGTCCGGTACGACGCGGTGGAGGCCGTCCACCGGCTGGGCAGGGGCGACGCCGTGGAGCCCCTCCAGCGGGCGCTCCGGGACCCGGACAGCGATGTCAGGTATGCGGCGGCCTGGGCCCTGGGGGAGACCAGGGATCCCAGGACCGTCGATCCCCTCATCGGTGCGCTGGGGGATGACTACTGGCGGGTCCGGACGGAGGCGGCCCTGGCCCTCTCCAAGATCGGGGATCCCCGGGCGGCGGGGCCCATCACCGGCGCGCTGGGGGATGACTACTGGCGGGTCCGGACGGAGGCGGCCCACGCCCTGGGGATGCTCGGTGATCCCGCGGCGGAGGAGCCGCTCGTGCGGGCCCTTCAGGACGAGAACTGGAGGGTCCGGCGGGAGGCGGCGCTGGCCCTGGGGCGCCTCCAGGCAGATAACTCCATCGAACCCCTGGTGGCCATGCTCAAGGACCCCGAGGCCACCGTCCGGGCTTCCGCCGCAGGGGCGCTGGAGGAGATCGGCAGGGCATCCATCGCCCCCCTGACCCGGGCCCTGAAGGACCCGGACCGGGGAGTCCGGCGGAGCGCCGTGAAGACCCTGGGGAGGATGAAGGACCCCGCCTCTGTCGAGAGCCTGGCCGATATGCTCCAGGACGACGATCAGGTAGTCCGGGACGAGGCCCTCCTGGCCCTGGGGAAGATGGGGAAGGACGGGACAGAATCCCTCCGGCGCGCCGTGGGCGGGTCGGAAAAGGATCGCCCCGGGGACCGATCCTGAATGTACCCATGAATCCGGAAGAGATCCGAAGGGACTTCCCGTTGCTCTCCGAGGTCTGTTACCTGGACAGCGCGGCAACGAGCCTCTCGCCGGAGCCTGTTCTGCAGGCAATGCTGGAATACGAGCGGCACTACCGGGCCAACGTAGGCCGGGGAGTGCATCGCCTCTCCCAGATCGCCTCCCAGAAGTACTGGGATGCCCACCGGAAGGTGGCCGCGTTTATCGGGGCAGAGGGGGGCGAGACGGTCTTCACCCGGAACACCACCGAGGCCATCACGCTGGTGGCCGAGGGAATCCCCTGGAACGCAGGCGACCGGGTGGTGACCACCCTTATCGAACACCACTCCAACCTGCTACCCTGGATGCGTCTCCGGGACCGGAAGGGCGTGGGCCTCACGGTGATCCCGCCGGGTGCCGGGGGGACCATCACCCCGGAGGCGGTGGGTGCCGCAGTGGACGACCGCACCCGGCTCGTGGCCGTGACCCATGCCTCCAACGTGCTGGGAAACCTGCTTCCCGTCCGGGAGATCGGCAGGGCGGCCCGGGATCACGGGGCACTGCTCCTCGTGGACGGCGCCCAGTCCGTTCCCCACATTCCGGTCAGCATGGGGGATCTCGGCTGCGATTTCCTCTGCTTCTCCGGCCACAAGATGCTGGGCCCCACAGGAACCGGGGTGCTCTGGATGAGGGAACCCATCCCCGAGCCGCTCGTCGTGGGCGGGGGCTCCATCGACCGGGTCACGGGCGGGGCATACGCCCTCACCGGCGGGTATGCCCGGTACGAGGCCGGCACCCCGAACATTGCCGGGGGTATCGGTCTTGGCAGGGCTGCGGACTACCTGCAGGCCATCGGCATGGCAGAAGTGCGGAAATACGAGGAACGGGTGACCCAGCAGATGCTGGACGGACTCCGGGCGATCCCGAATGTCACGGTATACGGCCCCGGGCCGGGCCCGGGGCGGATCGGGGTTGTCTCCTTCAACGTCGGAGGCCTGCACCCCCATGAGGCAGCCCATGCCCTCTCGGAACGGGATATCATGGTCCGGTCAGGCCACCATTGCTGCATGCCCCTGATGGACCACCTGGGCCTCCCGGAGGGGACAGTCCGGGCCAGCCTCCACGTGTACAGCAGCCGGGAGGACGTGGACCGGCTGGTGGAGGCGGTGGAGGAGATCGCGGGAGGGATCTAGCGGTGTACCGGGAACTTCCCTGCGTGAAGGTGGATGGCGCAACGGCGAAGGAGGGGACCCACCCGGTGGTGGAGGAGGTGCCGGTGATGATCCTCGTGAACGGGCGCCACCTGGCCACCGCCATGATGTCCCCCGTCCGGCTGGAGGAGTTTGCCGTGGGCCACCTGTTCACCGAGGGGATCATCCGATCCCGTGATGACATCGAGTCGGTGCAGGTGGAGAAGGGCACGATCCGGGTCCTGACCCGTGATCACCTCCGTCCCCTGGGACCGAAGCGGACCATCCTCTCCGGCTGCGGGGGATCCGCATCCTTCCTGGACCCGGCGAAACTCCCGAAGATCACGTCTGAGTACACGGTGGAGACTTCCCGCATCGCCGCGGCGATGAAGGGAGTCCTGGACTCCGAGATCCACAGGCTCACGGGAGGAGTCCACGTCGTGGGGCTGGCCTCGGACCGTGGTGTCCTCTGTGTCCGGGAGGACATCGGCCGCCACAATGCCATGGATCGTGCCATCGGTTACGGCCTTTCGGAAGGCATCGACCTGGCCCGCACGTTTGTGGTCTCCTCAGGCCGTATCTCTTCCGAGATGGCACGGAAGTGCCTCGTGGCCGGGATCCCCATCGTGGTCTCCCGGTCTGCCACGACGGCGCTCGCCGTGGAGCTGGCAGAGAAAAACGGTCTCACCATCTGTGCCTTTGCCCGGGGCACGCGGATGAACGTGTACACCCATACGCACCGGATCCGGGTCACCGGTGACGGACTGGCCTGAAACATCCTTCTTCCAGCAGCCGGCAGGCCTGACAGAGGGGCCCGGTAGCCGGCTCGCCGCACCGCATACAGGACCCCACCGGCGCCGGGATCTGACCCGCGGCCCCCCGGGCAAGCCTCCGTTGGCCCTGTACCAGCCGCTCCAGGGTCCCCGGAAACCGCTGCTCCATGGCATTCAGCATCGCACGGGCCTCACCCCGCAGCGCCGCATGGCGGTACGGGCACTCGGGCATGGGGGTGAAGAGACCGGTGATCACCCCGTACAGCGCCACCTCCTTCTCCGGGATCTCCCGTAGCGGTTTGATCCTCCGGAGGAACCCCCGCTGCCCCCCCTGCAGGGGATCCCGGAGGAGCCGGTCCCGGTCGCCCCGGAGCCAGTTCATGAGGACCGACTGGGCCTCGTCATCAAGGTTATGGCCGGTGGCGATGCAGTCCGCGCCCGCCTCGCGGGCAAGGATGGTCAGGGCCTTCCTCCGCAGGACCCCGCAGACAGCACAGGCCCGGTGCTCCTGCCCCGTCACCTCCTGATCCAGCGTCCTGCCGAAGAGACCGGCAAAGGATCCGGTCCTGTGGGGGACACCGTATCGGGCTGCGGTGGCAGCGGCGGCCCGCAGTGTCTCCTCCCGGTACCCGGAGATGCCCTCGTCCACCGTGATGGCCACCAGATCCAGCTCCCCGGTCTCCCGTGCGATCCCTTGGAGGAGGGAAAGGAGGACCGTGCTGTCCTTGCCCCCGGAAAGGGCCACGGCCACGAGGCTGCCGGCAGGGGGCATCCCGTCGGCAGCCAGCGTCCGACGGACCCGATCCACCACCTCCCCGGCCAGGTGGGCGGAGCAGAGGTGCCGGCCGGTGGCCCGCTGGAGATACACGGCCTCCTGGCTGCAGCGGCTGCACCCGGTCCCGCCGTTTCCCATGGGGGTTCCTTCACCCCCCGTGGGAGATCCTGACCAGGCGGATCTCGTCGCCCCCACACACCGAGGCATCCTCCGGGATCAGGATTCCGTTCCGGGTGACGATCACCTCCACCGGGTTCACCCCCAGCCGGGCCAGCACCTCCTCGACCGGGATCCCGTCCGCCTCCACCGTCCGGAGAGAGCCGTCAGGCAGCCGGACCCTCACGATCCCTCCGGCCCGCTATCCGGGTCTTCGCTGTACGGACATTCACCCGCCGCGGCGCTCTCCACGATCTGAACGGCTGCGTCGTTCCCCAGGCGCTCTGCGATCCGCCAGAGGAAGATCTCCAGCATATCCGGCGGCACGCATCCCAGGCTCTCCTCGCCTGCCAGGACCAGGTCAGCCAGGTACCGCAGGTCGCTGTCGGTGAGGCGTCCGATCCGTTCCCGGAAGTCCGCCTCGTCCCGGGCAAAATGGTTGGCAACCGGGGGCAGAAGGGAGCGGAAGGGGACCCCGGACCCCGAGCAGACCGTGTCCGTGCACTCCGGGGCCAGTTTCTTCAGGAGCTCCAGGTCCCGCTCGTTCAGTTCCCGCGGCATGTGTCGGTACCGGGTGGGGAGTAGGATGAGAAAATGGTGATTGTGCCGGGGAAAGGATGCAGGGTTATCACCTCTGCGTGCCCATGACCGGTGAGGTGTGGAGAGTGCCGGGGACGCAGGGCACGGGCAGGAAGGCGCAGCAGGATCTGGCGGGGAGGATCCTGGCCCTGAAGGAAGAACGGGACGCGGTGATCCTGGCCCACAACTACCAGGTGCCGGAGGTCCAGGATCTGGCCGACCTGGTGGGGGACTCCCTGGAGCTCTCCCGGGCTGCCGCCGGGCGGGACGAGGCCGTCATCGTCTTCTGCGGGGTGGACTTCATGGCCGAGACCGCGGCGATCCTCTCGCCGGAGAAGGCGGTCCTCCTCCCGGCCGCCGATGCCTGCTGCCCCATGGCCGAGATGGTGACGGCCGGCGAAGTGAGGGTACTCCGGGGACGGTATCCCGGCGCGGCGGTGGTCTGCTACGTAAACACCACGGCGGAGGTGAAGGCAGCCTCTGATATCTGCTGCACCTCAGCGAACGCCGTCCGGGTGGTCCGGTCCCTTGAGGAGGACCGGGTGATCTTTGTCCCGGACAGGAACCTGGCGCTCTACACGGCCCGGTTCACCGACAAGGAGATCATCTCCTGGGAGGGATTTTGCATCGTCCATGACCGGATAACGCCAGAGGAGGTGCGGGAGGCCAGGCTCCGGTACCCGGGGGCAGAAGTGCTCGTGCACCCTGAGTGCCGGCCGGGGGTGATCGATCTCGCAGACCACGTCTTCTCCACGTCAGGGATGGTCCGGCATGTCTGTGAGAGCCGGGGTGGGACCTTCATCATCGGCACGGAAACAGGGATCCTGTACCCCATGCAGAAGCGGTGCCCGGGCAAACGATGTGTTCCCCTCTCTCCGAAGGCGATCTGCACCAACATGAAGAAGACCACACCGGAGAAGGTCCTTCAGGCCCTAGAGACCATGGGTCCCCGGGTCACGGTACCTGAAGGGGTGGCCCGGGACGCAAGGGCTGCCATTGAACGGATGCTTTCCCTCCCGTGAAACGGAAGTATTTCCCGACACAGGGTGGTCCCCGAGTCAGTCAAAGAGGACGATGACCTGTACCGGGCAGCAGCAGGCCGCTTCCCTGAGGCAGCATTCCGTCTCAGGGGGCACCTCTCCCTCGCCGGGCGCACCACCGATCCGGTACGCCTCCGCCACCTGGCTCTTCCGGTCTTCCGGGTGCTGCCCAAAATAGTCAGGACAGAGGTTCCAGCAGGCCGAGCAGATGACACACCCGTCCCGGTAGATGGAAACGCGCACCGCGATCGCCCGGTTCCCCTGGGATGGCGCACGCGATAAAGGAATCCCGGGCGCTCTGCCGGACAGACGAGGCAGGGCGCCGCGTCCCTCCCTGCCGGGATCCGGGGTCCTATTCGCCCACAGTGATGACCGTCACCGGGCAGGCATCCGCCGCATCCCGGACGCAGGCATCGGCATCCTCGGGAGCCTCTCCCTCGGCAGGGTTGCCGCCGGTACGGCAACCCTCGATGATCTGGCTGAAGTGGTCGGCCGGGTTCTCCTCAAAAAACTCCGGGCAGAGATCCCAGCAGGAACCGCAGCTGGTGCAGTTCTCCCGGTCAATGGTTACCTTCACCATGGATATCCCGGAGAAAGGATGACCGTTCCCCCCAGATAAATCCGTGGGATTTCCTTCAGATCCCGGGATCACCGGGCAGAGGGTGCTATGATGCCCTTCCCGTGAAATCCCCCAGGGTCTTCTGGCCGGTCCCCCGCTGCAGGTCAGCGAGGAGAGTGCTCTCTGAGAGGAACCGGTCCATGGGAAGGGCCAGCCGGGGGGCGAGCGCGGTGAGGGCCGACCCTAGGTCCTCGAACTCGGTCCCGCCCCTGAGCATCGCCTGCCGGACGTTCTCCCGCACGTTGAAGACCCCCAGCGGGATGTACCCCCGGTAGGCTTCACGAAGGATGATGGCCCCTGCCTGCCTCCCTTCCCGGGCCAGGGCCTCCAGCACCGCCATCCGGCAGGAATAGAAGCATCCCCCGACGGAGGAGTATTCCTTCTTGGGCCGGAATCCCTCGTGGTCGGCAAAGAGGAGCTCCTCCTTCCCCATGACCTGAAGAAAGGCCTCCATCCACTCGTACTGCCAGGGGGTGGGGAGCAGGATCACCGCGTAGGTGTTGTGCAGGCTGGAGAACTCGTGGACCCGCACCGTGTCCAGCAGGGGGTGCTGCCGGACCTGGCTGAGCAGGTGATTCCCGATGGCCGTGTCGCAGGCAGTGATGGACCAGCGGGTGGGCACCAGGCGCCGGTGCTGTCCCACCCCCAGGGCACCAGCCGAAAGGGCCTTCTGGATGGAGGAGAAGGGCACTCCTTTCCGGTGGAGATCGATCATGGCCCCGGTGGCGGTGAGATCCGTGTCATGGAATGCCGTTTCTAGGTTCCTGTTCCAGCGGACGTTCCCGATCTCGAACCTCTCCACCGGCGCACTGGGGCCGAAGGGGGCATGATCCTCGGAGAGGGAATACCCCTGCGGGACCGACCCGAAGGCGGCCTCGCTCTCCACCGATCCGTCGGAGAGGGCAATCTCCCGGAGGAGCTCCGCGAACCGCGAGTCCCGGTCATCCACGCGGACCCGCCGTTTCCCTCTCACAAGCCCCATCCGGTACCCGATGATCTGCTCCTGGGTCTTGCCCCCGGGGATCCATTCCTCCGGGGTATCCATCACCCGGGTATCGCCGTGAATCCCCGACATCATGGGACCTGCATCCACAGCAGGGTAGTTCCAGGCCCCAATGAAGACGGACGGCGGGGTGGAACCCTCCATCTCGCGGCCCACCTCGGCCGAGAACATGGGGAGGGTGGCGGTCAGCTGCCTGAGGTACTCGGCCTTTCCCGGTCCCATGCGGAAGGGGTCAGCCCCGGTGCATAAAGACCCGTGGTGCGCGGGGGGAAAGTGGCACCGGGTACCGGACCCCCGCAGTACAAAAAAGGAACCTTCATGTCACCCGCGGAGGAGATGGTCTCCTGTTCAGGGGAGCAGCCGCATGGAATACCGCCCGCGGATCACGGAAGAGTCGGTCCTCTCCCGGTGGATGTCCCTGGAAACGGGCAGGATCAACCAGGGGATCGTGGAGGACAGAAAGACCCTTGCCGAGCTCCTTCAGGAGGAGACCCCCGCGTCCGTGACCAAGGAGGGGAAGGAGTACCGGTTCCGCCGCGACATCCTGGGGGAAATGGGGAAGAGGCTCCCCGAGCCTCTCCACCGCCTTCTTCGCCTGCCCCTCCTCTTCCGGTTTGATCCGGATGTGAAGGACAGCTGCCTTCTCACCGACCCCGCGGCGGTGGAGGCCTTGAAGGAGCTGGGGGAGATCGGGCCGCAGCGGCAACTCCGTGACGGGAGGCTCTGGGTGGGGAGGGCGATCGTCTATTCCCTGATCCGGAAGTACCCGACGGTGATCCAGGTGGCCATGGGGTGATCGACATGGGCAGGAAGGGTGTACGGGAACGGAGGAGGCGGATCTGTGGCTACTGCGGCCAGGAGACTGTCGACGAGTATGGGGACGACGAGTGGCAGGCCCAGGGGTTCCAGTGCGAGGACTGCGCATTCGTGGAACTGGCCGACGTGACCGTTGATGAGTGATTTCCGATGTGCGGTCATCTAACAGTAGCCCATCCCCCTTTCTCGGAATGATGCAGCTGCCTTTCTCCTGTTCGACGCCCCCGCTGCCGCGGAACATCGTCACTGCCGAACGGTCTGGACGCACTTTCATCCGGCTGAATTCACGTGAGGAAGGGATGTTCAGTATAAGGAACTGCAGGGAAGGGTGAAAGGGATACCGTATGACCCTATGCACGTTCATATACTATCATCGTTTCAGAATGGACATACTTCAGTATCAAAGGCGAAATGAATGCCCTCTCCACCCTACGAAATCCCTGTTCTCATCCAATTTCAACCGGCTGCCGCTTTCATCGGGCGGGGCATCCTCCAATGCACAAGCGGCCCTCAAAATATGAACGACAGCTGTTTTGCCGGGATTGCAGCCCAGCAATTTTGCCAGAGTGGATGCGCTGCAAGCATATCCTGCACCGCAGGCGGCGACAACATGGGAATGTGCGACGCAAAACAATGCTGCAACGGTGATCTACCCGCTCCGCCGATGGACATGTGCATCACCGGTAGCACAGCACATTGGGATTGCAGATCCGGGGGATCTTTTGACCAGCCGGCGTTTACCTGCACCAGCAACTGCGTGGATACGATAAACTGTACCAATGGCAGCTGAGTGGAGATCGAACCAGGTGGCCATTCTGAAATGCCAGGGGAGATCACTTCAAATCCCTTCGCAGTCACCGATCGCCTTATGGGCTCCCCTGCCGAAGTCCGTCCATGCAATCGATACCTTCCCTCGCCGGCCTCCTGGCAGCAGGGCTCCTGGTAACAGCCCTGCTCATGGCCGGCTGCACTTCAACCGTATATACCGAATCGAATAACGGGCAGACCATCTCCGCGGCCAAGGACAGCATGGTGACCATCAGGCTGAAGGAAAACCCGACGACCGGGTACAGCTGGCAGGTCAACGTGACCCCTGGCCTCTCGATCGTCCATGATGAGTACATCCCTGATAAGGTTCCCGCCGGTATGGTGGGTTCCGGCGGCACCCACACCTGGACCGTCCAGCCGGTGGATTCGGGAACTTTCGCCTTCAGCGGCATCTACATGCAGCCCTGGATGAACGTCACGGGCAGCGAGTCGACCTACACGCTGACGATTGTCGCGAAGTAAGGGCAACTCCGCGTCCCACTTTTTAACCGGGATTCTTCCGTTCACTCCGTCTTCTCCATGAGGGAGTGATCTCGATTTCCGGAACCGGTAACGGGAGGGGACACGCCCCCTCCCGGCGCCTCCCCCGTGAGGATAGCAGACCGTTCGGTGGAGCTCAGAAATGAATCATAAGTGGGAGAAAACCGGCGGGGGGGGTGCCCACGCGGCGGGGGCGGTGAGCCCCCGAGAGCGTCTCACCAGTAATACGCCAATCGATGTTACCGACATGCTTCGATGAAAGGACACCGCAGGGGTCACGGCAGGAGATTCTTCCGCTTCTGGGGAAAGAGCTATGCCTTCAGCATTTCGGCGAGGGAGGCCAGGAAAACCTCGATATCATGGCCGGTGGTGTACGGCCCGGTGCTGGCCCGGACGGTTCCCGCAGGGAGTCCCAGGTGCGCCATGAGCCGCCCGTATCCGTGATCCCCGGCCCCCACCAGGACGTCCGCGGTCTCATCCAGGTACCGGGCTACGTCCGCGGGATCCAGCCCCTCCACCGAGAACGACACGATCCCGGTCCGGAGGGCCGGGTCCTCAGGCACCTGGACCCGGATACCGGGCAGATCCCGGAGCCCGGCAATCAGGGCATCGGCAAGGACCACGTCCCTGGCCTGGATCCCTTCCCGCCCGGCCTTCTCCAGGTACCACGCTGCCGCACCCAGGGCGATGGAGCCGGCGATATGCGGAGTACCGGCCTCGTACCGCTCCGGTCCCTCCACCGCCTGGTATCCCTGCAGGGTGACCTTCTCCACCATTCCCCCGCCCACCATCCGGGGTTCCAGGTCTGGCTCCCGCATCCAGAGGGCGCCGGTCCCCGTGGGCCCGAGCATCCGGTGTCCGTCCAGGGCCAGGTAGTCGCATCCTGACGCTGCCACGTCAATGGGCATCCGGACGGCCGCGTGGCTGGCATCCAGCAGCAGTTGGGCCCCCGCCCTGCGGCAGGCGACGGCCACCTCCTTCACCGGGAGAATGGTTCCGGTGGCACCCGAGACGATACTCGCAGCAACGAGGCGGGTCCCCGGTGTGATAGCCGCCGCCACGGCCTCCGGATCGATGGTGAGCCCTGTGGTAGGTGGGATGATGGTAACCTCCACTCCCTGCGCCATGAGGGATTCCCAGAGCCCCAGGTGGAGATCCGGTTCCATAAGGGAGGTCAGCACACGGTCCCCCGGCTGCCAGGCCATCCCCCTGGCCACCATCACCAGCGCATCGAAGGCATCCCGGGTGAAGACCACCATCCCTTCACGGGCACCGATGAATGCTGCCAGATCCTTCCTTGCCTGCCAGTACCGCTGGGAAGCCACCTGGGTGAGCCGGTGGATACCCCTTCCCACGTTGGCGCGATAGTGGTGCTCGAAGTCGACAAAGACCTGGAGCACCGGTTCGGGGCAGAGGGACGTGTCAGCGCTGTCCAGGTGGACCAGGTCCGCGATCAGCGGGAAATCGCCCTTGAGTTCTCCGTCGCTGGCGGGGACTGGCAAGGGTGCCGAGGCGGCAGCAGGTTTCGGCGGGGTGCGGGGCGAGAGATCCAATCCCTGCCGGTTCACCAGCTCCCGCATCTTTGGGGGGAGGTCCTTCCACCGCCAGAGGCCCCACCGGCCATACTCCGGCGGGAGGCCCTTCTCACGGGCCCACCGTTCCAGGAACGCATCCCACCGTGCGGCCAGGTCCGGGTGCATCTTCCGGAGGGCCTCGTGCTCGGATTCCAGCATGGCAGGGCAGAGGTAACAGCCGATCCGCTCGATCCCCTGGGCATAGAGAGGGTTCACGGGAAGCCCCCGCCACCAGAGGTACAGGAAGACCTCCAGCGCCCGCCAGTGCCTGATGGGGGAGATGTTCACCTGCAGGGGGTTCGCCGGGTTCCGGCTCTCCAGCTCCAGGTCTGCCCGGTTCCAGGACTCGTACCACCTGTTTCCCTGGATTGTCACACAGGGGCCGGTGGTGGCCAGGTGGATCTTCAGGGGATGGAGCTTCAGCATCTTACAGCACCAGCGTTGGTCCTTGGCCGGTGGCCCAGCCTTCTCCACGCCGGACCAGAAGTCCCCGGCCTTCCGGATCACCGGGACGCCCTGGGCCTCCACGAAGGCCACCGTCTCAGGGAACTCGATCCCCGTGTCAAGGAAGAAGGCCTCCATGACCCCGGCCTTCCGGGCCAGGTTGAGGACCGCAGTGCTGTCCTTGCCGCCTGAGAAGGAGACGTTCACGCAGGGGCGGTCGTGCAGGTGCTGGCGTATGGCCCGGACGGCATGCCGCTCCAGGTTCTTCAGGTGGTACCGGTTCCGGTCCACGGCCTCCTCCCAGCCGGGATCAGGAGGGGTGCAGGTCGTCACCGGCCGGAGTTCCCGGACCCGGATCTGTCCCTCACGGAGGACCCCTGTGCCGGCGAGGGAACCGTGCCGGACGATCACGGTTCCTTCCGGTTCCCTCGTGGATACCGGCACCCGTTTCCCGCCGATCCGGCGGCCGCCTCCGACTGCACCGGGGGCAGCCACCGAAAGATCCACGACGCCGCGGGTGGCGTGATCCAGGATGAAGGGAAGCGCCTCAGGGGCAAGGTCGAACCGGAACCGGCGCGTGACCGGATTAAAGGTAAGCCACCCGAACCGGTCCCCATGGGCGATGACGAGATCCGCCCGGTCCACTCCGCCGGTCTTGTTGAAGAGCAAGATCTTCGGGAGCGGGATATCACCGAACCGGGTGGTCACCAGGTCCCGGAGGAGGGCTATGTCGGCCTCAAGGACCGGGCGGACGTCGTACGGTTCCAGGAGCGGGATCGCCCTTCCCTCCGCTCCGCAACCGCAGGAACGGGCGATCAGCGGCACGTTGCACCGGTCGCACCAGTACAGGATCTTCCGGAGGGGTGGCTCCCTCATCGGGGAGATAATCTGTCCGGGAAAGGGATAAGGGATGTGCAGGTACCCCGCGGAATCCCAACACCTTTTACCTTCCGGGCGCACCTTAGAGGGACTATAAGAGGGATCTGATGCATACCCCCATCTCTTCCGTCACGCCCGCGTCCGCCAGCGCCGAGGTCATCGGCTGGGTCCACGAGCTCAGGGACCTGGGGGGGCTCACCTTTCTCCTGCTGCGGGACCGGACCGGGATCCTGCAGGTGACGGTGAACCGGAAGAAGGCGCCGGCCGG
>Ga0316622_100002641_pt1 | contig 12490 bp, 6 predicted proteins | sample OWC_Aug_OW2_C1_D_FD_207646 | JGI IMG/M metagenome (GOLD analysis project Ga0316622, IMG submission 207646) | Wetland soil microbial communities from Old Woman Creek delta, Ohio, United States - OWC_Aug_OW2_C1_D5_C | ecosystem: Environmental > Terrestrial > Soil > Wetlands | place: USA: Ohio... | reverse complement strand
GAAACGGGCCCTACGAGCCGAGGAATTGCCAGTTCTTTCGCTATACTGCATCGCTGGCACCACTCTATGACCAGGCGGACATTGTCGTGGCCCATGGTGGGCTCGGGACCATTGTGGAGGTCTCCGGGCGGGGCAAGAAGCTGGTCTGCGTGGTCAACCCGACCACAATGGACCTCCATCAGGAACATCTGTTGCGTATCTATGCTGAGAAAAACTATCTCCTCTGGTGTAAGGATCTTGACCATCTGGACGAGGCGATTCGGGAGGCACGAAACAAGCAGTTCGCTCGCTACCAGGCACCGGAGTGCCACATCCATGAGGTTATCCAGGACTACCTGGAGGGCCATGCCCCACTAAAGCGGGACGGAGCGCCAGGTAGCCCCCGGCTCTGACCCCGTCAAAGCGGGGCAGCATGCCGGCCTTCCGCGGCGAGGTACGGCCCCTTGGCGGGCCGCCGTAACGATAGCTGGCCCAAACAAATTCAGTGAGGTGAGTCTATGATACCCATATCTGCTCCCCTGTTGGGGGAAGAAGAGAAGAAAGCAGTCCTGGAAACCATCGACTCTGGCCAGTTGGCGCAGGGGAAAAAAGTCAAGGCGTTCGAGGATGCGTTCGCTGCGGTCTGCGGCGTCAAGCATGCCATCGCCACATCATCGGGGACAACTGCTCTGCACACTGCCGTGTTGGCCCACGGCATTGGCCCGGGTGACGAAGTGATTACCACGCCGTTTACCTTCATCGCCTCGGCCAACGCGGCCCTTTTTACCGGAGCAAAGCCGGTATTTGTGGATATTGATGAACGTACCTATAATATGGATCCGGGTCGCATCGAAGCGGCCATATCACCGCGCACCAAGGCTATACTCCCTGTCCATCTCTTTGGAAATCCTTGCGATATGGAAGCCATCATGGACATTGCGGCAAAGCATGGGCTGGTGGTGATCGAGGACGCCTGCCAGGCACATGGCGCCACGGTAGGAGGGCGCAGAGTAGGGAGCTTTGGAACCGGCTGCTTTTCTTTCTACCCCACGAAGAACATCACGACTGCCGAAGGGGGCATCATTACCACCAACGACGACGAACTGGCCGACCGCGCGCGGCTAATTCGCAGTCACGGCCAGCGTGAGCGCTACTACCACGAGATGATCGGATACAACTTTCGCATGACAGAGATCCAGGCCGCCATTGGCCTGGTGCAGTTGGGCAAACTGGAGCAGTTCAACACGGCCCGGCGGGCTCATGCCGCGTACCTGACGGCGCACCTCAAAGGCGTGACTGTTCCCAGTGAGACCCCGGGGTGCCGGCATGTGTACCATCAGTACACGATCCGCGTGCCTGCCGCTGGCGGAGGCCGTGATGCGCTGGCGAACCACCTGCGTGAGCGGGGCATTGGCACCATGATCTACTACCCGGTGCCGGTGCACAAGCAGGTGGTCTATCAGCGCCTGGGCTACCAGGACCATCTGCCGCTGGCTGAAAGTGCCAGCCGTGAGGTCCTGTCTCTGCCCGTTCATCCGGCTTTGACCCGGGAAGAGCTGGATCAGATCATAGAAGGAGTGAACAGCCGATGACAGAAGTCTCGCCGGAGGCCAGGGCCCTGAAGACAGCCGTGATTGGCGTGGGCACGATGGGGCGTAACCATGCCCGCGTCTATGCTCAGCTTGAGCGTGCGCGGCTGGTGGCGGTGGCAGATGCGAGCCCGCAGGCCCTGGAGCCGATTTCGCGCACCTACAAAGTGCGGACTTTTACCGACTATGAACGGATGCTCGATGAAGCAAAACCGGACCTGGTCTCAATCGCCGTTCCGACGCGGCTTCATCGTGAGGTGGCGACGGCCGCGTTGCAGCGAGGAGTCCACGTCTTTCTCGAAAAGCCCATCGCCGCCACGGTTGAGGAAGGGCAGAAGATTGTGGATTGTGCACGGGCTGCGGGGGCCAAGCTTGCTGTGGGGCACATCGAACGCTTCAATCCGGCCGTCATTGCCCTGAAGCAGCAACTGGAAGCAGGGCAGTTGGGACGGATTTTCCAGATCCATGCTCGGCGCGTGGGGCCATTCCCGCCGCGCATTGAGGATGTCGGCGTGGTCATTGACCTGGCGACGCACGAGTTGAACCTGCTGGAGTACCTGACCGGCTCGCGGGTCGAAAGCGTCTATGCCGAAACTGAGCGCGAGATCCATGCCCAGCACGAGGACCTGCTCACCGGCATCCTAAAGTTCACGGATGGGGCCATTGGCATCCTGGACATCAACTGGCTGACACCCACCAAGATCAGAGAGTTGTCCCTGATTGGTGAGCGTGGCATGTTTGCCGTCAACTACCTGACGCAAGAACTGTACTTCTATGAAAACGACTATCTCAACGGCAACTGGGAAGGTCTGGCGATTATGGGCGTCAGTGAAGGGCGGAAAATCCGTCTCAATATTAAGCACAAAGAGCCTCTAGTGGCGGAGATAGAATCGTTTGTCGAGGCGGTGGAGAAAGACACCGAACCTCAGATTAGCGGGGAAGAGGCCCTTCGCGCGGTCCTGCTGGCGAGCCGCCTTTTGGAATCTGGGCGCAAGCACAAGGTCATCGCGGTCTAGACGGCTGGCCAGAGGTGGAGGATCAAGGGTCTATGACGTCGGCGGATCACCGCGACAAGTCTGTGCAGGAAGTGGCCATCGAAAAGGCGTGGCGTGAAAAGCTGATCCAGTCCGCTACGACGGAGGATTTTGGCAGGGCCTACGATGAGCTGCACGCGCTGTTTCTGGAGGAGCAAGGAGAAGGAGCCGAGATCTACGGCAGCGTGAACCCACGGCACCAGGATCGTGCGCGCCAGGTCATTCTGCGCAGAATCAAGTCGGGGCATCGTGTGCTGGAAGTTGGATGCGGCGAGGGCGAGACATCGCGCTTGTTGGCGGAAAACGGCAACTCCGTTGTGTCGATTGACGTCTCCAGTGTCGCCTTGCAGGCCGCCAGGGATCGCATCCAGGGCAAGCCATGGGATCTCCACTATATGCATGGTGACGCTCGAGAGCTGGACTTTCCGGATGCTTCCTTTGATTTCGTGGTGAGCGAGCACTTTGTAGAGCACATATCCGTAGCGGACATGCTGCTCCATCTGGGCCAAGTGCATCGCGTCCTGAAGCCAGGAGGGTGCTATCTGATCTTGACGCCCTCCAGGCTGTGGAATGGCCGGCGTTCGGTTGGTTTCCATCTCAACGTCTATACGGTAGAGGAGTTGTGCGCAACCGTGCGCAAGTGCGGGTTCAGACCCACGTGGCTCGAGACGCGTTTCCTGCGCCGGTTTGATTTTGTCCTGGAGAGCGATGGCCTTTTGTTGTATCTCGCCTTCCTTTGGGAGCGCATCCTGAATGCGGTACGCATTTACCGCTGGCCCGTGGGGATCAGAGGCAGGGTCCTGCCCACGGTGATGGTGGGTGCTACCAAGGAAGCGTAACTCCGGTTGGCATTGGACTGCCGATAGGGCAGGCACGCCGGTTGCCCTATTAAGGCGTATCCAGCCGTTTTTTCCGGCGTCATCAAGATGAAGGGGTAACCCTTTCTACATGAGGGGGGCATGAGAAATGAAAAGATATCTCTGGGCCGCCATTGTACTGGCAGCGACTTTGCTGTTGGCTGTGACTGTCTTTGCAGGTCCACTGGCCCGGCTTCCATCCTACCAGACTGAGACGCGTGGCGTCTTTGTCCAGTATGATATCGTCACCAACAATATCGACCCGGATCACGGCTATTCAGTGGCCGGCGGGCAGATGCGTTATGGTTGGGACGAACTGGAGCCGTATCAAGACACCTATTTGTTCAACAGCCGGGTGGGCACTTTTGTCCGGAGCGAAGCCGAGCACGGCAAAAGGGCGGCCATCGGTTTTGAGACTTATGTTCGCCGCAGTTACGGTGATCCGCCTTACGGGGGTGTACAGGCCCTTCCGGAGTGGCTGCGCTATGACCCGGTCATCAAGATGAACACGCGTGACAACCTGTACTATGTGGTGAATTTCCTCGATCCTACTTACAAGGCGCAGTATGCGGATTTCATCTACGATTTCGCCGATTGGCTTGCCGCTCCTGAAAACTCGGATGTCCTGGCGAATCTGGCCTGGGTTGAGATGGGCGTTGGAATGGATAGCGAGACGCAGCCAGCCGACAAGTGGGCCGGCGCCACGGCGATCGACTACTACTACTATGCCGAAAACGCTCCTGGCGGCGAGAACCCTCCTGGCTGGACCAGCAGTGATTGGACGCGCTTTGTCAACTGGTGCACGGATCTCTACTACGATGCTTTTCGCGTGCGTCACCCCAGTCTGGCCTCGGTGGTTCTCTATCTGAACTGCGCTCCGGAATTCACGGGCAAGGACAACCAGGGCAACCGCACGGCTTTTACCGACTATGCGGCAACGCGGGGAGCAGCGGATGGCAAGCCCGGCATCGGCCTGAAGAACAATGGTCTGCAGGCGGACCGGGCGCCCGCCGGACTGTACTTCCCCCTGGAGAGATGGGGCTCGACAGTCATGACCGTATCGGTACCCATCGCCTGGGAGACCTATCATAGCTGGCTCTATGATCTCAACAACTTTTACTGGGGCGTGCTCGCCGGAATGGACAAGCACCCGGACGTCCTCGAGCCCACTCGTGAGCTGTTGGTCGAATCCAAGTACAATCCGGTGCCCAGGCCCGATTACGTGGCTATCTGGAACTGGGTGGCTCCCTACCTCGGCGTTACGCCGAGCACCACGCCCGGCATCTGGTGCGCTCTGCGCGAGACAGAGACGGGTGGAGAGCTGGGCAACTTTTTCTTCTGGCTATTCCAGAATGACAGTCTCTCCGGCGGCAAGACGGTGGCTCTCAAGCCGGGTGTCAACTCCGGTGACGCGTGGTTGCTTGGCACCGGCAAAGAAGGCCGCTATACCCGCCGCACGGATCGCGCGACGAACAATCCCTACATGCACTTCCAGGTCCTGAACCCGTCTGCATTCCGCGCTTACCCCAACGGCCAGACTCTGACCGTAACCGTTACCTATCTGGACATCGGCACCGACCAGTGGAGACTGCGCTATGATTCCTGGAGCGGTGCAAAAGAAGCCGGAACCGTAACCAAGGGCAATACGAACACGTGGAAAAGGCAAACCTTCGTGCTGACCGATGCCCGCTTCAACAACGGGTACACGGACAATGGCTTTGGCGGCGGCGTTGGCAGCTATGCCGCTGATCTGACCATCGATTGTCTGGACAGCGGGGATGAGTACATTCACATGGTCGAGATCAAGAGATGGAGCGATGGCCCCAGCCCCACCGCCACTCTGCAGGGCCAAGTTACATTGCAGCGACCCGATGCCCCTGCACCCAACGCCCGCTGGGTTGTGCCCTTGACGGTCACGGTCGGCAGCACGGTCTACTCGACCTCTACGGACACATCGGGATACTTCACCGTCTCCGGGATTACGCCAGGCACCTACGATATCTGCGTGAAGAACAGCCATACCCTGTCCAACCGCAGGACGGGCGTGACCCTGCTGTCGGGGAGCAATGCGGTGGTGGATTTTGGCACCCTGCGCGAAGGGGATGCCAACGCCGATGACTTTGTCACCATCCTGGATTTCTCGATCCTGGCCACCGCATTCGGATACCTCCCGGCCGATGCGCGAGCCGATTTCGACCAGAATGGATACGTGAATATCAACGATTTCTCCCTTTTGGCGACCAACTTTGGAGGGCATGGCGATTGTGCGCCCGGCTACTAGTCTGCCTGAGAGTTAACCTGTCGCAGACCCTGCGCGGCGCGCGGGGCGGGGAGCCAGCCGTCAAGTTGCCTGCTCTAAGGAGCGCAGCATGAAACCGTCAAACCGGCGACACCATAGCTTGCTTCGTCTGCTGCTGATCGTGGCCAGCGCGTTCTGGCTCGCCATCCTACCAGCAGTGGCAGTGGATGCTGAAAGCATAGCAGGCGTTGCCGTCTCTGGCATATCCGGCGCTGGTCCCGGTGCGGGACCGGCTGCCGAAAGCGGAGCGCTGGCCGCAGGAACGGTGGTGGTGAATCTGAATCCTTCCGCCTCCAATGTAGCCAAGGATCAGATCTTTACCGTTGACATCCAGGTTGTGGCTGGTAACCAACCTGTAGACGGTGTCGAAATCCACCTGTACTTTGACCCAACCTATCTGCAAGTCGTGGACGCCTCCGGCAATCCCACCGACCGGATTGTGAATAATGACCGTCTCAGCCAGGTCATTCGCAACAAGGTGTATACGGACACGGTACCCTCGCGGATCTACTTTGCTGCGGGCGTCCTCGACCCCGACGAGCCGAGGCCCAGCGGGACATTCGCGCTGGCGACCATTCGCTTCAAGGCACTGTGGGGCACAGGCGGAGTGGGCTTGCCACTGAACTTTGGCATCGATCTGCCCTACAAGACCGAAGTCACGTATGCATCTGCCTCGGTGCTGGCCGGAGTGCAGAACGGCACCGTGATGATTAGCGGGACAACACAGCCGGCCACCCCCACACTTACGCTGACTGCGACCCTTGCGCCAACGCGCACCGCCACACCAACCCTGACCAAAACTCCACAACCTGGCAAGACGGTCTACGTGAGCATCAACCCTGCCACGTCTTCGGTGGCCAGGGGCCAGACCTTTACCGTGGACATTCAGATTGCGGCGGGTAGTCAGCTCCTGGATGGGGCCGAAATCCACCTGTACTTTGACCCGACCTACCTGCAGGTTGTGGACGCCTCCGGCAATCCCACTGACCGGATTGTGGATAATGGTTATCTCAGCGAGGTCATTCGCAACAAGGTGTATACGGACACAGCCCCATCGCGGATCCACTTTGCGGCGGGTGTCCTCAATCCCGAGGAGCTGAGGCCTAGCGGGACATTCGCGCTGGCGACCATCCGCTTCAAGGCACTATGGGGCACGGGTGGGGTGGGCTTGCCGCTGGCTTTTGGCACAGAAATGCCCTTCAAGACCGAGATCACGTATCTGGCAACCTCGGTGCTAGCCGGGGTGCAGAATGGCACCGTGATGATCAGCGGGGAGACACCGCCTATCACACCTACGCCCACGGCAACAGCGACTCAAACCAAGACACACACGCCGACTCAGACGCCAACGCCAACCGCTACCCCGAGTGCTACGAGCACGCCGACGCGCTCGCCCACACCGCAGAGCACGGTGGAGATTTGTTTCCAGAAAGGCTGGCAGCCAAACTCGTCCTTCACCGCAGTACAGGATACTTACCTGAGCAGCTGGTCTCCCACTACTCCCTGTGGGAGCATCGGCTGCGATGGATACAATTCATCCTTCGTGCGGCTGCGCCAGGACGGTGCCTGGTTGCCCCTCGTCAAGTTCGACCCTTCATCGTACATCCCCTCTGGCCTCTCAACGGTCATTGTTCAAGCTCGTCTGCGAATGCTGGTGGTCTATTCCAGCAACGCCTTTGCTCTGACTGGCGACCTCTACCGCGTGAATCGTCCCTGGGATCAGCTCACTGCCACCTGGTCAAGTCCGTGGAGCCTAGCTGGCTGTGGCGCCATCCCGGCAGACCGGGAAGGGGCCATAGCTTCCAGCACAGTGTTGCCCTCCGAAAAGGCCTATTGGGCCGAATGGGATATCACCAGCTTGATGCAGGATTGGGTTGCGGGTCGTGCCGCCAACAATGGCGTGATTCTGGTTGGCAAGGGAGACTTCAGTCGCGAAGTTGCTTTCGTTTCTTCTGAGCACCCTGACGCCTGGAACCGGCCCGAGCTCTGCGTCAAGTACTTTGTGCTGCCAGCCACGGCCACGCCCTCGGCGACCCCGACAGACACGGCCACGCCTACCATCACGCCAACTGAGACTGCAAGCCCGACTCGCACTCTGACCCCCACACGGACGGCTACCGCCACCCGGACACAAACGTCTACACCAACCATCACATCCACACCCACCGAGACGCCGACTGGGACGCTAACGCTGGTGCATACACCTACACAGACGCTAACGCCAACCCTGACGCCGACAATCACGCCAACCGAGCCCTTCATGAACCCGGTCATACGCCTGGATCCTGCTGCCAGTACGGCACAGGTGGGGGATACTTTTGTCGTCGAGGTCAAGGTGGACCATGCGGTGAACCTGGGCGGCGTGCAGTTTGCGGTGGCGTTCAACCCAAGTATCGTGAGTGTGCAGGGGGTGACTCTGGGCGCCTTCCCTGGCAGCACGGGGCGCACCGCGGTAGCCGTTGGACCCAGCATCGACAACGTGGCGGGTCACTTCACTTTCCGGGTGCTCAGTTTTGGCACGGCTGCCGGGCCGAGTGGCACAGGTACGGTGGCGTACGTGACCTTGCGGGCCCTGGTGGAGGGTAGCAGCAGTCTCATGTTCACCGAGGCGCAGCTCACGGACACGCTTGGGCAGGTTATTGGGTCCTTGACGACGGCTCCTGGCTCGGTAAGGGTGTCCTATGCCTACACGCCCACGATAACGCCGACGGGCACAATTACGCCCACGCCGACCGTCACACCCACGGCCACGACCACACCCACGACAACGCCGACGCCTACTGCGACCGGCACTCTGCCGCCAACGGCAACGCCGACGCCGACCCCAACGGAGACGCCGCTTCCGTACGACAAGCCAATCACACGCTGCTTCCAGTACGGGGTTTCGCCCAGCATATCGTACTCCGGGGCGGCTGACACTTATCTCTTTGGCGACGACCCAGCAAGGAACTTGGGCCAGGAGGACATCCTGAGAATCAACTACGACGGACGGCACAAGGCCCTGCTGCGTTTCGACCTCGCTCGCTACATCCCTACTGACGCCATCGTGGACCAGGTGAGACTTGACGTTCGTTTCTACTACTCCCGCTATGTGGCTGCTGCCACGGACATAGGCCTTTTCGAGGTGTATCGGCCCTGGGTCGAGAATGAAGCGACCTGGAATCAGTCCGCCGTTGGCTATGCCTGGAATGGCTGTGATGCGGCGGAAGACCGGTCGCTCGTTCCCGTTGCCACAACCGTGGTTGAGCTGTTGGGTTGGCAGATGTGGGAGAGCCAGGACCTGACTGCTCTGGTGCAGCGCTGGGTTTCCGAGCCTGTCAGCAACAAGGGCATGGCCCTGATTGGCATGTCTCCCACTATTCGCCAGTTCTGGTCGGCTACCTCGTCGCAGAGGGTCCTGGCTGAGGAGCGCCCCAAGCTGTGCGTTGTCTTCCATCGGCCGCAGCCCACGCCCACGCCGACGCCTACGCAGACGCTAACCGCCACGCCGACTCGCACGCCGACGGGCACACTGACGCCTACGCAGACGCGGACCACTGCACCGACCCAGACGCCCACCATCACCCGGACGCCGACAGTGAGCGGTACGCCGACTCGTACGGCGACCAGAACGGCTACGCCTACCATAACGCCCACACGTACCTCTACGCCGAGCACGCGCGAGGTCTTTCTGCCCATTGTCGTTCGCCAGAGGTGATGGAAATCCCGCCTCGGCGGGACGGCGCGCTCCTGATACGGGCATCACTCTGGAGAGCTTGCGTGTCCCGTGGCACCAGGTCGGGACTGTCAAAGCATCGCCCTCTCCAGTAGATGAGGGGGCCAGTTATGTCTGGGCCGGCCTATGGCCACGCCCGGAGCGAAGGAGTTTGGCATGAAATCACCAAGCAAGAATCGTAGGGTCATTGAACTGCTGCGCATGGCTGCGGCAGTTTTGCTCTGCCTGTTGCTCGTTGTGGCTCCGTCTGCGCGGGGCAGTGCGGCTGCATCCATAGCCGAGGTTGAGCGTGGTGTTGCAGCCAGTGCCGGAACCGTGGTCGTGAGCTTGAGCCCTTCGGCCTCCAGTGTGGCCAAGGGTGATGTCTTTAGTGTCAATATCCAGATCGTAGCCGGCACACAGCTGGTGGTCGGTGCGGAAGTCCACTTGTTCTTCAGCAAGAGCTACTTGCAGGTGGTGGATGCTTTGGGCAACCCCGTGACCAGGATTGTCTCCAGTGGCATTCTGGATTCGCAACTGGCAAACAAGGTTTACACTGACACGGAGCCAGCGCGGATCCACTTTGCCGCGGGTACCTTGGACCCTGACAACCAGCCGAGCGGCACCTTCACGCTGGCGACCATCTATTTCAAAGCTCTGTGGGGCACCGGTGGCGCGAGTACCCCGCTGACTTTTGGCACACAGATCCCATTCAAGACCGATGTCACCTATGGCGTGAATTCGGTTCTGGATAGAGTCGAGAACGGCACCGTCGTCATCAGCGGGGACACGCCCCCGCCTACCCCCACACTGACGGCGACGCTGACACCTACCCAGACCCCTACTCCCACAGAGACAGCGATACCCACGTTCACACCGTTGCATTCGGCGACACCAACTCGCACCCCCACCAGGACGCTGATACCCACGATCACGTGGACGCCGGTCGGACAGAAGACTGCTACGCCGACCCTCACTGCGGTCCCGTACTGCACGCCGCAGACGATTTCGTTCCAGAATAGAGTGCACCCTAACTCGACTTACCTCGGTGTGCAGGATACCTACCTGAACGCGGATGATCCCAGCGCATCTTTCGATGCCGCTGTCCGTCTACAGGTGAAGAATGATGGAGCGAAGAGGCCCCTGCTGCGCTTTGATGTGAGCAGCATTCCGCCGGGTTCTGTCGTGATGGATGCTCAGTTGTGGCTGCTGCAGGACATCGATTGGTGGAGACACGAGTCCAACACCTCCACCGTGCGGCTCTACAAGATGACTCGCGCTTGGCTATCGCCTCAGGCCAGTTGGTACAAGGCCACTACCGCGCAGTTCTGGGGCGCGGAAGGGGCTGATGCAGAGAGCGACCGGAGCCTGGTCGCGGCGGATACCGTCACTCTGGGCGTTATCGCCGCGGCTCAGTGGCGCAAATGGGAGATTCGGGACATGGTCCAGGATTGGGTCAATGACCCCGGACAGAACGCGGGCTTGATCCTGCTAGGAAGTGGCTATCCCCAGGAGTTCCACCTGGCTTCTTCCGAGTACCCGGCAGCGGATTTGGGCCCCAAACTGGATGTTCGCTATTGCCCTGCTCCGCCCACACCGACGCCCACCCAGACCCCCACTTCTACTGCCACACCTACGGCTACACCAACGCCCACAGAGACGCCGATACCCGGCCACCTGGAGGGGCGGGTGTGGAACGACCTCAATGGCAATGGAGTTCTCAATGAGGGCGAGTCAGGGCTGGCCGGAGCCACGATCTACCTGTACAGCTTGCCCGATACAAGCTCGCCGGCTCGCCCTCCGGTCACGACAGCGGATGACGGAGTTTTTGTGTTCACTGCTCTGCCACCCGGTTGGTACAATGTGCAGAGAACGAACCCGGCGGGCTATGTGTCTACTACTGATGACAGTGTGAATGTTCTGATCCCTACCGGGGGGACAGTGTGGGCGACCTTTGGGGCCTGGATACCTGCCACCGCGACGCCGACTATCACGTCGACTCCTGTGGCGAGCCCTACGCCGACTGCAACACCATCGCCCACACGGACAGCCACACCTTCGCCGACGCGCACCCCGACAGCTACGCTCACGGTGCCGCCGACGCGGTGGTATTGGCTTTACATTCCTGTGATACATCGCGGCTGGCCTCTGCCATAAGGACCCTATCTCGCCCAGGGCGCGGGATAGAGTCCCGCGAAAAGCACGGACCGTCTCGCCTCGGCTTGCCGAGGCGAGACGGCGTCAACGAGGACGAGACCGCCTTGGATGAGGTGCGCAATGGGAAGAAGGATGTTCATGATCGTATCCTCGCAGCGAGATGCCACCACTGCGTCGCACGCCCCGTCGGGCGAGAGAGTACCTGCGGTGTTGATGCTGTTTTTCCTGTTACTGCTCTCCCTGGTCAGACCGCTTGGCGCACCACAGGCCTTGTCAGCCCCGCTACTGCGAGGTGGCGTGCCAGGTGACGCGACAGCCGTCCCCCTGGCAGGCCCGGCAAGCCCTGCCCATTACACAGGACCAAGTGCTGGCCCACGGCTCTCCGCACTGGAGACGACCACGATCACCTTCCAAGAGGGCGCCTCCCCCACTGCGGCATACATTGGAGTAGCCGACACGTATCTCAACTCTTACTACGTGACCGCAAGCTTTGGCGGAACCGCTGACTTGAAGATGGCCTATGATGATCGTTACCGGATTCTGTTACGCTTTGACATCGCCGGTGACATCCCGCGACACGCCACGGTGACAGCGGCCAAGCTAGAACTTTACGCCTATTACTATGAGACTCCCGCGGTGAGCACCGATATCGCCCTCTATAAAGTCCTGCGCCCATGGACCGAGAATGGCGCCTCATGGCAAAACTCGGCCGATGACCAACTCTGGGATGAAGCCGGGTGTGAGGGAGCGATGGATCGCTCACAGGAGCTTATCGACGAGGCCAAGCTCAGAACCACCAACCCGTGGACCGCGTGGGAAAGCACCTTGTTCACCGGCTTGGTGCAACGGTGGGTGGCCGATCCGGAGCATAACTATGGCAT
>Ga0316622_100002640_pt1 | contig 12491 bp, 13 predicted proteins | sample OWC_Aug_OW2_C1_D_FD_207646 | JGI IMG/M metagenome (GOLD analysis project Ga0316622, IMG submission 207646) | Wetland soil microbial communities from Old Woman Creek delta, Ohio, United States - OWC_Aug_OW2_C1_D5_C | ecosystem: Environmental > Terrestrial > Soil > Wetlands | place: USA: Ohio... | reverse complement strand
GCTGCGGCTACTGCTTCTACGCGTGCCCCTTCGGCGCGCCGCAGTACCCGCAGAAGGAGGCCTTCGGCGTGCGCGGCAAGATGGACAAGTGCACGTTCTGCGCCGGCGGCCCGCAGGGCAAGGAGAATTCCGACGAGGAGCGGCAGAAGTACGGCAAGAACCGCATCGCGGAAGGCAAGCTGCCGCTGTGCGCCGAGATGTGCGCCACCAAGGCGCTGCTCGCCGGCGACGGCGACATGGTCGCCGACATCTATCGCGAGCGCGTCACGAAGCGCAGCACCCGCCCGCAGTCGTGGGGCTGGCTCACGGCCTACCAGGAGGACGTGTGATGCGACGGCAAATCGGGCGGGCGAGCGCGATCGCGGCGCTGGTCGCGCTGATCACCGGCTGCGGCGTGACGGTGTACGAGCCGGGCGTGTACAAGGGCGAGAAGGACCCTCTCCTCGCGATGCACGCCAAGGCCGAGCACAAGGCACAGCTGCAGGAGCGCTTCACCAAGGGCCAGGCGGAGCGCTGAGCGCGCCGCCAGGACCGGGAGACGACGAATGAGTGAATCACCAACCGGGATGAGCCGCCGCGCGAAGCGCCTGCGGGCCATGCTGTGGAGCGTCGTGCTGATCGCGGCGGCGGGCATGCTGTTGCCGCTGACGGCCTACGTGTGGACGGCCGCCGTGCAGGCGCAGGAATCGGCCGAGCCGGCGTCCGACGGCAAGAACCCGCGCTCGGAGTACTGGCGGGAGGTTCGCAGCGCCGAACAGGGCTATACGGCGGTGAGGGGCCAGGAGACCGACGTGCTGATCCAGAGCCGCGGCCAGACCTGGCGCGAAGTGCGCAACGGCCCGGTGATGATCATCGGCGCGATCATGGTCGTGGGCATGCTGCTCGCGCTCGTCGCCTATCACCTGAAGACGGGCGGCGCGAAGCTCGAGCACCGCACGGGCCGCAAGATCCTGCGCTGGGCGGTGTCCGACCGCGTGCTGCACTGGTACACGGCGGTGCTGTTCATCATCCTCGCCATCACGGGCCTGAGCCTGCTGTGGGGCCGGTATGTGATGATCCCGTTGCTCGGCAAGGAAGGGTTCGCGGTCTGGGCCAACATCGCCAAGCCGGTGCACGACTACCTCTCCCTCGCGTTCACGGCGGGCCTGGTGGTGATGCTGCTCAAGTGGTTCCATCACAACGTCCCCGCTTCCTACGACCGCGAGTGGTTCAAGCAGGCCGGCGGCTACTTCGGTGGCGGCCACCCGCCGGCTGGCTTCGCCAACGCCGGCGAGAAGGCCTATTACTGGGTGCTGGTGGTCGGTGGCACCGCGCTGGTGATTTCGGGGTTCTACCTGCTGTTCCCGAATCTCGGCTTCGAGCGCGCGGCGATGCAGAATGCCAACATCGTGCACGGCGCAAGCGCGCTGATCCTCTGCACGGCCGTCATCGCCCACATCTACCTCGGCACGCTCGGCAGCGAGGGCGCGCTCGAGGGCATGATCTCGGGCGAAGTGGACGAGGGCTGGGCGAGGCAGCACCACGGCGTCTGGCTGGACGAGGTGCAGCAAGGGCACGGACGGCCGGCGCACGAAGCTTCAGGAAGGTCGGCGGCGGCTCCGACCTGACACGAGGGGCAATCGGGGGATGACAAGGGGCGCGCAAGCGCCCCTTGGCTTATGCGGCGTCCGTGGTTGGTGCAGTCCTGTCGACGGTGTACCCTTCCCCGACGTTGGGGGCGGGCTTCCGCCGGAGTAACAGCGCATGCGCTGCCTGATCGGCATCGACGACACGGACAACCTCGAGAGCCGCGGCACCGGATTTCGTGCCCGGCAGCTCGGCGCGCGCCTGTCGGAAGCCGGGCTTGGCAGGCTGCGGGGCATTACCCGTCACCAGCTCTACGTGCATCCTTCGATTCCCTATACGTCGCACAACAGCTCCGCCTGCCTCGACGTCGACCTGGCCGACGACCGCCATGCCGCCGTGCGGGATTTCTGCCGGGAATACCTGGCGACGGAGAGCGCCGACGGGTCGGATGCGGGCCTGTGCCTGGCCGCGTTCGACGACGTCGCGGACGAGATGGTCGAATTCGGTCGCAGCGCCAAGCACCAGATACTGACGCGCGAGCAGGCGCGGGAACTCGCCGGGCGCCACGGCGTGCACCTCGAAGGGGTCACTGGCGACCAGATGGGGGTGATCGGCGCGCTGGCGGCGGTCGGCCTGCGGCGCGGCGGTCACGACGGCCGGTTCATCTGGCTCGAAGGTGTCCGCGAATTGACGGGCACCATGACGGCGCAAACACTACTGACCACGACTGGAATAGACTCCGTCGAGACGATCGATGGCCAGCCGGTGCCGACGGAGGCCGAGGTGGCGGTGGATCCGTGGCCTCGCCCGGTGCTGCTGAATGGCCGGGCGGTGCTGCTCACAGAGCAACATGGGGGCGACGATGAGCGTAGCGGCTGGCGAATCCTCTCCAAGGAAGTTATTCGGCGTTATTGACCTCGTCGGCCCGCTGACGGCGGGCCGGGCGCTGTTCCTGGCGTCGCTCGGTGTGGCGATGGTGCTGCTCGAGCAGGCTTTCCGCTGGCCGCTGCAGCTGCCCGGCCACCACGGCCTCGAGGCCATGGCGCTGCTGGTGCTCGGGCGCCTGGCGTGCACCAACCCGTGGTCCGCGACCCTCGTGGGCGCCAGCGCAGCCGTGGCCGCACCGCTGGCCGGCGCCGACCACGGCGTGCTGATGCCGCTGTTCTACGTGCTGCCGGGAATCGTGCTCGACCTGGGCTATCGCCTGTGGCCGCAGCTCGTCAACCGTTTCCTGCTCTTGGTGCCGTTGCTCGCGGCACTGGCCTTCAGCATGAAGCCCGTCGTTCGCGTCCTCGCGCACGAGCTGTTCGGCATGCAGTTCGGGTCGCTGCGGGCGGGACCGGTCTATCCGATCCTCACGCACCTCATGTTCGGGTTCCTCGGCGCGCTGGCGGCGGTACTCGTGTGGCGCGTCACGGAGCGCCGCCTCCGCAGCTGACGCTCCGCCACCCCCGCTCAGAGGCGGAATTCGGCCCCGAGCACGTAGGCGCGCCCCGGCTGGGGGAAGCCGAAGGATTCCTCGTAGTCCTCGTCGAGCGCGTTGCGGATGCGGGCGTACGCGCGCAGGCGTCCCTGCATCATTTCGATCGCGGCATCGAGGTCGAGCACGCCATAGTCACCGATCTCCCGCGTCGTGGTCGGCGTCGTGCGCGACAGCGTGTAGCTGTCGGCAGCGTAGAGGTAGTTGCCGCCGAGACGGAGCACGGGCGTGAGAGCGTAATCGACGCGCACCGAGAACTTGTGCTCGGGACGGTTCTGCAGCGTCTTCGTGTCGGCGCCGCTCGAGCGGTTCTCCGAGTCCATGTACGTGTAGCTCGCGGCCAGTTCCAGGCGCTCGAGCCCGCGATACGTTGTCGACAGCTCCACGCCATGGAATCGGTACTCCTCGAAGTTCTGCGTGATGCCGCCGGGGATGCGCTCGATGAAGTCGTCGGCGTCGATCCGGAACAGCACGCCCTCCACCACCAGTCCGGCCGAGTCGAACCGATGCTCCAGCGCAAGGTCGTAGGTTTGCGTCGTCTCGGCGGAAAGGTCCGGATTGCCGCGGTCCGCGGCATAGAGGTCGCGGAGTGTCGGGTAGCGCAGCTTGCGCGAGGTGCTGCCGCGCAGCGTCGTCGCCGCGCCGAGTCGATAATCCGCGCCGACCAGGAAAGACACTCCGTCGTCGCTGCGCCCGGCCGCCCGTGACTGCTTGCTGTAGCCGACACCGGCCACCAGCCCCATTGCGTTGGTGAGCGGGACCTCTCCCTCGACGTCCAGCGAGTAGAGGTCAATCGATTCGTCCTGGTCGATGGGCGTGACGACGGTGATCGTGCCGCCTCCGCCGCCGCCGCCGCCACCACCACCACCGCCGGTGGTGGTCGTCACGCTGAACCCGGACGATTCCCAGCTCTCCTGCCGTCCGCTCAGGGCCGCGGACAGCAGCGCGGCGTTCGCAAAGCGCACGGATGCCAGCACGCCGCCGCCGAGGACTTCGGTCGTCGCGTCCTCGCGGAACGCACCGCTGCGGACCTGGCTGTCGTAATCGGCGTCGTCGAAGCCATTGGTGAGTTCGGCGTCGCGATTGAAGTACAGCGTCGGCTTGATCGAGTAAGCCTCGCCCCAGCCGAACTCGGTCGCCGCCTGCGCGGAGAACGCATCGAAATCCACTCGCTCGTACCGGGGCCGGTTGGCAAAGATCGATTCGGTACTGCTGACCACCGTCGGCGGCTTGCCGTATTCGCCGTCGCGGTAGGACAGGCTCAGGCCCACGTCTGCGCCGCCGGCGTCGAAGACGAGGTTGCCCTGCAGTGCCTGCTGCTCGCGATCGCTGTTCACGCGCTCATCACCCGGCTGCAGTACCGTCGAGCGGAAGTCGTCGGACAGCTCGAAGTGATCGCGATCGAAAACCGACCCCCACAACGACACGCCGGCGCCACCGAGGCGGCCGCTGAGCGAGCCGCGCAGCTCGTACGCCTCGGAGAACTCGTATTCCCCGGCCAGGCCTGCACGCCTGGCGTCCCCGGCCGAACGGGTGATGATCTCGATGACGCCGGCGTTGCCACCCGCCCCGTACAGGACCGAGCTGCCGCCGCGCGTCACCTTGATCTCGGCGATGTTGTCGGCCGGGATCGACGCCGGGTCGAACTGGCCGTCGTAGCCGGAATTGAGCGGTACGCCGTCCTGCAACAGCACGATGTTGCGCGTGCGCAGGCCGCGGATGTCGATCCTGGGCACGCCATCGGCGCCGTTGCGTATGTACACGCCCGGCAGCAGCACGAGCGCCTGCTCGAGCGTGCGGGCGCCGCGACGCGCGATGTCCTCCGCGGTGACCGTGTCGATCGTTGCAACCTCGTCCACGATGCGTGGACGCTCGCCGACGACCACGATCGTTTCGCCTAGACGGTACGCGTCGGGGGTTGCCGCCAGCACGGCCGGTGCGGCAACGAGCAACAGGGTCGAGATGAGGGCCCGTCGGCCCGCGTGGGCCTCTGTGATCTGGACACTATTGGTCATTCTCGTCCCCTATGAGTCAGAATTTCTTGAGAATGTACCATAGGACTTTGCGACCGATCGAGACACACCACTTTCGTCGCACCTCGACCGACGGTAGCCACGGTCAGCCTGCGGATGCCCCGGAACCGGGACCGCGGGTTCGGCGCGTATCATGACTCTGATGCCCGTCCATGCCGCTCGCGCCCTCGAGCGCCTGGCCGGCGCCGAGGTCGGTGCCGGCGAGTGGCGCGCCGTGCTGCGCTTCGTGACCGGCCTGTTCCTGCTGCTCACGGCCTACTACATTCTCAAGGTCATCCGCGAGCCGCTGATCCTCGCGACGGATGGCGCGGTCAGTCGCAGCTATGCGCGGGCCGTGCAAGCCGTACTGCTGGTCGCCCTGGTGCCTCTGTACAGCGCGATCGCCAACCGCATCGCGCCGTCGGCGCTGGTGCAGCACGTATTCCTGTTTTTCGTGGCCTGCCTGCTCGCCTTCACGGGTCTCGGCCTTGGAGGCGTGCACGTGGGGTTCGCCTTCTTCGTCTGGCTCGGCATTTTCAGCACGATGAGCATCGCGCAGTTCTGGTCGCTGGCGAACGACCTGCTCACCGAGGCCGAGGGCGAGCGCCTGTTCCCGCTGATCGCGATCGGCGGCACGCTTGGCGCCATCGCCGGCGCGCAGATCGCGGCGCAGGGGATCCCGGTCATCGGGCCCTTCGGACTGATGCTGGTCGCAGCGTTGTTGCTCGTCGGTTGCATGGCCTGCACGGCCTCCGCGACCCGCGCATGGCGCCTGCGCGGCACCGGCACCGCCAACGTGGCCACGGATGCTGCCGGCGGATCGCGCGTCGTGCACGATCCCCGCAGTGGCTTCACGCTGCTGCTCGGCGACCGCTACCTGCTCTTGATTGGCTGCGCCGTGCTGCTCGTGAACGTGGTGAACACCACGGGCGACTACATGCTCGCCGAGCTCGTGAGCCGCTCGGCAGGCGCGGCCACCGCGGGCGCAGTGGACGTGGACCTGGCACGCCGCACCTATATCGGCGTGTTCTACGGCAATTTCCAGACCGCGATCAGCGTGCTCACCTCGCTCGCGCAGCTGCTGCTCGTGGCTCGCCTGTTCCGCTGGGCCGGCCTCGAGCGCGCCTTGTTCGTGCTGCCGATGTTCGTGCTGATGGGCTACGGCGCGGTCGCGTTGCTGCCGCTGCTCGGCCTGCTTGCAGTCGTGAAGGTCGTCGAGAACAGCACCGAGTATTCCCTGCAGAACACGCTGCAGCAGGCGCTGTTCCTGCCGACGTCGCGCGATGCCAAGTACAAGGCGAAAGCCGCCATCGACACGTTCATCGTACGTGCCGGCGACGTCGGCTCGGCGGCGCTGGTCTTCCTCGGCACGCAGCTGGCGCTGGGCGTGCGCGGGTTCGCGGTCGCGAACGTCGTCATCACACTGCTGTGGCTGGCGCTGGTCTGGCGTCTGGCGCGACGGCATCACGCGATCGGCCACTATCGCGGCGCGGCGCTCGCTCCCGGGGCCGTGACGCGCGACTGAGTCCCGATCGTCCCGAGCCCGGCGACACGCGCGAATGCCGCCTCGGTACTCGACACGTCGGACACGCAGAAGCCGAGGTCGCGCAGCAGGCCGTCGCTCAGGCTGTAGACCCAGGCATGCACCGTGAGCGCGCGACCTCGCTCCCACGCCTGCTGCACGATGGTGGTGCGACAGACGCGCTGCGCCTGGATCATGACGTTCAGCTCGCACAGCCGGTCACGGCGCTCGACCTCGCCGGGCAGCTGCAGCAACTGCTCGCGATAGAGGTGGACCACGTCGCGCACGGGCTGCAACCAGTTGTCCACGAGGCCGAGCTGACGCTCCTCCCAGGCGGCCTGCACGCCGCCGCAGCCATAATGGCCGCAGACGATCACGTGCTCGACGCCCAGCACGTCGATGGCGTACTGCAGCACCGACAGGCAGCTGAAGTCGTTGTGCAGCACGAGGTTCGCGACGTTGCGGTGCACGAACAGCTCGCCCGGCGCGAGGCCCACGATCTCGTTGGCGGGCACGCGGCTGTCGGAGCAGCCGATCCACAGGTAACGCGGCGCCTGCTGCGCCGACAGTTCGCCGAAGAAGCCCGGGCGACGGGCTTCCATGCCGGTGGCCCAGCGGCGGTTATTCGCAAAGAGCTCGGGAAGCTTGTTCATCGTAATCTGGTGGGCCCGCTGGGATTCGAACCCAGGACCAAGGGATTATGAGTCCCCTGCACTAACCGCTGTGCTACAGGCCCACGCGGGCGCGATGGATTGTACTCAGTCAGCCGTCTCGATGCGCAGCAACCGGCCGTCGCCCTCGTCGGTCAGCAGGTAGATGAACCCGTCCGGCCCCTGCTCCACGTCGCGCACGCGCTGGTTGACCACGCCCTTCAGCAGCGTCTCCTCGCGCACCACGCGGTTGCCGTCGAGTTCGAGCCGCGAGAGCTGCTGGCTGGCCAGCCCGCCCACCAAGGCGTTGCCGCGCCACGCCGGGAACCTGTCGCCGGTGTAGAACAGCAAGCCACTGGTCGCGATGGACGGCACCCAGTAGTGCACCGGCGGCTCGATGCCGGGCGCCGTCGACGACTCGCTGATCGTCTTGCCGGAGTACTCGACGCCGTAGGTGACCTTGGGCCACCCGTAGTTGCGGCCCGGCAGCGTGCGATTCAGTTCATCGCCGCCCTTCGGGCCGTGCTCGTGGGTCCACAGTTCGCCGGTTGCAGGATGCAGCGCCGCACCCTGGATGTTGCGATGGCCGTACGACCAGATCTCCGGCCGCGCATCGGCAACGCCAACGAACGGGTTGTCCGCCGGCACCTTGCCGTCGCGCTCGATGCGCACGACCTTGCCGATGTGGCTGTCGAGCGTCTGAGCGCGCGCCCGTTCGCTGTTGCGGTCCCCCAGCGTGACGAACAGGCGGCCCGTGCGGTCGAACACCAGGCGCGAGCCGAAGTGGTGGCGACCGTTGATCGTGACGTCCTGCCGGAAGATCACCTGCACGTCCTCGAGGCCGCGATCCGTGAGCCTGCCGCGCGCCACCGCCGTGCCGTTGCCGCCTTCGCGCGGCTCGGCGTACGACAGGTACACCTGCCGGTTCTGCGCAAAATCGGGGTCGAGCTGCACGTCGAGCAACCCGCCCTGGCCCGTGGCGGACACCGCGGGCACGCCCTCGAGCGGCGCCCCGAGCTTGCCGTCGGTACCCACGATGCGGAGGCGCCCCGGACGCTCGGTGACCAGTGCCCGGCCATCGGGCAGGAACGCGACGCCCCAGGGATGCTCGAGGCCCTCGGTGACCGTCACCACGCGGACCCTGCCGTGCTGCGTGTCGGCAGTGAGCGGCTGCTCGCCGGCGCTGGCCGGCTGGGCGAGGATCAGGGCCAGTGCAGCTGCGAGCGCGGCACGCGTCATGGGCGGTGTCTCTGGGGCGGGGAACTCGCTGCTATTCGCGCACCGTCGGCCCTCGGAGTCAACTGCCGTCAGGCAGCGGGCGGCGTTTCGCGGCCGGCCAGCGCCTGCTTGCGACCCTCGACCAGATAATAGATCAGGAACGCGACGCCCACGCCCGCCGGGACCAATCCGAACATACGTACTTCCTCGCCGGCCACCGCGCCGAGCGCGACGAACAGTCCGAGGCCGACGAACAGCCAGACCAGCCCCGGCAGCAGGTAGCTGGAGCGGCGCGCCGGCTTGATCGACTGGTAGAACGAATCCGGCAGCGCGGGCAGTTCCATGCCGCGCTCGATGGCGGCCATGCGCTCCCGGTGGTTGGCCTCGACGAGGTCACGCCGCCGCTTGTAGTCCACGATCGAGAACACGATCGGGATCAGCAGCGACATGAAGATCGCGGTGATGGGGATCAGCAGTGCAACGATGTCTTCGTCCATGGCGCTCTCCAGGCTGGGTGTTGGTTATATGCACCAGCGTGGCCCAGGGTTGCATCGCGCCGCGTGCAACCTTTCGGGCGGGCCCGGCGTATAAATGGCCATGGACGCCGGGATCGAACAGCATCTGGCCGCGGGCCGCCACGCCCGCGCCTTCGATCTCGTGGTTCCCGCGTACAAGGACCGGGTGTTCCGCCTCGCCTACTCGATCCTGAAGGAACGCGCAGCGGCGGAGGATGCGGCCCAGGAGACGTTCGTGCGCGTCTGGAAAGCGCTGCCGGGCTTCGACGGCCGGGCTGCGCTGGGCACCTGGATCTACGCCATCACGCGCAACACCTGCCTGATGGAACTGCGCCGGCGGCGACCCACGGTGTCGTTCGACGACCCGGACTCGACCGAGGCCCAGCACGCCGCCGCGAGCATCGCCTCGGGACCCGCGGCGGACCCGGAGCGCGACAACCTGCTGCGCCTCGTGGACACCCTGCCGCACAACCAGCAGGAGGCCGTGCGCCTCTTCTATCTCGAGGATCGATCGTACGAGACGGTGGCCGAGCAGCTCGGCATGCCGCTCGGCACCGTGAAGAACCTGTTGCACCGCGCGCGCAAGCGCCTGATGGAGCTCGCGCGCCCCGACGAGGTCAAGGCAGCATGAACGACCCCACCCTGATCGGCCCCTGCACCGACTACGAGCACGACCTGGTGGACCTCCACGATGGAACGCTGGCTCCGGATCGGGCGCGTGTCGTCCGCCGGCACCTCGAGGCGTGCCCGAGGTGCAGGGACTGGCAAGCGAAATTCGCGATCCTGGAGACGCGCCTGGCGGCCGCACTGCCGCGGCCCGGGCTGTCCCCGACGTTCGACGCGAAGTTGCAGCAGCGGCTCGCCGCCCTCGTGCGGCCGCCGGTGCGCAGCGACCTGCGTGCGGCCCTGGAGCGCGAGCACGACTCGCTGATCGACTCGCTGCGGCGAGGCGCCCGCCGGCATGCCATCCTCGGCGCGCTCGGCTCGGCCGCCGTCATGCTGTGCGCACTTGCGGCGGTGCGCGGCTTGCTGGCGCAGGGTGCCGGCCTGGTCCCGTCGGTCGCCGATGGCCCGGAACGGTGGCTGATGCTCGGGATCGTCGGGGTCGCCATGGCGGTGGCGGCGTTGGGCTGGTCGGCCGGGCGCAACGGCGTGCCGACGTTGGGTATGCTGCGCTAGGAGCGCAGGGCCAGCGACCTGCCGGCCGAAGACCCGTGGTCGATGGCCACGCCGCTCACGAGCGCGACCGACGCTGTCACGCGTTCAGGTCCTCCACCACGGAGTTGCCGCCGTCCACCACGATGAGCTGACCCGTCAGGTACGAGGCGAGCGGCGCAGCGAGGTACGCCACGAGGCTCGCCACCTCGGCCGGCGTGCCGGACCGGCCGACCGGAGTACGCGCGCCGGCCGCGGCCTCCCGTGCGGTCTGCGAGCCGGTCGCGATCCAGCCCGGGGCGACGGCATTCACCGTGACGCCGAACGGCGCGCCCTCGAGTGCCACCGCGCGCGTGAAGCCGACGATGCCGGCCTTGGCGGCGGCATAGGCCGTGTCGCCAGCCACCGCGGACACGGCGCCGGTGGTCGAGGCGATATTGACCACGCGACCGCAGCGCCGCTGCTTCATCGCGGGCAGGAAGGCCCGCGTCACCAGGAATGCCGTGCCGAGGTTGCGCTCCAGGGCGAGTCGCCACTGCGCGAGCGTCACGTCACCGAGGTCGGTGAGCGCGTCCATCTCGCCCAGGACCGCCATGCCGGCGTTGTTCACCAGCACGCCGACCGGTGCCTCGCCGGCAGCTGCGACCAGCGCGGCGACGCCGGCTTCCGTCGTCAGGTCGCCGGCAACGCCGCGCGCGCGGTAGCCGCACGCGCGGAGTTCTGCCGCTCGCTCGTGTATGCGGTCCGTCGTGGAAGCGACCAGCAACGCGTGCCCGGCGGCACCGAGCGCCTGTGCAATCGCGAAGCCGATGCCGGTGGCGCTGCCCGCGCCGGTGACGATCGCAAGCGCGCCCGCCTGCGCGGCGCTCACACCTTGCGCGTCCAGCCGTAGCGATCGGGCGCTTCGCCGTTCTGGATCGCGACCAGCGCTGCGCGCAGGCGCTGCGTCACGGGACCGATCCCGCCGTTGCCGACGCGGTATTCCTGCCCGCGATGCACGAGCGTGCCGACGCCCGCGAGCACGGCGGCGGTGCCCGACAGCGCCGCCTCGCCGGTCTTGACCCACTCGAGCATTTCCGCCACGTCGAACACGCGCTCCTCGACCCTGAAGCCCAGGTCGCGGGACATCGTGAGCAACGAATCGCGCGTCACGCCGTGCAGGAAGGTCGTATCGAGGCTGCGCGTGAGGATTTGGCCTTCGCGGAACAGCAGGAAATTGGCCGCGCCGGTCTCCTGCACCGAGCCACCAGGACAGAACAGCACCTGGTCCACCTTGTACCTGTCGCGCGCCTCGAGCGTCGGGCCCATGGCCGCCGCGTAATTGCCGCCGGTCTTCACCATGCCCAGGTGCTCGGCGGTGCGGTGCTTCTCGTCCTCGACGTAGATGCGCAGCGGCTTCGCGCCACCGGCGAAATAGTCCCACACCGGGCTCGCCAGCACGATCAGCGTCGCCTCGTTCGACGGCGCCGAGGCCGCGCCGATATTGGGCATGGTTCCGTACAGCATCGGCCGCAGGTACAGCGCGCCCGGCGGCTCCGGCACCTGGTCGCGAACGCGATCGATGGTCGCGAGGACCATCTGCGCGAGCTGCGCCGCATCCGGCTCCGGCAGCGCCAGCAGTCGCGCGCTCTGGCGCATGCGCTCGACGTGCTTGTCCATGCGGAACACGCGGATGCTGCCGTCGGCCCAGCGGTATGCCTTGAAGCCCTCGAAACACTCGCTGGCGTAGTGCAGCACGTGCGCGGCCGGGTGGATCTCGATCGGTCCGGTCGGCTTGATCGCGAAGTCGCTCCAGCGACCGTCGCCGAACCTGGCGATCGCCATCTGGTCGGCCAGCACGGTGCCGAAGGCGGGACGGGCCGGAGTCGGGGTGCTCATGCGCGTGGATTCCTGCAGCTCGCGATCGGATTCGAGGGTGTGCATCAGTTTAGCCCGGGATGAAGATCGTTGCCGGATGCTCGAGCATGTCCTTGAGTGACTGGATCATCGCCGCGGCGTCGTAGCCGTCCACGAAGCGATGATCGAACGACGACGACAGGTTCATGATCCGCCGCACCGTGATCGCGCCGCCCAGCACCACTGGCCGGTCGACGGCCTTGTTGACACCGATGATCGCCATCTCGGGCGCGTTGATGATCGGCGTCGAGACGATGCCGCCGAGCCGGCCGAGGCTGGTCACCGTGATCGTCGAGCCGGTGAGCTCGTCCTTCGTGGCCTTGCCGGTGCGCGCCGCATCCGACACGCGCTTGACCTCGTCGGCGAGGTCCCACAGCGAGCGGGCCTCCGCGTGGCGCACGACGGGAACCTTGAGGCCATCCGGCGTCTGTGTCGCGACGCCCGCGTGCACCGCGCGATGGCGGATGACGGTATTGC
>Ga0316622_100002639_pt1 | contig 12495 bp, 11 predicted proteins | sample OWC_Aug_OW2_C1_D_FD_207646 | JGI IMG/M metagenome (GOLD analysis project Ga0316622, IMG submission 207646) | Wetland soil microbial communities from Old Woman Creek delta, Ohio, United States - OWC_Aug_OW2_C1_D5_C | ecosystem: Environmental > Terrestrial > Soil > Wetlands | place: USA: Ohio... | reverse complement strand
ACGCCTCGATCCCGGTCGTCGTCCTGACCGGCCACGCCACGATCGACCTCGCCGTGCGGGCGGTCAAGGAGGGGGCGGACCAGTTCCTGGCCAAGCCCGTCGAGCTGCCGGCGCTCCTCGTGATGTTGCGGCGGCTCCTCGAGTCCCAGCGCGAGAGGCGCCGACTGATCGCGGGACGGGCCCGCCAGGCCCGCGAGGCGGTCGACCCGTTCGTGGGAACCTCCGCCGCCATCCGCGAGGTGGGCGAGCAGGCCCGGAGGCTCCTCGCCTCGAGCAGCCCGATCCTCATCGAGGGCGAGACCGGCACCGGCAAGGGCGTCCTCGCCCGCTGGCTCCACCGGAACGGCCCCCGCGCCGACGAGCCCTTCGTCGACATGAACTGCGCCGGCCTCTCCCGCGAGTTCCTGGAGACCGAGCTCTTCGGCCACGAGAAGGGGGCCTACACGGGGGCCGTGGCGAGCAAGCAGGGCCTCCTCGAGGTCGCCCACCGCGGGGTGATGTTCCTCGACGAGATCGGCGACCTCGACCCGCAGGTGCAGCCGAAGCTGCTGAAGGTGCTCGAGGAGAAGCGCTTCCGGCGGCTGGGCGAGATCCGCGACCGGCAGGTCGACGTGCAGCTCATCGCGGCCTCGCACCAGAACCTGCCCCAGCTCGTGCAGGAGCGGAAGTTCCGCGGCGACCTCTACTTCCGGATCAGCACGATCCCCCTCCGCATGCCCCCGCTCCGGGAGAGGCCGGAGGACGTCCCGATCCTGGCCCGGCAGCTCCTCGAGGGCTTCGCGAGCGACGTCGGGCGGCGGGGGGTTCGCGCGTCGGCCGAGGCCGAGCACGCCCTCTGCACCTACTGGTGGCCGGGGAACGTCCGCGAGCTGCGCAACGTCCTCGAGCGGGCCTTGCTCCTCTCCGGACGGGACGTCCTCGAGCCCGGCGATCTCCGCTTCGAAGGGCCGGGGACCGCTCCCCCGCCGGCCGCCGACGAGGAGACCGCCACGGAGCTGCACCTCACGCTCGAGGAGCTCGAGAAGCGGCACATCGAGCGCGTCCTGAAGGAGATGGGGGGCCGCGTGGCCGAGGCGTCGCAGCGGCTGGGGATCCCCCGGAGCACGCTCTACCAGAAGATCAAGAAGTTCTCGATCGGCCTGCCCCGGCCGTCGTAGCCTCACCGTCCCGAGTCTGGAGGCCGTCCCAAGGCCAGAAGTCGGGCTCTCCGCGCGGCCGGAGCCTCCTGCCCAACCTGTTCTTCTATATCGACTTAGGTCTCACTTTCGGGAGGGCGTCGGCTGGCACGGGACGTGCTAAAAAGCTGGGCGTGGAGTCCCTTCGCACCGGCCGGCTGCTGGTCGTCGACGACGAGGCGGCCATCCGCTTTGCCCTCTCGGAGTACTTCCGCGAGAGCGGGTGGACGGTGGACGCGGCAGCGGAGAAGGAGGAGGCCGAGGCCCTCCTCGCCTGCACCGAGTACGAGGTCGTGATCGCCGACCTGCGGCTCACGGGGATCTACGGGGTCGAGGGCCTGGACATCATCCAGTGCTCCCGGCACCTGCGGCCCGCAACCCGCGTCGTCCTTCTCACCGGCAACGGCACGCCGGAGATCGAGGCCGAGGCCCGGCGTCGCGGTGCGGATGCGTTCCTCCACAAGCCCCTGCCTCTCCCACAGCTCGAGGCGGTCGTCGATTCTCTCCTGGGAGTGGCGTCGTGACCCCGGCTCCCCAGCCCATGCTCTGCGCGTGGTGCCAGCGTGTCCGCACGAGCGCCGGCCGCTGGGAGGAGAAGGAACTCGACAATCGCGAGCGGGCGGAAGCCACTCACGGGATCTGCCCCGACTGCCTGGCCCAGGAGACGCGCGCGTTCTGCGTCGCACCCTCCGTCCCCGTCTGAAACGGCCCCATGAACGGCGAGACGCGAATAGAGCTTCACGCGGCCGCCTGCTCCTGCCGGGGCGGGGCCTGGGTCCTCCTGGAGGCGACGCAGAGGTCGCCCTGCGGCGCCGACGCCGACACCGCCGAGCGCCTGGTGCTCGGGCTCGAGGAGTGGCGGCAGCTCGGCAAGCCAGGCAGCCTCGAGGTGTTCAAGGAGGCCCAGGGCCGGGCCGACCGGGGCGAGCGCCGCCAGTTTCAGCGCTTCGAGTGCACCCTCCCCGTCCGCATCGGGCGCATCGCCACCTGGCGCGACCCGTCGGCCCAGGTCGAGGACACCGTCGCCGAGGTGGTCGCCGCGGGAGGCGCCCTCGTGCGCAGCCGCATGGCCCTCGAGAAGGGGGAGATGATCCGGTTCCTCGCCGGGGACGCCTACGAGACCCGGGCCGAGGTCACCTACGTCTCGAGCGGATCCGGCCCGGGAATGGACGGGATCCAGCGCCTCGGCCTCAAGTTCCTCGACGCCCCGCTGCCCGCCGCGCTCATTCCCGAAGGCGCGCGCCCGCTCCCGTAGTCTCCCCGAGGGATGGCGCGGCCCCGGCCAGGGGCAGGGTCAGGCACGCCGACGTGCCCGCCCCGGCGCCCTCCGACTCGAGCCACACCCTCCCCCCGTGCGACTCCACGATGCGCTTCACCATCGCGAGGCCGATCCCCGAGCCCTCGGCCCGGGGGTCGAGCTTCTCGAAGAGGTCGAAGACGCGGTCGCGGTGGCGGGGCTCGATGCCGATCCCGTTGTCGCGCACGACGAGGACGGCCATGCCCTCGAGCGGGGGCCGCGCCTCCACGGTGACGAGGGGCTCGGGGCCGGCGGCGAACTTGATCGCGTTGTCGAGCAGCCGCTCGAACACCTGGACGAGCCGCGCCCGGTCCCCGAACACGACCGGGAGGGCCGCCGGCACGTCCACCCGGGCCCGAATCCCCGGCAGCCGGCCCCGCACGAGCCGGAGCGCGTCCTGGACGAGGTCTCCCCCCCGGACCGCGGCCGGGGGCCCCACCGGGCGCCCCGCCCGCGAGAGCTCGAAGAGCTCGTCGAGGAGTCGCTGCAGCCGGCGCACCGCCTCGGCGATGCGCCGCGCGTCGCCGGCCAGGCGGTCCCCGCGGCCCTCGCGGGCGTCCCTCTCGAGGTAGTCGGCGAAGCCCCGGATGGTGACGAGGGGCGCCTTGAGGTCGTGGGTCACCTTGTAGCCGAACCGCTCGAGCTCCGCGTTCTTGGTCTCGAGCTCGCGGATGAGCGACTCGCGCACGGCCTGCGCCTTCCGCCGCTCCCTGACGTCGCGCAGGGCGACCACCCGCTGGATCTGGCCGCGGAAGGGGAACGAGCGCGCCTGCAGCTCCACCGGGATCCTCGTCCCGTCGCGGCGCAGGCACTCGATCTCGTAGGGGCGGTCGTACTCCGAGAGGAGGTTGCGGTAGACGAGCTCCCGGAACTCCGGGGCGATGAGCTCGAAGCCGTCGCGCCCGACGAGCTCGTGCCACCCGTAGCCGCCGAGATCGCACAGCGCCTGGTTCACGTCCACGACCCGCCCGCCGTCGTGGACGAGGATGGCCTCGAAGGCCGACTCGGAGAGGCTGCGGAAGCGCTCCTCGCTGTCGCGGAGCTCCTCCTCGGCTTCCCTGCGATCCGTGATGTCGAGGAGGAGGCCGAGCAGGCGGTCGGCGCCGATCGCGGAGGCGTGGACGAGGCAGTGGCGGAGCGAGCCGTCCTTCCTCCGAATGCGGATCTCGTTGCGGCCGGAGCCGAGGGCGAGCATCCCCACCAGGCGGTCGGCGAGCTCGCGGTCTCCCTCCCCGGCCAGAAGGTCGGCGATCGACATGCCGACGAGCTCGTCCCGGCCGTAGCCGGTGAGGGCGCAGGCCGCGCCGTTCACCTCGAGGTACTGCCCGTGGTCGTCCGAGACGAAGAGGGCGATGGGTGACGCCGTGAAGTAGGCGCGGTAGAGCTCCCCGCTCTGGCGCAGGGCCTCGGCGGACCGCAGGCCCGCGAGGGCTCCCGCCACGTGGCTGCACAGCACGGCCAGCAGCCGCTCGTCCCCCTCGCCGAAGGCGGAGGGCTGGACACTGCCCGCATCGAAGACGCCGAGGACGCTCGCGCCCGCCTTCAGGGGGACGCAGAGCCGGGACCGCAGCTCGGGGTGGAGGGCGTCGGGCTCGGCGGCCGCGTCGTCGACCCGGCGAGAGGCGCCGGTCGCGGCCACGCTCCCCGCCACCCCGCTGCCGAGGGCCACCGGGCCGAGCTCCTCCGGCGGCCGGCGCGAGTGGAAGGAGCGCGCGCGACGCAGCACCCCCCGCTCGGCGTCGGCGAGGAGGAAGCCGCAGTGGTCGGGGAAGAGGGCGTCGCGGAGGAACGCGGTCGCGCGGGCGAGGAGGTCCTCCTCGTCCACCGCCCCCGCCGCCGCTTCGGCCACCGACGCGATCACGCGCTGCTTCTCGAAGGCGCGCCGGAGCTCCTCCTCGACGCGCTTCAGGTCCGTGACGTCGACGAGCGATCCCCGGAGGCCTCGCAGCCTCCCCCGCTCGTCGACCCACGCCTGTCCCCGGGCCTCGATCCAGCGGATCGAGCCGTCGGGCCGGACGATGCGGCACTGCGCGCGGTGCACCTCCCCGGGCGCCGCCGCCGCCCGGGCCACGGCCGCCTGGAAAGCCGGCCGGTCGTCGGGGTGGACGCGCTCGAGGACGTGGGGGAACCGGGTCCGTGCGTCGCCGGCGGCCAGGGAGGCCCCGAACAGCCGGCCCGCCTGCTCCGACCACCACAGGGCGCCGCTCTCGGCGTCCATCTCCCAGATCGCCATCTCGCCGGCGCCGAGGGCGAGCGACAGCCGCTCCTCGCTCTGGCGGGCGCGCGCCTCGGCGTCGCGGCCGGGCCGGAGCCGCGCGAGGGTGGCGGCGAGCGCGTCCAGGAGGCGACGGGGCGCGCTCACGAGCGTACCGCCCGGAAGCGCACCCTCACGACCGCACCGCCCAGCGGGTGGTTCTCCGCCGAAACCTCGCCCCCGTGATCGTAGACGATCCGCTTCACGATCGACAGCCCGAGGCCGGTGCCCCCGCGCCGCCGGGTGAAGAAGGGCTCGAAGAGGCGGGGGAGGTCGGCGGGGTCGAAGCCGGGGCCGGAGTCGCCCACCGCACACTCCACCCACTCTTCCTCCGGCCCGCCCGCGGCCACGAGGGCCACGTGCACCCGGCCACCCTGCGGCGAGAAGTGGACGGCGTTCTCGATGAGGTTCTGGAGGACCTGGGACACGCGAGCCCGGTCCGCGAGCACGGTGGGCACGGCCGTCCCCCGCGGCCACTCGATCGCCACCGCCTTGCGCCGGGCGAGCGGAGCGCAGGCCAAGACCGCCGCCTCGACGATCTCCTCCATCCGGCAGAGGGAGAAGTCGGGGCGGCTCGGGCGCCCGAAGTCGAGGAGGTCGCGCATGAGTGTCGTCAGGCGCACGATCTCGCCCCGGAGCACGGAGAGGTACCGCGCGAAGCCCTCCGCCTTGCCGAAGCGCGACTCGAAGGCGTCGAGGGTGGCGGAGATGCTGAAGAGCGGGTTGCGGACCTCGTGGGCGACCCCGGCCACGATCGACCCGATCTCCGCCATGGTCTCGCTCTGGCGCAGCTGCTCCTTGAGCCGCACGGTCTCGGTGACGTCCTGGAAGTTGAGGACCGCCCGCCCCGCGTCGTCGCCCTCCGCGGACAGGGCCCGCGCGCTCACCACCCAGGTGAGGCGGGTCAGGCTGTCGCTCACCTCGCGCGCCGCGGGCGCTCCGCCCGCGCGCAGCGAGGCCGCGAGCTCGCCGAGGGCGGCCCAGGGCTCGGCCGGGCCGAGCGCGGCGAGCGGCGCGTCGATGAGGTCCCGCCAGCTCGACCGCCCGGAGTGCTCGACCGCCGTCCGGTTGGCGCGGACGATCCGCCCTCCCGCGTCGACCACGGCCACCCCGAGGGGCAGGCCGTCGAACGTCTCCCTCCACTCGAAGGCGGCGCGCCGCAGGTCGGCCTCGAGCCTCCGCCTCTCGATCTCGGCCGTCGCGCGCGCGGCGAACACCCGAAGGACGCCCTCCGGGCGGACCACCTCGTCGAGCGGGCGGTCGTGGATGGCGTTCACGACCCCCAGGACCTCCCCCGAGGCGGCCACCAGCGCCGTGCCGACGTAGCTCTGCGCCCCCATCCGGCGCAATCCTGCGTCGGACGGGTAGCGGTCGGCGACCCCGTCGCGGACGTGGCAGACGCGGCCGTCGAGGACGTCGGCGCAGGGCGTCCCCAGGAGCGCGTACTCGACGTTCGGGGCGAGCCGCCCGTCCACGAACCGGGCGAGCGTCCGCAGCTGCTGCCCCTCCACGAGCTCGGCCACCGAGGCGTACTTGACGCGCAGGGCCCGGCCGAGCCGCAGAACCAGCTCCCCGAGGAGGGCCTCTCCCCCGGCGGCCGCCGTCCCCGCCACGAGGTCGCCGAGGGCCTCCTCGACCCGCCGGTGCCGCACCGCCCGCTCGGCCATGTGCGGGAGGTCGGCGAGGGCGACCTCGCTCTTCACGACGTAGTCCACGGCGCCGGAGCGGATGGCCTCGACGGCGACGCGCTCGCTGCCGTGGCTCGTCATGATCACGACGGGGGGCATGGCGCGGGCGGGACCGCCGCGGAGGAGGTCGAGGCCCTCGCCGTCGGGGAGGAGCCAGTCGGCGATCACGAGGTCGGGGGGCGTCGCCCCCTGGAGGGCGGTCCGAGCGGCGTCGACCGTCTCCGCCACCGAGACCTGGAACGCCCCCGCCCGGCCCTCGAAGGCCCGGCGGGCCAGCTCGGCGTGGCCCGGCTCGTCTTCGACGAGGAGGACCCGGAGGGGCTCCGCGGTCACGGCCGGGCGTCCCGAATCGGGATGGCGCCCGTCCGAGCCCGGGACGTATCCCGCTCGGGAGCCCCGGAGACGAAGGCCGTAAGTCTCATGGATTCAGAGTGATCCTGTCTCCCGCGCCTGGCCCGGTGACTTGGGCCCGCGTGGCATGTCAGGTGCAAAAGCGCAGACCGTGCCAGCCGACTCCACCCTCCTATTGGACACCATCCTCGAGCCCGGCCGGCTGAGCGTGGTCTTTCAGCCCATCTTCGAGGTCGCGGGAGCCCACCCGCAGCTCTTCGCCCTCGAGTGCCTGATCCGGGGCCCCCGGGGGACGAGCGGCGAGCGCACGGACGTCCTCTTCGATTACGTCCGGCGGAAGAGGGCCGAGGCTGCGGTCGACCGGGCCTGTGTCGCGGCGGCGCTGGCCGAGGCCCGGCACCTGCCCGGTCGACCCCGGCTCAGCATCAACGTCCATGCCTCGACCCTCAGCCGCGACCCCGAGTTCGGGACCTTCCTGCTCACCCAGGCCCGGGAGGCGCGGATCGAACCCCGCCGCCTCATCGTCGAGATCGTCGAGCAACGCGCTCTCGACGTCGACCGGTCCCAACCCTCTCCCTTCGACAAGCCCAGCTTCCGCAGGGTGCTGACCGAGCTGCGCGAGGCCAGCGTCACGATCGCCCTCGACGACGTCGGCCTCGGCGAGTCGAACTACCAGATGATCCTGGACGTGCGGCCGGAGATCTACAAGCTCGACCGCTACCTCGTGAGGGGGGCCTGGTCCGACTCCTATCGCCAGGTCATCCTCGACTCGCTCGCCCGCATGGTCCGCCGCCTCGGGGGCAGGGCCGTGGCGGAAGGCGTCGAGGACCAGCAAGAGCTCGTCGCGGTCGAGGCGGCCGGCATCGAGCTCGTCCAGGGTTTCTTCTTCTCCCGGCCGGTGTCGCGCCCCGAGGTCCTCGCCGCCGGCTATCTCGCCGCCCCCGAGCCGGAGCGGGCGCGGTGAGCCACCGGCTGCTCGTCCTCGACGACGACCCCCGCCTCCTCACCCTCCTCCGCACCTACTTCGGCGGCATCGGCTGGCACGTCGAGACCTCCGCCGACGCCGGGGACGCCCTGCGGCTCGCCGACTCCGACACCCCGTTCGACGCGGTGATCTGCGACCTCCACTTCACCGGGGCCCACCTCGGCGAAGGCTTCGAGATGCTGGAGCGGGCCCGGAAGCGGCGGCCGGCCGCCGCGGTGCTCCTTTTCACCGGCGTGCCCGCGGAGGGCGTGCGTGAGGAGGCCCTCCGCCGGGGAGCCGACGAGGTGATCTCGAAGCCCGCCCCTCTCACCCGGTTGCGCGACGCCGCGCTCCGTGCCATGAAGAAGCCGTGAGCCTCAGCGGGTCGGTCGAGGACCTTCCGCTTCTCGAGATCCTCCAGGTGGTGTCGTTCTGCCAGAAGACCGGCCACCTCACCGTCCGTGCGCCGGAGGGCGAGGCGGCGGTGATCTTCGAGGGCGGCCGGGTGGTGTCGGGCTTCGTGTGGGACGTGCCACCCCTCTCCCCGGACCAGCCCCCCCCGGGACCGGCGCGGGAGCAAGTGGTCCGCCAGCGCATCGCCTCGATCCTGGAGCGGCTCGTCCGGCTGCGGGAGGGCGACTTCGCCTTCACGCTCGCCGAGGACGCCGCGACGTCCCTCGGCGGGCGGGACCTCTCCGCGGAGACCCTTCCCCACGGCATCAACCCGGAGGAGATGATGCTGGACCTCGCCCGCAAGCTGGACGAGGACCGGCGCGACGCCGCCGCTGCCTTCGAGGCGTCGTTCGCGGAGCCCCCTGAGGCGTCGTTCGCGCCGCCCCCTGACACGGCCGCTCCGGAGGACGACGACGTCGTCCTCGAGGAGCTGCCCCTGGTGGAGCTGGAGCTGGAGGCGCACTTGGCGGCCCCGGACGGGCCGACCGTGGTCCTCGTCGACGACGAGCCGGACATCCGCAGCGTCGTCGGGGAGCGCCTCACGGGGAGAGGCTTCGACGTCCGGGAGGCCCGGGGGCCGGCCGCGGCGCGGCGGGAGATGGACCGGCTCGCTGCCGAGGGCCGGCCCTTTCTCCTCGTCGTGGACCTCGGCCTGCCCTCCGAGAGCGGATCGTCCTTCCGCGGCGGCCTCGACGTGATCCGGGTCGCCTCCGGGCTCGCCCAGCCGCCCCCCGTCCTCCTGATGGCCGAGGACTTCGACGAGAGGATGCGGGCCCGCGCGAAGCGTCTCGGGGTGTCCCTGCTGGCCTTCAAGCCCGGCCTGTCGAAGCTCGACCCGCTCCAGTACCGGGCCGACCTCCGCGCCTTCGCCGACAAGCTGGGCCGCGACCTGCTGCCAAGGCTCGAGAGCCGGCGGCGGGGGGCGGCCCCGCCCGCGGTCACGGCGCCACCGGTCGAGAGCGACCGCGAGGCGGTCCTGCGCCAGGCCCTCGAGGAGATGCGCCGCAGCCCCGATCCCGACCTCGTGGCCTTCCTGCTGCTGCGGGCGGCCCGGGCCTTCTTCCCCCGCGGCCTGCTCTTCGTCGTCAGGGACGAGCGGCTCAAGGGCCTCTCGGGCTTCGGGCCCGCGGACGGCGGCGACAGCCTCGACCTCCTGGCCCGGGAGGTCGCGGTCCCGCTCGACCCGCCCTCGGCCTTCAGCGAGGCGGTGGTGAGCGGCCGGGCGTGGGTGGGGCGGCTGCCACCCGACGGTCCCGTGCGCGCCCTCCTCGACCGGATCGGCTCTCTCGAGGCGTCCGAGGCGGCGATCCTCCCGGTGACCGCCCAGCGGGAGACGATCGCCGTCCTTTACGGGGACGCCCCGAACGGCGGCTCTCTCCCTCCGGCCCGCCCGCTCCTCGACTTCGTGCAGCGGGCGGGCCGGGCCCTCGACGAGGCCTTTCTCGCCCGCCGGAAAGCACCCGCCGACGCCTGCTAGAATCGCCGGCCTCATGCTCACCCTGCTCCGGGGCACCCGCAGCCTCGTCTCCGTCCTGCTCGTCGGCCTCTGGTTCCTGCTCGCGAGCCCCATCCTCCGCCTCTACGTCCTCCCGGGAGCGTGGCTCCTTCCCTCCCAGCGCTTCCGGCTGGTCAGCTGGTTCATGAAGCTGATGTCGGCCGGGATCTTCGGGCTCCTCCGCCTCGGCGGGGCGCACGTCCGCCGCACCGGCACGCTGCCCACGGCCCAGCCCCTCCTCGTCGTGGCGAACCACCAGGCCCTGCTCGACATCTGCCAGATCACGCTCATGGCCCAGCCCCGGGTCCCGGCGTTCGTCACGCGCCGGCGCTACGCGCGCTTCGTTCCCCTCGTCTCGGCCTGCATCCGGCTGCTCGCGTCGCCCATCGTCGACCCGAAGCGCGACCCGCAGGGATCGGTCGACGCGATCCGGAAGGGGGCGCGCGAGCTGCCCAACGGCATGGTCATCTTCCCGGAGGGCCACCGCAGCCACGACGGCGCGATCCGGCCGTTTCGCACCGCCGGGATCGAGGCCGCCCTCACCGAGCGGCGCACCCCGGTCTATCTGGTGCTGAACGAGGGGGTGTGGCGCGTCCGCCGCCTGGCCGACCTCCTCTTCCGCGTGCACCTCATCGACGCCACCTCCGAAGTGCTGGGCCCGTTCGACCCGCCCGCCGACGCGTCCCTGCTGCCCGACTTCGTCGCCGGGCTGCGCGGGACCCTCGCCGCGCGCCTCGAGGCCGTGCGCGCCGGCGCGGCGCCGCTCCCGCGCTGAGGCCGGGCCGTTCGGCCGCCGTAGCTCGCACGTGGTGCTACACTTGGCCCACATCGCGGAGGTACGGATGGCACGTCGCGTGGTGATCGCGAGCCAGAAGGGCGGCGTGGGCAAGACGACGATCGCGCTCAACCTGGCCGTGGCTTTCGCCGAGCGCGGCCGCAGGACGCTTCTCGCCGATCTCGACCCGCAGGGGGCGATCGGCCTCTCCCTCGCCAAGGGCGACGCCGAGCTGCCGGGGCTCGCGGAGCTCGTCTCCGGCGTCGCGGCGCCGGAAGAGGCGGTCGTCGCCACGCGCCTCGCCGGGCTCAGCCTGCTCTCTCGCGGGCGCCTCGACGCCACCGACGTCGACGCCTTCGAGGCCGAGATCGGCGCCCCGGGTGCCCTCGACCGCGCCCTTTCCAGCTGCGACGGCGACCGGGACGTCGTCATCCTGGACACGCCGTCGGGGCTCGGCCGGGTCACCTCCGCCGCCCTGGCCTGCGCGGACTTCGTGCTGCTGGCCTTCCAGACCGAGAGCCTCGCGCTCCGCTCGGTCGGCCAGGCCCTGAGGGTGGTCGAGCACGTCCAGGCGTCGCGGAACCCGAGGCTCCGACTCCTGGGGATCCTCCCGACGCTCGTGGAGCGGGAACGCCAGGGCAGCCACACGGTGCTGAGCGAGATCTGGAACGGTTTTCCGGACGCCCTCGAGACCGTCGTGCCCCGGACGGAGACCTTCGCGCGGGCGAGCGCCCTGGGGGTCCCGGTCGGCTTCCTGGGCGGAAACGCCGGGGCGCCGGAATCCCGGCGCTTCGACCTGCTGGCCGACGAGATCGAAGCGCGGATGAACCGCCTCGACGGGATGGAGAGGGTCCATGAAGCTGAACCCGCCCGCCAGCTCCTCTGATCTGGAGGCCGCGCGCGAGATCGCGCGCCGGCTCCACATGCGGCGGCGGCGCAACGACCTGGGCGCGCCCGAGGCGACGACGGCGGCACCGGCTCCGCCGGCCCCGCGGCGGCGGCCGACCCCGGCGCCCGCCCCCGCGCTCGAGGCGCCGCCTCGCCCCCGGCTCGCCCCTGCGTTCGAGGCGGGGCCCGAGCTTCCCCCGCCGCCTTCGTGGGACGAGCCCGTGGGCGAGCCCTCGACCCCGGACGGGGTCCTCGACGCGCTGGCCGACTTCGGCAAGCCGGCGGCCCTCGCCGAGACGAGCGAGCCGGACGACCTGGGGCTTCCCGACGTCGACGTCGAGGTGACGGGCGTCTCCCCGGAGGAGATGATCGGGCTGGCCGAGCCGGAGCCTCCGCCGGAGCCGGAACCCGAGGCCGAGGTGGAGGCGGAGGCGGCCCCGGCGCTCGAGGACCTGGGCGAAGCCGAGCCCGAGGCTCCGCCCTCGCCGTTCGAGATCGACCTCGACGATGAAGAGGCGTCGGCCGAGGACGACCTGGTCGGCGGGGCGGTTGTCCCGTCGTGGGATGACATCGCGGACACGTGCCTCGAGCTGTCGCAGGCCGACGCGACCATGATCGTCGACCCGGCGGGCCAGGTCTTCGCCGCCCGGGGCGGGTGGCCCCCGCCGGGTCCCGAGGCCATCGCGGTGAGGCTCGTCTCGACGATGGCCAAGACGCTCAAGGACGCCCCCACGCGGTCGATCTCGGCGCCCCTCGGCGCGAGATACCTCACCGCGTGGCGGGTCCCGCTCACCGAGGGCCTGGTCACCGTCGCCTTCCTCGGCGACGCGCCCGTGCGCACGGAGACACGTCCCGTCATCGACACCGAGATCCACCGCGGCGCCGGCGCCTGACGCCGAGGCCCATGGCCCGACTCGACCCTCACTCCCACGCGGATGCCGGGCAGCCCCGGGCGCGCCACTTGAGGCTGCAGCTCGCCGTCGACTTCGAGGCGTCCCGCATCGAGGGCACGGCCACCCTGGTGCTCGACGCGCCGGCCGGGGGCCCCCTCGACCTCGACAGCAAGGCGCTCGACGTCCTCGATGTGAGGACGGAGTCGGGCGCCGCGGTGCCGTTCGAGACGGGGCCCGAGGAGGAGATTCTCGGGCGGCCCGT
>Ga0316622_100002638_pt1 | contig 12497 bp, 10 predicted proteins | sample OWC_Aug_OW2_C1_D_FD_207646 | JGI IMG/M metagenome (GOLD analysis project Ga0316622, IMG submission 207646) | Wetland soil microbial communities from Old Woman Creek delta, Ohio, United States - OWC_Aug_OW2_C1_D5_C | ecosystem: Environmental > Terrestrial > Soil > Wetlands | place: USA: Ohio... | reverse complement strand
CGTGAGCCGCAAAAGATGACAGCGCGCATGGCCTGGCGCGCCATCATGAAAGCCCTTCCCCAAAATGCGATCATCTCTTCCGACATCGGAAACAACTGCGCCATTGGCAATGCCTATCCGACCTTCGAAGCAGGCCGCAAATACCTGGCCCCGGGGATGTTCGGGCCCTGTGGATACGGCTTCCCCGCAATCCTGGGTGCAAAGATCGCTCAACCCGACGTGCCGGTGGTTGGGTTTGCCGGTGACGGCGCCTTCGGCATTTCGATGAACGAAATGACTGCTTGTGGCCGGCGCGGATGGCCCACTATTACCATGATCATCTTCCGCAACTACCAGTGGGGTGCTGAGAAACGAAACACCACCCTCTGGTTCAGCGACAACTTTGTAGGCACCGAATTGGATCCTGAGGTTTCCTTCGTGGGCATTGCGAGCGCATGTGGCCATGAGAGCGTTCAGGCAACCTCCATGAGAGATTTGACCGAGAAGCTGAACGCTGCCATCCAAGCACAGATGAAAGAGGGCAAGACCACCTTTATAGAGGTGCTGACGAACCAGGAACTGGGCGAACCGTTCCGTCGCGATGCTATGAAAAAGCCGGTTGTCGTCGCGGGGATTGACCCTGCCGACATGCGTCCTCAAAAAGGCGCATAAGGAATCGAACGAAAGGTATGCGGATTGGCACTTCAGGGTCTCGAGCGGTTTGCTGTTCTTTCTTGATTGCACCAGGATGACGGCCGAAAGGGGGCGCTTATCGGCAGGCTGCCGAAACCGCTCGCGGGGGAAGTTTTTGGAAGGCCTGTCAAGGGCGAAGGCATTTGTTGAATTTATAAAACTTGACAAAAAAGGGCTCGTGTTTTTTCCAACCCCAGTGCTCATCGCGAATAACTGCCATAGCCCCCTGATGCTCTCCCTGCTCCAGGCAGCTGATGAATTTGACGTGTTCCTCCAGGTTCACCTTCTCCCACTCCTCCCAGTAGTTATGCCGGGGAAAATCGTACAATCGCTTTTTCATCGGCACGACCAACTGCCTCAGAGTACGGTTGCCGGAAAGGCTTAGAAAGATATCGTGGAACTCCAAGTTTAAATGATAATACCGATCGAATTCTTTCTTTTTAAGCGCCTTGATTTGTTCCGCGTTGGACTGCTTCAACCGCTTGATGCAAGCAGGTGATCGCAGAGCGTCAAAAACCGCATACACAACTCCGGACTCCAGGTACCCGATGATCTCGTAGTAATCCTTAAGCTCCTGTTGCGTCAGCGCGCGTACCTGAACTCCTCGACGCGGCAGAAAGTTTACGAACCCCTCGCTCTCAAGCTTGATGATGGCTTCTTTGAGAGGGGTCTTGCTGATGCCAAGTTCCCGGCTCATCTTGTCGATGTTGATCGAAGCGCCTGGCTCAATCTTCCCCTGCTGAATTTCATTTCGCAGGTACATGTAAAGCTGCTCACGCAATGAAGCCAATGGTATCATGAGCGTTTATCCCTATTTCGTCTCGATCTGCTTTCTTGGTTTTCCGGATGATTTCTTGTTGGCATCGGCGCTGATCTCAATGAGGGATTCCGTGCCCGGCAGGTTTTCAAGAAAACAACCACGTTCATGATTTTTCACTCCACTGGCTCGTTTTTTTTACAGTCCGCTATAACTTCGGGCGTTCGTTTCTGGGATCGTACGGTGACTTCAAATGAACTCTGGCCGGGTACTTCTTACCCTCTGCCAGAACCTCATACCTGCCGGAGAGGATCCAGTCGTTGGTGATGCCGCCGGGCTGGCTTAAATATCCCATACCAAGGGAGGTGCCCAGCTTGAATGCGTATGCGCCGGAGGTGATCTCAGAAACGTGCTCGCCGTTACGGAAGATCGGCTCACTGCGCAAGAGCAACGGCTCGGGATCCTCCAGGGTGAAGATGACCAGCCGGCGGGCGATGCCCTGCTCCTTCTGGCGCAGCAAGGCCTCGCGCCCGATGAAATCCCCCTTGTCGAGGGCCACGCAGAAGCCAAGTCCGGCCTCGTAGGGCGTGTCCTCGGGGCCGATCTCGGTCTCCCAGTGGCGGTAGCCGCTTTCCATGCGCAGCGAGTTGACCGCCTGCATGCCGACCAGCCGCAAGCCGAACTTCTTCCCGGCTTCCATGATGGCGTCGAAGACCGGGACCGCAAACCCGGTCGGGATGTAGAGCTCCCAGCCGAGCTCGCCGACATAGGTCACCCGCAACGCCCAGGGCCGGGCGTAGCCCAGATCGATCTGCCGGGCGGTCCGGAACGGGAACGCCGGGTTGGAAAGGTCGACATCGGTGAGCGTGGACAGAAGGGCGCGGGCATTCGTCCCCATGACCGCCAGCATGGCGTACCCATGGGTGACATCCGTGATGGCGGCGCGCGCATCTTCTGGAATGCGGCGCCGGATGTAATCGAAGTCCCGCACCCCTGTTCCCAGAGCGGTCACAATGAAGAAGGAGTCTTCCGAAAAACGCGTTATGGTCAGGTCGGATTCAAACCCGCCGCGTTCGTTCAAGATCGGGGTGTAGACCACTGTCCCCACCGGCACGGCCACGTCGTTGGCGCAGATTTTCTGCAGGACGGCCTCCGCATCGGGCCCCTGGACAAGGTAGTTGTGCATGGAGGTGAGATCATACAGGCCCACGGCGTCGCGTACGGCCAGGTGTTCCTCCTTCTGGTAGGGGAACCAATTGGGCCGGCCCCAGCTGTACTGATGAACCGCTTCGACGCCCTGGGGCGCAAACCAGTCGGCGCGTTCCCATCCGGCGAGCATGCTGAAGCAGGCTCCGTGCCGTACCAGCCGATCGTGGAAAGGGGAGCAGATCACGGGCCGGGCGGTTGTGCGCTGGCGGTTGGGGTAGTGATGCTCGTAGAGGATGCCCACCGATTCCACCGCGCGGTCGTGAAGGTAGCGGCAGTTCATCTGCCAGTCGAAATAGCGGCGGATGTCGACAGGCCAGAGCTGCTCTTCGGGATAACCCTGGTCGATCCATTGGGCCAACGCCCGGCCGCAGCCCGCGGCGCTGGCGATGCCGACCGAGTTCATGCCGCAGCCCACGAAGAAATTCTTCATACCGGGAGCCTCCCCCACCATGAAGGCGTTGTCCGGGGTGAAGCTCTCGGGCACGTTGGACAGGTGCCGGATACCGGCTGTTTCCAGATCCGGGAATCTTTGCAAGCCGCATTCCATGAAGGTTCCGAACTGCTCCCAGTCGTTATGCAGTTCGTTGTATTTGAACTGATCAGGAATCCCCTTCATCCCCCAGGGCTTGGCTACGGCTTCGAAGCCGCCGAACAGCAGCGCTCCGTTTTCGCTCTTGAAATAAGTGCGCCCATCGAAGTCGCGCACGCATGGGAAGACCTTTTTCAAGCCTTCGATGGGCTTGGTAATAGCGTGCATGTGCTCGGCCGCGTGCAGAGGGACGGCGATGTTGACCATCTTTCCGATCTCCCGGCCCCACATTCCGGCGCAGTTGATGACGATCTCGCAGGCGATGTCGCCGCGCTCGGTGCTGACGCCGCAGACGGCTCCCCGGCGAGTCTTGATGCCGGTCACCCGGGTCTCCTCGAACACCTTGGCTCCTCGCATACGGGCGCCCTTGATCAGCGAGCGCATGGTGTCGATGGGATTCGTCTGCCCGTCGTTCGGCAGGAAAAAAGCGGCGACCAGTCCCTGGGTGCTCATGCCCGGGACCATGTCCTCGGCTTCCCTGAGGCTGATTTCGTGCATCTCGATCCCGAAGGCACTGGCCATGGCCGCGCCCCGCAGCCATTCTCGGCGCCGGTCTTCGGTCTGACAGACGCCCAGGGCGCCGGTCGTCACATAACCGGTGGCGACGCCGGTCTCGGCTTCCAATGCCGGATAGAGCTGGGTCGCGTATTTGGCGAGATTGGTCATCTCACGGTTCTGCCGGAGCTGGGCCACCAGGCCGGCGGCAGCCCACGTGGTCCCGCACCCGAGCTCCTTGCGCTCGAGCACCACGACATCGGTGTGCCCGATTTTGGTCAGATGGTAGGCGGTGCTGCAGCCGACGATGCCGCCGCCGATAATGACGATCCGGGCATGGGAAGGAAGCTGAGTCATGAATCCTCCTTTTGGGTTCAGATGGCAGGGAATGGCCGTTTGTTCATAAACAAGAAAAAACTTGACACCTTTTACGGATCTGATATATCAGATCCGTATTCTCATTGTCAAGACATAGTTGCGCGAAGGAGGCAAGCCCCAGAGAGTGCTTGACGCGAATTTCTGATATCTGATATATCACTTCTCATTATTGTCTCGGGGCACAGAGGAGAGAAGGATCAATGAAGACGACGCCAGAGCCCATCCGCATACGCAACTTCATCAACGGTCAGTGGATCGAGGAACCCGGAGTCAAGACTATTCCGCTTTTCAACCCCTCCGACGGAAAGCAGATCGGCGAAGTTCCGCTCTCGACGGAAGCCGCCTCCCGAACGGCCATCGAATCCTGCCACAAAGCCTACGACGAATGGCGTCGGCAGCCCATTGCTCGACGCGTGAAATATCTCTTCGACTTGCGCCGGGCCATGGAGGAACGTCGCGAGGATCTGGCGTTCGCGATCGCCATCGACCAGGCCAAGCACATCAGCGAGGCCCGCGGCGAGGTGCAGCGGGTCATCGAAATTATCGAGACCGCCTGCGGCCTCCCCACGCTGATCCAGGGCGAGACTCTCGAGAACATCGGCGCCAACATCATCGGCCGGGTGGTGCGCCAGCCCCTGGGGGTCTTCTGCGGAGTGGCTCCGTTCAACTTCCCGGCGCTGGTCTTCGGTTGGTTCATCCCCTTTGCCATCGGCGCCGGCAACACCTTCGTCTTCAAGCCTTCGCCCCAGTCGCCTTACTTCATGCAGAAGATGTGCGAGATTTTCACTCAGGTCGGCCTGCCGCCGGGGGTGGTCAACGTGGTGAACGGCGACCATGTCCCGACGGCGGCCTGGTACGACGACCCGCGGGTGCGCGGCATCTGCATGGTCGGCTCCTCGCCCACGGCCCGTAAGATCGCGGAGGCCGCCGGCCGGGCCGGCAAGCGCACCATGCTGCTGGGCGGAGCCAAGAATTACCTCGTCGCCATGGAAGACTTGCAGTGGGACGTCTTCATCGAGAACTACCTCAATTCCTGCTACGGCTCCGCCGGCCAGCGCTGCCTGGCCGGCTCGATCGTAGCGGCCGTGCCGGAGATTCACGACGAACTGGTTGAGCGCATCGTGGCCGCCTCCCGGAAGATGAAGGTGGGCAGCGCCCTGGATCCGAACATCCACATCGGACCGGTCATCTCCGCCGAGGCCAAGGCGCGTATCGAGCACTGCATCGACCTCGGCGTCCGCCAGGACAAGGCCAAGCTGGTCCTGGACGGCCGCAACCCCGTGGTGCCGGAGGATATCAAGGGCGGCTATTACGTCGGCCCGACCGTGTTCACCGGGACCGCTCCCGAAATGACCATCGTTCAGACGGAGATCTTCGGGCCGGTGGCCGCGGTGATGAAAGTCGAGAATCTCGACCACGCGCTCAAGCTGATCCGCGCCCAGGAGGTCGGCAACGGCGCCTGCATCTTCACCCAGAACCTTTACTACACCGAGAAATTCATCGCCGAGGCCGACGTCGGCATGGTGGGGGTCAACGTGGGCGTGCCGGCCCCGCACCCGTACCTGCCCTTCGGCGGCATTAAGCAGTCCCTGGTCGGCACCGACAAAGCCCAGGGCAGGGATGGGATCGACTTTTTCACCCAGAACAAGATCGCCACGGTGCGCTCGGCACCCCCGGCCGCCGGCCGGCATGCGGCTGAAGGAGCAAAAGAGGCGCTGGAGCCCAAGACCAGCGCCGTAAAAAGCTGTACGGCCGGCTGATGCCTTATTCCGCTTCACTTTGGTTCCTGAACGCCGCAAGACGTCGGTCGTGCAGAGATGAGGAGCATCCCGTGGACGTTGCAGCCCTGAACCCGGAAGCAAGACGCGTCAAAATCGAAGTCAAGAATCTGACCAAGCGCTTCGGCGACCTCCTGGTTCTGAACCGCATCAACTTTCATGTCGCCCAGGGCGAGTTCCTGGCCATCGTCGGGCCGACGGGCTGCGGCAAGACCACGTTTCTCAATTGCTTATCCAAGCTCATGCCCACCAGCGAAGGCAACATTTTCATCAGCGGTGAGGTGGCGGACCCCAAGAAACACAACATCTCCTTCGTGTTCCAGGAGCCGACCTGCCTGCCGTGGCGGACCGTCCGCCAAAATGTGGCCTACGGGATGCAACTCAAGGGCTTCCCCGCCGAAAAAATCCAACAGCGCGTCGATTTCATGCTGGACCTGGTCGGACTCACGGAGACCCAGGACCTCTATCCTAACCAAGTCTCGGCCAGCATGGTACAGCGCATCACCGTTGCCAGGGCTTTCGCCGTCAATCCCGACCTGCTGTTGATGGACGAGCCTTACGGGCAATTGGACGTGAAGTTGCGCTACTACCTCGAGGACGAGCTCGTCAAGCTCTGGCAGACGCTCAAGAGCACGGTCATCTTCGTTACCCACAACATTGAGGAGGCCGTCTACGTGGCCGAGCGCATTCTGGTTCTCAGCAATAAGCCCACCAACATCAAGGCGGAGGTGAAGGTCGATCTGCCCAGGCCCCGCAGCCTGATCGATCCGGCTTTCGTCGCTATCCGCAAGCAGGTCACGGAACTGATCAGATGGTGGTAATGGTGAGGGGCCGGTCCCGATGGCCGGCCATAGGAGAAAAATCCAAATTCAAGGAGGTGCCGCAGCAGGAATTAAAATCGCAGGGGCCCGGACCCGATCCGGACGAGGAGTAATGTACACAAAGGAACGCACTAACCCTATATGTTGAAAAGGAGCCCTAGATGAAAAAGTTCGCTTTGTTCAGTGTGTTGGTTCTGGCTGCTCTCCTGGTCTTCTCCTTCACGCCGGCCCAGGCCCAGGCACCCATGAAGCTCAAGACCTGCTGGATGCCGGAATTTGAAACCTTCCTGCCCTGGCTGGCCAAGCAGAAGGGCTGGGACAAGCAGGAAGGCCTCGACCTGGAGCTGCTCTTCTTCGACTCGGGCATGGCCCAGATGGAAGCCCTGCCGGCCAAGCAGTGGGTGCTGGGCGCCACCGGCGGCGTGCCGCAGGTGGTCGGCGCCCTGCGCTACGGCGCTTACCAGATCGGGCTGGGCGACGACGAGTCCATCACCAACAACGTCTACGTCCGTTCCGACAGCCCGATCCTGAAAGTTAAGGGTTTCAACAAGGAGTTCCCCGAGGTCTTTGGTTCGCCCGAGACCGTCAAGGGCAAGACCATCCTGGTCACGACCGTGTCATCGGTGCACTACTCAATGAGCACCTGGCTGAAGGTCCTGGGCCTGAAGGACAGCGACGTGGTCGTCAAGCAGATGGACCAGGCGTCCGCCGTGGCGGCGTTTGAGAAGGGTGTCGGCGACATTGCCGTGGTGTGGGCGCCCTACTGCTACACGCTGGAGGCCAAGGGTTACAAAAAGGTTTCCGATTTGCGGATGTGCGGGGCCGCCTTGCCCATCACCCTGATCGGCGACAAGGAATTCTGCGACAAGAACCCTGAAGTCGTGGCCAAGTTCTTGCGCATCTACCTGCGCGGCGTCAACTACATCAAGAAGCACGGCAGCGGTCCGGAAGTGGTCAAGCTGTACCAGAAGTTCATGAAGGACTGGGGCGGCATGGATATGACCCCCGAGATGTGCAAGCTGGACATCGACACCCACCCCGTCTGGACCTTGGAAGAGCAGCTCAAGCTGTTCGATTCTTCCAAGGGCATGAGCACGGCTGCCAAGTGGCAAAGCCTGATCGCCGAGTTCTTCACGGCGCAGGGCCGCTTCAAGCCTGAAGAATTTGCTAAAGTCAAGGATTCCGCTTACGTAACCGACAAGTTCCTCAAGATGGTGAAAACTCCCATTCCGACGGACGACCTGTAGGATTCGGCAATCCAGCCGGCCGGGAGGGGACGCCTCCTCCCGGTCGGCGCCGCCGACCGCCGCCGTAAAGCTGAGTCTGTCGCCGCAGCGGAAGCCGCGGATCGCCGCAAGAAATTTTGAAACCGCGCCGCAGGGAGATCTGAGATGGCGTACGAAGAAGTAAAAGTAAAAAAGCCGTTGAGCCTGATCCTGCTTCCCATCCTGAGCTTATTGACTTTTTTCAGCGTGTGGGAACTGATCGTGCAGTTCGACATCGTACCGAAAACCATGCTGGCCGCCCCCACCCAGGTAGGCGATTTGTTCATCGCCAAACTCACCGACCCGAACCCGGACGGCGCGACGATTTTCATGCACGCCTGGGTGAGCGCCCAGGAGGCCTTTCTGGGCTACCTGCTGGCTTTAGGCATCGGCCTGCCGCTGGGCCTTTTCATGGGCTGGTTCAGCGTGGTGCGCGGGATAGCCCGGCCGCTGTTCGAGCTGATCCGGCCGATTCCGCCCATCGCCTGGATCCCGCTGACCATCTTCTGGTTCGGTATCGGCCTGTGGGGCAAGGTCTTCATCATCTGGGTGGCCGGCGTGGTCCCCTGCGTCATCAACGCCTTCGTGGGCGTGCGCATGACCAACCCCACCCTGATCCAGATGGCCCGTACCTATGGCGCCACCGATTGGCAGATCTTCACCACCCTGTGCGTCCCTTCAGCGCTGCCGATGGTCTTCGGCGCCCTGCAAATCGCTTTGGTGTGTTGCTGGACCAACCTGGTGGGCGCCGAGCTGCTCGCCGCCGACCAGGGCCTCGGCTACCTGATCACGATGGGCCGTCGCCTGGCCCTTCCGGATCTGGTCGTACTGGGGATGGTCGCCGTAGGCCTGGCGGGGGCCGCCATCGGCGTTCTGATCGACCACGTGGAACGGCGGCTGCTCACCGGGATCAGGAGGTAACGCCCATGGCAGACCTTCAAGAAAACACCCAGGGCCTCGGCCGGCAGGGCAGCTCCATTGCCGACGAAGTCCAGCAAACGGTCCGGGAGAAAAAGCCGCTGACCTTCCAGCGCATTATCACTAACGAATACCTGCTCTATGTGTTGTCCCTGATCGCGTTTCTGCTCGTTTGGCACCAGGTCGCCGCCAGCGGCTTTTTCGTCGGCGCCCTCGCCACCCCCTGGCAGGTGGTGGCGCGCTTCGAAGGGCTCATGAGCGACACGCTGGCGGGCCTCACGATCTGGGGGCACATCTGGGCCAGCACCCAGCGCATCTTCATCGGCTTCATCCTGGCCTCGGCGCTAGCGATCCCGCTGGGGATGTTCATGGCGCTCAACCCCTATGTGGACGCCATCGTCAAGCCGGTGTTCGACCTCTTCAAGCCCATGCCGCCGATCGCCTGGATTTCGATCTCGATCCTTTGGTTCGGCATCGGCGAACCGTCCAAGATCTTCATCATCATCATCGGCACTTTCGTGCCGTGCCTGCTCAACTCTTACAACGGCATCCGCCTGATCGAGCCGGAGCTTTACGACGTCATCAGGGTCCTGGGCGGGAAACGCTGGAATGAAATCATCCAGGTAAGCTTTCCGGCCTCATTCCCGGCCATTTTCGCCGGACTGCAGATTTCGCTCTCCATGGCCTGGACCTGTGTTTTGGCCGCTGAGCTGGTGGCCTCCCGCTCCGGCCTGGGGTTCATCATCGTGCAGGGCATGAAAATTTCGGACACGTCCCTGGTCATCGGCGGCATGGTCATCATCGCCATCGTGGCCTGGATCTCGTCCCTGCTGGTCGGCGGGCTGGAAAAGCTTTTATGCCCGTGGAAGCGCGACATTGCCGGTTTGTAATATGCCAGGGGAATTTCAGGGATAACCCATGACACCAAAAATCGAATGCCGAAACATCACTAAGGTCTTCATCCAGAAGGGCAAGCAGCGCGTCCATGTTTTGGAGGATATCAGCCTGGACGTCCGCGATAAGGAATTCCTGGTCATCCTGGGGCCTGGGCAGTCCGGAAAAAGCACCCTGCTGCGCATCATCGCCGGCCTGGAGACCCCCAGCGAGGGTTCGGTCAGGCTCGACGGCGAGGATGTTGCCGGCCCGGGGCCGGACCGCGGCCTCGTTTTCCAGAGCTACATGCTCTTCGGCTGGAAAACAGTCATGGGCAATGTCGAACTCGGCCCGCAGCTGAACGGCGTCGCCAGAGAGGATCGCCGCCGGATCGCCCAGCGCTACATCGACCTGGTGGGTCTGAACGGTTTCGAAAAACATTACCCACACCAGCTGAGCGGCGGCATGAAGCAGCGCGTGGGGATTGCCCGGGCGTACGCCAACAACCCCAAGGTCATGCTGCTCGACGAGCCCTTCGGCCAGCTCGACGCGCAAACCCGTTACTTCATGGAAAAGGAGACGGTGCGCATCTGGGAAACCGAAAAGCGTACGGTCCTGTTCGTGACCAACAACATCGATGAGGCGATCTATCTGGGCGACCGCATCGTTACGCTGAAAGGGAAGCTGCCGGGCCGCATGCACGAGGTTTATGACGTCCCTTTGCCGCGGCCGAGGGAGCATACGGACATGAAATTTCTCGAGCTCCGACAGGAGATCACCGATGCGTCGGAGCTGGTGCTTTAACTCTATGCCAACGTTGAACTGAAAAGGGGCATCCGCCAACCATATGCCTCTGAACGACAAAAGGAGGTCGTAATCATGGGGGCCCAATCTTTTGAAACCGTGCGACGGGTGGTCTTCGGCGCCGGTGCCGTGGAAAGCCTGCCGGACGAGATCAAACGGGTGAAGGGCAGCCGGATCCTGATAGTGACCGACCCCGGCATCCAGTCGGCGGGAGTCCTGGACCAGGTAACGGGAGTACTCGAGCGCGCCAAGATCACCTTCAGCACCTTCGCCGGGGTTGAAGCCGATCCACGGGTGGAGGTGGCCCTGGCCAGCGCCGACGCCGCCAAGGCCTTCGGCCCGGACGTCATCGTTGGCCTGGGCGGAGGCAGCTCCCTCGACATCTCCAAGGTCACCTCGGTGATGCTCGCCAACGAGGGGCCCATCGAGAAATACTTCGGCATGGAGCTGGTGCCCCGGCCGGGTGTCCCGCTGATTCTTATCCCGACCACGGCGGGCACCGGCAGCGAGATGACCTCCATCTGCGTGCTGTCCGATACGAAAAACAAGGTCAAGAAGGGCATCGTCAGCGAGCACATGTTCGCGCGGACGGCCCTGCTGGACCCAAAGCTGACGCTCGCCCTGCCGCCGCGGGTGACCGCCATGACCGGCATGGACGCCCTGGTGCACGCCATCGAATCGTTTGCCGGCGTGCGCGCCTCGGTCTTCACCGACACCCTCAACCTAAAGGCCATCCGGCTGGTGGCCGCCAACCTGCGGCAGGCTTTCGCCCAGGGCCAGAACCTGGCGGCCCGGGAAAACATGCTGCACGCCTCCTGCCTGGCGGGCATGGCCTTCTCCAACACCCAGAACGGCCTGGACCACGCGCTGGCGCTCGCCATCGGCGGCAAGTTTCACCTGCCTCACGGGCTGCTGACGGCCTTCATCATCCCCTGGGTGATGGAGTACAACCTGATCGCCGCTCCGGGCAAGTACATCCGGATTGCCGAGGCCTTCGGGGAACGCACCAAACACCTGCCGGAGATTCAGGCCGCCCGCTTGTCGGTCAAGGCGGTCAAAGGCCTGCTCGACGATCTGGGGATCTCCTACAAGCTGAGCAGCTACGGCGTTCCGCGGGAAGAGTTTTCGGCCTTGGCCAAGGCCACGGTGGGGGCAGCGCGGCTAATCAGCAACAATCCGCGCTCTGTCACCGAACAGGATGTGATCGGGATTCTAGAGGCAAACTATTGATCCCTCGCGGGACGAGGGTGAAGCAATTGATAAATCGCAGCGAAAAGAGAGGAGAGGGAAAATGTCCGAGACCGTTCAGAAAGAAGCTATTGATGCGGAGACGATCCGAAAGTATGAGGCCGATTATGTCCTGACGCCGTGGACGGCGCAGAAGGGCTTGAATCCCTTCGTGGCGGCGAAGGCCAAGGGCTGCTGGGTTTACAACCAGGAGGGCAAGAAATACCTGGACTTTACCTCCCAATTCGTTTTCACCAACCTGGGGCACTGCGACGACCGGGTGAATGCGGCCATCGCCAAGCAGGCCGCGCTGCTGCCGAGCGTCAACTCCCAGTGGGCGACGGAGCCCAAGGCGCGGCTCGGCAAACTCCTGGCGGAGGTGACGCCCGGCGACTTGAAGAAGTCGTTCTTCTCCACCGGCGGGACGGAGGCCAACGAGGGGGCCATCAAGATCGCCCGCTGGGCCACGGGCAAACAGAAGGTGATCTCCCGCTGGCGATCCTACCATGGGTCGACCATGGGGGCCATGGCCGTGTCGGCCGATTACCGCAACTGGTGCGCCGAGCCGGCCGTGCCGAGCGCCCTGCACATTTTGCCGCCCTACTGCTACCGCTGCCACTTCGGGGCAACTTATCCGTCGTGTGACATCCAGTGCGCCAAGCACGTGGAGGACGTCATCCGGCTGGAGGGCGGCGCCCGCCGGGTAGCCGC
>Ga0316622_100002637_pt1 | contig 12498 bp, 13 predicted proteins | sample OWC_Aug_OW2_C1_D_FD_207646 | JGI IMG/M metagenome (GOLD analysis project Ga0316622, IMG submission 207646) | Wetland soil microbial communities from Old Woman Creek delta, Ohio, United States - OWC_Aug_OW2_C1_D5_C | ecosystem: Environmental > Terrestrial > Soil > Wetlands | place: USA: Ohio... | reverse complement strand
ACCGGCTGGCCGACGAGTTCCGCGCGCGTGCCCTCGAGCATGAGCTCGGCGGTCGGCACTTTGCGAGTGCCGAGCTTGTCCTTGAGGCGATCGACGCGGATGCCGTTGAGGTGCCCCTGCGCGTCGCGCACCTCGACGTAGAACATCGCGAGACCCTTGCCGCCCGGCGGGTTCCCCTCGGGCCGGGCGAGCGTGAGCGCCATCTGCGAGGTCACCGCGGAGGTGAACCACTTGCGGCCGTAGAGTCGCCAGCCGCCGCTGTCTTCGACCGCACGCGTCTGCGAGCGGCCGACGTCGGAACCCCCTGTGGTCTCGGTCATCCACTGGCCGCTGGTCCAGAACGTAGCCGGGTCGCGGGAGGTGAGGTGCGGCACCGCTTGCGCGATCAGGCGGGCGTTACCCGACTCGAGCAGCGTTCGCGCCGCGCCGTCGGTCATGGCGAGCGGGCACGAGTAGACGTCGGTGGACGGGTGGAACAGGTAGACCTTGGCGAACTGCGCGATGCGCGCATGGCGACCGAGGGCCTGCTCGTAAGCGGTCGCCACGATGCCGTGCTTGACCGTGAGTCGCTCGGCCTCGCGCCACAGCGGGGTGACCTCGAGCGTGTCGACGCGGTTGCCCCAGGGATCCCACTGCGTGAGCGTGGGCTCGTTACCGCGGTCGGCCAGCTGCATGCGATACAGGTCGCCCCCGGCGAGCGCCCCCAGCTCGTCGAGCTCGGGCTCGAGCGCCTGCAGCACGCCGGCCGGCACGGTGCGCCGCAGCCAACCGCCCAGCAGCGGGTCGTCGTGGTACTGGTTTCCCAGTTCGGGCGCGGCCTGGGTGAACAGCGCGTGCTGCCAGTGCGGATCGGTCATGGTAATCATCCGGGACGAGTGACGAGGGCGGGCAGGTCGCCCGCGAGTCCGAGCGCGCGCTGCACCAGGGCGCGCCGGGCGAACGGCTGGCCGGCCACCAGCCCGAGTCCGAGGCGGCGCAGGCCCGCCACGGCGACGTTCTTCTCGCCGAACAGCCGGTTGATCGAGTCGCAGACGCCGAGCATCAGCGCATTCTCGCTGCGACGCCAGCGCTCGTACCGGCGCAGGGAGCGCATTCCGCAGGCGTCGCCGCCGGCGGCCACCGTGTCGCCGAGCACTTCGACCAGCGCGGCAGCGTCGAGGAAGCCGAGGTTCACACCCTGCCCTGCCAGCGGATGGATCGTGTGCGCCGCATCGCCCACCAGCGCGAGACGCGGGCGCACATACTCGCGCGAGTGCCACAGCGCGAGCGGATGGCCGGCCCGGCCGCTGTCGAGCTCGACGCGCCCGAGCACGCGGTCGCTCGCCTCCGTCACGCGACGGCCGAATTCCGCGGGCTCCATTGCCTGCAGTGCCGCGGCATCTTCGGGCGTGGTGGTCCACACCAGGGAGACGCGCCCATCGCGCAGGGGCAGGAAAGCGATCGGTCCGTCGGGCAGGAAACGCTGGTACGCCGTGTCGCGGTGTGGCTGCTCGGGGCGCAGGTGAGCCACCACCGCGGTCTGTCCGTACGCCCAGCCGGCGCGACCGATACCGCACAACTCGCGCACTCGCGACTTGCCGCCGTCGGCGCCGACGACCAGCGCACAGGCGTACCGTCGACCGTCCGACAGGGTGACGCGCGTCGTGTCCTCGTCGAACTCCAGGCCCTCAAGGCCGGCGCGCAATTGCGTCACGGCGCTCACGTACGGCGACTGGTGCAGCGCCCATTGCACGCGCGGGTTGTCGACGATGTAGCCGAGGTTCGGCTCACCGGCCTCGGCGGCGGAGAATCGCAGCACGTCGCGACCATCGCGGCGGCCCGCCGCGTCCCAGACCACCATGTCCGCGTATGGGCAGGCGTCCGGCTCGATCAGCGTCCAGGCCCCCGCGTGGCGCAGGATCCGCTCCGATGCGCGCGAGAGGGCGGAAACCCGCAGGTCGATGGCGCTCGCGCTCGGCGCCTGGGGCGCAGTCTGCTCGACGACGGCGACGCGCCAGCCCGCCAGGCGTTCGTCGCGCGCCAGCAGCGCGGCGACGCAGGCGCCGACCATGCCGCCGCCCACGATGATCACGTCGAAGTCCGTGCGCCGGGCGACCATGCTCACTGCCCGGTGACGAGCGGCACGCCGCGCGCGAGGCGCGGCACGCGGCCGGCAGCACCCACGCTGAGGCGAGCCATGGCGGCCTTCGCCGGCGGCAATGCGTCGAACGCGAGCAGTGCCACGCTGCGCAGGCCACGGGCGAGACCGAGCGGCGAGCCGAACAGCCGCACCAGTCCGTCGGTGAAGGCGACGATGCGACCCTGGTCCTCCGCGCGCCACCTCGCGTAGGCAGCCAGCGTTTCGCGGGCGCCCGGGTCGCGCTGCCCCGCCATGCTCGCGTCGGCGATCACCTCGGCCAGGCTCGCGGCATCGCGCAGGCCGAGATTGAAGCCCTGCCCCGCGATCGGGTGCATGGCCTGCGCCGCGTTGCCGACCACTGCCAGCCGCTCGGCGACGTGGCTCGCGGACCGCACGAGCCCGAGCTCGTAGGAATGACGCGCGCCCACGTGCAGGACCCGCCCGAGCCGGAAGCCGAATGCGCGCTGGAACTCCGCACGGAAGTCCGCCTCGCCCAGCGCGAGCAGGCGCGCGGCCTCGGCCGGGCGGCGCGTCCAGACGATGCCGCAGCGGCCCTCGGCCAGTGGCAGCACCGCGATCGGGCCCTCCGGCGTGAATCGCTCGTAAGCGACGCAGTCGTGGAAGCGCTGCGTCGTGATGGTGGCGACGATGGCGGTCTGCCCGTAGGCCCAGTGATCCGCAGCGATGCCGGCCTGCTCGCGAACCAGCGACTTCGCCCCATCGGCGGCCACCACGAGTCGCGCGGCAATGCGTCGCTCGGCACCGTCACGTTCGACCGCGAGAACGCGCAGGTCTCCGGCGAGTTCGCTGCCGAGCACGCGGGCCGGTGCAATCAGTTCGACGCCGGCGCAGGCCCGCAGCCCCTGCCAGAGCGCGGCGCCGATGACGCGGTTCGGCAGCACGTAGCCCAGCGCCTCGAGGCCTTGCTCGGCCGCGTCGATGCGGGCCGTGCCGAAGCGCCCCTGCTCCGACACGTGGATGCGCCGGATCGGGGTGGCCTCGCGCTCCATGTGACGCCAGACGTCGAGGCTGCGGAACACGCGCACGGTGCCGTTGGCGAGCGCGGTGGTGCGCTCGTCGAAGCTCGGGTGCTCGCCGCTGCCGGCGACGGGCGCCACGCTTTCGATCAGCGCGATCTTCAAGCCGAGCGGCGCAAGCGCCAGTGCGAGCGAGGCACCGACCAGGCCGCCGCCGGCGATGGCGAGGTCGTAAGGCGGGGTGGCGAGCGCTGTACCCATGGCGGGATCAACCGCGCATTACGCGCTCGATCTCCGCCGGCGTGCGCGGCAACCCGTCCGTGAGCAACTCGAACCCGCCCGCGGTGACCGCCACGTCGTCCTCGATGCGCACGCCGATGTTCCACCAGCGGCGCGGCACCCCCGGCGTGCCGGCGGGGATGTAGATGCCGGGCTCCACCGTCATGCACATGCCTGGCTCGAGCACGCGCCATTCCTCGCCGACCTTGTAGTCGCCGACGTCGTGCACGTCCATGCCGAGCCAGTGACCGGTCCGGTGCATGAAGAACTTCTTGTACGCCTCCGCCTTGATCAGCGACGGCACCCGGCCCTTGAGCAGCCCGATGCGCACCAGTCCCTGGGTGATGGCACGCACGGCCGCGTCGTGCGGGTCGTCCCAGTGGTTGCCGGGCCTGATGACCGCAAACGCCGCTTCCTGCGCCTCGAGCACCACCTCGTACACGGCGCGCTGCTCCGGCGTGAAGCGCCCGTTGACCGGGAAGGTGCGCGTGATGTCGGATGCGTAGCAGTCGTACTCGCAGCCGGCGTCGATGAGCAGCAGGTCGCCGTCGTGCAACTCGGCGTCGTTGGCGTGGTAATGGAGCGTACAGGCGTTCGCCCCGCCGCCCACGATCGGGTGGTAGGAAATGTCGGCCTTGTGGCGGTGGAACTCGTGCAACAGCTCCGCCATCACCTCGTATTCGTGCACGCCCGGGCGGGTGGCCTGCATCGCGCGCACGTGCGCGCCCACCGCGATCTGCGCCGAACGGCGCATCACGGCCAGCTCGCACCGGCTCTTGTAGAGGCGCATGTCGTGCAGCAGGTGGTCGAGTGCCACGAATTCCTGCGGCGTGTGGATGCCCTGCTTGGACTTGCCGCGCAGGGTGTTCACCCAGCCGATCACGTGCTGGTCGAACTCGGGGTGCACGCCCATCGTGTAGTACACGCGGCTGCAGTGCTCCATGAGCCCGGGCAGGATGTCGTCGATGTCGCCGATCGGGAACGCGTCGTCGGCGCCGAACTCGGCCGTGGCGCCGTCGGGCCCCGCGCGCTTGCCGTCCCAGGTCTCGCGCGCCGGATCACGGTCGCGCACGAACAGGATGTATTCGGCCTGCGCCCGGCCCGGCACCAGCACTGCCACCGCCTCCGGCTCGTCGAAGCCGGTCAGGTAATGGAAGTCGCTGTCGGGGCGGAAGTGATAGTGCACGTCGCCATTGCGCTGCTTCTCGGTCGCAGTGGGCAGGATGGCGATGCCGCCCTTGCCCATCATGCGCATCAGCTGCCGGCGCCGCCGGGCGAACTCGTCTTTGCGAACGGTCATGGTCGGGTCAGTGTCCGGACTGGGGTGCGGGCACGCTGGCGCGCGCCGCGCCGAGCTCTTCATAGGCAATCTGCACGGCGGCGCGCACGAACTCCACGAGTTCGGCGTACGCCTCCTCCTCCACCTCGGCCTCCTCGGAGCCTACCGCGCCGGCGTGGGAGATCTGCGCCAGGTCGCCGAGCACCTCGGCCACCGTCTCGGGCAGCTTCGCCTGCGCCGCCGTGCCCGATGCACCGAAGCCGTACAGGAAGCCCTGGCACCAGGCGGCGAGCGCCGAGACGCGCTCGGCAAGCCCGGCTTCGTCGTCCGGCAACAGCGGCTCGAACTCCATGGCGGGGCGTGCCAGCACGCCGGCGGTCTCCTCGAACAGCGCGGCGAACGGCTCGTTCGCGGCGGCTTCGGCGGCCGGCTCGGGGAGGATCTCGTCGAGCCATTCGGCCAGCGAGTAGTCCGGGCGCAGGCACAACGCACCGCACAGGCAGCCGTGCGCTTCGGCCGCGTGGACGGCGGACGTGGCAGCCGCGAGCGCCCGGGCAACGTCGGCGAATGCGACCGAGGGGTGCATCGAACATATCGTAGCATCGCGCGCCATGCGGCCGCCGACTCAATTGATTCCCCGCAGGGCCGGCTCTATAGTTCCTCGCATGAGCGAACCCACCGCCCGGACCGCGGTCGAAGCCGAGCTGAAGCGCCTCGAACGGCGCATCGACGAACTCGTCGCCACCGTCGGCCAGCTCAAGGAAGAGAACCGCGCCCTGCGCCAGCGGCAGGACACGCTCATGACCGAGCGCGCCAGCCTGCTGCAGAAGAACGAGCAGGTGCGGGCGCGCGTCGAAGCGATGATCGGCCGCCTGAAGGCGATGGAGCACGGCTCGTGAGCGAAGACCGCGTCAGCCGCGTGAGCGTCCGCCTGCTCGACCGCGAGTACCAGGTGGCGTGCCCGGCCGAGGAACGATCCGACCTGCTCGACTCCGCCGAGTACCTCGATGCGAAGATGCGCGAGGTGCGTGACACGGGCAAGGTGGTCGGACTGGACCGCATCGCGGTCATCTCGGCGCTCAACCTCGCCAACGAACTGATCAAGCTCCGCCGCAACGGCTCGAGCGTCGACGCCGACCTCGGCGCGAAGCTGCAGCGGTTGCGGGAGCGCGTGGAATCGGCCCTCGAGAAGGGCCAGCAACTGGAACTCTAGGGAGCGCGGGCTGTCCCGCCTCCCCGACGATTTGGCGCCACCTGCAGTGTTCGACACGGTCCGGGTTACCTCTCGACCTTAAGTCCAACACCCTGGGGAGTCGGCCCAGCGTCACCCGTGTGCAAGTCCGCCTCGAGCGGGAAGCCTTCGGTGACGTGGCTTTCCCCAACTATTGCTCCACGTCGAGAGCAATGGTTCGTGACGGCACAGGCGGGTGGCGCCATCCCCTCTTCCTTCCGGCCGGCAGTCCGCATGGCGCAACCCACCGCTGAAGTCCGGGCCACGCGCCGCCGACTGCGCGAGCGACGCATGGCGCTGGCCCCGGGCGAACGCGCCGCGGCCGAACGCGCGATCCTGGACGGGCTCGATCGGCTCGGGGTCTTCCGCCGCGGTGCGCACGTTGCGCTCTACATTCCGATGCGCGGCGAAGTCGACCTGCGACCCTGTCTCGAGGTCGCGCGCCGGCGTGGCACTCACGTCTACGTGCCCCGCATCGTGAGCCGCCGGCGGCGCCAGATGCTGTTCGCACCCTGGACCGGAGACGGCGCCCGTCGCATCAATGCCTTCGGCATCGTCGAGCCCGGCAGCGCGGCACGCGCGCGGCCGGTCATCGGCCTCGACGCGGTCGTGCTGCCGCTGGTCGGCTTCGATCTCGCCGGCAACCGGCTCGGCATGGGCGCCGGCTACTACGACCGCGCCCTGCGCCGCCGGCGCGATCGCGGCGCGGCCTGGCGCCGGCCGCGCCTGATCGGCGTCGCCTACGCCTGCCAGCAGATACCCGCGATTCCCGCTTCGCCGTGGGACGTGCCGCTCGACCTCGTGGTCACCGAGCGCGGCATCGTCGTGCCGCGGCGTGCCCCCATCGAGAGGACCGACGAGTGAAGTACTGGCTGTTCAAGACCGAACCGGAAACTTTCAGCGTGGACGACCTGGCGCGCGCCCGCGGCGCGATGACCGCCTGGGACGGCGTGCGCAACTACCAGGTGCGCAACATGCTGCGCGACGAGATGAAGGCCGGTGACCTGGGCTTCCTCTATCACTCGAGCTGCGCCGTGCCCGGCATCTACGGCATCGTGAAGGTGGTGAAGGAAGGCTATCCGGAGCGCGCCGCACTCGACCGCAAGCACGCGTACTTCGATCCGAAGAGCGACCCGGCGAAGCCGACCTGGTACAGCGTCGACGTGCAGCTCGAGAAGAAGATCGACCCGCCGATCACGCTCGAAACCTTGCGCAAACATGCGCACGGAGCGCTGTCGGAGATGCTGATCCTGCGTCGCGGCAATCGCCTGTCGGTGACGCCGGTGACGCGCGACGAGTGGCGTTTCATCACGTCGCTGAAGTGACGGGATGCCGTGAATCACAGCGCGAACGCATCGTCGCACGCGAGCACCGCGACACTCGTGGATCAGATGACCGGGACAGGCGCAAGAAGAATTCGTGACGTACCTCTTGCATTGTGGTTTTGAATTCTGTAAATACTGCGCCCGGACTAACCCGACATGGAGATACGCAAATGGCTGCTAAGAAGAAGGCTGTGAAGAAGGCGAAGGCGAAGGCGAAGCCGAAGAAGGCCGCCAAGAAGAAGTAAGCTTCTCGCTGAACCTTCAAGACTGTGCCCGCGCAAGCGGGCACAGTCGTATCTGGGGATCGCAAAGACATGAACCAGGACCAGATGAAGCAACGCGCCGCCGAGGCGGCGCTCGGCCATCTCCGCGACGGCGCCCTGGTCGGCGTCGGCACCGGTTCCACCGTGAACTTCTTCATCGATGCGCTGGCCGGGCAGCGGCAGCGCGTCGCGGGCGCAGTTTCGAGCTCCGAGGCGAGCACGCGCCGGCTGGCGGCGCACGGCATCCCGGTACTGGACCTGAACGACGCGGGCGAACTCGAGGTGTACGTGGACGGCGCCGACGAGGCGACCCGCGACCTGCACCTGGTCAAGGGCGGCGGCGGTGCGCTCACCCGCGAGAAGATCGTCGCCGCCGCGTCGCGCCGCTTCGTCTGCATCGTGGACGAGAAGAAGCTGGTCGAGCGGCTCGGTGCCTTCCCGCTCCCGGTCGAGGTGATCCCGATGGCGCGCAACCTCGTCGCGCGCCAGCTGCGCCGGTTCGGCGGCGACCCGGTCTGGCGCGAAGGCGTCGTCACCGACAACGGCAACCACCTGCTCGACGTACGCGGCCTGTCCATCGCCGACCCGGTGGCCCTCGAAGGCGAGATCAACCAGCTGGCCGGCGTGGTCACCGTCGGGCTGTTCGCACGACGGCCGGCAGATGTACTACTGGTCGGCACACCCTCCGGCGTCGTAACGTTGGGGCGTGACGCCTGATCCGGCACTCGTCAGCGAACTGAGGTCTGCGCTGGGCGCCGACGCCGTGCTCGTGTCGGCCGAGGCCTGCGCCCCCTTCGAGTGCGACGCGCTCAACACCCAGCGGCGCCGCCCGGCGCTGGTGGCGCTGCCCCGATCCGCCGAACAGGTCATGGCGGTACTGGACGCCTGCCGGCGCCACGCGACGCCGGTGGTCGCGCGCGGCGCCGGGACCGGCCTGTCGGGCGGAGCGCTGCCGGTCGAGGGCGGCGTGCTGCTGGTGCTCGCGCGCCTCAATCGCATCATCGAAGTCGATGCGGCGCGGCGCCTCGCCCGCGTCGAGCCGGGCGTCACCAACCTCGAGATCTCGCAGGCCGCGGCGCCCTTCGGTCTCTACTACGCGCCCGACCCTTCCTCGCAGGTCGCCTGCACGATCGGTGGCAACGTGGCCGAGAACTCGGGCGGCGTGCACTGCCTGAAGCACGGCCTGACGGTGCACAACCTGCTCGAGGTGCGCATCGCCACGATCGGTGGCGAGTGGCTCACCCTCGGCTCGACGTCGGGCGAGGCGCCGGGCCTGTCGCTGCTGCCGCTGTTCACCGGCTCGGAGGGCATGCTCGGCGTGACCGTCGAGGCCACCGTGCAACTGAAGCCGCTGCCCGAGCGGGTCGAACTGGTCATGGCCGCCTTCGGTGACGTACGTCGCTGCGCCGACGCCGTGGGCCGCATCATTGCCGCGGGCATCGTGCCGGCCGGCCTCGAGATGATGGATGCACCGGCGATCCGCGCCGCCGAGGCGTTCGTGCACTGCGGCTATCCGGCAGACGCAGCGGCCCTGCTGCTCTGCGAGCTGGACGGACTCGCCCGCGACGTGCAGCGCGACCTCGACGCCGTGCAGGCGCTGCTGCGCGACTGCGGGGCGACCGGCGTGCGCGTGGCCTCGGACGCGGCGGAGCGCCTGCGCATGTGGTCGGGCCGCAAGTCCGCCTTCCCGGCCGTGGGCCGGCTGGCGCCCGACTACTTCTGCATGGACGGCACGATCCCGCGCCGCCATCTCGCCGACGTGCTCGAGCGCATCGGCGAGATGTCGGCGGCCGCCGGCCTGCCGGTGGCCAACGTATTCCACGCCGGCGACGGCAACCTGCACCCGCTGATCCTGTTCGACGCCGGGCAGCCGGGCGAAGTCGAGCGTGCCGAGCGCCTCGGCGCCGAGATCCTCGAGCTGTGCGTGGCGGTCGGCGGCACGGTGACGGGCGAGCACGGTGTCGGCGTCGAGAAGCTCGGTCCGATGTGCACCCAGTTCAGCACGGAGGAACTCGAAGCGTTCCACGCCATCAAGCGCGCCTTCGACCCGGACGGCCTGCTCAACCCCGGCAAGGCAATCCCGACGCTGGCACGCTGCGCCGACTACGGCGCCATGCGCGTGCACGGCGGGAAACTGCCGTTCCCGCACCTGCCCCGCTTCTGAACTGCGATGGACCGCGACGCGACGACAACGCTGGTCGACCAGGTCCGCGAGGCCTCGGCCCGGCGGGCGCCGTTGCGCATCGTGGGTGGTGACACGAAGCGATTCTACGGGCGTGCGATCGATGGGCAGGCACTCGAGACGCGCGGGCACCGCGGCATCCTGCGGCACGATCCGGCGGAGCTGGTATTGACGGCGCGCAGCGGCACACCGCTCGCCGAGATCGAGGCGGCACTCGCGAGCAAGGGACAGCGACTGCCATTCGAGCCGCCGCACTTCGGACCCGACGCGACGCTCGGCGGCACCGTGGCCTGCGGTCTCGCCGGCCCCGCGCGCGCCTGGTCGGGGCCCCTGCGCGATTTCGTGCTCGGCGTGCGGGTATTGACCGGCGACGGACGGGTGCTGCGATTCGGCGGCGAAGTGATGAAGAACGTCGCAGGCTACGACGTGTCGCGGCTCATGGCCGGCTCGCTCGGCATCCTCGGCGTGTTGCTCGACGTGTCGCTCAAGGTGCTGCCGCGCCCGCCGGCAGAGCGCACGCTGGCCTTCGAGATGGACGAGACGACCGCGCTCGCGCGGCTCGCGGAGATCGCGCGCAGCGCCTTGCCGCTTTCGGCGGGCAGCTGGGTCGATGGTCGCGCCTGCCTGCGCTTCGATGGTTCGGACGCCACGCTCGACGAGATCCAGCGCCGGCTCGGTGGCGAGGTCGTGGCCGACGGCGGCGGATTCTGGGCGAGCCTGCGCGAACAGACGCACCCGTTCTTCGGCGGAGCTCGGCCGTTGTGGCGCTGCGCCGTGCCGCCGCTGACGCCTCCGCTGCCGCTCGATGGCGCGCCGTTGATCGAGTGGAACGGCCTGCAGCGCTGGTACTGCTGCCCGCCGGACAGCGCGGCGTTCGACGCCGTCGCTGCGGTCGACGGCCACGCCACCCTGTTCCGTCGCGCCGCGGACGCTGCCGAGGTCTTCCCGCCCCTGCCGGCTGCACTGCTGCGACTGCACCGCGCGCTGAAGCGCGAATTCGACCCGGCCGGGGTGCTGAACCCCGGTCGCATGTACGCAGGCCTGTAGCCGTGTTTGCGCAACCCGCAGCGGATCTCGCAGGGACGGAACGCGGACGCGAGGCACAGGCGCTGCTGCGCAACTGCGTGCACTGCGGGTTCTGCCTTCCCGCCTGTCCGACGTACCGCGCCACGGGCAGCGAGCTCGACAGCCCGCGCGGACGCATCTACCTGATCAAGCAGCTCGTCGAGGGCGCCACGGTCACCTCGACCACTCGCGAACACCTCGACCGCTGCCTCACCTGCCGCGCCTGCGAACGGGCATGCCCGTCGGGCGTCGAGTACGGACGGCTGATCGACCTGGGCCGCGAGCTGGCCGACGAACGCGTGCCACGAGCGCTGCCCCAGCGTTCGCTGCGGCACGTGCTGGTTGCGGTGTTGTCGAAGCCGCGCCTGTTCACGGCCCTGCTGCGAACGGGACAGGCGGTTCGCAGCTGGCTGCCGGCATCGCTGCAGGCGCGAATCCCACCTCGGTCCGCTCGGCACTCGAGGACAACGCCCCGCCGGCACGCGCGACGCGTGGTGCTGCTCGAAGGCTGCGTGCAGCCCGGCCTCGCGCCCGGGATCAATGCAGCCGTTGCCCGCGTGCTCGATCGCCTCGGGATCGCGACCGAACGCCTCGCCGGCGAGCAATGCTGTGGCGCCCTCGGCCACCACCTCGGCCACACGGAGCGCGCGCTCGCACAGGCACGTCGCAACGTCGAGGCCTGCTGCCGGGCGCTCGATGCGGGGGCCGAGGCGATCGTCAGCTCGGCCAGCGCCTGCGGGCTGATGGTCAAGGACTACGGCCGCTTGCTGGCCCACGACCCGGAGTACGCGGACCGCGCGCGTCGCGTGAGCGCTGCCACGCGGGACGTGTCGGAGATCATCACGCCCGCCGATCTCGGGCGCATCGGCCTCACGCCAGGAACCGGGCCGCGCGTGGCGTGGCAGGCACCGTGCACGCTGCAGCATGGACAACGACTCGACGCTCGCGTCGAGCCGCTGCTCGTGGCGGCCGGCTGCACCCTCGAGCCGACCCGCGAGAGCACGCTCTGCTGTGGCTCGGCCGGCACCTACTCCATCCTGCAGCCCGAGCTGTCGCTGGAACTGCGCCGGCGCAAGATCGCGGCGCTCACCGTCGGTAACCCCGAGGTGATCGCCACGGCCAACATCGGTTGCCTGGAGCACCTGCGCGCAGCGGGCCCGGTGCCGGTGCGCCACTGGGTCGAGCTCGTCGCCGCAGTGATCGACCGCGCCACGCCGACCGACGCGTGAAGGTCCGCGACGCGAAGATCGCCGACTTCGACGCGATCCTCGCGCTCAACGAAGCGTCCGTCTCGCTGCTGAGCCCGCTGTCGCAGCGACGCCTCGCCGAGCTGCACGCGAAGGCATCGCTGCACCGGGTCGCCGCTCGCGACGGCGCGGTGCTCGGCTTCCTGCTCGCCTTCCGGGAAGGCGCCGACTACGACAGCCCGAACTACCGATGGTTTGCGGCGCGCTACCCGAGGTTCCTGTACGTGGATCGGGTGGTCGTTGCGGACGCCGCCCGCGGGCACGGCGTGGGCACCCTGCTCTACCGCGACATGTTCGAGTTCGCAGCCGCGTCGGCCGTCGGCCTCGTCACCTGTGAGTTCGACGTCGATCCTCCGAACGCCGCCTCGGAGCGGTTCCACGCCCGTTTCGGGTTCCGCGAGGCGGGCCGCCAGTGGCTGGGCGCGGGCAGGAAACAGGTGTCCCTGCAGGTCGCAGCGGTGCAGGGGGAGAAGCGCTGATCGAAAACGAAAGGGCCCGCTGTGTCGCGGGCCCTTCGTGTACTTGGCTGGG
>Ga0316622_100002636_pt1 | contig 12500 bp, 9 predicted proteins | sample OWC_Aug_OW2_C1_D_FD_207646 | JGI IMG/M metagenome (GOLD analysis project Ga0316622, IMG submission 207646) | Wetland soil microbial communities from Old Woman Creek delta, Ohio, United States - OWC_Aug_OW2_C1_D5_C | ecosystem: Environmental > Terrestrial > Soil > Wetlands | place: USA: Ohio... | reverse complement strand
TAAACTTGGTTTTCCCGTGGAAGGCCCCGCAGCGCAGGATGGCCTTGCGGCCGACTTCTTCCCAGTCCACCCCGGCCTTCTTCATTTCGTCGAGCATCAGATACATCCAGGTCGCCCGATGCTCGATGGCGCCGCGCATATCGTTGACCCGCTGATCCTTCGTGATGGTGGGCTTATTCTCGATCGCCATGGACCGTTGCCTCCTCTATGTTATGTGAGAACTCGCTGCTGCTCTAGGTGCCGACGTACCAAAACGGTATTACAGTTACCATGCTTAGCGCGTCCTCCTCAAGTTCTTCCCGGCGATTATGCGCGCGACAGGACCAATGCGTCCAGCGTGGTTTCTCAACCTCACAACTTCTCTGCCGTCCTTGACACCGGCATGCAACCTGCGAAATTATAGAGACGGCCAGAAAAGGGGCGCTTCGCCGCCCGCTGTCGAAATCCTGCACGGTATCCCCACATGGATCGAGAGAGAGGAGCGTCATGGCACACGCAAGCTATCTCCAATGGCTGGCCCGCGAAACGCCCACGACCTGGTGGCACGATTCGGCGGACCCAGACGAGCTCCGGACTGGCCTCGCGCATGCCGCCAGCGGCGTCACGACGAACCCGCTGCTCACGAGTCGCACCCTGCGGGGCCGGCCTGACATTTGGGCTGACGCCCTCAAGGCCGTCCCCAAGGACCTGCCCAGCGAGCGACGGGCCGAGGAGCTCATGAGTCATGTGGTCAGGCGAGCGGCGCAGATGCTTCTTCCCCAATATGAGGGAACGAAAGGCCGCTTCGGCTACGTCTGCGGCCAGGTCAACCCCGCCCGGGCCGCGGACCGGGAGGCGATGTCCGTCATGGCACGCCGGTACCATGGCTGGGCGCCCAACATCGCCGTCAAGCTCCCCGCTACGGCGGCTGCCCTCGACGTTCTGGAGGACTGCGTGGCCGAGGGGATTACGATCACGGCTACCGTCAGCTTCACCGTTCCCCAGGCCCTCGCCATCGCCGAGCGGCACCGGAAAGGCTCGATCCGCGCCCGGGCCGCCGGAAGGACGCCGGGCCACTGTTTCGCAGTCCTCATGGTGGGCCGGCTGGACGATTACCTGCGCGAGGTGGCCCAGGACCGGAAGGCCAAGGTCGAGGATTCTGACATTCGCCAGGCAGGGCTTGCCGTGGCCAAGCGGGCCTATGCCTTGTTCAAGGAGCGCGGCTACGAGTCGGTGATCTTGCCCGCGGCGCTCCGCGGCATCTATCACATGACGGAACTGGCCGGGGCCGCGATGGTGATGTCCATCGCGCCGAACATCCAGGCCCAGCTTCTTGAGCCGAACGTGCCCCGGGAACTCAGGATCGACAGGCCGATCTCTCCGGACGTCATTCAGCGCTTGCTGACCATCCCCGAGTTCGTCAAGGCGTATGAGCCGAACGGAATGACGCCGGAAGACTTCATCACCTATGGCCCTACGCAGCGCACCCTGACACAGTTCCTCGACGCCGGATGGTTATTGATTGAGGGCATCAAGCTGCCATAAACGACCGCCTTCGTTTCCGGAGTCAGCGACGCCGTCCCAGGCGAGCGCGAAACCAACCTCCGCCTGCGTCGTTTTCCTTGGTGGTGCCGACAGTGCGGCGGCCACCATAGCCTTGAAGGGGTAGCCCATGCCGCTGTTTGTCGCGGATCCGGCCCATTGCAAAGGCGATGGCGCCTGTGTTGCGGAGTGCCCGACGCGGATCATCGAGTTCGCTCCCGGGGACCAGACTCCGAAGGTTCCGGCCGAGGCAGAGGAGTTCTGCCGGAACTGCGGCCATTGCGTGGCCGTCTGTCCCCACGGCGCGGCGTCCATCACCAGTATGGCGCCCGAACAGCTCCCGCGAGTCCGGCCGGATTGGCTTCTGGGACGGGAACAGGTCACGCATTTCCTGCGGGCTCGGCGTTCTATTCGTGCCTACACCCCCCAGCCGGTGGAGCGTGAGGCGCTTGCCGGCCTGATTGACGTGGCGCGGTTCGCGCCCTCCGCCTCCAACCGCCAGCCGGTCCGCTGGGTGGTGATCTATGAGACTGCCGAGGTTCGCCGCCTGGCCGGGCTCGTCGTGGACTGGATACGGGCCGGCCTCGCTGCCCAGGCGCCTGCGCTCCGAAAGAACAACGAACGCCTGACTGCATCGTGGGACTCCGGCGTGGATGTGATTTGCCGGGGCGCGCCCCACGTCATCGTCGCTTGCGGGCCCGAGAACCTCCCGGTGTCGGCGACGGATTGCGCGATCGCTCTCACGTACCTGGAGTTAGCCGCTCCCTCCTTCGGTCTTGGCGCCTGCTGGGCCGGCTTCCTCACTGCCGCCGCCCGCCAGTGGACGCCGCTTCAGGAGGCGCTGGCGTTGCCCGAGGGCCACGTCGCCTGCGGGGCGATGATGGTCGGCCACCCACGCTACCGATATTATCGTCTGCCGCTGCGAAACGAAGCCCAGGTCACGTGGAGGGGATAGAGCCGGGATTCCTCAATTCCCGTTGACGGCCTTCCCCCGTCGCAGCTAAGATCGCCTCGCAGCCAGAATTGGGGAACTTTCACAACCCGGAAAGGAGGAGCTGATGAAACGACTCGTGTTGGTTATTGCTGTCGTCGCGCTCATGGTTACCGTCGCTTACGCCGCCTCTGTGAAGACGTACCAGGTCACCGGCCCGGTTCTCGAAGTCAAGGACGACATGATTGTCGTGCAGAAGGGCAATGATAAGTGGGAGATCGCCCGCGATAAGGACACGAAGGTCACCGGCGACCTGAAGGTGGGGTCCAGGGTAACGATCCAGTATACGATGACCGCCAAGGAGATCGAGTCGAAGGACGCAGCCAAGAAAGAGGCGCCGGCGAAGAAAGAGCCCGCGAAGAAATAGGGAAGTGCCGATCCGCGCTGACGGAGGCGGCACCCGATCGGCTCAGGTGCCGCCCTTTCTGTGTCTCCGAGCGCCGAGGAGGGCCGGCGCGGGCCGTGCCCCTTTATTTCCTTCCCAAGAGCATCCCCAAACCCTGTTGGAGCAGGTTGTTGTTCTGCGGTAATTGCCCCTGCGGAGTGAGCTTGTCAATCACTACGGGGAGAAGCTGCGCAAGCAGCGGAAGGGCGGCCTGGAGCGATATGCCCGTGCCACCCGTGAGCTGCTGCAGTGTGTCCGTGCCCAGAGCGTTCCGGAGTTGTTCCGGCTGGATGGGTTTGTTCTCCCCGGTGCTCACCCAGGACGAGAAGATGTCGCCGAGACCTTTTGATTGGAAGTTCTGGGCTAAGCCTGTGAGTCCCTCTGTGCCCCCTTGTTCCAGCATCTGGAACAAGGCCTGCTGGAGTCCCCCGCCGCCAGAGCCGCCTTGCCCACCTGAACGCCCTTGCAGCAAACCATCGAGCAAACCCATAGGTCCCTCCTTTCTTGCGTGAGTTTAGTCACCTATACACCAAGAGAACTCACCTGAACAGGGCATTTCGCAGCCAGGAAAGCTGGGCGGCCGTTCGGCTTTCCGCCTACGTCCCGTATGCCGGTTCGCCACCGACCATCGTCATTTCCACCTGCACCGACGGCAGCTTCTCGGGCGCAAGCGCGGACAGGTCCTCGGCGAAGACGGTGAGGTCGGCCGTCTTGCCGACCGTAAGGGTCCCGAGCGTGGTCTCTTTCCGAGAAGCCCAGGCCGGAACCGCGGTGAAGGCGCGGAGGGTCTCCTCCAGCGTCAGGCGCTCCGTGGGGAACCATCCGGCTTTCGGCTCGCCCGCGCGGTTTTGGCGGGCGATCGCCGCGTGGAAGCTCAGCAGCGGGTTGATGTGCTCGACCGGCGCGTCCGACCCGAACTGAACCTTGACGCCTGCCTTGAGCATGGACTTCCACGCGTAGCCGTATTTGCAGCGGTCCATTCCCCACTTCTTCTCCGCCACCAGCATGTCGGTGTGGAGATGCACAGGCTGGCACGAGGCCACCACATCCATCGCCCGGAATCTGGTGAAGTCGTGTGGATGCATGAGCTGAACGTGCTCGACCCGGTCCCGCTTCGGCCCGGCAAACCTCTTCCGCGCCCCCTCGATCGCGTTGAGAACGTTGGTTGTGGCCAGATCACCGATGGCGTGGACCGCTACGTCGCCGCCATGCCGATAGGCCAATTCGATCCGCTCCTGCATCTCGGCGATCGTCAGGCACTCCAGACCCACCGTCGAGGGGTCGTCGGCGTAGGGGGCGTGCAGCAGGGCCGTGCCGGACCCCAGCGTCCCGTCCGCGAAGAGCTTCACCTGACCGAACCATAACCGATCGCTTCCCTTCGTCAGCTCGATACCCCGCGTCTTCGCCTTCTCCACCTCCTCGGGCGGCAACGTGTGGTGAACGCGGATATGGAGCTTTCTCTCGGCCTCCAGCGCCGCCAATGCATCCCACTCGGCCAGCGTCTCGCACGTGTGCACGCCCGTGACGCCGTAGCGCAGCGCCTCGGACTGGGCGCGGAGCCCAGCGGCCTTCCGTTCCTCCAGCGTCGGCGGGGGAATTACCTTCTCGATGATCTTTCGGTACTCCCGGCAGAGACCGATCGGCTGTCCGTTCGCATCCCGCTCGATCCGGGCGCCGGGGGCGTCCACGGCCTCCCGGGTGATCCCCGCCAGCGTCATGGCCATCGAGTTGATCCACACGGTGTGGCCGCAACAGCGGACGAGCATGACGGGATGATCCGGCGCAAGGTCGTCCAGATCTTTCGCGTTGGGCTCCCGCCGGTCGGTCCAGATATGCTCGTTCCAGCCGCGACCGATGATCCATTCACCGGGCCGCTTCTTGACCACCGCGGCCTTCAGGCGCTCGCGGCAGGCCGAGATGGAGGTGAGGTCGCGAAGATCCACCCGCTGGAGGTACAGCCCGAAGCTCACGAAGTGGAGATGCGCGTCCACGATCCCCGGCGTGACCAGGCGGCCCGGCAGCTCGACGATCTGGGTAGATCGGCCACAGAGCGCCTTGATCTCGGCGTTGCGACCCACCGCGGCTACCTTTCCGTCCTGAACAGAGATAGCCTCTGCCCACGGCTTGGCAGGATCCCCCGTGTAAATCCGGCTATTCAGAATCGCGATGCCCATGCTTCCTCCGTTTCTCGACTGACCAAGACACCAGGCATTGGCCGAATGCCCTCTACCACAAGATGCACACGGCAAAACCAATTCACAACAATGAACCCTCCTGGCACATCAGATCTTGTGCTGCCTTGTGCTTCTTGTGGCTGCACCCCCTTGCTACCCTGCGTTCCTGCTTCCTGCCAGCTGCCCGCTGCTTGTCTTCCCCTCACCCTGTCTCCCCGTCTCTCTCTCCCAGTCGCGCCGTGCTCCCCTCCGCCTCCGCGCCTCTGCTCCTCGGCGGCTCTTCGCCTACCGCCGCGTCCGGGTTGTGTGGGGATCGAGGATGTCTCGCAATCCGTCTCCCAGCAGGTTCAAACCCAGCACCGTGACGAAGATGGCCAACCCGGGGAAGATGGAGATCCAGGGCGCCGTGAAAAGCTGCTCACGCGCGGTGGAAAGCATCCCGCCCCAACTCGGCGTCGGTGGCTGCGCCCCCAGGCCGAGGAACGATAGGGAAGCCTCGGTGAGGATCGCGTAGGCCACGCCGAGTGTAGCGATGACCAGGATCGGTCCGACGATGTTGGGCAGGATCTGCTGCAGCATGATCCGCGCCCGCCCCTGGCCCAGGGCCCGCGCCGCCGTCACGTAGTCCAGCGAGCGCGCCGCCAGGACCTGCGACCGGGTGACGCGGCAACTGTACGACCAGTTTGTGAACCCGAGAGCCAGGAAGACGTTGAACAAGCCCGGCCCGAGCACCGCCATGATCGCCAAAGCCAGCACCAGGGCGGGGATCGAGAGCATGATGTTGGTCAGGCCCATCACCAAATCGTCCCACCACCTCCCGAGGAAGCCCGCCGTCAAGCCCAGCATGATCCCGATGAGGCTGTTCAGACATTGCGTGATCAGACCGATGCTGAGGGATACCTGCGCGCCGTAGATGACCCGCGATAGGATGTCCCGCCCCTGCGTGTCCGTTCCGAAGAGAAAGGCCCGACTGGGAGGCTCCTCCGCATGCAGCAGGTCGGCCTGGGTGATCGGATCGTACGGCGAAAGGAGCGGCGCGAAGATCGCCATGAGCACGATCACCAGCGTGATCGCTCCCCCGATCATCAGATTCTTCTGCCGCTTGAGCGTCCGCAGGGCCGCGCTCATCGGTACTCGATCCTCGGATCGATGGCGGCGTAGAGCAGATCCACCGCCAGGTTCACAAACAGGAAGACCAGGATGATCAGTAGAATACATCCTTGGACGACGGGGATGTCCCGCTGGAAGATCGTGTCGACCAGCAGGGACCCCACCCCCGGCCACGAGAACAGCTTCTCCACAATGACGGTCTGGCCGATGAGCGAACCGAATTGGAGCCCCGCGGTCGTCAGCACGAGGATGAGTGCATTCCGGAACACGTGCTTCCCGTTGATGGCGAAGCGCGACAGGCCCTTGGCGGCCGCGGTACGCACGTAATCCGCGGACAGGATCTCCATCACCGCAGCGCGCGTCGTCCGAGCCAAGAGTGCCATATAGCCGACGCCCAGGGTAAGCGCGGGCAAGATGAGGTGAGTGAGACTTCCATCCCCGTACCCGGAGGTCGGCAAGAGCTGGAGCTTGACCGACACGAGAAACATGAGGAGAAGGCCCAGCCAGAACTGGGGCAACGAGACGCCCGACACCGCCCCGATCATGGAGCAAGCGTCGAGCCAGGACCCGTGCCGCAAAGCCGAAATGAAACCCAGCGGCACGCCGATCCCGACGGCGATCAGCATGGCCGCCATCGCCAGCTTGAGGGTCGGCCAGAACCGAGCCAGGATCACCTGCCGGACGTCTTCGCCCCGTAGAAAGGAGAGCCCGAGGTGGCCCTGCGCCAGGTTCTTGACATAGATCCAATACCGGACATGCAGCGGCTTGTCCAGATCCCAGCGCTTCAACATCTGCTCGATGTATTTCGCATCCATCCCGCGGTCCTGGACTCCCGCCGCCATGAGGGCGGCGTTGCCCGGCAGCACGTTGAGCAGGAAGAACATGATCAGCGAGATGGCGAGGATCGTCGGGATGAACTGCAGAAACCGTCGAATGGCGTACGCGAGCATGCCAGACCCAATCCAAGTCCGAGCGGTCCAGAGGAATCGGGGAAAAACAGCTCGATCCCGGACCCGCACGGGCCCGGGATCGAGGCCGGGGACTATAAACGTGCTGACAGCCGCTCTCTTGCCCAGGCTGCTCTAAAAAGGTCCAGATGGAAGACGGCACGCCGCAGCCCGAGTGAGGCGTACTGCAGGTACGCCGCAGCGAGTGGCGAGGCGGGCCAACGCCGCAGTTGGGCCTTTTTCAGCAGCCTGCTACTTCTCCTTCGCGCGCGGCGACGACTCGTCGATCCAGAGGTCCGTGAGATCCTGATACATCATCTCGATGGCCACCGGCTTGATGCCCTTGACCCACGGCTGGTGGGCGACAATGGCCTTGTTGTAGTTGAAGAACCAGATCGGAGCGTCATCCTTGAAGATGGCGTCGGCCTTGCGCAGGATCTCGTTCCGCTTGGAGACGTCCCGTTCCTTGCGCGCGGCCTCTAGGAGCTTGTCGAATTCGGGGTTGTTGTACGTCACGAAGTTTCCGGCGGTCGGCGGATTCTTCGACTCCCATCGGGCCAGGGCCTGCAGCGAGTCGCCGCCCGCCCCGCTGGACAGCGACCAGATGTACGCCTGGTAGTCCAGTTTCTGGAGCCGTGGCGCCAACGCCGCGCCCTCGACCTGCTGGGGCTTGACCGTAATGTTGATCGCCCTCAGGAAGGGCATGATGGCTTCGACCACCGGGATGCCCCAGGATTCGTTGTTGGTGCCGATGCACTCGAAGGTGAAGCCTTGCTCGTACCCCGCCTGCTTCATTAACGCCTTGGCCTTCCCCACGTTGTGCTCGTACCCCTTGGCTTTAGGATCGAACGCGGGAGACGTGCTGGGCAGATAGCTCACCGCCTGGAAGGCTTTGCCCTTCAGAAGCTTCTCGATGATCAACTTGGTGTCGATCGCGTGGTTGATGGCCTGCCGCACTTCTTTTTTCTTGAACGGCTCGTAGTTCGGGTTGAATCCGATCATGCGGGTGAACAGCTCGGCCACTTCGACCATGTTCTTCGAGATCTCAGGGTCGGCCTGGTACACAGGATACTGTGCCGCCCCAACCACGGTCGCGTCCAGCTCTTTGGCCCGGAACGCGGCGTCACGGGCGGCGCCCTCGGGCATGATCTTGTACACGACCTTGTCCAAGTAGGGCTTCCCCTTCTCGTAATAGTCTGGATTCTTCACAATGACGACTTCACTCCCTTTGACCCATTTCTGGAACTTGAAGGGCCCCAGGCCCACGGGATCCGTCCCGAACGCGTCACCTCTTTTCTCCACTTCTTCCTTGGGCAGGACGGCGGTGCCCCCTTCATACAGGGAGTACGCCGGGTCCACCGGCTGCTCCATCCCGATCTCGAGGGTGAAATTGTCGATCTTCCGGAGGCCGGCGATCCGTGGCGCCTTGTCTTCCTCGAAATCCTTGGCACCCTTGATGATGCGGACATAGCGAGCGGCGGGCGATTTGATCTTCATGACGCGCTCGTAGCTCCAGATCACGTCGTCCGCGGTCATCTGCCGCCCATTGTGGAACTTCACGTTCTTCCGCAGGGCGATCTTGTACGTCAGGCCGTCAGCCGAGACGTCGACCTTCTCGCCGAGCTCCAACTTCGGCCGGTTGGCATTCTCGTCCCAGCTGTACAGGCTGCGGTTGATATTGATGGTCACGATCTGGTCGTTGGTGTTGGGCGTCTTGTGCGCGTCCAGCGTGAGGACATCACCGCCGTATGGCAGCACGAAGTTGAACGTCCCACCCGACCGGGCGGCGCCGGCGACCCCGGTCAGCGTTCCAAGCAGCAGCAGTGCCACGACCCATGCCACACAGAATCTCTTCATCGAGACCATCCTCCTCTGCGCAGGGAATCCTTCCCTGCCAAGCCAATGAGTGCCGATCGGGGGCTCGCGCCGCCTCCGAAGCCGAATCGGGGCCCGCACCGCGAGTTCCATTGCATGCCGCAGGACGTTCCCGATGGCTGATGGAAATACGCTATTGGAGTGGGTTTGCCTGGAGGTCCGCGGACGGCGGAGACGCCGGCCCGACAACAAACCGAATGACGTGCACACGGCGCGGGGCCGCACGGATCTCAAAAGCCGCAAGAGCATCGCGCAGACCGCTGGCGGTGTCAAGGATGAAAAAAGGCCTGTTGAGAGCGCAGCCAGTGTACTGAGTTACAGATTCGCCAACATATTCCGAGGCCTGAGGGGCGTCCCGAAGACGCTGCGCCCGCGGCGCGGCCGGGTCCGGTCCGGAGGCCGGTGTTCTATACCGGCCGACCCGGAACAAGGCCGCGCGGTTCTCGACGAGGCGTTAGGCGTCGGAGGGGCGCCCCTCGGGCCGAGGACTTGTCTGCGGACTTCCGATTCACCACATTAGTCGGCCTGCGCCATCGAGTCGGAGCGGAGCCCGCTACGCTGGGGGAGCGATCAGAATTCACTTCCAAGCGCGGGTGGTTTCGACCCCATTCGCAGGATCGCATCCCGGAGCTTCTTGTGTCGCCCCATCAAGCGCAGGTAGCCGGCCTCCGTCGAACCGCCCTTCGCTCGGATAACTTGCACCAGAGCGCGCTTCTCCTCGCTTGTCCAGCGCGCGAGGCCCGGCACGAGCGCCAGCACGGGCGCAAGATCTTCCAGCGCCTTTCTGGCGTGCCCCGCCCAACTGTCCGCACGCACACCCAGGGCCCGCGACACGGCGGTTGCCGACCCTGCCCGCATCCTGGCGGCATCCCCGCCCCACTGCGCGGCCATGTGTCGCTGCACGGCGAACCCTATGTTCCGCGCCCGGAACCGGTCCCAGCACCCGCGGCCCGATCCGGGCAATTCGAGGAACATATGGCCCGTCGCCAACCGCCGCAGGGTGCGCGCCGGCGTCCGGTACCCCGGCGTCGCCGCGATCCTGCGCTCCTCCGCTTCGGCGATCCGCAAGAGTTCCGGTCGTCCCGGGCGAAAGCCGAGCTTGCGGTAGAACCAAAAGGCACCCGATTCGATGGCCTCCTCGTTGTGCTCGCCGATCTGATACGGGTACACCGCGACACAGGTGACACCCAGGACCTGGTGGAGCAGCCGGAGGGCCTGGGCATAGTTCCAGGCCGACTCCCCGTCCCTGAACGTGTAGAAGGTGTTGAAGCCGACCTCCAACCACTCGCACAAACCGATGGCCTCGATGTAGTTGGTGGGTACGCCGTTCTTCAGGCTGAACCCCGCGACGTAGGCGCGGAGGGGCAGCCGTCGTTCCGGCGGCAGGCCCCACAGGAAGATCTCCAGCCCTCGGCCCACGTCGGCTCGGAGCACGTGCGAGGCGTCGCCGTGCGTCGTCCCCCAGAGCTCCCTTCGGCGCACCGTCATCACCTCTCGCATCAGGTCGAGAGTCGCCTCGCCGGCCCGACGAGAGAGCCGCTCGACCCGGAGGGGCGTCGTCATCTCGCCGACCAGGTCAACCTCGTTGCGCCGGATGAACGGGCCCCGGTGGTAGAAGATGCGGCGCGGGGTGCGCCAGTTGCGCGTGCGACTGGCACGCGCCGAACCCAAGTCCCACCGGATCGTCAGTTCCAGGGAGTCGAATAGCTCCGCCCGCTCGCGCTCCGCGAGCAGCAACGCCTGGAAGCGGGCGAGCAGCCACGCCAGGTCTCGGCCCGGGCGGCGGATGGCGGCTCGGAGCCAGGTGAGGTACGGGACGTCGGCCTCGACGTAGGCATCATCGTCGAGGAGCGGGAGAAAACGTGGCAGGGTCTCGGCGAGTCGGAGGTGCTTGTCGTAGCCATCCCACACCACGTCCACATGGCCGGGAAAGCGCTTGACGAGCCAGCGAGACACGTCGTAGTTGAGACAGTCCTCGATGACGGTCCCGGCAATGCCCGAGACCTCCATCGGGTCCAATGGGGACAGATCCACGCCGCGCCGCCGGAGCGCTTGGACGCGCTCGTGGAACGAGGCCAGCAGCGCTTCCGTTTGCCGGACGACCTTCCGGCTGGGCGGGAACGCCCGCAGGAAGAGCAGCGCTTCGTGAAGGCGGATCAGGGCCTCGGGTTCGCGCAGTCGCAATCGTTCTGCCGCTTCCAACAACCGTTCCGCTTGGCGTGCGTGCGCCGCGCCGAAACGCCCCCTGATCTCTTCCAGGTGATCCAGCAGCCTTTGCCCGGTGGTCGTCGGCATCCCTCGCTTCTCCCCGCACTCAAGAACGCACAGCAGCACCCATCGCCGCTGCATGCTCCAAGACGTATGCTAACTCCGATCCGAAAAGACCCTCGTACCGCGACGACGCGGCCGGGGACTACCGAAGGAACGCCTGGGTGCGAGATGGGGTGATCGGGAGCTTAGAGGGGATGCAGCGACACGGTGTCGACCCTGTCTCCCCCTCTCCTTGTCACCCACTCCCCCGATCATCTTTCGCCCGAAGTGCTGCTCGCGCCGCCGCACAGACCGCGTCGGCCGTAAGGCCATAGAGCGGAAACAACTCCTCCAGGGGACCCGAGGTTCCGAACTCGTCGCGGACGCCGACCCGCCGCAAGGGAACCGGGCAGGCGTCGCCCAGCGCTTCGGCCACGGCGCCGCCCAGGCCGCCCAGGACGGTGTGGTTCTCCGCCGTCACCACCGCCCCCGTATGCCGTGCGCGGGCGATGATCAGGTCCGTGTCCAGCGGTTTGATCGTGGAGACGTTGATCACGTCTGCAGCGATCCCGGTCTTGGCTAGCATCTCCGCCGCTTCAAGACAGCGCGCGACCATCAACCCGGAGCCGATCAACGTGACGTCCGTTCCCTCCCGAAGCGCCACAGCGCGTCCAAGACGGAAAAGGTAGCCGTCGGGCGTCACACGGGGACAGGGCCCCCCGATGTCGCCCCGGACGAGACGGAAGTAGGCCGGGCCGCGGTGGGCGACGACGGCGGGAAGGGCTTGGCTCATCTCCAGGGCGTCCGCCGGCTCGACGACCGTCATGTTCGGAATGGAGCGCATCACGGCCAGGTCCGAGATCATCTGATGCGTGGCGCCCGTGTTGGGGCTGGTGAGCCCCGCGTAGAGGCCGCACACCTTCACGTTCAACCCGGCATAGGCGGCCTGGATCGTGACCTGGTCCAGGGCCCGGCGCGAGGAGAAGCACGCGAAGAGGGGAATGATCGGAACGAATCCCATCCGGGCGAGGCCGCAGGCGAAGCTCACCGCGTTCTGCTCCGCGATCCCGAGGTCGATGAAGCGGTCGGGGAATGCTCGGGCGAAGGTCACGGCGGCGGTCGGCATGGCCGTCTGGCAGTCCAGAACGACCACGTTCGGGTTTGCGCGCCCGAGAGCCACGAGCGCCTCGCCGAAGAGTTGCCGGATGTTTCCCTGGGAGACGCCGTACTGGGCCAGGTTGGCTGTG
>Ga0316622_100002635_pt1 | contig 12501 bp, 11 predicted proteins | sample OWC_Aug_OW2_C1_D_FD_207646 | JGI IMG/M metagenome (GOLD analysis project Ga0316622, IMG submission 207646) | Wetland soil microbial communities from Old Woman Creek delta, Ohio, United States - OWC_Aug_OW2_C1_D5_C | ecosystem: Environmental > Terrestrial > Soil > Wetlands | place: USA: Ohio... | reverse complement strand
CAGGGACTGGCAAATGGCCGGCCGGCCCGTGCCGTGACGGCCACGAGGTGTGACCATGCCGATCCCGATCCTCTTCGCTGACGAAGACGTCGTCGTCGTCGACAAGCCGGCGGGACTTCCGACCGTCCCGGTTCCGCACGCGCAATCGGGCGGCTGCGTGCGGGCCGCGCTCGAACGCCAGCTCGGGGCCGCCGTGTGGGTGGTGCACCGGCTGGATCGCGAAACCTCGGGCGTGCTGTTGTTCGCCCGCACGGCCGAATCGCATCGGAGCCTGTGCCTGGCCTTCGAGGAAAGGCGGGTTCGAAAGACCTACGTCGCGTTCACGTTCGGCGTGCCCTTCCCGCGCGAGGCGCGCATCGAAACGCCCCTCCACCCGGCGCGCCGGGGCAAGGTCCGGCCGGCCCTCCCCGGGGAGGATGGTGCCTGGGAGGCCGCCACGCGCTACATCGTGCGCAAACGCTGGGAACGCGATGGCGCGGCCGTGGCCATGGTCGAGGCGCACCCGGAAACGGGGCGCCACCACCAGATTCGCGCGCACCTGAGATTCATAGGGACGCCCGTGTTACTCGACAGGATCTACGGCCGCGGCGCAGGGGGCGACCCGGTCGCCGGCGCGCCGGTCTCGAGACTCGCGCTGCACGCGTCAAGGCTCGCCGTGCCGGATGCCGCGGGGACGGACACCATCCGCAGCTTCGAGGCCCCGCTCGCGGCAGACCTCAGGGCGCTGCTGCACTGGCTCGATGCGGAGTGGACGATCGTGATGGCGGCCGCTACTTCTTCGCCTGGTTGATCAGCGCCTGGAGCAGCCGCGAATACAGGGCGTCGGCGTCCGCGAAGAGCTTCGCGTACTGCTCGTCGGTCAGTTTCTGGTCCTTCTTCCAGTCGGCATCGAAGATCGTGCGCTTGCCGCCCCGGTCGATGGAATCGAACGCGGCTCCCTCGGGATGATCCGACTTCAGCCCGTCGGCGCCGAGGTCCTCGACGAAGACCCGCGTGCTCGCCACCGAGGCGCTGTTGAGGTCGATGTAGATCTCCTGGTAGTCCTTCTTGGCCAGCTTCTCGTTGAGGAGGACCGACGGGAGGTATTTCGCGGACACGATCAGCAGTTGGCTCCCCGAGAAGTACATGGCCGCGACGAATGCGTCAGGGTCCGACGAGTCCTTGGCCGCGATGGCCGTTAGCTTGGCCCCGTCGAGCAACGTCGTCAAATCCTTCGCCAGCGCCGTGGACTTCGAATCCTGGGCTGCGGCGGCCGTGCTCATCACCACCAGCACCAGCAGGCCGATGATCAGGTGGGTCGTACCGCGCGGACGTGTGAGCATGGGTATCACCTTCGTAAGGGGCCTGAAGACTGGCAGTTTTCTACCACTGCCACGCACCCGCCGTCAATGTTTCCCCGGCGACGGGCGCGCGGTCACCTCGCCGACGGGCGCAGGACTGCCCGCCCCGCGCGGCACGCACCGGGAGAGCGGCGCATGCCGGCGTCACCCGATGAAGAGCGGATCTTCGTCGTCGAACTTCGAGGACGCCCGCGGCGCCCGGGTGCCGCGGAACGAGCGGAATGCCGCCACCACGGAACGAACCGCGGCGATCACCGCGAGGCCCTCGCGAATCGGGCCGACCACCGCCCCCTGCATGAGCGACATGGTGGCGTCGGCCCGCTTCGACGCGCCGGCGAAAAACCGGTCCAGGCGCTCGACCTGCACGGTGGCCAGGCCAGATGCGTGCTGGAGGTTGTCCGCCACGCGAGTCAGCCGCTCGACCAGGGGCCCGAGTTCGCGCTGGACCTGCGTCGACATGACGTCGACCCGCTTCGTCAACCGGACGGCCACGACGACGAGGATCACTTGGACGACGGCCATCACGACGGTCGCGACGGCGATCAGTCCCAAGAATGCCGTGCTCACGCCTGCTCCTTCTCCCGCGCAGCCTGGTAGGCCTCTCGGCCCCGCTCAACGGCAGATGCCAGCGTCTCCCGCTGGTGCTTCAGGAACTCGCGGGTCTTCTGCGCACCTTCCCGGGCCTTCTCGCCGAGCATGTCGCGGGTGTCCTCGCCCTTCGCCGGGGCGAACAACAGGGCGACTACGGCCCCGACCAGCGCCCCCAGCGTAAAGGCCACCAGAACTCCACCGGCTCCGTTTCCGCGTTCGTCTGCCATGGCCGTTGCTCCTTTCGAGTGGTTTCAGAACCCGTTCCCGCGGGACTACCGTGCCGCTGCGGCCGCGGACTCTGCAGGCGTCCCTGGCCAAGCCCGACGGCGCCCCGACCCCGTGACCGGACGGCCGACGGTGCTGGCACCATCATACAACTGACGCGCGGGCGCGGTGCGGACCGGCGCGGATTTACCCGCCGGCGCCGCGCCGGTCCCCGCCCGCGATCAACGACGGGTCGTCCACCCCGAGGCTCCTAGCGCGCAGCCGCTTGATCTCGTCCCGGATCGAGGCGGCCTTCTCGAACTCGAGGTTGCCCGCGGCGGCTTTCATGTCGCGGGTCAACTGCTGGATGCGCGCGTCGATCTCCGCGAGGCTCATGAAGGGCCCGGGAGCCTCCCGCACGGACGGCACCGCCATGTAGTCGCGCTCGTAGACGCTGCTCAGCAACTCGTCGATGTCCTTGACGATGGACGCCGGGGTGATGCCGTGCTCGCGGTTGTAGGCCTCCTGAATGGCGCGCCGGCGCTCCGTCTCGGCGATGGCTGCCCGGATGCTGCCGGTCTTCACGTCGGCGTACATGATGACCGTTCCGTGCACGTTGCGGGCCGCCCGCCCCGACGTCTGGATGAGGGCTCCGGCCGAGCGCAGGAAACCCTCCTTGTCGGCGTCGAGAATGGCGACCAGCGACACCTCGGGCAGGTCCAGCCCCTCGCGCAGCAGATTGATGCCCACCAGCACGTCGAACTCCCCGCGACGGAGGTCGCGCAGGATCTCGACGCGCTCCAGCGTCTCGATGTCCGAGTGCAGATAGCGGACGCGCACGCCGAGCTCGTGGTAGTACTGCGTGAGGTCCTCGGCCATCCGCTTGGTCAGCGTGGTCACGAGCACGCGCTCGTGCGCCGCAACCCGCACCCGGATCTCGGCGAGCAGATCGTCCACCTGCCCCTTCACGGGCCTGACGATGACCAGAGGATCCACCAGCCCCGTCGGACGGATCACCTGCTCGACAATCACCCCGGCGGTCTGCTGCAGCTCGTACGGCCCCGGCGTGGCCGACACGAACACCCCCTGGCGCACGCGGGCCTCCCATTCGGCGAAGCTCAGGGGCCGGTTGTCGAGGGCCGACGGCAGGCGGAACCCGTAGTCGACGAGCACCTGCTTGCGGGCTTGGTCGCCGTGGAACATGCCGCGAACCTGCGGCACGGTCTGGTGGCTCTCGTCGACGATGACCAGGGCGTCCGGAGGGAGGTAGTCGAGGAGCGTCGGCGGGGGCTCGCCCGCGGCTCGACCCGTGAGGTGCCGCGAGTAGTTCTCGATCCCGTGGCAGTAGCCGATCTCGCGCATCATCTCGAGGTCGAACATGGTCCGCTGGTGCAGCCGCTGCGCCTCGAGCAGCCGGCCGTCGGCCTGGAGGACGGGCAGCCGCTCGTCGAGCTCGGCCTTGATCGCCTCGGCCGCCTGCTTCGTCCGTTCCCTCGTCGTCACGAAATGCGTTTTCGGGTAGACCGATACGCGGTCGAGGCGGCGGAACGCCCGGCCTGTCAGCGGGTCGAACGCCACCAGCGCATCGATGTCGTCGCCGAAGAGCTCGATGCGCAGGGCGGTCTCTTCGTACGACGGGAACACCTCGACCGTGTCGCCGCGGACGCGGAAGGTGCCTCGGGCGAACTCGTGGTCGTTGCGCTCGTACTGCAGCTCGACGAGCTTGCGGAGGATCTGGTCGCGCTCCAGGCGCTGGCCGCGCTCGAGCGGGAGGGCCATCCCGTAGTAGGTCTCCGGAGCCCCGAGGCCGTAGATGCAGGAGACGCTCGCCACGATCAGAACGTCGCGCCGCTCGAACAGCGAGCGCGTCGCCGAGAGCCGCATCCGGTCGATCTCGTCGTTGGTGGTGGCCTCCTTCTCGATGTACGTGTCGGTGGCCGGCACGTAGGCCTCCGGCTGGTAGTAGTCGTAGTAGCTGACGAAGTACTCGACGGCGTTCTCCGGGAAGAAGCGTCGGAACTCCTGGTAGAGCTGGGCCGCCAGCGTCTTGTTGTGCACCATCACCAGCGTGGGGCGGTTCACGCGCGCCACAACCTTGGCCACGGTGAACGTCTTGCCCGAGCCCGTGACGCCGAGCAGGACCTGCCACGGGTCGCCCCGATCGAGGCCCGCCTGAAGCTCCGCGATGGCGCGCGCCTGGTCGCCGCGCAGTTCGAAGTCGGACACCAGGGTGAAACGGTCGGCGGCTGTCGGCATGGCGCTGGCTGGCTGGGCTCCGGGTTGCAGCTGGGCTACTTGCGGTACGGGGCGTAGTACCCCTGGCGGGTGCGAACCCTCACGCCGGGCCGCTTCACCTTGATCTCCACCTTGCGCCAGGCCCCGTCGAGCCTCGTGTTGGTGGACAGGTAACCCAGCGTGAACTGGCTCCGGATCTCCGCGGCGATCTTCTCGTAGGTCGCGTCGAGGTCCTTGATCACCGTGGGGAAGAACGCGAGCCCCCCGGTGGTTTCCGCGAGGGTGCGGAGTTTCATCCGTTGGTCCATTTGGAGCGACTGAGACATGTGCGCGAGGAAGCCGATGGCGTAGAGCGTGATGTCGGAGGCGCGCAGCAGCGTCTGCGCCTCGTTGTACGACATGACGCTGCTGGTATCGCCGCCGTCGGTGTACAGGACCAGCGTGCGCCGGCCTTCCTCCGACGACGCCCCGTCGAGATAGACGCCGAGCGCGTCGTAGAGGGCCGTGTTCCCGTCCGGCTTGCGTTTTCGGATCCGCTCGACAAGCCTCGGGAAGTCATGCTGGCCGTACCGCACGACCCGGACCTCGGTGTCGAAATCCACCAGGGTGATGTCCTTGGCCTCCTGGACGGTGTTCAGGAACTTGATCGCGGCGCTCCGGGAGAAAGCGATGCTCTCCTCCATGCTGCTGCTGGTGTCGAAGAGCAGGCCGAGGTGGAGCGGCGGGGCGGACTCCACCGTGTCGCCGCGCGTGAACAGAGAGATGGTCTGAAGCTGACCATCCTCACGCACCTCGAAATCGTCCCGGGTGAGGTCCGTGACGAGGCCGCCCTTCTTGTCGACGACCGTCACGCCGAAGCCGGCCAAGTCGACGCCGCTCCGGAACACCTGGGCTTCCGTGGTGCCGGCGAGCCCGGCCGCGGCCACCGTCGCGGCAGCCACCGCCGCGGTGAGCCTCGCCAGCCCCCGTGGAGACATGGCCTGCATTGCCATCCGCTGCATTCGCATCGGCTGCCATCTTATAACGCGGTGGAACGCTGGCCGCCCCCGCCGTGCCGGTTTCCTGGCCCGGGCGGTCCGGCGTATAATAAGAAGTTCTTGTGATGAACTTGGTTCTTCCAGCCGCGCAGGGGCCCCGGGCATGAGATGCCTGGCCATCTGCCACAGTGAGCTGGTCATCAGGACGCTTGCCCAGGTCCTGCCGCCCAGTTTTGAGGTCGACTTTCTCGTCGAGAGCCGGCCGCTCGCGAGGCGTCTTCACGACGGGGGCCTCACCGTCGCCGCCGGCGACCTGCGTAAGATCGAAACCTACCTGAAGGCCAACCTTGCGGCCAGCACCTGCGTTATCGTCGAAGACAGCGGCCGAAAGAGCCCGACGCGCATCCTGCAAGCGTTGCGCGACGCGGGCGCCGCGCTCGTGTACCTGATGGTCATGCCTACCGGCAAGACCGACGCCGGCAACGGTAAGCAGAACGACCAGCTGCGGGCGAAGTACCCCGAACTCGGCTTCCTGCCCCTAGCGGACCTCATCGGCGCGCCGCTGGTCACCGAGATCAGCCGGTCGATGACGCGGGCCCGGGTGCAGCAGTTCCAGCGGTACTTCAACGACGCCGACAAGGTGCTGATCCTGCTGCACAACGACCCGGACCCGGATGCCATGGCGTCCGGCCTGGCGCTGCGGAACCTGCTCCGGCGGACCAAGGCCACCGCGATCATCGGTGCTCTCCAGGGCGTAACGCGGCCCGAGAACCTACGCATGGTGAACCTGCTCGACATCCACGTCGAGCCGATCTCACCGGAGGACCTCGCCGCCTTCGACCGGATCGCGATGGTGGACGTCCAGCCCCACTATTTTGCGGGGCTCATCGACAAGGTCGATCTCGTAATCGACCACCACCCGGCCCAGACCGGGTACAGCGCGGTGTTCCGGGACATTCGCCCGGATTACGGATCGACCTGCACGATCCTGACCGAGCACCTGCGGGCCGTCGACGTGAACATCTCCGAGCGCACGGCCACGGCGATGCTCTACGCGATCAAGTCGGACACGCTGTTCTTCAACCGGCAGGCCAATGCCGTCGACCTCGACGCGTTCTCGTACCTCTACCCGCTGGCCGATGCCGCCATGATCCGCAAGATGGAAGGCGCCGAGCTCACCTTCGACCGCCTCGAGTACGTCACGAGGGCCCAGCAGACCGGATCGACGACCGAGCAGGTCTTCTGCGCGTTCCTCGGCCGCACGCCGCGCGAGGATTTCATCCCGTACGTGGCGGACTTCTTCCTGCAGGTCGAGGACGTGAAGTGGACGATGATCTCGGGGATCGTCAGCGACACGCTCGTGGTGTCGGTCCGGAACCTCGGCTACACCCGCAACGCCGGCGAGATGGTGAGAAAGCTCTTCGCCGAGGTGGGAAGCGCTGGCGGCCATCGGGCCATGGCCAAGGCCGTGATGCCGCTGCACGCCTTCCGCGAGAAGTTCGGCCTCTTCTCCGACGACGCGATCAACCTGACCATCAAGAACCTCGCGCTGCAGTACCTGCGCGAGCACGCCGCAAGCGAGAAGAAGAAGGACGGCGCTAAGTCGTAGGATCGGCGGCGCCCACCACCGGCTCGATGAACTGGCGGTACGCGTCGGCGTAGCCTTGGTCGAGCGCTTCGGCCAGGAGTTGGATCCGATCCGACCGCTCGTCGTACGTCCCGATCATGTCGAGCGGGCCGAGCGGGTTGTAGTCCGGACAGATCGTCTGGACACGGCGGAACCCCGGCGCGGCGGCCTTGACCGCATCGCGGACCGAAGCCGATCCTTCCGACGCCAGCCACGCGCCAATCCGGCCCCGGCCGTCGAGACGGAGGTCGGTGAGCGTGTGCGGGTCGCGGTCGGCCGTGGCCGCCGAGACGACGATGACCTGTTCCGCGCCCGCGGCCTGGGCCTCCTCGAGGAGCCGGGCCACGCCCCCCGGCCGATCGCACCAGCGGTGGGTCTCGCCGCGCCAGTAGCTGTCGGCCGAGAAGGTCACGGGCCATGGTTCGGTGACCACGGGCAGGCACAGCGATGCTGCCAGGATGTCCATGGCGTGGCTCCGTTCCGCGCCCGCCAGGTCGAGCGTTTCCCCAGCCCGCTCCGGGACCGCCGCCGCCCCCGCGGCCCGCCGGCCGAAGAACGCACGGCGGTACGGCTCGGTCAGGGCAGCCATGGCGAGGTCGCGCCGCGTATCGAGGTCGTGCACCAGGACGAGCAACTCGCGGAACCCTGGCTGGCCGAGGTTCTCGGTGAGCAGTTCCGCGTACCGGCGCGACAAATCCGCGGCATCCGGCCGGGGTGCGCGCGCGCCGGCGGTGATGAGACGCCAGAGCGCGGTTTGCCAGTACGCGATCATCACGCCGCTGTCGACCGGCGCCCCGAATACCCGCCACCAGAACCTCCCCCGCGCCCGCTTCCGCCCCGCAATCCGCGCGCGCGAGGCCGCGGCGGCCAGGGCCACGAGCACGGCGGCCGCCACGAGTAGCGACGCCCGCGGCACCCACGACGCCAGGCCGCCCGGCGAGAAGGCGTCGCGCACGAGCGACGAGTAGCTGTCGGCGAGCGTGCGCCCCGCATCGAGTCCCACCAGACTCAGCAGGAGCGAAGCCGGGTAGGCGATCAGGCCACCGGCGAGACCGGCGAGCGGCACGAGCACGAGGGCCAGGGCTGCGGCGGCGGCCCAGCCGAGGGCGCGCAGCGCGAAGCGCCAGCCGTAGAAGCCGGCCACCCCCTTCTGGCGCCAAAATCCGTCCTGGTCCCAGAGGGCAGGGCCGCCTTCGATAGCAGTGAAGAAGGCGCCGATGGCGCCGGCGCCGTGACCCGCGACGAGGTCAATCCTGACCCCGGCCTCCGCCAGCGCCCGGAGGACCCCCGCATGATAGGCGCCGGCAGTCCCGGTGCCCGTGAGCACCAGGGCCGTGCGATGCTTCGGTGAGTAGGGCTCTCGCCCGGCCATCACTCGTCGTGAATGGTGCTGAGGCTCATCATCTCGAACCGGCGCACGCCGGTGGGGGTGGGCACGGTGATCTCGTCGCCCTCCTGCTTCCCGACGATGGCCTTGCCGATGGGAGAGCTGGTGGAAATCAGCCCCTTCGTGGCGTCGGCGTCCTCGGGCATCACCAGCTGGTAGGTGACAAGCGAGCCGTTGCCGTCCTCGCGGAGCTGCACGGTCGAGCCGAACGCGGCCCGGTCGGTCGGAAGCCGGTCGAGGTTCATCAGCGAGATCTCGGCCATCCGCTTGCGGATCATGCCCAAGCGGGCGTGCACGTAGGACTGCCGCTCCTTGGCGGCCTGGTACTCGGCGTTCTCGCTCAGGTCGCCCAGCTCACGGGCGCGCTGGATCTCCTTCGGCAACTCGGTCCGCAACTCGCGTTCGAGCCCGTTCACTTCGTCTTCCAGTCGTTTCAGAATCCGCGCCTTCATGCGTCCGTCTCCGTCTGCGCCGCTGGTTGTACCGTCGGGCATCGCAGCTGATGGGCTAAACTCCGAGTTTAGCATATCTGCTATCCTCGTCCGGGCGCGGGTGAGCCCCGCGAAGCGAGCCGCCGTGATTACCATTTCGAGCCGTCACAACCCGTTCGTGCAACAGTGCCGGGACTTGGCCCGGAGGCGGGGCGCCGAGACCGGCGAGGTGCTGCTGGACGGGCTGCACCTGCTCTCGGACGCCCTGGCGGCCGCCGTACCCGTCACGGCTGCGGCCGCCCCCGATACGTTCTGGCAGAGCCCCGTCGGAGCTGCCCTGGCGAACGCCCTGGCGTCGGGCGGCACCATTCTCTACACCGGGAGTCCCGCGGTGCTGGAGGCGTCCAGCCCCGTGAAGGCCCCGACCGGCATCGTTGCCATCGCGCGATGGCGGCCTGCTGACGTCCGCCAGGTCCTGGCGATGTCGCCGGCCCTCGTCGTCTGCGCGGTTCACGTGCAGGACCCGGGGAACACCGGCGCGATCATCCGTGTGGCGGAAGCCGCGGGGGCGACCGGCGTCATCACCGCGGCGGGATCGGCGGACCCGTTCGGCTGGAAAGCCCTCAGGGGCTCGATGGGGAGTGCATTCAGACTGCCGGTCGCCGCGGACGCCCAGGTGGAAGCCGTCTGCCGGGAAGCCCGGGAACGGGGCGTGCGGGTTATCTCGACGTCGCCGGCCGGCGGCAGTCCTCTTCATGAGGTTGACCTCGCCGGCCCCGCCTTGATTCTCGTCGGCGGCGAAGGCTCCGGGTTGCCGGCGCACGTCCAGGCCTCGGCCGACGTTCTGATGCAAGTCCCGATGCGCGAGCCGGTCGAATCGCTGAACGTCGCCGTCGCCGCGGGCGTGATTCTGTATGAGGCGTACCGGCAGCGGCATGCCGAGGCGCGGACATGACGCACCCCGACCTGTTCGATGAGCCCGGCGCCGACGCAGGCAGGGGCCGCGCGCCTCTCGCCGAGCGTATGCGCCCGCGGATCTTCGACGAGTACGTGGGCCAGCAGGACCTGCTGGCGCCCGGGAGGCCTCTTCGCGAGGCCATCGAACGCGACCTGCTGCAATCCGTCATCCTCTGGGGCCCCCCCGGAACCGGCAAGACCAGCCTCGCACGGCTGGTTGCCGAAACGACGCAGGCGCACTTCATCGCCTTCTCGGCGGTGCTCTCAGGTATCAAGGAAATCCGGGAGGTGATGGCCGAAGCCGAGCGATCGCGTCGCGCCCGAGGCCGCCGCACCATCCTCTTCATCGACGAGATCCACCGGTTCAACAAGGCCCAGCAGGACGCCTTCCTTCCGCGCGTCGAGGCGGGCGACATCATCCTCATCGGCGCGACGACGGAGAACCCGTCGTTCGAGGTCAACGCTCCCCTGCTGTCACGGTCGCAGGTGTTCGTGCTGAAGCCGCTCTCCGAAGCCGACACCGTGACGATTCTGCGGCGCGCGCTCTCGGACAGCGAGCGGGGACTCGGCGGGCTGGCCATCAACGTCACCGACGAAGCCGTGCTGGGCATCGCGAGGTACGCGAACGGCGACGGGCGCGTGGCCCTGAACCTGCTCGAGTTCGCCGCCGCCTCGGCGCCGTCGGTGGATGGCGTTGCGCAGGTCGATGGGGCGTTCCTGAAGCAGTCGATCGAGCGCCGGGCTCTTCTGTACGACAAGACGGGCGAAGAGCACTACAACCTGATTTCCGCCCTTCACAAATCCATGCGCAACAGCGATCCGGACGCGGCGGTGTACTGGCTCGCGCGCATGCTGGAGGCCGGTGAGGATCCGCTCTACATCGCCCGGCGCCTGGTTCGGTTCGCGTCCGAGGACGTCGGCAACGCCGACCCGCAGGCGCTGACGGTTGCCGTCGCCGCCAAGGAGGCGTGCCACTTCATCGGCATGCCGGAGGGCAACACCGCGCTCACCCAGGCGGTCACGTACCTGGCAACGGCGCCGAAGAGCAACGCGGTCTACAGAGCCTACTTGCAGGCGGCCGAGGACGCGCACAGCGACCGCGCCGAGCCCGTCCCGCTCCATCTCCGCAATGCGCCGACGCGGCTGATGAAGCAGCTGGAGTACGGGAAGGACTACCAGTACGCCCACGACGATGCGGACGCCGTGACCGGCATGGACTGCCTGCCGCCGAACCTCGCCGGACGCAAGTACTATCGGCCGACAGAGCGGGGCTTCGAGAAGGAAATCAAACGCCGGCTCGACGGCTGGGCCGCCATTCGCAAGCGGCGCTGACCCCGGAGCCCTCTCCGGTTGGTGACGTTCGCCCCGGCTCACGCAGGGTGAAGCCTGCGGGCTCCATCCCGGCGCGAGCCCAACCCACGTGAGCGCCGGACTAGATGCGCTGGAAGTTCTTCTCGACCTCGCGGCGCGAGATCCGCAGCATCACCGGCCGTCCGTGCGGGCAGACGGTGGAATAGGCGGTCCGCCGGAGCTCCTCGAGGATGTGGATCATCTTCTCGTGGGTCAGCGGGTCGTTCGCCTTCACGGCCGCGTGACAGGCCATCGTGGCAGCCATGTTCTTGAGATGCTCGTGGACCGGGGCGGCTCCGCCGAGGCCTTCCAGGTCCTCCGCCAGCGCCTTCAGCGCCGCAGTGCCCTGCTCCCGGCCCAGCAGCGCCGGCATGGCATCGACCCGCACGCTGGTCGCGCCAAAATCGTCGACCTCGAACCCGCAACGGTGCAGCGCCTCTGCGTGCGAGAGCAACGCGCTCCTGGCCTCGGGCGGCATCTCCATGATGAGCGGAGTCAGCAGGCGCTGGCTCTCGAGCGCACCGTCCGTCAGGCGCGCCGAAATGCGCTCGTACAGGACACGTTCGTGCGCCACGTGCTGGTCGATGATCGCCACGCCGTCGTCGTCCACCGCGATGATGAACGTGCTCCGGAACTGGCCGAGCGGGATGAGCGGCTTCAGGGCGATTTCCGCGAGCGATCCGGCGGGGTTCGCGCCCGCCACCGCCGCACTCTGCCCGTGCAGGCCCGGCAGGGGCGCCGGAAGTCCGGCCGAGCGCTCATCCTGCGTCCCTGTTCCCGTCGGGTTCCAGGCCGCCGCGGGGTGCCACCCGGACAGCAGGCTCGGGAGCCCGACGTTCACCGCGCCTGATTCGGCGTTCGCCTGGGGCGCCAGCCTCAACTCCGGGCCAGCGCCTCCGCCGATAGCTTCCTGCACCGCCCGCCGCACGACCTCGTGCACCAGCGACTGGTGCCTGAACCGCACCTCGGCTTTCGTCGGATGCACGTTGACGTCGACGGTATCGGGCGGCATCTCGACGAAGAGGTGCGCTTCGGGGCTTCGTTCTCGGGCCGTGGCCGCGGCATACGCGTCGATGACCGCGTGGGAGATTGTCCGGTCCTTCACGATGCGGCCGTTCACGAAGTACTGCTGCGCGCCGCGCGTCGGCCCCTGATCGGCGAGCGCCGCCACGTAGCCCCGGATGCGCAGGCCGCCGGCGTCCTTGGCGACTGGCACCAGATCCGGCCGATCGCCGTAGAGCTGGTAGAAGCGGGCCTCCAGACCCGAGGCCGGCGTGCATCGCAGGAGCTGACGCGGCCCGCTCATCAGCGTGAAGCCGATCTCCGGATAGGCCAGCGCCAGCTGGGTCGCCATGCGCGACACCTGCGTGGTCTCGGCTACATCCGACTTCAGGAATTTCCG
>Ga0316622_100002634_pt1 | contig 12502 bp, 11 predicted proteins | sample OWC_Aug_OW2_C1_D_FD_207646 | JGI IMG/M metagenome (GOLD analysis project Ga0316622, IMG submission 207646) | Wetland soil microbial communities from Old Woman Creek delta, Ohio, United States - OWC_Aug_OW2_C1_D5_C | ecosystem: Environmental > Terrestrial > Soil > Wetlands | place: USA: Ohio... | reverse complement strand
CCACGACCTTACCCGGAACCGCCAGGCACATGCCCTGTCCCTCCCGGCCTTCCCACTCTACCCGGCCACCACGTCGGCCACCAGCGCCTGGCCGAGCGCGATCCCGCCGTCGCCCGGCGGCACCTCGCCGTGCAGTCGGACGTCGAAGTCCCCCTGCAGGCGCCGCCTCACGCCCTCGGCGAGCCGCGCGTTCTGGAAGCAGCCCCCGGTGAGGACGACGGGCATGGGCCCCCGCGCGGCCGCGGCGCGCCGAACCAGCGCGGACGCCGCGTCGGCCATCCCCTCGTGAAAGCGCGCGGAGACGCGGTGGCGCCCCACGCCGGCGACGAGGTCCTCGACCGCTGCCCGCACGAGGGGCCTCAGGTCGGCCTGGACGAGGCCGCGCTCTTCCGTCAGGTGGAAGGGATAGGCCCCCTGCTCGGCGTCGTCGGCAGCGAGGTTCCACTCCAGGGCCACCTGCCCTTCGTACGTGGCCCGGGGCCGGGCGAGCCCCAGCGCGCCGATCGCGTCGAAGTACCGGCCGGCGCCGTGGGCGAGGGGTGAGTGGAGACCCCGCGCGGCCATCCGCCGGACCACGGCGACGTCGCGAGCGGGCACCGAGTCGAACAGCTGCAGCCGCTCGAGCGGCGGCGCGCCGTCGAAGGCGTCGTCGAGCGCCGCGAGGGCGATGCGCCAGACCTGCCGGATCGCCTCGTCGCTCCCGGCCAGCCGCAGGGGGCGGAGCGTGGCCAGCCGCTCGAACGCGCCCTCCCGGACGAGCAGGAGCTCCCCCCCCCAGGCCGTCCCGTCCGTGCCGTAGCCCGTCCCGTCCCAGGCCAGGCCGAGGACCGGGCCCTCGAGGCCGTGCTCGCCCATCGCGCTCGCCACGTGGGCGTGGTGGTGCTGCACCCCGACCTTGACCGGCTCCGGTCGCGCGAGGGCGTAGCGGGTCGAGGCGTAGTCCGGGTGCAGGTCGTGGGCGATCACCTCCGGCCGGATCCCCAGGAAGCGCTGCAGGTGCTCCACCTGCTCCTCGAACGCGCGCGTCGCCTCCAGGTTGTCGAGGTCGCCGACGTGGGGCCCGAGCCAGGCCTCGTCGCCCGCGGCCAGGCAGAACGTGTTCTTGAGATGGGCGCCGCAGGCGAGGACCGGGCGACGCACGGGGCGGCGCAGGGGCACCGCGCGGGGCACGTACCCGCGCGAGCGGCGGAAGACCGTGGGCCGCCCCGCGATCACGCGCGCCACCGAGTCGTCGCACCGGTTCTCGATCTCGCGGTCGTGAGCGAGGAACAGGTCGGCGATGCCCGAGAGTCGCTCGAGGGCCTCTTCGTCCTTCGCCGCCATCGGCTCCTCGGAGAGGTTGCCGGAGGTCATGACGAGCGGCCGCCCGGCGGCCTGGAGGAGGAGGTGGTGCAGCGGCGTGTACGCCAGGATCAGGCCGACGAGGGGGTTGCCGGGCGCCACCTCGGGGGCGAGGCCGCTGCCGTGCCGCTGCCGGACGAGGAGAATGGGTCGCTCGACCGAGGCCAGGAGGCGCTCCTCGGCGGGATCGAGATCGGCGACCGCGCGCGCACCGTCGAGGGTGCTCACCATGACCGCGAACGGCTTCTCGTCGCGCTTCTTGCGCTCCCGGAGGAGCCGGACCGCCACCGGCGACGTCGCGTCGCACGCCAGGTGGTAGCCGCCGAGTCCCTTCACCGCCACGATGCGTCCCTCGACGAGGGCCCGCGCGGCCGCCCCGATCGCCCCATCGCCGACCGCAGGTCCCCCACCCGGGTCCAGGAGCCGGACCCGCGGCCCGCAGTCGGGGCAGGCCACCGGCTGCGCGTGGAACCGCCGGTCGAGGGGGTCCTCGTACTCGCGCCGGCAGGCGGGGCACATCGCGAAGCCGGCCATCGTCGTGGCCGGCCGGTCGTAGGGCACGTCACGGGCGATGGTGAAACGGGGCCCGCAGTGGGTGCAGTTCGTGAAGGGGTAGAGATGGCGACGGTCCGCGGGGTCCTGGACCTCGCGCAGGCACTGCGGGCACGTGGCGAGGTCGGGCGGGATCGAGACGCGCCGTGCCCCGTCGCCCTCGCTCGGCACGATCGTGAAGCCGGGAAGGGGCTCGGCCGGAATGAGCACCTCGAGCACCTCGCGGATGAGGGCGGCCGGCGGGGCCTCCTGCCCGAGGCGCCGGACCAGGGCGTCGAGGGCCTCGGGACTCCCGAAGGCCTCGATCGTGACCCCACGTGCGTCGTTGCGCACGCGGCCCGAGAGCCCTTCCTCGACGGCCAGACGGTAGATCCAGGGGCGAAAGCCGACGCCCTGCACGGTGCCCCGGACGAGGATCCGGCGCCCCTCGACGACCGCCGCACGGGTCACGGATGCCGGCACGACACCCTCCGGGTTTGACCTCAAGCCCAAAGGATGACCGGTCCCGGCGGCGGCCGTCCACCATCCCGTTGGCCTATTCCATTGATTCGTTTTGTTTAGTCGAAATGGGCGATCTTGCGCCCTGGGTGGCGTCGCCGGCCCCGGGAACCACCTCGCCTCGCGCGGACAAGGAGGACTCCCCCCGGCGACGCGACTTGCGGCTGCGGGCATCGAGGTGCTCGAAGACCTGCTGCGCCTCGTCGCAGCCCCAGGTCAGGGTCATGGTCACGTGCTCGTAGAGGTCGGCCTTCATCCCGGCCGCGTCGGGGTCGCGCAGGAGCCTCTTGTAGACGATGCGGTTGAGCTCGCGGAGCGCGTCGCAGACCTCGCGGGTCTGGAAGCCCTGCTGGAAGCGCCGCTCCGCGAGGTCGCGGCAGTACGAGACGAGGATCGACCGCTCGCGCGTCCGCACGGCGTTCATCAGGTGGCGCAGGATGAGCGTGTGGTTCCAGCGGTGCTCGTGCTCGCTCACCTGCTGGTAGCTCGGGAAGCGCTCCTGGCCCTCGGGCCCGGTCAGGACCTCGGTGTACTCCAGGGCGATCTCGTGCGCGTGCTTCTTGAGGAGGGTGAAGATCCGCAGGTTCGTCTCGAGGTGGACCTCCTTCATCGCCGCGCGGTTGGCGCGATTCCACTCGATGGGGTCGGTCTTGCGGTTCTCGAGGAGGAAGGGCAGGCGCCGCAGGACCTGGAGCCGCGGGCGAGGCTCCCACCCGAGGATCGACCTCGTCCGGCTGGCGTCGATCGTCATGGCGAGGTCGATGTAGCGGGCCATCCAGGGCCGCTCGAAGGGCCGCTTCCCGATCAACCTTCCCAGGAGGTCGAGGCCCCACATGCCCGGCCCGCAGAGGGGCCGCGGCATGTGGAGGGAGGATCGCTTGTTCCCGAAGTGCAGGAGCGTCGCCTCGTCGTAGAGCTGCTGGTGGGAGACGGCCCCGTCCGGGCTCGCCTGCAGCACCTGGCCCGGGGGCACCTCGTCGAGCCGGTCGAGGAGCGCGAGGAAGAAGAGGGTGAGGTCGTCCACGTGCAGGTAGGGGATCGCGGACTGGCCTCGCCCGCCGAGCATGCGCGCGTTCCAGGCGTCCGACAGCCAGGTCTCGAGGAACATGAAGAGCGGCGGGTACTCGCACCAGTCGGAGAACAGGGCGGCGAAGCGGACGATCGTGGACGGGAAGTGGTCCCGGTACTCGGCGAGCATCCGCTCGCCCTTCGCCTTCGTCCGCGCGTAGATGTGGTCTCCGTCCGGGGGGCTCCCCTCCGTCAGCGCCTCCCCCACCACCGGGAACCGGCAGGCGGCGGTGGAGCTCGGGAAGATGAAGCGCCGCAGGCCGAGGGGCTTCGCGAGCTCGAGCACGTTGCGCAGCCCGTGGACGTTCGTGCGCTCGTACTCGGCGTGCTCCTCGCCCGTGAAGTCGTAGTGCGCGGCGAGGTGGATCAGGATGTCGGCCCCGCCGTCCCTCCGGATGCCGTCGAAGATCGGCTCGATCGCCGTCCGGTCGCCGATGTCCGCCTGGTGCCAGGTGATGTTCGGGTGGACCGGGGCCCCGGAGCGCGCCTGCGAGCGGCGAGCGAGGCCGACGATGCGGTAGTCCTCCTTGAGGGCGTCGAGGAGGTGGCGCCCGACGAAGCCGGAAGCGCCGGTCACGACCAGGCAGGGCAGGCTCATCGCTCGCCGACGAGGATATCCTGACCGGCGACCTCGACGGGCAGGGCCCGCAGCGGGCGGGTCGGCGGTCCGGCGATCGGTCGGCCTTCCCGGTCGAACGCTCCCTCGTGGCAGGGGCAGTGGTAGCGGTCCTTCGCCGCTTCCCACTGCACGCGACAGCCGAAGTGGGAGCAGAGAAGGCTGCGGGCCACGAGCCCGGAGGCCGTGAGCACGACCTCGGCCGGCTCGCCGGCGTACTCGACCTCGAAGCGCCCGGCCGGGTCGAGGCTCTTCAGGGGCACGCGCACCCGCCGGTCGGGCGGCTCCCGGGGCGCGCAGCCAAACGCCACGGCCGGCAGGCCGACGCCCACCAGAGCCAGCGCGCGGCGGCGGGCGGAGGATGTCACGGCCTTCCGTCCGGGAGCGGCCCGAGGAGGGGAAGGCCGCGGGCGCGGCGGAAGAGCACCACCGCCCCCGCCATGAGGCCGTCGCCGATGCCGGAGAGGGGCACCACCCAGGGCACGGACTCGAGGAGGGCGGTGAGGAACAGAAAGACCACCGCGATCGACTTCGTCATCACGAGGAGCCCGACGCCGCGGTAGCGGAAGTACTCGACGAGGTAGATCGCGGCCACCACGAAGTGGAAGGCCCCGGCCTGCCGGGGGAAGAAGAGCGGCACCGGGCTCGGGAAGCCGCCGAAGCGGGCGCCCCACTCGGTGGCCAAGGTGAGGAACAAGCCCACCGCCAGGCTGTGAAGAGCGATGAGGACGACGAGCACCCGTTCCAGCGTCGCCAGCCTCTCGGGGCCCGTCGAACCCATTCGGCTCACGCGCGGCATCGGGTCACTCAGCTCCGGACGTCCTCCGTGGTCGCCGGCGGCGGCTCTTCCCCTCGGATGGCTGGACCGACATCGGGGGGACGGGCCCACCAGATGTCGGGCGGGGACGGAGCGCTCCGGGGCGTGGCCGGGCACCCCAGGCGTTCCAGCTCGCGGAGGACCTCGGCGGCCGCGACCTGCACCGCCGCCCGCAGGGCCGGGCTGAGACGCACGCCCATCGCGGTCGTCTCCGGCACCGCGCCGACGAGCAGCACCTCCCGCGACCCTCGCCCCGCGAACTCGGCGGTCAGCAGGGCCTCCTTCACCCCGGGGTCGTGGGGGCTCAGGCGAGCCTGCGGCGCGTGCTTGAGCAGCTCGTCCCGCCGGTACAGCCGCACGGTGCCGGGAACGGCGTCGCAGCGCACCGTGTCCACGAGGACGAGGGCCTCCAGGTCCGTGACCCAGGGCGTGAGGTCCAGGCCGGGAGTGCCGAGGTCCTCGACCGCGACGCCCTCCGGGAAGTCGTACTCGGCGAGCAGAGTCTGCACGACCCACGGGCCGAACGCGTCGTCGCCCATGAGGACGTTGCCGAGGCCGATCACGCCGACACGGGCACCGCTCACGCCGGCCTCGGTCCTAGAGGACCTTCACCCGGGCGATCTCCTTGCCTTCCGGGTCGAGCGTGTGGACCGCGCAGGCCAGGCAGGGGTCGAACGAGTGCACGGTGCGCAGCACCTCGAGCGGCCGCTTCGGGTCCGCGATCGGGTTGCCGAGGAGGGACGCCTCGTACGGGCCCTTCTGGTCCTTCGCGTCCCGCGGGCTCGCGTTCCACGTGGTCGGGACCACCGCCTGGTAGTTCTTGATCTTGCCGCCCTGGATGACCGCCCAGTGCGAGAGCGTCCCGCGGGGCGCCTCGTGGAATCCGAACCCGCGCACCTCGCCCGAGGGGAACGTCGGGGGGTTGAAGATGGCGGTGTCGCCCTTCGCGATGTTCTCGACCAGGAGCTTCCAGTGCTTCTGCGCCACCTCGGCGATGACCGCGGTGCGGATGGCCCGCGCCGCGTGGCGCCCGAGCGTCGAGTGGAGCATGGCCGGCGTGACCTGCACCTTCGCGATGCTGGAGACGGTCTTGAGCGCGAGGTCGGCCCAGCGCTTCGTCGGCTCGTGCCCCCCCACGTACCCGACGAGCACCTGCGAGAGCGGTCCCACCTGCATGGGCTTGCCCTGGAAGCGGGGGGCCTTCACCCAGGAGTACTTGCCGTTGTCGTCGAACTTCGTGTACTTCGGGTCGGTCGTCTCGTCGTAGGGGTGCTTCTGCCAGCTCCCGTCGTACCAGGAGTGCGCGATCGACTCCTCGACGTTGTCCTTGAAGTAGGGGTCGTCGAAGCTCTTGATCGCCTTGTGGGTCGAGAAGTCGCCCCCCATGATCGTCCCGCCCGGCAGGTCGAACCGGGTGCCCTTCGTATCGATCGGCAGGTCGGGAACGGCCAGGTAGTTCGTCACGCCGGCGCCGTAGCCCAGCCACTCGGGGTACATGGCCCCGATCGCGCACACGTCCGGGACGTAGACCTGCTGGACGAAGGTGACCACCTCGTCGAGCAGGCTCTTCACCATGTAGAGCTTGTCCATGTTGAGCGTCGCCTGGTTGTCGAGATTGATGGCGTTCGCCACGCCGCCCACCGCCAGGTTCTGGATGTTCGGGGTCTTGCTGCCGAGGATCGCCACCACCTGGTTGGCCTTGCGCTGGATCTCGAGGGCCTGGAGGTAGTGGTGGACGGCGAGGAGGTTCACGTCCGGCGGCAGCTTCATCGCCGGGTGCCCCCAGTAGCCGTTCGCGAAGATGCCGAGCTGGCCGGCACCGACGAAGCCGGCGAGCTTGTCCTTCGTCGCCTGGATCTGCATCCGGCCGTTGTTCGGCCAGGGCGACAGGCTCTCGGCGAGCGCCGACGCCTTCGCCGCGTCGCCCTGGAGGGCGGACACCACGTCCACCCAGTCGAGGGCGGAGAGGTGGTAGAAGTGCACGATGTGGTCGTGCATCGCGTGGGCGATCACGATGAGGTTGCGGATGTACTGGGCGTTCAGCGGGATCTCGAGCCCCAGCGCGTTCTCCACCGCCCGGACCGAGGCGATGGCGTGCACGGTCGTGCACACGCCGCAGAAGCGCTGGGTGAAGATCCAGGCCTCGCGGGGGTCGCGGCCGAGCAGGATGTTCTCGATCCCGCGCCACATCTGGCCCGAGGCCCAGGCGTTCTTCACCGAGCCGCCGTCCACCTCGACGTCGATGCGCAGGTGACCTTCGATTCGCGTGATCGGGTCGATGACGATTCTGGCCATTTGTCTCTCCCTTACGCCCGGGCGGGCTCGGGCTCGCCGGCGAGGATCGGGAACGTCTTCACCGCGGCCACGTACAGCGCGATCTCGAGGGCCACGATCCCGAAGGTGATCAGCAGCTCCGGCACGGCCGGGAAGTAGCTCCAGTGCTCGCCCGGCCGGAAGCCGACGAGGTAGACGTTGAAGCGGTAGACGGTGCCGCCCACGACGAGGAGCAGGGCCGCGAGCGCCTGCTGGCTCGGGCTCCGGCGGTTCGCCTGCGACATCAGGACGAGGGCGCCCGCCACGAGGAGGCCGAGCTCGACGAGCACCGCGACGCCGAACCAGGAGAAGAGGGCCGCGGCCTGGCCCCGGAGGACGATGTCGGCGAGCCGGAAGGCCACGAAGAAGAGCGCCACCCCCATCGCCACCTTCGAGAGCCGCCCCAGCATGACCGTCTCGCGGCGGCGTCCGAAGGCGGAGGCGGCCGCGTGACTCTCCAGCACCACGACGCCGTAGCCCATGACGACGCAGTTGACGAGGAACAGGAACGGCAGCCAGGGCGTGAACCACAGCGGGTGCAGCTTCGGCCCCGTCAGCAGCATCATCGTCCCGAGCGAGGACTGGTGCATGGTCGGGAGCAGGATCCCGAGAGCCAGGATCCACACGAAGAACCTCTTCACGAAGGCGAGACCCTTCTCGGCGAACGAGCGCAGGCCCGTGTCGGGGCTCTTCCGCCACTTCTCGAAGAAGGCCGGCGACAGCTCGATGAGGAGCACGAGGACGTAGGTGGCCACGCACAGCGCCACCTCGAGCTGCGGGGAGTGGCTCCAGCGCCAGAAGAAGACCGGCACCTTCCACAGCTCCCAGAAGCGGCCGAGGTCCACGGTGACGGCCAGCACCGCGAGGCCGTAGCCGAGGAGGCTGGTCAGGATCGCGGGGCGGACGAGCGGGTGGTACTCGCCCTTGTTGAGGATGTAGACGAGCAGCGCCACCGCGTAGCCGCCGCAGCCGAGGGCGGTGCCCGTGACCACGTCGAACGCGATCCAGATACCCCACGGGTAGCCGTCGTTGAGGTTGCTGACCGCGGCGAGACCGGCGGCGAACCGCCAGAGCATCATCACACCGCCGAGCGCCGCGATCGCGAGGAGAACCCGGTACGAGGGGGTCAGGATGGGCCCGCCCACCTCGCGGTGGACGGAGGCGTGGGTGCTCATGACTGCACCCCCTCCCCGCCGTCCGGCCCCTTCTTCCGGTTCCTCCACAGCACCGCCCCGAGGACCGCGTACAGGGCGACCGGCGCGGCGAAGCCCTTGTAGAGGCCCTCCTGGATCGTGTACGCGGTGTGCGGCACGCCCTGCGGCCCGTAGTCGGGCAGGCCGAGCTTCTCGAAGGGGACGTGGGAGAGGTAGAGCACCTGCGTCCCCCCGGCCTCCGTCTCGCCGTAGACCTTTGGCACGTAGGCCCCGGGGTTCGCGGCGAGACGCCGTTTGGCCTCGGCCAGGAGCTCGGAGCGCTTCCCGTAGACGACCGCCCCGCGCGGGCAGACCTCGCAGCAGGCGGGGCCGTGGCCGCGCGTGTAGCGACTGAAGCCGCCGTCGTCGGCGAGCTTCGCGTCGCCCACGCGGTGGCGGCACAGCTCGCACTTGACGATCCTGGGCACCGCCTCGTCGAACTCGAACTTGGCCACGTTGAACGGGCACGCCATCTGGCAGTAACGGCAGCCCACGCAGTACGTGGGGTCGTAGCTGACGATCCCCGTCGTCTCGTCCTTCTGCAGCGAGTGCAGCATGCAGGCGCTCGCGCAGGCGGGGTCCACGCAGTGCATGCACTGCGACTTCATGAAGGAGACCTTGTCGCCCTCCCGGTAGAGCTTGATGACGTTCTTGGTCTTCCCGCTGAGGTCCAGCGGCATGAGGTGGAGCCCGTCCGGGCCACGGTCGGGCTCGAGGTCGTTCGCCACGCTGCAGGCCGTCACGCAGGCCTTGCAGCCGATGCACTTCGTGGTGTCGTAGAGCATGCCCATCGCTTCGGGAGGGACCTGCTTCGGCGCTCGGGCGGCGTGCGCGGGGGCCGCCGCGACCGTCGCGGTGGCCGACGCCGTCCCGGCGAGCACGCGCAGCGCCCGCCGACGGCCGGGGTTCACGGCTTCACCCCCGGGTCGGGAGGAGGCGGTGCGGCGGGCTCGTCGCCCAGCTTCTTCGCGAAGCGGTAGCCGGCGCCCAGCGCCGCGCCCACCGCGAGACCGGCGATCCCGGTCGCGATGGCGCCGACATGTCCCTGCGCCTCGTGGATGCCCGGGTAGGTGTCGGGCGGGGTGGGCCGCTCGATCATGACGGTGTCGTGCAGCGGCACGCGGAAGGCCAGCGACTGCTCGGTGCAACCGAAACAGGGGTGGCCGAGGCCGATCGGCCACGCGTCCACCACTTCGCCGAACTGCAAGGTCGAGCAGCTGGCGTGGGTGGCCGGGCCCTTGCAGCCGGTCTTGTAGAGGCACCAGCCCTGGCGGTGACCCTCGTCGCCGAACTGCTGCACGAAGCGGCCGGCGTCGAAGTGGGCGCGGCGAGGGCAGTGCTCGTGGATGGTCCGGCCGTACGCGAAGGTCGGCCGGCCCTTGTCGTCCAGGGCGGGCAGGCTTCCGAGCGCCACGAACTGCAGCGCCGTGCCGAGGAAGATGTAGGGGTTCGCCGGGCAGCCGGGGAGGGTGACGACGGTCTTGCCCTTGAGGACCATGGGCGCGCCGGTGGCGCCGGTGGGGTTCGGGTCGGCGGAGGGGATCCCCCCCCACGAGGCGCAGGAGCCGATTGCGACGATGGCGCCGGCCTTCTCGGCCACCTCGTTCACGATCGAGAGCGCCGTCTTGCCGCCGATCATGCAGTAGATCCCGTCGTCCTTCGTCGGGATGGCGCCCTCGATGACGCAGATGTACTTGCCCTCGTTCGCCTTCATGGCCGCATGAAGGGCTTCCTCGGCCTGGAAGCCCGCCGCGGCCATGAGGGTCTCGTGGTAGTCGAGCGAGACGAGGTCGAGGATGAGCTTGGCGAGGTCCGGGTGCGACGTGCGCAGGAGCGACTCCGTGCACCCGGTGCACTCCTGGAAGTGGAGCCAGATCACCGAGGGCTTCACGCCCGCGACGGCCGCCTCCACCATCTTCGCGGCGGCCGTGGCGTTCAGGCCCACGGCGGCCGCGGCCATCGTGACGGCCTTGACGAAGCTCCGGCGGTCGAGGCCGTCGGGCACCATCACGGGACTCTCATCAGTCCGGAGGTCGTTCATCTCGTCGCCTCCCTGCTCTGGCTCCGGGCATCCGCCCGGGTCCCTGCACCGCTGTCGATGTGATCGGGCCCTGCTCGGCCCGGGATGACGACGAAGATTGCGGGAATGAATGAACCAGGTAAATGCATCCGATGAATCAGTAGCGTGGTCAGGATGCACCATTTCGCCTGTCGCCTCCGATCCGGCGAAACCGGTGGAACGATCCGTTCCGGCCCGGCCAGCGTCACCCTCCCCCGGACCGGTGATAGCCTTGCCCGCGTGATCGGCAAGAGCCTCGACGACCTCTCGACTCCGGCGGTCCTCGTCGACCTCGACGTGCTGGAGCGCAACATCGCGCGGATGGCTTCCCTCGCCCGCGTGGCCGGCGTGCGGCTCCGGCCCCACGCCAAGACGCACAAGTGCCCCCACATCGCCCGGCTCCAGCGCGCGGCGGGCGCGTGGGGGCTCTCCGTCGCGAAGGTCGGCGAGGCGGAGGTCTTCGCCGACGCCGGGTTCGACGACCTCTTCGTGGCCTACCCGGTCGTCGGCGAGGACAAGGGTCGTCGGCTCGTGGCCCTGGGGGACCGCGTGCGCCTCGCCGTGGGGGTGGATAGCGTCGAGGGCGCGGCCACCCTGGCCCGGCCCTTCCGCGAAGCCGGGCGGGTCCTCGAGGTCCTCCTGAAGGTCGATGTAGGGTACGGCCGCGTCGGCGTGACACCCGACCGTGCCGTCGCCGTCGGCCGCGCGGTGGCGGAGCTGCCCGGGCTGCGCCTGCGAGGGGTGTTCACGCACGCCGGGCACGGCTACCTCGCGGAGACGAAGGCGGCCGTGGACGACATCGCCCGCCAGGAAGGGGAGCGGCTGGCGGCCGCGGCGAGCGGGATTCGGGCCGCGGGCCTGCCGGTCGAGGAGGTGTCGGTGGGATCGACACCCACGGCCGCGCACGCCATGCTCGTTGCCGGTGTCACCGAGTGCCGGCCCGGCAACTACGTCTTCCACGACGCCTCGCAGGTCGCGCTCGGCACCTGCCGCCTCGAGGACTGCGCCCTCACGGTCCTGACGACCGTCGTGAGCGTCCCCTCCCCCGACCGCGCGGTCGTGGACGCGGGGAGCAAGACCCTTTCGAGCGACCCGCTGCGGCCGCAGCCGGGAGGCTACGGGCAGGTGCTGGGCCGCGCCAGCCGCATCGAGAAGCTGTCCGAGGAGCACGGCGTCGTCGCCGTCGCCGCGGGCGAGGGCTTCCGGGTCGGCGAGCGCGTGCGCGTCCTCCCCAACCACGCCTGCGTGGTCGCGAACCTGCACGACCGGCTGGTCGGCGTCAGCGAGGAGCGCGTCGAGGCGGTCCTGGACGTGGCGGCGCGGGGGCGGGTGCGATAGGGCTGCCTGGTCGTCGAGGCGCCGTGGAAAACCGCGATCGAGCCCCCTGTTTTGACGGCGTTTTACTTGACTAGTCAAGCATTCGGCGCTACCGTGTCCGGGTCATGGGAACGATTCGGGACGAGATCCGGCAGACGAAGCCGTTCGCATCGGCGGCCGAGGAGGCCGTCGTCACGCTCCTCGGCACCGCGGACCGCGTCCGCACCGCGCTAGGGCGCGTGGTCGAGTCGCACGGCATCACCCTCCAGCAGTACAACGTGCTGCGCATCCTCCGCGGCGCCGGCCCCGAAGGCTTGCCCACTCTCGACATCGCGGCCCGGATGATCGAGCACAGCCCGGGCGTCACGCGCCTCCTGGACCGTCTCCAGGCCCAGCGCCTGGCGCGTCGCGAGCGCTGCCCGGCAGACCGCCGGCAGGTCCTCTGCCACGCGACGCCCCTGGCCCTTCGCCTTCTCGCCGGGCTCGACGGCCCGGTGGCGGAGGCGGGACGGCGCTGCCTCGCCCCCCTTCCTCCCGCGCGCATCGCGGGGCTCGTCCAGGCGCTCGACGCCGTGCGCGCGACCATCACCTCCCCGGAGAGCCCCGGCTCCCCGGTCACGAAGACCCGCAAGACCAAGAAGACGAAGGAGACACGATAGATGAGATCTCGGATCGCCGTCCTCGCTGCCGCACTGGCAGCAGCGTCCCCGGCCCTGGCTGCGGACACG
>Ga0316622_100002632_pt1 | contig 12510 bp, 11 predicted proteins | sample OWC_Aug_OW2_C1_D_FD_207646 | JGI IMG/M metagenome (GOLD analysis project Ga0316622, IMG submission 207646) | Wetland soil microbial communities from Old Woman Creek delta, Ohio, United States - OWC_Aug_OW2_C1_D5_C | ecosystem: Environmental > Terrestrial > Soil > Wetlands | place: USA: Ohio... | reverse complement strand
AGCAGGTGATCTTGCATGGCGATGCCTCCTAGAAGATCCAGGGGATGAGACGCCACCGAACCTGCCGGGAATAGCCCTCGTAGCCGGAGATGACTCTCTCCTCGCGGAGCAGCCGCGTCACCTGAATCATGGCCAGCAGGGCCAGGCCGGCGAGGTTAGCCCAGGACAGGTTGCCAATGCAATACCCCAGGTAAAATACAAGCTCGGTGGCGTAAAGCGGGTGGCGCACAAAGCGATATAATCCCTGGGTGACCAGGCCGCGGTCGGCTGGCGCTAAGCCGAAACTCCTCCGCAGCGACCCGAGGGCGGCTATCACGCCAATCCCAGCAACGGACTGCACAGCCGTCCCCGCGACAGGCAGGCCGCGATTGGCCGGATGAAACACGACAAAGGGTGCGAACGTGCCCCCCAAGGCCAGGATGCTTTCCCAAGGGGCTCCCTTGCGGACGGCTGGCCGGCGCCGGAGGAAGGACCAGGTAACCAAGGTGTTGAACAGAAACAGGTTGATATCGAGGAGGCTTCTGTCATAATAGAGGAATCGCCCAAAGTTGATAAAGGCGAGAGCCGCCCAGACCAACGCCGCCGCGACGTCCATCACCAGGTCGCCCCGGCTCCGGCGTGGTGGCTGTGCTCCAGGTGGCGCGCTTTCGCCTGCTGTGCAGGTTGTCTCTGAAATGCTTGCGGGCTGCCCTGACTCCAACCGAGATGCTCCTTATCTCCGCGGCATTATCACCTGCCGCCTTTCGCAATGCGGTACAGGCCGACGTGGAAGTTCTCGTCCACCGGCCTATCCCAAGGGCCCTCGTCTATTCTACTGCTCCGCCCCCGATGCTGTCAAGCTGAATTGAGCGAGGGTGTGGGAAAACCCCTCTTCTGTCATTCTGAACGAAGTGAAGAATCTCGCTCTGAGTGTCTAGAGAATGCTTCGGAGTACCTCAGCATGACAGGCAGGGATCCTCTTTCAACACTCGCATTGAGCCATGGCGCACTAGTGCGCGGTGGCGCGCTGGATCAGACCTTCCACGCCGAATTCGGGGCTGTTGCGGGATACGCAACCTTTCCCTAGCGGGCCGCTTTCTTCCTAGACTCCGCCAAAGGCCATAAAGCCGCCATCCACAGTGATCACGCTGCCGTGCACAAATGCCGCACCCGGCGAAACGAGCCATACCATGGCCCCGGTCAGGTCCTCTGGCTGGCCAAAGCGCGCCTGCGGGGTGTGCTCAAGAATCGTCTGGCCGCGGCGGGTGAGCGCTCCGGTCTGCGGGTCGGTGAGCAAGTAGCGGTTCTGCTCCGTCAGGAAAAAGCCCGGGGCCAGCGCGTTCACGCGGATATGCTTCGAGTAGTGCTGCGACATATGTACGGCCAACCACTGCGTGAGGTTGACGACGGCCGCCTTGGCTGCGGAATATGCCGGGATGTTGGTCAAAGGGCGCAGAGCGGCCATTGAGGCAATGTTGACAATGTTGCCACTATCCTGTCTGGCCATCTGTTGCCCAAAGACCTGGGTGCACAGCAGGGTGCCGAGAAAGTTCAGGTTGAACACCCACTGGAAGGCCTCCGGTGACAGATCAAAGAAGGACAGGTCCGGGGAAGTGCTTGCTTCCTTCCTGTTGCCGCCCGCACCGTTGACCAGGATATCCACTCGGCCGAATCGTTCCAGGATCTGCTGCCGGGCGGCGCGCAGCTCGTCCGTCTCGAGGACGTTCGCCTGCAGAGCGAGGGCCTCGCCGCCAGCGGCAGCGATGGCCTGGACCACGGTCTGAGCCGCCTGCAGGTTCAGGTCCAGCACCGCTACCCGGGCACCCAGGCGGGCCAGAGCTTTGGACATGGTGCCGCAGAGGATACCCCCGCCGCCAGTCACCACGGCGATCTGGCCTTCCAGCCCGAACAGGTCACGTAAGTATTGTGTGTCCATCTACTCCTTCACCATCGTCAAGAGCTGTGTCGTGAGACGCTCACCGGAGACGTTGCCTGGCCCTGGTGGATCGGCGCTGCCCGGCCAATGCGGAAGACACAGTTCGGCGGAATGGCCACACATTGACCACTCTCCCAAACCATGCTAGAATGCAAGCGACCCAACCTTTCTGTTCATCACCTGTTACATACAACATACCATAACTGTCCTGAAAAGTCAACGAATCCCAAGGAGGCAAGCCATGAGTTCGCAGAGCACGCAGGTGTGCCGAACGCCGTATTTCGAGGATACCAGTACCGGACGCATGAAGAAGCAGATCTGGGAGGCCAGTGAGGCCGAGATTGATGCCATCCTGGCCGAGTATGGGATTCCATCCCCATCCGAGTGGGGCCAGCCCGGGTGCTACATCCAGACGACGGTGCGGCACCAGGTCGAAACCAACCGCCGCAAGAACGACATTGTGATCATTCCGGTGGGTTGTACCGAGCTGCATGGCCAGCATACGGTCAGCGCCATGGATACCCTCTTCGTCAGCATGATCGCCGAGGGCGTCCGCCGCTACACGGCCAAGCGCGGCGCTCCGGTCAGCCTGGCATTGCCGCCCCTCATGTACGGCTGTCACCCGTACCACCATCTGGGAATGCCCGGCACGGTGATCGTGCGTGAGGAAGTGGCGAAAGAGTTCCTGATTGACGTCATGCTCGGCCTGTGGAACGATGGCTTCCGCAAGCAGATTATCATCAACAATCATGGGCAGTTGTGGGTGCTGGAAGCGGCGTTGCAGCAGTTCTGCAAACGCCACCAGCTTCCTGGGATCTACCGTGTGATGGACTGGCATCGCTGCGTGCGCGAGTTCTTGATGCCCAAGTGCGAGGGTGGTGAGTTCGACACCGCCTTCGTCCATGCCGATGAGCATGAAACATCCCTGGGTCTCCTGCTCTTCCCGGAGATGGTGCACATGGACCATGCGGTGGACACAGAGCCCAAGACCTTCTTGCCACCGGGGCACTTTGGCAACTCGGTGGAATCTTGCGCGCGGCCAAGTCGCTGGTCAGAGGGCGAGGGCCATTCGGCTATCGAGATCGCTGGCACGCCCGAAGGTGTGGTGGGCCATGCCAGGGCCGGCGATCCCCGCAAGGCCAAACGGGCCGTGGCGGCCATCCTGCGCTACGTCACCCTGCTGTGCGACGAAATCCTGGAGGCCTTCCCACCGGGCAAAGTAGCGCCCACCGAGATGATCTCCCTGCGCGACCCCAAGCAGATGGAGGCCTACCTGCGCGAACCGTTAAGCCCGGGTTGGAAGTCGGTTTATGGTCTGCCGCCTGTCTTCGAGTAAGAGCCCCGTTTCCGAGGGTGAGGTTCTGAAGCTGGCAGTGACCGCGACTCCGCAGCTGGGTGGCTCTGGTCCCATTCTTCTGCGGGCCCAGCCGCCTGAAGCCTTTGCGCTGGCGGCCGAGCTCGGCTATGGCGGAGTAGAGCTGCACCTGCGGCAACCCGGCGACATCGACCGCGCTGTCGTGAAGAAACTGGCTGCCGACTATGGCCTGGGCATCCCGATGATCGGAACCGGCCTGGCCGCGGCCGATGGTCTGACCTTTTCCGACCCTGATCCAGAAGTGCGTCGCCGCGCGGTCATGCTCATGCAAGAGCATATCGAGCTGGCCAGCTTCCTTGGCTCTACGCCCGTGATCGGCTCCATCAAAGGCAAGCTGGGAAGCGATCCTCAGACGCGACCGACCCGGTGCGCGTTCATCGTGGATTGCATACGGCAATGCGTGGATGCGGCGGCGAAAGCTGGTGTAGGCCTCCTGGTGGAAGCGATCAACCGCTACGAGACGGACTATCTGAATACGGTGGAGGAGGCACTTGCTTTCCTCCAGGAGATTGGCTTGCCGGGTCTCAAATTGCTGGTGGATACCTTCCACATGAATATCGAGGAGGCGGACATCGCCGCGAGTGTGCGCCTTGCCGGCGCCGCCATCGGCCACGTGCATCTGGCGGATAGCAACCGCCAGGTGCCGGGTCACGGGCATCTGGATCTGTTCAGCGTGCTGCAGGCCCTGCACGATATACACTATCAGGGCTATCTGTCTCTGGAGTGCCTTCCTCTGCCCCATCCGCGTCAGGCAGCAGAAGATGGAATTTGTACGGTAAAGCCATTGCTGGCCAGATTGCGCGGGTAGATTACAACCTGTCCATTCCGAAAGGAGTTTTTCCTGATGAAGCCCATTGATCTACGCAGTGACACCGTAACTCTGCCCAGCCCGGCCATGCGCGAGGCCATGTACCGCGCCGAACTGGGCGACGACGTCTTTGGGGATGATCCCACCGTCAATCGCCTGCAGCAGATGGCTGCGCAGAGGATCGGCAAAGAGGCAGCGCTGTTCGTGGCCAGCGGCACCATGGGCAACCTGGTGTCTGTGCTAACCCACTGCATGCGCGGGGATGGTGTGATTCTGGGCGACCAGTCGCACATTCTGCTGAACGAGGCCGCCGGGTCCGCGGCGCTGGGGGGTGCCTATTTGCGCGCGGTCCCCAACCGGCCGGATGGCAAGATTGATCTGGCGCAGATCGAGCGGGTCATCCCCGAAGAGGATATCCACCACCCGCGGATGAAGCTGGTCTGTCTGGAGAACACGCACAACTACTGCGGCGGCGCGGCTCTGGATGCGCACTACACCGCTCAGGTTGCGGCACTGGCGCACCAGCATGGATTGTCCGTGCATCTGGACGGGGCGCGGATTTTCAACGCGGCCATTGCGCTCGGCGTCCAGGCCCGTGAGCTGGCTGCGCCGGTGGACTCGATCATGTTCTGCCTGTCCAAAGGGCTGAGCTGCCCAGTGGGCTCTCTGCTCTGCGGCAGCGCAGAGTTTGTCGAGCACGCGCGCCGCAATCGCAAAATGGTGGGGGGTGGCATGCGCCAGGCAGGAGTGCTCGCCGCAGCGGGCATTGTCGCCCTCGAGCAGATGGTGGACCGCCTGCAGCAGGATCACGACAATGCGCGGATCCTGGCGGAAGGCATCGCTGAAATCCCTGGACTGTCTCTCGATCCGCAAACGGTACAGACCAACATCGTCTTTTTCGACCTGGACCACGAACCGATCAGCGCTGAGCAGTTTGTGGACATGCTGCATGATGCGGGCGTGTGGCTGCTGGCGCTGGGCCCTGGTCGGGTGCGGGCGGTCACTCACTACGGCATCGAGAAGGCGGATGTGGAGGAGGCGCTGCGGACCATGCGCCGGGTCATGGCCGGCCAGTCCTAGCTGCGCGGTGCACTGGTGATGGCCTTCACACCCTTTGCGCGCTTTCTGGCTGCCGCGCGCCGCGAGCCGGTGGATCATGTGCCGGTGGTGGGCGCTGTCTCTGACTTTTACCTGGCTCCGTTGCTCGGGATTGCCAATCCAGATGATCCCGAAGCCAAGCTGGAAATGCTGGTGCGTGGGGCTGAATGGTTTCCCGATCAGCCCCTTCTCTTTGTCATCAACCCGTGCGCTGCTTTGCATCTGAATATGCTGCGCCAGGTGGATAACCGCGATACGTACTACGAACGTCCCGAAGATTGGCTGCGCGTTGGGCGGATCTATTCGGCCAAGGAGCTGGCACAGATCCAGATACCGGACCCTGCGTCGTGCCCGGAACACCTCGTCACACTCGAAATCATCCGTTGGTACTACGAGCAGGTGCCCGCGGAACTCGTGGAGCACCTGGGCTACATCAAGGGTCTGATCCGTTTCGAGAATCCCTTCGACCGCCTGGCGCTGAATCTGGGAACCGACTGGTTCAGGTGTATGTACACCGATCCCGGGTTTGTGCACGCGGCCATGGACCTCTTCACCGAGGCCAGCCTGGTCGGCGCGCGGTCCCTGGTGCGGGAGTTTGGCGCGCCGGTCTGGGTGATGCTAGCCGAGGATGTGCCCACCATGCTGAGCCCCAGGCACTATCTGGAGTTCGTGGCCCCTTACCACCGGCGCCTTTTTGAGGAGTTCCCAGGTGTGGTCAAGTTCCTGCACAACGATGGGGATGCTGCTCATCTGATTGATGTACTGCCTGAGTGTGGTATGGATATCTGGCACATGGGCCCGCGCGTTCCGCTGGAGCTGGCCAAGTCCAAGATTGGGGGGCGGGTGGCGCTCATGGGCAACTTGGACCCGCTGCGCGTAGTACTGGATGGGAGTACGGAGTTGTTCGAATCACAGTGCAAGTCGATTATCCAGGCGGGTATGGCGGGAGGAGGGTTCGTTTTCTCCACCGGTGGCGAGATTAGCCCGGGCACCGACCCGGAGCGTGTCCGTGCAATGCTGCACTATGCGCGGCAGGTCGGTGCGTATGTGTAGATTGGGGGAAGACCATGAGAGTGAGGATGTTTCTGGTCGTTGCCTGCTGTTTGAGTCTGTGGTTTCTTGCACTGCGTCTGCCCGCCGGAACTGGCGGGACTGTGTTGGGGCAGGTGCAGTCGCTGGATCCATTGGGCAGTGCCTTTACCTACCAGGGGCGACTGCTGAAGGATGGTGCGCCGGTCAACGGTGCCTGTGATTTGCAGTTCGGCCTATGGGATGCGCTGACGGGCGGCGCCTCGCTGGCTGCCGTCCAGACCAAGGCCTCGGTTCAGGCCCAGAATGGCCTGTTCACTGTACAACTGGACTTGGGCTCCTCTGCCTTCAGTGGCGGAGCACGCTGGCTTGAGGTCGCCGCGCGCTGCCCAGCGGGGTCCGGCCCGTATGAGACCTTGGCACCGCGCCAGGCCCTCACTGCTGTGCCCTATGCACTGTATGCACAGAGTGTGTCCTGGGGCGGCCTGTTGGCCATGCCATCCGGCGGCCAGGCTCTGGAATTGCGGGTGGACGGCGCCCGTGCCCTGCGTTTGGAGCCCGGCTCCATCTCTCCCAATCTCATCGGCGGCCACCCCGGTAACAGCACCAGCGCGGGCGTGACCGGGGCGACCATCAGCGGCGGGGGTGCCAGTAGTGCTGCCAACAAGGTTACCGACAACTATGGCGCGGTAGGCGGAGGCTCTCAGAACCAGGCAGGCAATAACGATGCCGGCTTCACCAATGCGCCCCATGGTACGGTCAGCGGCGGCGAGAGCAATGTGGCCAGTGGCTCGCATGCCACGATCTCCGGCGGCGAAGGGAACGTTGCCAGCGGGTCCCATGCGACGGTCGGCGGCGGTTGGTACAACACAGCCAGCGGCTATGCGTCCACGGTCAGCGGCGGCGGCGGTTTCGACGATGTGATCGTCACTCCCCTGTCCAACCAGGCCACGGCGAGCTACAGCACCGTGGGTGGCGGCGTCTCGAACACGGTGGATGGCTTTGCCGCCACGATTGGCGGTGGCGAGAGCAACGTGGCCAGTGGGGAGGATGCCGTGGTCAGCGGCGGGTGGCACAACCGCGCCTCGGGCGCGTACTCTGCCGTTCCCGGCGGAGTGGACAATGTGGCCGGCGGTAACTTTAGCCTGGCTGCCGGCCGGCAAGCCAAGGCGAGCCATCATGGCGCCTTCGTCTGGGCCGACTCTACGGAGGCCGAACTTGACTCCGAACGCAATGACCAGTTTCGCGTGCGGGCGAACGGGGGCGTGCGTCTGGACGTGAACAACGGCGCCTGGATGAATGTCTGGAGCGATGTCACCGGCCGGTTGCTGGATACCTCTACCGGCGCTTTCCTGAGCCAGGGTGGCATGTGGACCAATGCCAGCGGGCGAGAACAGAAGGAGAACGTGGTGCCGGTGGACGCTCAGCAGGTTCTGCTGCAGGTGGCCAGACTGCCCATTGCTACCTGGAACTACAGAGCCGAGGACCCTTCCAGCCGGCACATGGGGCCACTGGCCGAGGACTTTGCCGTCTTTGGCCTGGGGCAGGATGACCAGCACATTGGTACCGTGGATGCAGATGGCGTGTCCCTGGCCGCCATTCAGGGGCTCTACCAGCTCTCGCAGGAGCAGGCGGCTCGTATCGCCGAGTTGGAGGAGAGGATTGCCTCCCTGGAAGCCTTGCTGGTTCAGATGGCCGCGGCCGGCAAGTAATCGCCCCTTCACGGGCGGTCACGGCATCATTTTGTCGTGCCTGTTGCCCAGCGGTATACTTGGGGTGCCGATATGTGCGCAATCAAGGTTCCGTAGCCTCTAACCAGCCAAGGAGGGTCGTATGCGCGGATTCGTGGTGGGTGTGGATCTGGGTGGCACGCAAGTGCGGGCCTTGCTTACGGACGAAGAAGGTACTCCGCTGAAGCGCGCCAACACTCTGACCCTGGCGCAAGAGGGTCCGCACAAGGTGATGGGTCGCGTCCTGGATTGTATTTCCCAGGTTCTGAAGGGCGTCAAACGGTCGCAGGTACTGGGAATTGGCATCGGCGCACCCGGCACCGTCAACCCCAAGACAGGCATCGTGACCAAGACCACCAACATCCCCGGTCTCGATGACTGGCCCATGCGCGACCAGTTGATGGAGCGATTCCGTGTCCCGGCCTTTGTGGGCAATGATGCCAAGGTGGCTGCCCTGGGCGAACACCGCTTCGGCGCTGGCAAAAAGACCAGTTCTATGGTGTACCTGACCATCAGTACAGGCGTCGGTGGGGGAGTGATCGAACGTGGGCGCTTGTTGTTGGGCGCGCGTGGCTGGGCGACGGAGCTGGGACATATCATCGTCGAACCTCATGGGCCGCGCTGTGCCTGTGGCAACATCGGTTGTCTGGAGGCCCTGGCGAATGGGCCTGCCATCGCCCGTCACGCGGTGGAATTGCTGCAGAGCGGCCGCGACTCGCTGCTGACGAGTATGGTCAAGGGCAGACTGGACTGCATCACGGCCAAGGAAGTGAGTGCTGCGGCTCGCCAGGGGGATCCTCTGGCCATGCAGGTCATGGAGCGTGCCGGTTTCTACCTTGGTATTGGCGCCGTCACCTTCATCCACACCTTTGACCCAGAATTGATCATCGTGGGGGGTGGCGTGAGCAAGGCGGGCGATCTCATTCTCGCGCCCATGCGCAGGATCGTCGCCGAGCGTTGCATGACCGAGGAATGGCGCCACACGCCCATCGTGCCGGCCGTGCTGGGCGATGATGTGGGCCTTCTGGGAGCCGTTGCGCTGGTGCTGATGGAGTCAAAAGCAGCATGAACCTCCGCTGCTCCAATTGCGGCCGCCAGGAGCCCTTGCCGACCACGCTCTGGCGCTGCGTCTGCGGCCAGCCGTTCCTGCTGGACGATGTACCGCCATTTCGCCGTGACGCGATTCATTGCGGAGAGCGAGGGTTGTGGCGCTACCGGGACCTGCTGCCGCCTCTGGACGCAGAACCCGTGACCCTGGGCGAGGGGGGGACTCCGCTGCTGTGGGAGGAATGGGAGGGGCTGCGGCTCGGCTTCAAGCTCGAGTTCCTGTCGCCTACCGCGTCTTTCAAAGACCGGGGTACTGCCGTGCTGGTCAGCTTCCTGCGGTCGTGGGGCGTCCGCGAGGTCGTGGACGACTCCTCGGGCAACGCTGGAGCCTCGCTGGCCGCGTACGGAGCGCGGGCGGGGCTGCGGGCGCGCATTTTTGTCCCTGCCCATGCCTCCCCGGCCAAGCTTAACCAGATTGCCGTCTATGGTGCCGAGATTGTTGCCGTGCCAGGCCCACGGTTCAGGGCTACGGAAGCCGCGCTGGAGGCGGTGGCGGCAGGTGCCTGCTATGCCAGCCATGCTTACCACCCCCTCTTCGTCGAGGGTGTGGCTACGCTGGCCTATGAGCTGGCGGAGAGCCTGGACTGGCATATGCCCGACAACTTGCTCTTTCCGGTGGGCAATGGCTCACTGGTCTTTTCCACATATCTGGCGATGAAGCGTATGCACGCGGCGATGGCTATTGACCGCATGCCCCGTCTCTTTGCCGTGCAGGCTCGCGGCTGTGCGCCTTTGCTGGCTGCCTGGGAAACCGCTGATGAGGACGTGCCCTCCATCTCATGCGGCGCAACAGTGGCCGAGGGCATTGCGGTGTCCCAGCCCTCCCTGGGGCGATACGTGCTTCAGGCGATACGGGAGACCGGGGGCGCCGTCCTCGCGGTGGAGGATAGCGACATCCTGTCCGCGCGCCAGGCTCTCGCCCGGCGCGGCCTGTACGTAGAGCCCAGCGCCGCCGTGACCGTTGCGGCATTGCCCCAGTTGCGCAAGTGCATTGACCCACAGGATCTGACCGTGCTACCTCTGACAGGTCATGGCCTGAAGAGCAGCTAAGCGATGTACCCTGGGCATCGGACTCAGCATGGAACACGGATATTCATTTCGCATCTCGGAGGTAGCCATGTCCATCTATCTCGATTCTGCCATTCTGGAGGAGGCTCGCCAAGCGCTGGGCCTCGGTTTTGTGCGAGGCATTACCACCAACCCGCTGCTTCTGGCCAAAGCCAAGCGCCCGGCCGGTGAAGTGCTCGGCGAACTGCGCCAGATCTGCCCCGGGACGGTCTTTTACCAGTTGACCGCGCCGACGCTCGATGAGCGACGGGCAGAGGCAGAAGCCATACTGCAGCTTAACCTCAACTCGGGTCCGGGGCGCATTGCCCTGAAGATCCCTGCCTCAACAGAGAACATGGTCCTCGTCGACGAGTTTTCACGGAAAGAAGTAAAAGTGGCGGTGACCGCTCTGTTCAGCCTGCCCCAGGCGTACCTGGCCTGTGAATCTGGCGCGACATACGTGGTGCCCTACGTCAATCGCATCACCCGCTTGCGCGGCGACGGGCTGGCCTTTGTACGTGAGCCGGCACAGGTGTGCCAGGTTACAGGTCGTGGCACGGAGGTGCTGGCTGCGAGCATCAAATCACCGGAGGAAGCGGTGTGCGCACTCCTGGTCGGCGCTCATCACATCTCGGCGCCGCTCAACGTGCTCCTGGCAATGGGATATGATCCGCTCTCGGAGCAAGCGGTGGCCGAATTCGCGGGCAGCAGATAGTCAAAGGAGGTTCCCGAATGCGACGCTGGAATGGGTGGGGCGATGAGACGTTCTCCTATCCCCTGGCTGCGGAGTCTGCAGCCTTCCTGCAGGAAGTGGTGGGTCAAGCCACCCCGCCTCGTGATGCGACTCTGGTTGAGGTCGCTGCGGCGGTACCTGCTTCCCGCCTGCCGGCACATCCGCTGGTGAGTACGGACGCGGTTGAGCGTGTGTACCACGCCCGCGGGCAGAGCCTGCCCGACTGGATCGCCCTGCGCAGCGGGCGCATCCCGGCCTTTCCCGACGGGGTGGCCTACCCTGCCGATGCCGAGCAGGTACGCCAGTTGCTGACGTATGCGCGGAGTGCTGGGGCGCGTTTGATCCCCTACGGCGGTGGCAGCAGCGTGGTGGGCCATGTCAATGTGCTCCCTGGCGACGCGCCAGTGTTGACGGTGGACATGGGGCGTATGAGCCGCCTGTTGCATCTGGACGAGGTCAGCCATCTGGCCACGTTTGGTGCAGGCGTGTTCGGCCCGGATATCGAAGCTCAGCTTCGTGCACGTGGCTTTACTCTCGGGCACTATCCGCAATCGTTTGAGCTCTCCTCGTTAGGCGGCTGGATCGTCACGCGCTCGAATGGCCAGCAGTCATTGGGCTATGGGCGGATTGAGGCAATGTTTGCCGGCGGACGCCTGGAGGCACCTGCGGGAACGCTGGTCCTGCCGCCATTCCCGGCCTCGGCCGCTGGCCCCGACCTGCGCGAAATGGTCCTGGGCTCGGAGGGGCGACTGGGCGTTCTCACCGAGGCGACGGTTCGCATCCGGTCGGTGCCGGAGGTGGAGGAGTTCCGCGCCGTGTTCTTTCCCGATTTTGAGGCAGGCCAGACCGCAGTGCGTGAGATGATGCAGGCACGCCTGCCACTGTCCATGCTGCGCATAAGCACGGCGATCGAGACCGAGACCACCCTGGCCATGGCTGGCCACGAGGGCCTCATCCGCTGGCTGAAGCGCCTCCTGGCCCTGCGCGACATTGGCGAGCAGCGCTGCATGTTGATCGTGGGCATCACCGGCAGCAGGTCCGCCGTGCAGTTCGGGCGAGAGGAGGCCCTGGCGGTCGCGCGCAGGCACAGGGGAGTTCACGTGGGGACGACCTTTGGCAAGGAGTGGCGCAAGAGCCGTTTCCGCAACCCTTATCTGCGCAACAGTCTATGGGAAGCGGGCTATGCTCTCGATACCCTGGAAACCGCAACGCAGTGGAGCAACATCTCACATATGGTGGAGGTCATCGAAGCGGCGCTGCGGCCTGGCCTGCAGGATATCGGCGAGCGGGTGCTGGTCTTTAGCCACCTCTCGCATACGTACCCCTGGGGCTCGAACGTGTACACAACGTACCTTTACCGCATCCCGGCCGACGGCGACCCCGAGGAGACTCTGCGACGCTGGCAGGTGCTCAAGACCGCCGCCAGCCGTGCCATCGTGGCTGCCGGAGGCACGATTACCCATCAGCACGGCATTGGCACGGACCACCAGCCCTATCTGTCCGGTGAGAAGGGACCGCTGGGCGTGGCCACCCTGCAAGATGTGTGCAATCGTTTTGATCCGGCGGGCATCATGAATCCCGGCAAGCTGGTTTCCTGAGCTATAGGAGCGCGACAATGTGGCAAACAAACTGGCGCGACAGCATCTGGTCTGAATTGGATCACCCCTG
>Ga0316622_100002631_pt1 | contig 12514 bp, 11 predicted proteins | sample OWC_Aug_OW2_C1_D_FD_207646 | JGI IMG/M metagenome (GOLD analysis project Ga0316622, IMG submission 207646) | Wetland soil microbial communities from Old Woman Creek delta, Ohio, United States - OWC_Aug_OW2_C1_D5_C | ecosystem: Environmental > Terrestrial > Soil > Wetlands | place: USA: Ohio... | reverse complement strand
GTTTGAAACACACAGGCTGCAGCACCAGGGCCATTAGGTTCCTGCAAACTGCAAATCTGCAGACTTGACATGAATTCATGCTACCTTTAGGATGCTAGAAAGAGGAGTCAGCGACTTGAGACAACAACCTCTGCTGTTTCCCTGTATCGCCGTGGATCGAGAGTTTGACGAGAACTTGGAACGCCACCGTTTTCGGATGGATGAAGTCGATATAGGGGACATCACATTTCTCCCTGGTCAGTCTGAGAGCGTCCATCGCTGGTACCGCTTGACACCAAGCTACTCACCCGGCTTGGTACGCTTTTTTATCCGCGAATTCGGCATCGACAATCATTCACTCGTTCTTGATCCATTCAGTGGGCGCGGAACCACTGTAATCGAATGCCAGAAAAACGGCATTCCGGCCATTGGTTTTGAAATCAATCCACTGCTCCAACGGGTTGGCTCATATTCATTGACGTGGCACAAACATCCAGACTCGCTGTACCAAGAATTCCTCACGTCAACTTTGCGGATGATTAGCGAGCACGCCAAAGCGTCGGTGCACGAAGTTTCGGAGAGTCTTGGTATCCCGGTTCCCGACATTCACGATGTTTTCCGATGGTGGAAAGAAGACGTGATGAAGGACCTCATCATCGCGAAAGCCTGTTCGCGCGATGCGCGTTTCAAGCCGCTGGAGAGCGCACTCTGGCTTGCTCTTACCGAGACAAGCCTAACCTGCGCCAATATACACCGCAACCATCCTACAATCACGTTCGACGACGACCATGATCGCGTTATCGACGTGTACTCCCAATTGCGTCGACAGGTGCATGAAATCGCGGAAGACTGCCGCTCTTTGACTGCCGAACAGATCGCATTGAGTGGCAGTTGCGAGGTGAGGCTTGATGATTCATGTGCGCCTACATCGCCATTACAGGCAGGATCAGTCAGCCATGTCATAACGTCGCCCCCGTACCCCAATCGTTATAGCTACGTTCACCAGACGAGACCGCAGTTGCACTTCATGGATGTGCTCAGAACGCGCCGCTGTGCTACGGATATAGATCTCAAGACTGTGGGTGGCACGTGGGGCGCAGCAACGTCGATATTGATGAAAGAACTTCTTATTCCGCCCAAGTTATTGCGGCCTGCACTCTCGTACTGGGAGGCTCTCAGCCAAGAAAGCGTATTGATGTGCAACTACGCCACCAAGTACTTCCTAGATCTTGACCGTCACCTGCGGAGCCTGCGCCCAATGCTCGCCAAGGGCTCTCGTTGTGCGTACGTCGTCGGGAACTCACGACTTTCGGGGATCGAGATTTACACAGAGACCATCCTAGCTCGACTCTTCGAACTTGCCGGATTTCAGGTAGAGAGGATCATTCTGTTCCGGAAACGCGGTGGAAGGAAACGACTGTACGAGACTGCTGTGGTGGCTACAGTTTAGCAAGGGCCGCAGCAATAGGCGCGGTCAGGCGTTCCTTGTGCGCACACATGAAAGACAATAGATCGAACCCCGTCAGTGCCTTTATGAAGTCAAAGGTGTCCTTGCCTTCAAAAAGGTTCCAGCTCTGCCGCAGCCGCTGTACAGGGCTTCTGAGTGATGTGCTACAAAAGATGAGCATGACTGGAATTATCTGCTTTGCTTTCAAAGCCAGCGCCATGTCCCAATCGGCTTGAATCCTCTTCGAATCTCCGATTTGATAGCAGGATCGGACTTCAAACGCCATACCCTTAGCGCTCTTCTCCCATCCTGAGGGCAGCGGAAGGTTTAGGCCAGATATGAACCCTTTCGTGAGAACGCCATCAGTCGAGCGCACTTGTGTTCGGCTTCCGATGGTCACTTCGACCGCGAAAGAAAGGTCCGCCTCTGAAAGATCAAACCGACATTTGAGCAAATATTGGAATGTCTCTTCGTACATATCACCGATCTTTCGGTGAAGAGACGTGATCAGGTTTCCACCGATGCGCGCAACGGCGTAACGGTCACTATCTAACCCGAAAGAAGAAAATGCGGGGTCCGCCCCAATTAGCTCGGCGAAGGCCTTACGATTTCCTACCCCCGGAAAGTTGCGGTAAGGATTGTATTCCGCGATCAGGTCGAGATGCTTTGCAGCGATAGCGAGAAGCACGTCGCGGTTTGGCTTAGTGGGCATCAACACCGTCTGGAAGGAGGTCAGAGAGTTTACAGTGCAGTGCATGTGCAATCTTAGCCAGCGTGACCACGGTTACGTTCTTCTCTCCGCGTTCTACTGCACCTATGTAGGTTCTGTGGATGTTTGCCTTCTCACCCAACGCCTCTTGTGACACGCCCACTGCCATGCGCCTCGCACGAATGCGCTCGGCGATCGTTTGCCTTAGCTGTCGTTCCAAAGATGGGGTTAGTCTAGTCACAGACTACAGATAGCACGCACTCTCTGTTCGCCTCAACAGCCTAAAGGTAGCAGCCGGTAGCGCGCTAGAAGCACAGGTCGCCACTCCGCCGTGATTCTTTCGCAGAGAGGATACTTCCAACAACCCTGGTGATGGCCGCACGCGCAAACCACAGTTTCGGTTGAGCCTGGAAGAAGCCTGCTTGAGCACCGCGCACTGTGTAGTTGTGGGCCTTGCCATTCCAGTCATGGGATTGCTGATTTACTTACTGGTTGTGCAGAGGAGGGTGGAACAGGCAGCTCATCGTTTCTATCCATTGCTATTACGGCTTCGTCAGGCGTCACAGGGCGCTGAAATTCGGACGCGAGGTTTGGACACCGGCCATAAATTGAGCGCAATGAAGTATGACGACGGGACGGATAGCTGGAAAATCCTGCATTGGATAGCGGAACTTCAAGGCATAATGACCATACGATACCGTGAACAACCTTATTCCAGAGAATACAGGATGCTCTGAAGCGTAGCCGTGTAGTTGGGCTGATCGGCGCGCGCCAGTGCGGGAAAACAAGCTTGGCCCGCCAATTCATATCTCCCGAATCCAAATGCTATTTCGATCTGGAGAATCCGTTCAGCCTTGCACGCCTTGATCAGCCAATGGTAGCTCTTCAGGATTTGCGTGGGCTGATCGTCATCGACGAAATCCAGCGCCGTCCCGATCTGTTTCCTGTGTTGCGGGTTTTGTTCGACCAGAAGCCCCTGCCAGCCCGCTTTGTCATTTTCGGCAGCGCTTCGCCCGATTTGCTGCGCCAATCATCCGAATCGCTGGCCGGGCGTCTGACGATCGTCTCCATGAGCGGTTTCAGCCTCGAAGAAGTGGGTTTTGCGTCCCAATCACGGCATTGGCGGCGCGGCGGTTTCCCGCTTTCCTTCCTGGCCGCTTCCGAGGAAGAAAGTCTCGCCTGGCGGAATGATTTTGTTACGACCTTTCTGGAACGCGATGTTCCGCAGTTCGGATTCAGCATACCGGCCACCAGCCTGTTTCGATTTTGGAGCATCCTGGCGCACTATAACGGCCGGTTGTGGAACAACTCCGAAGCCGCCCGAACCCTGAATATCAGTGAAGGCACGGCACGCCGTTACGTGGATTTGCTTGAGGATTTATTCATGGTGCGCCAGCTTCGGCCCTGGTATGCCAATCTGGGCAAGCGCCAGGTCAAATCGCCGAAGATCTATTTTCGGTGCGATACAGGGCTTCTCCACTGCCTGCTCGGCATTCGCACCGAACAGGAACTCGCCCTACATCCGCGCAACGGAGCTTCCCGGTTCAGGGATCCCTTCCCCGGGTCCTGAATCTCGAATTCGGAGAAGTGGTCTGATGTCAATTCCCCGGTCCGAGGTCCGACCCCGTGATTGTCTCTACCAGCAGTGTGCACTCAATCCGGATGCTGACCCACGATGCGCAGGTCGCGAGCCTCATTTGTCCAAAAGTCCGTGGGCGTGATGACGCGCAGATACTCGAGGAGTGTCCGATCGGGCTCGGCCCGCAGCCGTTCCGGGGCTGACCAGTATTCGAACAGTCTGCGCTCGGAGGAGTGGAGCCGCGAGGCGCGGTTGTCGTCGAACACTTGGCTGAAGTCGGCCGTGATAGTTCCTGTCCCGATGCTGACGACTCCGAGTATCGGGGCGGTTGCCCGAGCCAGAAACTCGGTTCAGGGAGCCTCAGGAGAGAGTTCTCAAGTCAACGCCGTGCGGCGCGTCGGAGAAGCTGTGAAGAATTCACCGCAGAGGCGCAAAGACCGCAGAGAGTGATTTCTATCTGATTTACAATCAATGTGTCATCTCTGCGAACTCTGCGTCTTTGCGGTGCTCATAGTTTTTTCACAGCGCCGGAGACCCGCCTCACGGCGACCTGTGAGAGAGGCGCTGAGGGGCGGGAAGGGAGTTTCTGTAGAGAGGAGCGATCCTATTTATGCTCTTCCGGATGATTCTCTCGGCATTCCAGAGATCCACGGCACGCTGGGCATTCATCCAGAACTCCGGAGTGTTGCCAAACAATCTTGCGAGTCGCAAGGCCATCTCCGGGCTTATCGCCCGGCGTTCCCGTAACAACTCGTTCACGGTTTGACGCGACACTCCCAAAGCAGCCGCAAACTTTGATACGGTTAACCTGTAATCCGGCAAGAAATCCTCCCGAAGCATTTCTCCCGGATGCGTCGGGCGCAACTTTCTTGCCTTCCCGTTTCGAATGCTCATCTCACACCTCGTTCAATGATAATCAACGATCTCAACGTCGTAAGCATCTCCTTCAGCAAAACGAAAGCAAATTCGCCATTGATCGTTGATCGAAATGGAGTGCTGCCCCGCCCGCCCTCTTCCCACTGCATGAAGCCGGTTGCCGGGAGGCACTCGCAAATCCTCCAGGCACGTAGCAAGATCGATATACTCGAGCCGTCTGATGGCTCGTCTGAGGATCTTCGGAGGAAGCCGTCTTGATCTACCAGTGGCCTACAGCTCCTGCGTGTGCCTGTCCGCGAAGGACTTGATCATGATCGGAGTGTAACGTGTCACGTTTCGTGTCAAGTGCCTCCCCCTGGCACCCAGGATGGGAAACGAGATGCCCGTGTGAGCCGGAGCGAAGCAGACGCGAACGGCGGGCCGGCGGCGATGCTTACTGCAAAGCCGCTCCCGGTCGCAACGGCTTGAGTGCCTCGGCCCAGTTGAAGAGAAGCCGGATCTCGCCTTTGTCCTTCGTTGCGTCGGGGCTCACGCGGATCACAATCCGGGAGTGATCCGGGCTGGCGCTGTTGTAGCGAGCCGCGCTGCCTAAGTCCCGGATGAGGATTGTGGGCTGGCCGGATGTAAATCCGCCTTCAGTATTCACGGGATATGCAGCGATGTGGCCGGAAAGAGTCGCAACAAGGATCTCACGCCCGTCGTTGCGCCAGCTCAGCACGCGGCCGCCCTCGGTCGTGAGCGGCCAGGTCTGCCGGCGCTCGGGGAAGGTCGTGACATAGACTTCCTTGCGACCCGACTCCATCGAGGAGAAGGCCACGTAGCGGTCATCAGGCGAGAAGACGGCCCCCCTCTCCTCTGATTGCGAGTCGATGAACGGCGTCAGAGTGCGCGAGGCAAATGACCAGACACACAGCCCCTTGAAGTGCGTGTAACCTCCAACCAAGACAAGCAAGTGTGCGCCATCGTGGGACCAGGCCACGGGGTGTCCCACTTCTGCCGGACTTTCGATGACGGCCGTGACCTGTCCATTGCGGAGGTCTTTGACGTACACGTCATCCAGCTGCCCGGGCGGCTGATAGCCATAGGCGAGGCGCGTGCCGTCCGGGGACCAAACCGGCCCTCCGGCGTAACCACGGGCCATCGTGAGCGGGCTTCGACTGCCGGTCTGCACATCAACGAACCAGAGGTCGCTGGTGCCGGCGCGTGGATCGATCACCTGCACCGCCACACGGCGGCCGTCCGGAGAGATGGCCGGCACCGCGACTTCGCTCCCCTCCGTATGGATGATAGACAGGCTCAGCGGCGGCGCTTCGTGCCGGGTTGCGCGAGGCGATACTCCGGAAAGGAGTAATCCTGCAATGACTAGGGCGGTGAGTGCCGCGCCTCCGGCCCCTGCCGCGACCGGTGATCTCCATGGCATCGGCCTGCGTGCAAGGTCCGCGGGATACACGGCCGCTGCCGGCTGCCGGCTCCGACGCGATGGCCTGGACCTCCAGGCGCGCGTCGGCGACCGCGTGCAGGCGTTGTTTCGGATCCTTCGCCAGGCATCGGCGCAGCAGATCCCGGAGTGGCGTTGTGACTTCGGCCGGAAGGACATCCCAGCCCGGGTCCGCGCGCAGAACCGCCGCCAGCGTGTCTGAGATAGTGTCACCCTGGAATGCCTGCCGTCCCGTGAGCACCTCGTATAGTACGCAGCCGAGCGCCCAGATGTCGGTGCGCTGGTCCAGCGTCTCCCCGCGCGCCTGCTCGGGGCTCATGTAGGCGGCTGTTCCCAGGATCACGCCCGCCCTCGTCGCAGCTGCCGTGATCGTGGGCGAGCGGCTCATATCTGATGTGGCTACGTCCGGCTGCAATGCCCGGGCGAGGCCGAAGTCGAGGATCTTCACAGCGCCGTCCGGCCGCAGCTTGATGTTGGCAGGCTTCAGGTCGCGATGGATGATGCCGTGCTCATTGGCGTATTCGAGTCCTTCGGCGATCTGACGGCACACCTCAAGTGCCTCCTCCACTGGCATTGGCCCCTTCAGGAGCCGGCGTGCGAGCGTCTGCCCCTCGACCAGTTCCATGACGATGAAACATTGTCCGTCGGACTCTTCGAGGTCGTACAGGGTGGCGATGTTCGGATGATTCAACGATGCCAGCACCTGCGCTTCACGTTGGAATCGCGCGAGCCTCTCGGCATCGTGTGCAAACTCGTCGGGCAGGACCTTGATCGCTATCTGCCGGGAGAGGTTCGTGTCCTCGGCACGATAGACTTCGCCCATGCCGCCCTCGCCGAGCTTTTCGGTGATCCGTTAATGGGAGAGTGTCTTGCCTATCATGGAGAGTTTCTTTACTGAGATGACTGGTACAGAGTTCCAATCTTTACCAGCTCGCGGCGAACCGCCTCGATCGGCACATCCCGCAGCGCGGTCTTGCGCAGCGCAGCACCGGCCGCGGCCACGCCTGCCGCGGTACCGATGCTGGCCACGATGGGTTGCACCCGCAGTGAGCTCATTGCGAGGTGGGTGGCACTGATCGCCTTGCCGGCGATGAGCAGTCCCTCCGTGCGGCGCGGCAGCAGGCATCTGTAAGGGATCCCGTAAGTCTTTACCGGCTGTTTCTTGTACTCCACTGGTACCTCTTCGCCCCAGGCATCGATTTCGTAGGAACTGAAGGCCACCGTGTCATCAGTGACGGAACCGGCGTAGAGGTCACGGAGGGTCAGGACATACTCACCCACAACCCGGCGCACCTCGCGGATGCCGAGCTTGGGCGCGAGGTGCACGGCGAAACCGGCGCTCGCCAGGTACTCCAGGTCAGGCCGCATGAGATCGAAGGCCCGCGACTGGGCGTCGCCGATCTCCGCCGGGTCGCGGGTGTCGCGGCACTCCACGGTGGCCCCCCAGTGGAGGTAGATACCAGTGTTGCGCTCGTAGTAATCCGGAGTGCCCGTGCCCACCCAGCCGTCGATGGCGTTTTCCACCAGCCTGTTGTTCTTGAGGCGCTTGACATCGAGGGTGGCACCGGGTTTCACCCGCTGGCTGATGTACATCCAGGTGACACGTTGTACCTTATGGTCTGCCACCGAGGTTCCCCAGGGCTCGTTGAACTCCTCACGGGTGTCGCGTCCGTAGCGGCACTCGCAGCCGGCCAGTTCGGCCACGAGCCCGGTGCCGGTAGCGTCGACCGTCACCGGCGCCTCGATCACGGTGGATTGACTGCCGGCGTTCTCGAAGCGCACCCCGCGCACCCAGGTGCGGTTGCCCGCGCCCGCCTCCAACAGCACCCCCGTGGCCCTGAGGCCGGGAATAAAGCAGATATTGCGCTCGGCGGCAATCATCGCGCGGTACACGGCGATGAAGCTCGAGGGGAGGTACCACCAGATGGCGGTTGGGAGGAATACCTCTTTCGACCAGCTGTCGCTGCGCGGGGTACGCACCACCCCGTTGAGATCGAACTGGTTATTCAGACGCTGAAGCACTTCCCTGAAGATACCGACCTGCGGCCCCCCGCAGATCGCCGAGACGTACATGTTCACCGGCGCGCCGCCGGGCACGAAATCCTGATCAGCGAGGATCACCTTGGCGCCGCCCCGGGCGGCGGCGACGGCCGCGGGGATGCCGGAGGGTCCGGCGCCCACCACGAGCACGTCGGTTGAGAGGGAGCGGGTCTCTGGAGGTGATCCCAGTGCCCGCTCGCTCCTATGCCGGGGAGACTCGGGGCGACCGGCGAGGGGCGCCATTACCCCCGCCATGGCGCCTGCTGCGGTAAGCTTCATAAAATCCTTGCGATTGATTCGAGACCCCGATGTCTGTATCACGGATGCCTCCTGCCCACGCTCTCGCGGCTCTGTGCTGATCGCCTTCGGTTCCGAGGCCACCACCCGCGCTCATGTTCAACGGACCGGTTAGCGGAAGTTCTCCACCAGCATCAGGTCGCTGCCGGCTTCGTCAACCTGCGTGTACAGAAGGGTGCGATCGTCGCGGGAAACCTCGACGTACCAAGTGACTGGTCGTTCGATTGTTGCTATCTTTCGGGTCTTGCCTGTGGCGAATTCGTAGATGGACAAATCGCTGTGCCCCTTCTCGTCGGGCTTGGCGAAGAAGTAGATTCCGTGTCCTCCGACGGTCCACCCGGCCGTTGTATGCACCCCGTCAAGGACCTTCGTTGCTTCGCCGCCCTCCGCGGCTACCCTCCAGACACTCTGCGGATTCGGCCATCCCTTGCTGTAGTAAAGGAATTTCCCATCGGGCGATTCATGTAGCCGATCCACGCCTTCCGGATCGTGGCTGATTTGGACGGCATCCCCACCACCGGCAGGCATCTTCCAGACCTGGGTCGTTCCGCCGCGCCCAGAACGGAAGTAGATTGATTGGCCGTCTCGAGACCAGCAAGGAAAGCTGACCCATTTTGGAGCGGTAGTCAGGCGACGCGGCACCCCGCCGCCCGCGCTGATGACATGGACTCCAAAGTTACTCCCGACATTCATGTCGAAAACGATGCTCTTGCTGTCCGGTGACCATTCCCCCAGGCTCAAGTCCCTGGCTGACCCGCCAACTGAAGTAAGTTTTACAGGATTCGCCCCGTCGTTGTCGCACACCCAGATTTCATTCACTCCCGAGCGGTCGGATTGAAAAACAATTCTCTTTCCGTCCGGCGAGAGTCTAGCCCCATGTTCCGAGCGCGTGGAGGAGATGAGCTTGAATGGCACACCGGCTTTGCGGTCAGGTCCCTGCAAGTCGATACGCCAGATATTAGTATCACCCCTCTCCACTGCATAGGCTAGGCGGTTCCCAAGCCGCGAGATGCCTGGCGAACGTGCATTGTCCTGGGCGAACGGAAGCCTCCGGGCCTTTGCTGGCTCCGCTGCCGCCACCCGCCAGAGTCCGTGGTTGATGGATACGTGCGTGCCGACCCGGACGCCGGCGGAAAACACGATGTCGCTGCCATCCGGTGTCCAAGCCGCACCAATGTTGTACGGATTATCCGCTGGGATTCTCTCCGGCTCGCCCTGGGGCTTGTAGCCCTCTCCAAGACTGAGTAGGCAAAGTTCTGACACCGGCGCGCGTATCCGGGCGAACGCCATGACGCGGCCGTTTGGAGAGATAGCAGGAGCCGTGTCGCCACCCCCCACCTCAGTGGCTGCATTCGTCACCTGTCGCTTCTCTCCTGTCTCGACGGAAAACAAGCACAAGCTCCAGATCCTTCTTCCGACTTCCGGCACCGGGCTGACGACCCATTTTGAGTCCGGCGTCCAGGCTAGGTACGGCCCATCCAGAGCAGTTCCCGCCTTAGAAGCATCCAGTTCCGCCAGCACCCGTTGGGGTCCTCCCCGTTGCGGAATCAGAACGAGCGCCACCTTTTCGGTCGAGAGTTGTCGGAGGAAGGCAATGAACCGCCCGTCGGGAGACCAAGCCGGGCCATACTCCTGTTCCGGTGTGTCCGTCAAAGGGTAGGGCGGTTCCATGCCGATCTGCTTGACGTAGATGTCGCAGTTCTTCCCGGTGGCCCAACCCTCGGGACACCACTGGAAAGCCACTTGCGTGCCGTCAGGCGAGAAACTGGGGCACGTCTCTGTGCCGGGATATGCGGTCAAAGGGACGGCGGTCAGCGTGCCTTCCTCTGCCGCCGGGCGCGAGCGACCCAGCCAAAGCCAGGCAACGACCGCAAGAACGGCTCCAGCCGCGAGAGTCATCGAAAGCCATAGATAGGAACGACCCCTCCTCCGCACCGGAGCACCAGCGGCGAGTTTGCCAGAGTCCGAATCCTCCTTCAGTTCATCCAGGGCAATCTTCACGTCGTCCATGTGCTGGAGGCGCTTCGCTGGATCTTTGCGCAGGCAGCGGCTGATCAGCTTCTCGAAATCGGTTGGAATGGTTGGCATGATGCCGCTGACCGCTTTCGGCTCCTGATGCAGGATTGCCGAGAGCGTCGATATCTTGCTCGTGCCCTGAAAGGCCTTCTGCCCGGTCACCATCTCGTACAGAACCGACCCCAGCGAGAAAATGTCCGAACGGGCGTCAACCTTCTTCCCTTCAGCCTGCTCGGGCGACATGTAGGCCACGGTCCCAACAATGATGCCCTCTTCCGTGATCGGTCTTCCTCCGTCGTCAATGGTAGCCGTAGAGGCAGTCTCATCGCCCTGAACCTGCTCTGTAAGCTTCGCGAGGCCGAAATCGAGGACCTTCACCACACCGTCCTCGTTCACCATGATGTTCGTGGGTTTCAGATCCCTGTGAACGATCCCGGCGGAGTGCGCTTTGGCCAGCGCATCGGCAATCTGGACTGCATATTTGAGTGCCTCGCTGAGGCGGAGGCCGCGGCGCCCGATCCGCTGGTCGAGAGTCTTCCCGGCCACGTACTCCATGGCGATATAGTCGGTGCCCTCAGCGTGGTCGATGTCGTAAATGTGGATGATGTTCGGATGGTTGAGGGCCGAAGCTGCCTTTGCCTCCTGAACAAATCGGCGCTTACGTTCCGGGTCGGCAACCTTCTCTGCCGGCAGCACCTTGATTGCGACGAAGCGGTCCAGATGAGTGTCACGGGCCTTATAGACCACGCCCATCCCGCCTTCGCCGAGCTTCTCTGTGATCTGATAGTGGCCGAGCGTCTTGCCGATCATGAGAGCCCCATCCTCCAGCCAGACTGCCTGTGTGTGGGACTATGGACGCTTCACGATGTGGAGCGATTGTAGCTCAGCAGACGTTCTTAATGAAAGGCTTTGTGGAGGCAGATGTTCGAATCCCGCTCACGAGGCTTTGGCTGTCGCCGCCAATCTATCCCTGGCGGGATGGGAGCTTTGTCGCCGGTTTCAGTCTGCCTCGTCGGAAGTCAGGACGTTCTCGGGGTCGACATTGACGATCCTTTCCCGCCCCCGTAGATTGACGCGGATTCGCAATCGGCGCCGGCAGATGCGGACTATCACACCGGGGACTGACTGGACCCTCCATCCTGTCAGGAAGGATCGCCCCGGGGATCGAAGCCAAATCACGCGGTTGCCTGGTTTCACGGCCCCATACCTCCAGGACCGTGTACATGTCGTCCATGCGGCGGACGATGGCCGGGTACGGCCGTTCGCGGTCGACGAGATCCCGGAAGGTAAGATTTCCGGTGACCGTCAGGCCGTGCCTATGCTGGTAGAGGGTATCCACGAGGTCGAAAAGGACCCCGGTCTTGAAGTTGCTGGTTTTCAACGGATTGGCCTCAGCTATGCAGTCTAAACTTACTCGGCGACAACTCCGCGGCGGTCCTGTCAAGGGAAGAAATGTCCCGCAACGAATGACCCCGGATGTCACTCCTGCCGGATACATTGTGTTCCTAAGGGAGAGGAGGAAATATGAGGCAGATTGTGAATCAGGCGCTCGGCGTCAAAATCGGGGCGCCGGCAACCTTCAAGAACATGACCGTTTTCCCCCTGATGGGCAGCCAGGCGAATGCGGCCGACTACCTCACGCTCGATGAGGCGTTGGCTCAAAAACTCGCGGCCATCACCGAAGTGAGCGAGGGCGGCAGCGTGCCCGAGCTCAAATTCGTCAATTCCGGCGACAAGAAAGTCTTCCTGCTCGACGGGGAGGAACTGGTGGGCGCAAAGCAGAACAGGGTTCTCAACCTCAGCCTCATGGTCCCCGTGGGCAAGACCCTGGTGGTGCCGGTTTCCTGCGTGGAGAGGGGACGGTGGCATCATCGCAGCCGGGAATTCGCCTCCTCGCCCAGGGCGCATTATGCCGAGGGGCGGGCCAGGAAAATGGCCCAGGTCAGCGAATCGATGAAGGCTTCCGGGCGCAGGACTTCAGACCAGGGCGAAATCTGGAATGACATCAACGATAAGTTCAGCAGGTTCGGGTCCTCATCTCCCACCGCGGCGATGAGTGACATCTACGAACAACAGTCCGTGAGTCTCGAAGATTACGTACATTCTTTCGCCCCGGCGGAAATTCAGGTCGGT
>Ga0316622_100002630_pt1 | contig 12515 bp, 11 predicted proteins | sample OWC_Aug_OW2_C1_D_FD_207646 | JGI IMG/M metagenome (GOLD analysis project Ga0316622, IMG submission 207646) | Wetland soil microbial communities from Old Woman Creek delta, Ohio, United States - OWC_Aug_OW2_C1_D5_C | ecosystem: Environmental > Terrestrial > Soil > Wetlands | place: USA: Ohio... | reverse complement strand
TCTTCAGCCCGATCCCCGTGCACTTGGCACAGGGTGCGTTTGGCCACGCGGCCCACTTGTCGGCTTTCTCGTCCCAGGCCGTGAAGGTCTTTCCCTGGAACTGCCGGGGCTCCTTGTGCATCCAGGAGTCGTCCTCCTTGAAGAACTCAACCACCTTGTCCCAGAAGCCCATCACTCCCACCTCCCGCATTTGAGCGTGCGAGTGCTGACATACCACATCCCGCCGCGGCCGTAAACAGCGCCGGCAGCGCGCCGTCGAGCACCCGCTCCAGACGCGCGACTAGAGCGCGAGCTTTTTCGCGATCGCGGCGACGTGCCGGCCCTGGAAGCGCGCCCCGGCCAGCTCGTTCTCGCTCGGCAGCCGCTCGCCCCGGCCGCCGGCGATCGTCGAGGCCCCGTAGGGGGAGCAGCCGGTGATCTCGTCGATGCGCATCTGCCCCTGGAAGGCGTAGGGGAGCCCGACGACCACCATCCCGAGGTGCAGCAGCGTGATGTGGAAGGAGAGGATCGTTGACTCCTGGCCGCCATGCTGCGTGGCGCTGCTCGTGAAAACGCTTCCGACCTTTCCGACCAGCGCCCCCTTCGCCCAGAGACCTCCCGCGCCGTCGACAAACTGGCGCATCTGACCGCACATGTTTCCGAAGCGGGTCGGGGCACCGAAGACGACCGCGTCCGCGGCCGCCAGTTCGTCCATCGAGCAGACCGGCACCTCCTCCTGGGCCCGCTGCGCCTCGAGCGCCCCGAGCGCCGCGAGGGCCGGCTCGGGGAGGGTCTCGGGGACGCGCCGGATGGACACGTCCACGCCGTCCACCTCGCCCGCGCCCGCGGCCATCGCCTGAGCCAACCGCCTGACGTGGCCGTACATCGAGTAATAGACAACGACGACCTTGATGCGCTTTCCCCCTTCGCTCATGATCTGTTCCCCCCGATGATTGGTTTGTCTTCGCTCCCGCGTCATGAGTAGTGCGATGCAGGCGCCGGCGCGCCGGTTCCGGCTGCGGCGCGCGTCTCAGCCGCCGCTCAGCAACGTGACGTCCGCGAGCCGGGTGCTGCCGGTCAGCGCCATGAGGAGACGATCGACGCCGAGGGCGTTGCCGGCGCAGGCGGGGACGCCGCCGGCCAGCGCGTCGAGGAAGCGCTGATCGGGCGGGTAGGGCGTCTTCCCGCGGAGCACCCGCGCGGCGTTGTCGCGCTCGAACCGCTCCCGCTGCTCGTGCGCGTCGACCAGCTCGGAAAAGCCGTTGCAGATCTCCAGGCCGTCGAGGATCAGCTCGACGCGCTCGCAGATCGCCGGGTCGGCGCTCGCGCGGCGCGCCAGCGCACCGGCGGGCGCCGGCCAGTCGGCGAGGAAGACCGCTCCGAGCTCCCCGAGCCGCGGCTCGACCTTCGTCACGAGATCCTCGAAGAAGCGCTCCTCGTCGAAGGAGCGCGACGGGCGCCATCCCGCCCAGCGTTCGAAGGCCGCATCGACGCCGAGCCGGGTGAAGGGGCGCGGCCAGGCGTGCAGCCGGGTTGCGACCCCCTCGCTCTCGAGCGCGGCGGCAGCGGCGGCCACGAGCTCCTCGGTGCTTGCCATCAGGTCACGGTAGTCTTCGCCCGCGGCGTACCACTCCAGCAGCGTGAACTCCGGGTGGTGACGCTCGCCGCGCTCGCCGGCGCGGAAGGCCCGCGCCACCTGCACGATCCGCCGGCAGCCGGCGGAGAGCAGCCGCTTCATCTCCAGCTCCGGCGAAGTGGCGAGAAAAAGACCCTCGCCGGCGGGGATCGCGTCGACGTGGACGTCGATCCCCGGGCAGGCCACGCGCTGCGGGGTGTCGACCTCGATGTAGCCGCGGGCGTGAAACCAGCCGCGCAGCCGGCGCACGACCTGGTCGCGCAGCCGCAGCCGCTCGACGAGCGGCCTGTTCGCGTATCCCCTGCTGCTCACGGGTCAGGACCTTGCCGGCAGGGGTCGCATGCGAGCGTCATTTCTCGACCCGGCACGGCAGCGACGAGCGCGCGCGGAGGCGGGCTGGTGCCCGCCGCACAGCTCGCCCACTCGCTGCGTGCGCTGGCGGCATAGCCAGCGCCGCCGCCGGGGCGAGAAAGGGCCTCGCAGACGACCTCTGCCTAACGGGCGACGCGGCGGAGGTACTCGCCGGTGCGGGTGTCGATCTGCAGCCAGTCGCCCTGCTTGACGAACAGCGGCACCATGATCGACGCGCCGGTGGAGAGCTTCGCCGGCTTGGTGGCTCCGGTCGCCGTGTCCCCCTTGACGCCCGGGTCGGACTCGATCACCTCGAGCTCGACGAAGTTCGGCGGCGTGACGCCGATCGGCAGGTCGCGGAAGTAGAGGATCTTCACCGAGAGGTTCTCGGTGATCCAGTTGGCGGCGTCCCCGACGTGGTCCTCGTCGAGTTCGACCTGCTCGTAGGTCGCGTTGTTCATGAAGTGGTAGCGGTTCCCCTCCTTGTAGAGGAACTGCATGTCGTGCTCCTCGAGCTGGGCCGGCTCGAGCTTCTCGCCCGTCTTGTAGGTCCGGTCCAGGACGTTGCCGGTGATCATGTTCTTCAGGCGGGTGCGGGTGAAGGCGTTGCCCTTGCCCGGCTTGACGAACTGGAAGTCGATCACCACCCAGGGCGCGCCGTCGATGACGATCTTCAGGTTCTTGCGGATATCGGCGGTTTCGTACATCGTGCTCCTCCGTTCGGGTTGTCGCGCATCGTCGGGCGGCCCGCAGGTGCGGGAATGCTTCAGTCCGGGTCAGGCCGGCGGTCGGGTCAGACGGGGGGCGGACTGTCGGTGAATCGCGCTCCGATGGCCGCGGACGCCGCGGCGCGAACGGAGACGACAGGGACCGGCTCCGCGGCAAACCGGACCGTCATTTCGCGGGCGAGCGGGTCCTCCGCCAGGCCGAGGATGTCGAATCCCTCCCCGGCCTGTAGCGCGGCGAGACAGCCCCCGGGGATCAGCGAGAGATTCACCCCGCCGCGGCTGATGTCGCTCAGAGCGGCCGGGGCGCGCTTCCCGGCGAAGAACAGCTCGACGGGCAGTTGCAGCGGTATGCGCGGGTGGCGTCGGCGCTCGACCGGCGCGAGCGCGGCCCGGGTCGAGAACGAGGTCAGGGCCGTCTCGAGGTCGGGGGCCGCGTCGAGAGCGAGCAGGGTGCGACGCACGGCGAGGGGGAGGTCGCCCCACGTGGGCGGACGCCCGACCACGCGCACGCCGGCGTGGGTGTCGCGGCAGCGGGCGAGCGCGGCGGCGCCGAGGCTGTCCACGAGCCCGGTCTGCCGCAGATCAACGATGAGGGAGGTCTCCCCCGCCCTGAAAAACAGATCGACCCGGTCGGCAAAGCGGCCGGCACCGCTTCCGGAAAGGTCGCTGTCCAGGGTCCACAAGGCGCACGTTCCGTAGCGGTAGCTGCCGATCCCGGTGCCACTCCACGTCACGGGCGTCCCCACTTTCCGGCCGGAAGGCCGCTCTTCACCGCCGCCGATCGATGCCGTAACGGTCGATTTTCTTCTGCAGCCCGAGCCGGCTCAAGCCGAGGGCCCGGGCGGCGCGGCTCTTGTTCCAATTGGTGCCGGCAAGGGTCTGGGAGATCAGCCCCACCTCAAGCTCGCCCACTGCCTGGCGCAGCGAGGCGCCCGGCGCGACCGCCGGTCCGCGGTCCGCCCGGCCGACCAGGGCCGTGAAATCCTCGGGCTGGATCACCGCACGACCGCAGCCGGCGCGCGCCAGCTCCTCGTCGAGTTCACGCACGTTGCCGGCCCAGTGCTGCATTTTCAGGGCGTCGAGCGTTTCGTCGGGAAGCTTCGGGGCGGCCGCGCCGAGTGCCGCGGCGCGGCGGTTCACCAGGTGGGCGGCGATGAGCGGAATGTCCTCGGGCCGCTCCCGCAAAGGGGGAATGGTGAGCGTGAACGCCGTCAGGCGTTCGGCAAGATCTCGGTTGAACCGGCCGCGGCCGGCGGCTTCGTTGATGTCGATGTCCGAGCTGGCGACGATCCGGGTGGTGAGGCCCGCCCCCGACAGGTCCGAACTCCCGGTGAAAGTGCCCAGCAGTCGCGTTTGGCAGCGGGTCGTGAGATGCTCGACGCCCGCAAGGTAGAGGGTCCCCCCGGCGGCCGCGGCGATCAGGCCGGTCGTCTCGCCGGCACCGAAGAGCTCGGTCTCCCTGAGGGTCTTCGGGATCGCGGCGAGGTTCTCCGCGATGAAGGGGCCGGCCGCGCGGGACCCGGCACGGTGGACTGCGGCGGCGAGCGAACCCCGCCCGCTCCCCGGCTCGCCGGCGATGAAGAGAGGCTCCCGGCTGTTTGCCGCGGCCGGGATCGCCTCGCGCAGCGCACGGGCGGCCGCGCTGACGCCGACGACCGTCGGGGCGCCGAGCAGATCACGCCAGAGCTGCTCGCGAAGTGGTTCGAAGGCTGTGGCGTCCTGCGAGTCCGCCACGACCCCGAGCAGACCGGACGCCATGTCCAGGAAGTCGCCAAGCGCGCGCATCTGAGCCGGCCCGAGTTGAGGGACCTCTCCCGTCCGGCCGGGAGGGGAACGGCGCGCGGATCCGTCGTCCTCGACGAATCCCTGCGTGACAAGCAGGCGCCGGGCCGAGTGCGGACCCCTCACGGTTCGGGTGAGCACCTGGAGGCCCTCGGTGCCCTGGGCCTCTTCACCGGCAGGCGGCATCGAGAGACCAACGCCGAAGATCGCGCGTGTGAACGCCCCCAATCGCTCCACCGAGCGCTGAAGCTGGTCTTCTGCCGGGTCAGCCATGGTCACACCTCCGAGATGATCCTCTGCCCGCCCGCCGGTTTCACCCGCCGGGTAGGCGAGGCGAGCATATAGATAGAAGATAACGGTTGTTCGCTCCGTAATCAAGCACCAAGCGCACGGCCGCGGGGTGGGGCTGCCGGTGGTCAGCGGAGCCGGCCGGCCAGCTAATGTTGACTGCGCTGCAGGGAGAGGAGCCGCTCCAGATCCATCCGGTAGCCCGGCGGGACCGTGAAATCCTCGCCGAGGCTCTCGTCGCGGGAAAGCTTCGTGATCTCCCACGACGCGCGGTAGGGTCGCGCCCCCTCGATTTCGAGCGATCCCGCGAGCGGCAGCCCGACGAAGACCGGCGGCGGCTCGGCGATGGTCCAGGGCAGGCCGAGAGCGCCTTCGAGGCGGGCGTAGTCGCGGCTCCACACGGGGTCGGCGACGCGGCAGGAACGAAGCGTGACGCGCGGCGCTTTGCCGCTGACGACCACTTCCCCGCACGCAGTCCCGAGGATCGTCTTCGTCGCCCCGGATGCCGAGGCCCCGAGGCCGCGCGGGTCGTAGCCGAGGCCCACGGCTAGGAGGGCGGGGACGAGGTCGAGGGGGAGCAGGAAAAAGCTGCGGCTTGTGGCGTCGACGATGAGCGCCGATTTTTTTTCGTAGGAGAAGATCATCGTCTCGCCCACCGCCGGGGTGATCCGGGCGCCGGTGGGGGTGACGACCATCCGGAAGGGGATGGCCCGGCGTTCGGGCGCACTGATCGTGTAGGTCCCCTCGGCGACGACCGCCGCCTCGGCGGCCAGCGCCGTGATGAGCACGAGGGCCGCCGCGGCCGAAAGCTGTGTTCGTACCAGGCGCATGAACGCAAGGACAGTCTGCATCGCGGTGACTAAGTAACCCACGGGGCTCCCGATGTCAATCGGGAGCGGAACTTTCGAGCCTGTACGGCCGCGGTGTGGAGCTTGTCCTGAAACGAACCGTCATCCCGCGAATCAAAACCTGGCGTTTGCGAAACGGGGTCAGGTAAGGGGCAATCGTCAAGGAGGGCTGCCATGGCTAAGAAGTTCCTGTTCACGATATCCCACGCGACTTCGAGTCCCCTCGAGGCCATCGGCATCCTCAAGATCGCCTCGAACATGAAGGCCTTCGACGAAGACGCGGAGATCGTCGTGTTCCTCCTCGGGGAGGGAGTCGAGCTGGCGAGAAAGGGCGTCGCTTCAGGGATCTCGATGCAACTCGAGGGCGCAACGACCAACGTCGGGGAACTGATCGAGATGGCCGTCGACATCGGCATCAAGTTCTACGTCTGCCACGCCTTCATGCCCGGAGTGAAGGAGGAGGACCTCATCGACGGCGCCGGGATCCAGTCCAGCTCCCATCTCGGGCAGCTGCTCCTCGACGGCTACGTACCGTTCTCCATCAGCATCTAGCCCGCAGCCAGGGGCGCTGTAGCAGCCGCTGAAATCGGCCTGTCGGCCGCGCCGGGGTCTGTGCTAGGCTGCGCCCGTCATGGCGCAGCATGGTCCGGGCGAGGCGCGCGCCGGTGGTGAGCGCGGGCCGCTGATCCCTCTGGTCCTTGCCGCAGCCGGCATTTTCCCGTTGCTTGCCTCGCTGCGGCACCTCGACGACAACAGCCTCACCTCCTGGTCGTGGGTGCTCATGGGCCGCGATCTCGTCGGGCTCTGGGTGCTCCACCTCGCCGCGCTCTGTGCCGCGCTGGTGCTTTCCCGCCGAGCGCTGCCCGTCCGGTGGCATCTTCCCGCCGCGGTTCTCGGCGCCTTTGCCGCCGGTGTCGCCTTGGCGGGGGAACCCGAGGTCGTGATCGACGCCTCGCGATATTTCGTCCAGGCGAAACACCTCCGTCTCTTCGGGCCCGTCGCGTTTTTCCGCGACTGGGGCGGCGCGCTGGCGGCCTGGACCGACCTCCCGCTCCCCGCGTTTCTGTACGGCGTCGTTTTCCGTCTCTTCGGGGAGCACCGTCTGCCGCAGCAGACGCTCACGGCCGGCCTCCTCGCCCTCACCGTGTTCGCGACGGCCCGCATCGGCGGCCTGCTCTGGGGGGCGGCGATCGGCGCGAGGGGGGGGCTGCTGCTCCTGGCGGTCCCCTGCCTGCTCGTGAACGTCCCGCTGCTCATGGCGGACGTGCCGGCCATGGCCGCGGTCACCGCGGCGCTCTGGATGTTCCTCGAGACGCTCGAGCACGGCGGCGCGGTGCGGGCCTCTTCGGCCTCTCTGGCGCTCGCCGCCGCCTTGCTCGCGAAATACTCGACCTGGGTGCTCCTCTGCGTGACGTTCGGGGCCATCCTGGTGCTCGAAGCGCTGCGGGGCAGGTGGGCGGCGCTCGCGCGGGGCCTTGCCGTCGCCGCCGCGGGGGCACTCGCACCGGCGCTCTTCGTCCTCGCGAAGCCGGAGCTGGTCCGGAGCCAGCTGGCCCTGCTGTCCGGGTTCCAGTGGGAGGGGCTGCGCCGCTGGGTCGAGAGCTACCCCTCGACCTTCCTCTTCCAGGCGCATCCACTGCTGGCCGCCGCCGCGCTCGCCGCGCTCTGGCGGGGCTGGCGGGCCCGCGACCGCGGGACGCTCGTGGCGGCCGCGCTGCCGCTCGTGCTCTTCGCTCTCGGGGCGAGGCGCTCCCGCTACCTGCTGCCCGCCTTCCCGATGATCGCGCTGCTGGCGGCTCGCGGCCTCGAGACCCTTCCCTGCCGCGCGCGCCGCTTCGCCGTTCTGTCGGCGGTCGGTTTTTCGCTCGTGACGGTCTTCGCCGTCTATCTGCCCTTTCTGGGATGGGTGAACACAGCGAACCTGCTGGCGGCCGGGCGCTTCCTCGATGAACGCGGCGTCGGGGCGGTCGAGGTCGCGGTTGCGGCGGCGCCGGGGGTTTCGATCAATCCGGAGATCGCCGCTCCGCTCCTCGACTATCATACGGCGGCGCGGATCGTCGTGCGCGGACCGGCACCCCCGCGCCCCCCGGAGGACGAGCTGCGCGGTTCGTCGTTTCGTTTCACCTGGGAAGGGCCGCTCCCGTCGTGGTATCGCGGGGGTGCCGCGTTTTCGCCCTCGGGTGCGGCGCGGGTGCTGATCACCGGAGAATCCGGCGCAAGGCCCCCCGTCTCCATTGCCGCCGAGGTCGCCGGCCGCGCTCCGGATGCCGTTTTTGCGCGGGACGCGGTCTTCCGCTATCGGACGTTCGTCAGCGTCTGGCTGCCGTCTCCCGCCGCCGCTCACCCCCGTTGACCGGGACCTTCAGGGCCCGACTCGAGGCTCGCCGGCGCCGGCGTTCTCCGGCCGCCCCATGGCCCGGGGTCGTCCCGCGAGAAGACCCGGCGGCGCGTCCAAAGCCCGAGCAGGCTGCGCGCACCGCGCCAGGCCGCGGCGACCTCGTGGAGCGAGCGGATGCCGAGCGTGCGCCGCACGAGGTAGCGCGGGCGCGAGTAGAACGTACGGTAGGCCTGCTGGCGCAGCCGCTGGATCTCGTCGCGCGTCATCGTGTGCGGCACGAACGCCGCACCCTGGTAGGTGAACGAGGCGAGGTCGTCCGCGACCGTCCCGAGCTCGTGGCGACGCTCCCAGAGCTCCGAGCCGGGGAAGGGCGTCAGGGCGTGGAAGCTGGCGATGTCGGGATCGAGCTCGCAGGCGAAGCGGATGGTCTCGAGCCCTTCGGCGTACGTCTCGCCCGGGATGCCGAAGATGAAGGGCGTGTGCACGCGCAGCCCCGCGGCCCTCGCCGCGCGCACCGCGCGCCGCGTCTGCTCGAGCCTGATCCCCTTGCGCAGCGCGTCGAGGTTCTTCTGCACGCCGCTCTCGGCCCCGAAGAGGATCGCCCAGCAGCCCGCGCGGCGGAACTCCCGCAGCAGCTCCTCGTCCACCTGGTGCACGCAGGCCGAGGCGAACCACGCGACGTCGAGCCGCTCCTCCCGGATGCGGCGCGCGATCTCGAGCGCCCGGTCGCGGTCGGCGGCGAACGTGTCGTCGAGGAACTTGATCTCGCGGTACCCCTCGGCGACCAGCTGGCGGATCTCGGCGAGGACGTTGTCGACGCTGCGGCGGCGGATGCCGTGCCTACGGTCGCGGTCGATCTGGAAGCAGAAGATGCAGCGGCGGTTGCAGCCGCGCGAGGTGATCATCACCGCGACCGGGGTCCGCCGGTAGGTGGCCGGGGGCGGCACGTAGGCCTCGCGGTCGCCGAGCAGGTCGCGCGCCGGGAAGGGGAGCCGGTCGAGGTCGAGGATCAGCGGCCGCGTCGGATTTTCGACGATCCGGCCGCCGCGACGGAAGGCGATCCCGGCCAGCCCGTTGAGAGGCTCGCCCCGCTCGAGCCGCGCCGCGAGCTCGACCAGGGTTTCCTCCCCCTCGCCGGTGGCCACGGCGTCGAGCTCCGGCGCCTCGCGCAGCCCGCCGGCGCCCGCGAAAATCAGATAGGGGCCGCCGGCCACGATGAAGGCGCCGGGGAGGATCCGCCGCACGTCGGCCGCCGCCTGGCGCGCCTTGTTCCAGCCGAATGCGGTGGCGTACAGGCCGACGATGTTCGGCCTGAACGACTCGAGCTCGCGGAGGATCTCCTCGCGCCGCCGGAAGGCGCCGTTGAAAAACCGCACCTCGTGGCCGGCCTCGCGCAGGCTGGCGGCGACGTAGAGGGTCCCGAGCGGCTGCCAGTAGTTGATCTGGGAGGCGGCGGTGCGGCTCGGGAAGATCTCCGCCGGCGACCAGGCGGGGATCACGAGAGCGCACCTCATCGCGGGTCCCCCCCGGAGAGCAGCTGCCGCGCCGCGTCGATTCCGGAGCGGATGGCGTGGTCCATGTTCTGGTAGGCGAAGCAGCCGCTGCGCCCCGCCACCAAGAGATTGCCGATGCCGGCGAGCCCGTTCCGCACCGCGGACGCGCGGTGCTCGTAGCCGACCTCGAAGAGCGGGTAGGCGGCGGGGACCCGCACGATCCGCGTGCCGATGACCTGCCGGCGCTCGAGATACCCCAGCTTCTCGAGTCCCTCGACGGTGAGTCCCGCCAGCCGTTCGTCGGAGGACTCCCAGGTCCGGTCGCCGCGGGAGCAGAAGTACTCGGCGACCACGAGCGAGCGCTCCGGCGGGGCCATCGCGGCCGACCAGTTCTTCGGCTCGTGAAGGCGGCCGAAGGGGAGCGAGCGGTCCGGGATGTAGATCCAGGACTGATCCGTGACGAAGGGACGGTCGACCGCGACGGCGGCCAGGATCAGGTCCCGGAAGCCGAGTTCGGCCGCGGCCTGAAGGGCCCGGGGTGCCGGTGCCGGGTCGAGCAGCCGTGCGAGGGCCGGCAGCGGGATCGTCGAGACGACCGCGCCGGCGGGGAACGACCGCTCGCCCGCGGGCGTCGCGGCGGCCACCTCGCGGACCCGTCCGCCCTCGTGGCGCACCTGCGTCACCAGCGCATCGCACACAACGCGGCCGTGCTGGGGAAGCTCCTCGGCGAACCGCTCGCCGATGCGGCCGATGCCGAGGCGCGGGTAGGCGAAGCGGTCGACGAGGCTCGCGACGGAGCGCTGCCCCCCATTCGAGAAGGCCTCGCGGATGGCCCTGCCGAGCGAGAGCCCTTCGATCCGCCGGGCCACCCAGCCGACGCTGATGCGCTCGCAGGGCAATCCCCAGACCTTTTCGCTGTACTCCTTGAAGTAGATCCTGAACAGCGTGCGCCCGAATCGGTGGACCACCCAGTCCTCGAGCGAGACGTCGGGGCGCGCGCCGGCGAGCGAGCGCAGCTGCTCGGCGGCCCAGTCGGCGAGCACGCGCGCGCTGGTCGCCGGGCCGAGGGCGGCCAGGGCGTTCATTGGCCGCAGCGGGTAATCGACGTAGCGTCCGCGGAGCAGGATCTTGCTGGAGCGCGGCACGTCGATGAGCTCGTCGCCCATGAGCGCCCCGACCAGGGCGGCGATCTCACGATCGTGGGTGAAGAAACGGTGGCCGCCGAGATCGAACCGGAATTCGCCGAAGGTCTCGGTGCGCGAGAGGCCGCCCACGACCGGGCCGGCCTCGAGGACGAGCGTCTCGCGACCGGCGGCGGTGAGCGCGTGCGCGGCGGCGAGCCCCGCGAAGCCTGCGCCGAGGACGATCACCGGGGCCCCGGGCGGCGCGGGGGGACGCCCGGATTGCCCCGGGGCGGTCTGTTCCTTGACCGGCATGCGGCGGATGGTAGCAGGTTGATGAAACAGCGCGGCCCGGGGGCGCCCGCTGCTGCGGGCGCGTCCCGGGCCGGTCGCGGGTTCCCGACGCCCCTAGGCGTCCATGTCCTGCATCGGCTTGATGAACTTGAAGTAAACCATGATCCAGTTGCCGCCGATGATCGCGAGCGTCGCGAAGAGGCTGCCGACCGAGAGCGTCGAGAGGCCCGTGATCGCCTGCCCGACGTTGCAGCCGAGCGCGAGCGAGCTGCCGAAGCCCATCATCACGCTGCCGAGCATCACGGTCAGCAGCTCCTTCGGGTCGCGCGGGGTCTTCCAGGAGAACTCCTTGAGGCCGCGGGCGCTCAGGTAGGCTCCGAGCGGCACCGCGACGATGAAGATCACGCCCCAGGTGATCTTCAGGTTGCCGAGGGCGTAGTTCTGGAAGAAGGGCGAGCGCGACTCGCCGGTGAAGAGCGTGAAAAAGAGCTCGCGGGTCGGGGTCGTGAAGGAGAGCCCGCGGGCCGAGTCGTGGAGGTCGCCGAACTTCGCCGAGGCCCAGAGCGAGAGGACCGAGATCAGGCCGATCATGACGCCCGTCACCGACCAGTAGTAGCCCTTCCCTTTCTTGATAGCGAGAGGCTTCTCCGGCCAGATCGCGACGAGGACCGCGACCGCGATGAGCGCGATGAAGACCCACTTGCCGCCGGTGCTGCCGCCGAAGAGCTGGGAGAGCTTGTAGGGTCCCTCGCTGCCGATGATGATCAGCTTCTTGGACCAGTCGTAGAAGGGCTTGAGCAGCCCGTCCTGCATGATCGCGATGCCGCCGAAGAAGCCGCCGACTGCCACGAACGAGGCGATCTGCCCCTCGCCGACGCGGTACCAGATGCCGCTGCCGCAGCCGCCGGCGAGCACCATCCCCATGCCGAAGAGCAGACCGCCGAGGATGTGCGCGATCGGCCAGAACGGCTGTGCCTTGAGGGAGATCACCCCGCCGTCGGCGAGGAGGTTTGCACCGACGAGACTCACGAGCAGCGCGAGGAGGAACGCGCGGAAGGTCACGAACTCCTTGATGAAGATCGTGTCGCGGAAGGCGGTGTTCATGCAGAAGCGGCCGCGCTGGAGCGCCCAGCCCATGAGTCCGCCGCACACGAGAGCGGAGATCAGGAACCCGAAGGTGACCGGCGGCAGCCCGGGACGCTGCTGCGGTTGCTGCGCCGGGGCAGGGGCGGTGGGCGCAGCCGCGGGAACGCTACCGTAGCCGGCGGACGGCGCGGGTGCGGCCGCGGGCGCCGTGGGAGTCGGTGGCGCGGCAGGAACCGCGGCAGGGGCGACCTTCGGGGCCACTGACTGTGTCGTAGGTGCAGGTTCGGGCTTGGCGGCCGGGGCCGGCGCCGCTGGTGCCGCGATCCCCGTTTTTGCCGGTGCCGGGGCCTTGGCTTTCTCGGGGGCCGCTGCCGGGGCTGGCGTGGCGGCAGGCTTTACCGGCTCGGGTGATCCGTACCCGCCGGAGGACGCGGCCGGGGGCGGCGCAGGCGAACCATAACCCCCCGAGGAGGGCTCGGGCTTGGCGGCGGGCTTGGTCGGCTCGGGTGACCCGTAGCCGCCCGAAGATGCAGCGGGTGCCGGGGCCGGGGAGCCGTAGCCGCCCGAGGAG
>Ga0316622_100002629_pt1 | contig 12515 bp, 13 predicted proteins | sample OWC_Aug_OW2_C1_D_FD_207646 | JGI IMG/M metagenome (GOLD analysis project Ga0316622, IMG submission 207646) | Wetland soil microbial communities from Old Woman Creek delta, Ohio, United States - OWC_Aug_OW2_C1_D5_C | ecosystem: Environmental > Terrestrial > Soil > Wetlands | place: USA: Ohio... | reverse complement strand
CACCTTCCTGCTGATTCCGCTCGTGGATGCCGCGGTGGGTGCGCCGGCTCCGGGGCCGCGTTCGGCACCGGCCTTCGCGCGCTGGATTCCGCGCCTGCAGCTGCCGCTGCAGATCGTGCTGCTGGTGCAGGCTGTCAGGATCGCGCCGCAGCTCGAGTGGGTTCAGCTCGTCGTCTTCGCGCTCGCCGTCGGGACGGTGACCGGCAGCCTCGGCATCACGATCGCGCACGAACTGGGCCACCGCGCATCGCGCCTTGACCGCTTCATCGCCAAGGCGCTGCTGGTCACCGTCTGCTACGGCCACTTCTTCGTCGAACACGTGCGCGGCCACCATGTGCGCGTGGCTACGCCGGACGATCCGGCCACGGCGCCGCGCGGCATGTCGGTCTATCGGTTCATCGTCCGTTCGGTCATTGGCAGCTTCTCGCATGCCTGGAAGCTCGAGGCGATGCGGCTCGAACGCCGGGGACGGCGAGCCTGGGACCCCGGCAACTGGGTGCTGGCCGGCACGGTGCTCTCCGTGGCGCTCGCCGTGGTGGCAGGCTGGGCGGCCGGCGTGCAGGGCGTGGCGCTCTTCCTCGTGCAGGCGGCCTGGGCGTTCGTGCTGCTCGAGATCGTCAACTACATCGAACATTACGGACTGCAGCGACGCCGTATCGCAGGAAGGTACGAGCCGGTGCGCGAGGAGCACTCCTGGAACGCGGACTTCACGGTCAGCAACTGGATTCTCTTCAATCTGCAGTTGCACTCGGACCACCACGCGCACATGGAGCGGCCATACGAAGAGCTGCGCACCGTGCCCGGGGCGCCACAGATGCCGGCGGGCTATCCGGCCATGGTCCTGCTGGCGTTGGTGCCTCCCCTCTGGTTCGCGACGATGGATCCGCGCGTGCCTCTCACCGCGTAGCCCGTGCCGCACGGAGCACACCGGTGCCGGAAACTGCGCTGCAGGAGGTGAGGGAGCGACTAGCTGCCGCGCGCCGAATTGCCGTGTTGACAGGCGCCGGCATGTCGGCGGAGAGCGGCGTGCCGACGTTTCGTGATGCGCAGACCGGCCTCTGGTCGCGTTTCGATCCGATGCAGCTTGCGTCCGAGCAGGGGTTTCGTGCCGACCCCACGCTCGTGTGGCGCTGGTATGCGGGGCGTCGAGACGCCGTCGCCAGGGCCGAACCGAACCCGGGCCACCTTGCGCTGGCCGGGCAGGAGCGCCGCGGTCGACCCCTCGTCGTGATCACCCAGAACGTCGATGACCTGCATCGACGAGCCGGGTCGACGCAGGTCGTGGAACTGCACGGTGCGATTGCCCGCACGATCTGTCTCGCAAAATGTGGCTTCCGCGAAGACGACCCTGCTCGGCTGCCACCCGGCGAACCGCCGCGCTGCCCGAACTGTGGCGACTGGCTGCGCCCCGGCGTCGTGTGGTTTGGCGAGATGCTCGACCCGGAGCAGCTTGACGCAGCCGAAGCAGCGGCAACTGCCTGTGATGTCATGCTGGTCGTAGGCACCTCGGGCATGGTCTACCCGGCTGCGGGCCTGCCGCTGGCAGCGCGGCAGGCCGGGGCGACCGTGGTCATCGTCAACCCGGCTCCAAGCGAAATCGACGACTTTGCACACCAGGTGCTGCGCGGCACAGCGGCGGCGACATTGCCGCGGCTCTTCGCCGCCTGAGCGCGGCTTGTGCGCCGCCGCGCAATTCGGCTAGAATCGCAAGCTTTTCAAGCCCTTGCGGGCTTCCTTGCCGCACCGGAATGACGCTTCCGGGCGGCTCACCCACTGGCGCGGGGCCTTTCCTTGACTCGCGCGCCGGACCATCCACAAGGAGTAACGATGCGTCACTATGAAGTGTGTTTCATCGTCCATCCGGACCAGAGCGAGCAGGTCCCGGCGATGATCGATCGCTACAAGGCGATGATCACCGCGGGCAACGGTGTGCTGCACCGGATCGAGGACTGGGGCCGCCGTCAGCTCGCCTACCCGATCGAGAAGCTCGTCAAGGCGCACTACGTGCTGATGAACATCGAGTGCGACGGCAAGACGCTGGACGAACTCGAGCATGCGTTCCGCTACAACGATGCCGTCCTGCGCCATCTGACGATCAAGATGAAGAAAGCCGAGACGGCCGCATCGCCGATGATGAAGATCGTCGAGCGCGAGGAGGCACGCAAGGCAGCGGCGGAGCCGACGGTCGCGGCAGCGGCCTGACGCCGGCGGTGCGCGGGAGCCCGGCGGGCGAGTGAACGAACTGCGAATCTCCGCGACCCCGGTGGCGCGCCATGCGCTGCGCTACACGCCGGCCGGAATCGCTGTGGCGGAAGCAAGCTTTCGATTTGACGGGCCGGTGCTCGAGGCAGGCTCGGAAAGAAAGCTGGATTTCGAGTTCGCCGCCGTCGCCGTCGGACCGGTCGCCGTGGCGCTCGAGCGTGAACCGCTCGGACAGCCGCTGACGATCTCCGGCTTCATCGCGCCGCGCACCCGACGCTCGACACGCTTGATCGTGCATATCACCGAATACACCAGACACTAGGAAACAGGAGCATCCGATGGCAACGTTTTCACGAGGCAAGGGCAAGGGCAAGGGCAAAGGGACCCGCCGCCCGGATCAGAAGAACGCGCTGTTCAAGCGCAAGAAGTTCTGCCGCTTCACGGTCGAGAAGGTCGACCAGATCGACTACAAGGACATCGACACGCTGCGTGACTTCATCGGTGAGAACGGGAAAATCACGCCGGCGCGGCTTACGGGCACCAAGGCGCACTACCAGCGCCAGCTCGACACGGCGATCAAGCGTGCGCGATTCCTGGCGCTGCTGCCGTACACCGATACCCACTAAGCGAGGACGACTGACATGCAAGTCATACTGCTCGAAAAGGTCGTGAACCTCGGCCAGCTGGGCGACGTGGTCAAGGTGAAAGAGGGCTACGCGCGCAACTTCCTGATCCCGCAGGGCAAGGCCCGCCGCGCAACGGAAACTGCCATCAAGGAATTCGAGGCGCGGCGCGCCGATCTCGAGAAGGCGCAGGCCGACAAGCTCGCAGCCGCGCAGGCGGTGCAGGCCAGGCTGGGCGGCGTCACGGTCAAGGTCGCGGCAAAGGCGGGTGTGGACGGACGGCTCTTCGGCTCGGTCACCAACTACGACATCGCCGAGGCGCTCGCCAAGCAGGGCTTCGAGGTCAACAAGGCCCAGATCCGCATGCCGCAGGGCCCGTTGAAGCTGGTGGGCGAGTATCCACTGGCGGTGGCGCTGCACTCGGACGTCGTCGCCGAGATCACCGTTTCGGTGGTCGGCGAGCAGGCCTGAGCGGCGTGCCGGCAGGCTCCTGAAAGGCGGCCCACGGGCCGCCTTTTTTTCTTTAGCCAAGCCGCGGAATCATTCACCCCAGCGTTGCTATAGTGCACGTGCTCACGGGCGACCGTCCGTGACTCTCCCCTCCCGCACGATCGTGGTTCCGTGAACCAACCCGTATCTGATCCCCAACTGGCGGCGGTACGCACGCCCCCGCACTCCATCGAGGCCGAGCAGTCGGTGCTCGGCGGCCTGCTGCTCGACAACGCCGCGTGGGACCGCATTGCTGACCTCGTTGGCACGGATGACTTCTACCGCAATGATCACCGCCTGATCTTCGCCGCCATCAGCCGCTTGATCGACGCCAGCAAGCCGGCCGATGCCGTCACGGTTTACGAGGCGCTACGTTCCTCGAACAAGGCGGACGATGCCGGTGGCCTCGGCTACCTCAACACACTGGCCCAGAACACGCCGTCGGCGGCGAACATCCGCCGCTACGCGGAAATCGTGCGCGAGCGATCTGTTCTGCGACGCCTGGTCACCGCGGGCGACGAGATCGCGACCAGCGCACTCAACCCTGCCGGCCGCGACACCAAGCAGATCCTCGATGAGGCCGAGACCAAGGTCTTCCGCATTGCCGAGGAGGGCGCACGTGGTCGCCAGGGCTTCATCGAGATCCAGCCGCTGCTGACGAAGGTCGTCGAGCGGATCCAGGAACTGTTCGAGCGCGCAAATCCCTCCGACGTGACCGGCGTGCCGACCGGGTTCGCGGACCTTGATTCCAAGACTTCCGGATTCCAGCCCGGCGACCTGATCATCGTGGCCGGGCGTCCCTCGATGGGCAAGACCTCGCTCGCCCTCAACATCGGGGAATACGTCGCCATCGACCAGGGCATGCCGGTGGCGGTCTTCTCGATGGAAATGGGCGCTGCCCAGCTCGCGCTTCGCATGCTGTCGTCGGTCGGTCGCCTCGATCAGCAGCGGCTGCGCACGGGCCGTCTGCAGGACGATGACTGGCCGCGACTGACGACGGCGATCCAGAAGATGCACGAGGCGCCGCTTTACATCGACGAGACGCCGGCGCTGACCGCCATCGACCTGCGTGCGCGTGCGCGTCGGCTGTCGCGCACCTGCGGCAAGCTCGGGCTCATCATTGTCGACTACCTGCAGCTGATGAGTGCGAGCGGTTCAGGCGAGAACCGCGCAACCGAGATCTCCGAGATCTCGCGCGGCCTGAAGGCGCTGGCAAAAGAGCTCGCCGTGCCGGTCGTGGCCTTGTCGCAGCTCAATCGCACTGTGGAGCAGCGCACCGATAAGCGCCCGGTGATGTCCGACCTGCGCGAGTCGGGCGCGATCGAACAGGACGCCGATGTGATCCTGTTCATCTATCGCGACGAGGTCTACAACCCCGACACCAACGACAAGAACGTCGCCGAAATCATCATCGGCAAGCAGCGCAATGGTCCGATCGGGCGGGTGAACCTGCGCTTCGACGGGCAGTTCACCAAGTTCGAAAACCTCGCGCGGACCGCGCAGTTCGGATGACGTCGAATTTCGTCCAGGAACGGCCCGAACGACGCGGCACTTTGCGCTCGATCCTGCGGCGCATCCTGCGGCGCGACCGACGCTTCTACCCGCTGTTCAACCGCCATGCGCAGTTGTGTGTCGAGGGGCTCAACGCGCTGGCGCAGCTGCTGGCGGACGTGCGCGATCCCCAGGGCCGGGTCCGCGAGATCGAGGCGATCGAAAAGCGCGCCGATGGCGTGGTCGGCGAAACCCTGGCACTGCTCCGGCGCTCGTGGCTGCCGCCTTTTCCGCGCTCGTCGATACACGCCCTGATCAATCGGCTGGATGACATCCTGGATCTGGCCGAGGATGTGGCGCAGTCGCTGCACCTTTACTACGTGACCGCGATGACGCCTGAAGCGCGCCGGCTGGCTGATCTGGCTGTGGCGAGTGCCGACGCGCTGAAGCGCGCGGTCGAAGGACTGGAGTCCGCCGGAGACATGCGTGCCGTGCTCGCACTGTGCGAGGAAGTCGACCGCCACGAGGCGCAGGCCGATCATGTCTATCGATCCGCGATGTCAAAGCTGTTCCGCGAAGAGCCCGACACGCGCCAGCTGGTCAAGCTCAAGGCGATCTACGAACTGCTCGAGGAACTGACCGACAAGTGCAAGGATGCCGCTGCGGAAGTGCAGGCACTTGCGTTGCGCTGAGGAGACGTGTTGACCACAACGTTGTGGATCGTGGTGGTGGTCCTGGTGCTGGCAGGCCTTGCCGGTACGGTGCTGCCCGCGTTGCCGGGAATCCCGCTGATCTTTGGCGGCGTGTTGCTGGCGGCGTGGATCGAGGACTTCCAGCGCATTCCCGGGTGGGTCATCGGCGTGCTTGCGGTGCTGGCGGTGATCGGCGTCGCCGTCGACTACGTGGCAGCGGCGCTGTCGGCGCGGCGTGTCGGCGCGAGCCGGCAGGGCATCATCGGCGCGGCGCTCGGCACCGTGGCGGGCGTCGTGACGGGACTCTGGGGACTCATCTTCATGCCGCTGGTCGGCGCGGCCATCGGGGAGTTCATCGCCCATCGCGATGCGCTGCGTGCCGGCAAGGTCGGGCTGGCGACGTGGTTCGGGCTGCTCGTTGGCACCGCGGTGAAGATTGCCGTCGCTTTCACGATGATCGGCGTGTTCGTGGCGGCACTGATATTTTGACGTCGCTCGTGTACGCGACCGCTGCGTGGTCGCATGTGCACTCGCTCCGATTGGTTATTCGGCTGCGCTTCGGAGCGGCCGGGCGCTCCGCCGATGTACAAGCCCGCGCACTCCACCCCGCGCCGCACCTCGCAGTGCCAGATTTTCCTTTCCCTCCTCGCCGGGCGAGGAGGGTGCAGGGAGGAGTGTCCATCTCCTCCCGCGTGGCGGGAGGACGGGTGGGTGCCGTGCCGCTGAAGGTCGGCGGAGCGTGCGGCCGCTCCGGAGCGCAGCCGACTGATCAATGTTGAGCGCGCACGCAGTGCGCGTGCCGCGACGATTGCACGTGCGCGCCGCAGGCGCGCGTACACGAGGAGCGCTACAAAACCTCTGCCGCGTGATCCGCCAGCCGCGAACGTTCGCCGCGCTGGAGCGTCACGTGGCCGGAGTGCAGCCAGCCCTTGAAGCGGTCGACGACGTAGGTCAGTCCGGACGAGCCTTCGGTCAAATACGGCGTGTCGATCTGCGCGATGTTGCCGAGGCAGACGACTTTCGTCCCGGGGCCGGCGCGGGTGACCAGGGTCTTCATCTGCTTCGGGGTCAGGTTCTGCGCCTCGTCGATGATGAGGTACTTGCTGATGAAGGTGCGGCCGCGCATGAAGTTCATCGACTTGATCCGGATGCGCGTGCGGATCAGGTCATTGGTCGCCGCGCGCCCCCACTCGCCCGCTGCGTCGTCAGTCTTGTTCAGCACCTCGAGATTGTCTTCGAGTGCGCCCATCCACGGCGCCATCTTCTCCTCCTCGGTACCCGGGAGGAAGCCGATGTCCTCGCCGACCGGGACAGTGGCGCGCGTCACGATGATCTCGGAGAAGCGCTTGGTTTCGAGTGTCTGCGCCAGCCCGGCCGCCAGCGCAAGCAGCGTCTTGCCGGTACCGGCCTGGCCGATCAGCGTGACGAAGTCGCATTCCGGGTCCATCAGCAGGTTGAGCGCAAAGCTCTGCTCACGGTTGCGCGCGGTCACCCCCCACACGGCGTTCTTCGCATGCGTGTAGTCGCGCAGCACGCGCAGCACGGCTGACTTGCCGCGGATCTCGCGGACCTGTGCGTAGAAGTTGGTGCCGTTTTCCAGGAAGACGAACTGGTTGACGAGCAGGTCGGCGACGACGGGGCCGGTGATCCGGTAGTAGGTGAAGCCTCCGGTCTGCCAGGACTCCATTCCCTTGCCGTTCTTGTCCCAGAAGTTCGCTGGCAACTGGAACACGCCCGTATAGAGAATGTCGGTGTCTTCCAGCACTTTGTCGTTGTAGTAGTCCTCCGCAGGCAGCCCAAGCGCGCGGGCCTTGACGCGCATGTTGATGTCTTTCGACACCAGCACGACGTCGCGCTCGGCGTGGCGGTCCTTGAGCGCCCGCACGACGCCAAGGATCTGGTTGTCCGCCTTGCCCGACGGCAGGCTGGGCGGAAGCACGGCGTTCACCGCCTGCGTCTGGAAGAAGAGCCGTCCGGCGGCGTCCTTGTTGCCGAGCGCGTTGAGCGGGATACCGTCCTCGATCGGCGTCTTGCAGGCGGCCACCAGCGAATCGAGCGTGCGCGAGACCTGGCGGGCACTGCGCGCGACCTCCGACATCCCTTTCTTGTGCGAGTCGAGTTCCTCCAGCGTCATCATCGGCAGGAAGACGTCGTGCTCTTCAAAGCGAAACAGGCTGGTGGAGTCGTGCATCAGCACGTTGGTGTCGAGCACGAAGAGCTTGGGCCGCTCGTCGCTGCGCGCCCGGCGGCCGCTGGACCGCGGTTTTGATTCGACGACAGCGAGTCGGGTTGCCGGCGATGGCCGCGCGGCGGGCGTGGAAGCGGGGCCGCGGGCGACGGGTGCGGCTTCAACAACCGTGGGGACTTTCACGACCCGTTCGGGGCGGACCGGTTCGGAGGGGACGGCGACAAGGATGGTGGCGGGCTTGCTCGGTGCTTTCGGTAGCGGCATCAGAGGGGCGGCGGGTCCGTGGGAGGGAAAAGGCGTGGGAACTGCAATCCGACATCAGGCAATCGGTTTCAGGCGATCTGTTGCACAAATTTCAATACGTCGTCGACGTGCTTGGGCACCTTCACGCCGCGCCACTCCCGGCGCAACACGCCCACGCTGTCGATGACGAAGGTGCTGCGCTCGATGCCGCGCACCTGTTTTCCATACATGTTTTTCATCTTGATGACGCCGAAGAGCTGGCAGAGTGCTTCGTCCGGATCGGAGATGAGTTCGAACGGGAACCCCATTTTGGCCTTGAAGCCTTCGTGTGACTTCATGCTGTCACGCGATACGCCGAGCACGATGGCACCCGCCTTTCGGAACTTCGAATGGCTCGCCGCGAAGTCCGAGCCCTCGGTCGTGCATCCGGGCGTGTTGTCCTTCGGATAGAAATACAGCACGACGATGCTGCCCTTGAACCCCGACAGGCGGATCTCCCCGCCGGTGGACGCGGCCTTGAAGTCGGGCACTTTCTTGTCGAGGGTGACGTCCATGGTGCGCTCAGGAGTCCAGGAGGATCGCGGCGAGCACCTTGCGGCCCTCGCCCATCAGGATGTTGTAGGTGCGGCAGGCGGCGCGCGTGTCCATTGCTTCGCAACCAATGCGCGCTTCGGTCAGCGCGCGGGTCAGGTGCGGCACCGGAAAGCGCTGCCGCTCGCCGGTGCCGAGCAGGACGAGTTCCGGCGCATGAGCAACCAAGCGGGCGAAATCCGCGGGCGTCAGGGCATCGAAGCCTGCGACATCCCACATCTCGACCGGCTGCTCAGGCATCAGCAGCACCGACCGGGTATGGCGTACCTTGTTGATTTCAATGAAGCCGGAGCCGTAGGCAGTGACCGTGTTGAACGCTGTCGGCGAGTCCGCGTGCAGTTTCAATTCGCTCCGGGCTTCCCTGCGATCGTCCGAGTCAGATACGAACGATGCATGAACGATTCGGGTACATTATAGGCACACGTTGCGCCGCACAAGCGAGTGCCGCGAGTCCATAAATCGCAACAGCGACCGCAGTTTGCGGCGACTTTGCAACACATTTTCTGAGGTTCGGGGAGATGGTCGAGTTTCCGCGCATCAAGCGCCTGCCCCCATATGTCTTCAACATCACCGGCGAGTTGAAGATGGCCGCGCGTCGCCGCGGCGAAGACATCATCGACATGAGCATGGGCAATCCGGACGGGCCCACCCCGAAGCACATCGTCGACAAACTGGTCGAGGCGGCGCAGCGCCAGGATACCCACGGCTATTCGGTCTCGAAGGGTATTCCCCGCCTGCGCCGCGCGATCACGAACTGGTACCAGGCCCGCTACGGCGTCGAGTTCGATCCTGACTCCGAGGCGATCGTCACGATCGGCTCCAAGGAGGGGCTGGCGCACCTGATGCTCGCGACGCTCGATCGCGGCGATACGGTCCTGGTGCCGAACCCGAGCTACCCGATCCACATTTACGGCGCCATCATCGCCGGCGCAGACATCCGCTCGGTGCGCATGGATGGCGGCGTGGATTTCTTCGCCGAGCTGGAGCGCGCGATCCGCGAAACACTGCCCAAGCCGAAGATGATGATCCTCGGCTTCCCGAGCAACCCGACGGCGCAGTGCGTCGACCTCGAGTTCTTCCATCGGGTGATCGACCTGGCACGTCAGCACGGTATCTACGTCGTCCACGACCTCGCTTACGCCGACATCACCTTCGATGGCTTCAGGGCCCCTTCGATCATGCAGGTCCCAGGCGCGCGCGATGTCGCCGTCGAGTTCTTCACGATGAGCAAGAGCTACAACATGGCTGGCTGGCGCATCGGCTTCATGGTCGGCAACAAGGACCTGGTGTCGGCGCTGGCGCGCATCAAGAGCTACCACGACTACGGCACGTTCACGCCAATCCAGGTTGCATCGATCGCCGCGCTCGAGGGTCCGCAGGAGTGCGTGGAGGAAATCCGCGCGGAGTATCAGCGTCGGCGCGACGTGCTGGTGCGTGGACTGCACGAGGCCGGCTGGATGGTCGACATTCCCAGGGCGTCCATGTATATCTGGGCCGCGATTCCCGAGCCGTATCGCGCCATGGGTTCGCTCGAGTTTGCCAAGAAGGTGCTCGCGGATGCCAAGGTCGCCGTCTCGCCCGGCATTGGTTTCGGCGACTACGGCGACTCGCACGTGCGATTCGCGTTGATCGAAAACGAGCACCGCATCCGGCAGGCACTGCGCGGCATCAAGGACATGTTCCGCAAGGACGGACTGCTCGCTCCGCGTTCTCCCGAGAAGGCCGCGGCCTGATCAACCCCTGACACGGCGGCCGCGAAGGGCGCCGGGACCTGATGACGATGAACCCGATCAGAGTCGGCTTGCTCGGGCTGGGCACCGTGGGCCGCGGCACCTTCAGCGTGCTGCGCCGTAATCAGCACGAGATCATGCGGCGCGCCGGCCGCGGAATCGAGATCGCGATGGTGGCGGTGCGCGACGAGGCCAAGGCGCGCGCCGTCGTCGGCAAGGACCTGCCGCTGACGACCGAATGTCTCGACGTCGTGCGCCATCCGGACATCGACATCGTCATCGAACTGATCGGCGGCTACGAGCCGGCGCGGTCGCTGGTGCTGGAGGCCATTTCACGCGGCAAGCATGTGGTGACCGCCAACAAGGCGATGCTGGCACGCCATGGCAACGAGATCTTCGAGGCGGCGAGCGCGCGCGGTGTCATGGTGGCATTCGAGGGCGCGGTGGCCGGCGGCGTGCCGATCATCAAGGCACTGCGCGAGGGCCTGACCGCCAACCGTGTCGAGTGGCTGGCAGGCATCATCAACGGGACCAGCAACTTCATCCTCTCGGAGATGCGGTCCAAGGGTCTGTCCTTCGCCGCCGTGCTCGCCGAGGCGCAGCGGCTCGGCTACGCCGAGGCCGATCCCACGTTCGACATCGAGGGCATCGATGCTTCGCACAAGCTCACCATTCTGGCGGCGATCGCCTTTGGTGTGCCGATCAACGTCGAGGCTGCCTACACCGAGGGCATCGCGCAGCTTTCGGCCACAGACATCAAGTACGCCGAGCAACTCGGCTACCGGATCAAGCTGCTGGGCATCGCCAAGCGCACTTCCAAGGGCATCGAACTGCGCGTGCATCCGACCCTCGTTCCTATGCAGCGCCTGATCGCGAGCGTCGAGGGGGCGATGAATGCCGTGCTGGTCAAGGGCGATGCCGTCGGCACGACGATGTACTACGGCCCGGGGGCCGGCGCCGAACCGACCGCGTCAGCCGTCATCGCCGATCTCGTCGACGTCACGCGCATGCATACCGCCGATCCGGAAAACCATGTGCCGCACCTGGCGTTCCAGCCCGACGCAATGGCGGCGGTACCGTGGCTGACGATCGAGGAGTGCGTCACGTCGTACTACTTCCGCATGCGTGTGGCGGACCAGCCCGGTGTGCTGGCCGACATCACGCGCATCCTGGCCGACGGTCGCATTTCGATCGACGCGCTGTTCCAGCGCGAGCCATCGGAAGGCGAGAACCAGACCGACATCATCATGCTGACGCACGACGCGGTCGAGCGCGAAGTCAATGCCGCGATCCGTCGCATCGAGGCGTTGCCGACGGTGCTGGCACCGGTGATCCGGATTCGTCAGGAAGAGCTGCTGTAGTGCCTGCGCACATGCGCTACGTGTCGACGCGAGGGCGCGCCCCGGAACGGGGCTTTGCCGACATCCTGCTGTCAGGCCTGGCGGACGATGGCGGGCTGTACGTGCCGGCCCACTATCCCCAGGTCACGCGGGCCGAGCTGGAATCCTGGCGAGGGCTGTCCTATGCGGAGCTCGCGATCGAGGTCATTGCCAAGTTCGCGACCGACCTTCCGCGCGAGGTGCTGGCACGGCTTTGCCATGCGACCTATAGCGCCCGTGTCTACGGCAACGGGCGCGCGGACAGCCGACTCGAGGACATCGCACCGTTGCGCTGGCTCGAGCCGGGACTCGGGCTGCTCGAGCTTTCGAACGGTCCGACGCTGGCCTTCAAGGACATGGCGATGCAGTTGCTGGGCGGGCTGTTCGAGCAAGTCCTCGGAGAGCGCGGCGGCGAACTCAATATCCTCGGGGCCACCTCGGGCGATACCGGATCCGCCGCCGAGTACGCCATGCGCGGTCGGCCCGGCATCCGCGTCTTCATGCTGTCACCCCAGGGCAGGATGAGCGCCTTCCAGCGTGCGCAGATGTATTCGCTGCAGGACGCGAACGTCTTCAATCTTGCCGTCGCTGGCACTTTCGACGACTGCCAGGACGTGGTCAAGGCGGTCTCGGGCGATCTCGACTTCAAGGCCCGATGGCACATCGGCAGCGTCAACTCGATCAACTGGGGCCGCATCGTCGCGCAGATCGTCTATTACTTCCGCGGTTATCTGGGGGCCACGCACGGTGCCGGCGAACCCGTGTCGTTCGCCGTGCCGTCCGGGAACTTCGGCAACATCCTGTCCGGCTGGATTGCGCGCCAGATGGGCCTGCCGATCGACAAGCTGGTGCTGGCCACCAACGAGAACGACGTACTGGACGAGTTC
>Ga0316622_100002628_pt1 | contig 12516 bp, 11 predicted proteins | sample OWC_Aug_OW2_C1_D_FD_207646 | JGI IMG/M metagenome (GOLD analysis project Ga0316622, IMG submission 207646) | Wetland soil microbial communities from Old Woman Creek delta, Ohio, United States - OWC_Aug_OW2_C1_D5_C | ecosystem: Environmental > Terrestrial > Soil > Wetlands | place: USA: Ohio... | reverse complement strand
AGGCAGGGCGTCACCTCGACTACGACATGGTCCCGACGGTCATCTTCAGCCACCCGCCGATCGGCACCGTCGGGCTGTCCGAGGCGGAGGCGCGTGACGTGCACGGCGACGCGGTGCGCTGCTACGTTTCGGGCTTCGTGCCGATGTACCACGCGCTCACGCAGCACAAGCGCCGCGCGGAGATGAAGCTGGTGACGGTGGGCCCCGAGGAGCGGATCGTCGGCCTGCACGTGATCGGCGAGGGCGCGGACGAGATGTTGCAGGGCTTCGCGGTCGCGCTGAAGATGGGCGCGACCAAGCGTGACTTCGACGACACGGTCGCGATCCACCCGACCAGCGCCGAGGAATTCGTGACGATGCGCTGAGGCGGGCGGCGCGGGGAGACCGGAGATGAGCAGCAACATCCGCCCCTGGAAGGGCATCCTGCCGACGCTCGGCGAGCGGGTGTACGTCGATCCCGCGGCGGCGGTCATCGGCCAGGTGACCCTCGGCGACGACACCTCGGTGTGGCCCATGGCCGTGATCCGCGGCGACGTGAACGTCATCCGCGTCGGCGCACGCACCAGCGTGCAGGACTGCAGCGTGCTGCACGTGACCCACGACGGACCGTACAACCCGGGCGGCTTCGCGCTCACCGTCGGCGACGACGTCACCATCGGGCACCGCGTGGTGCTGCACGGCTGCGCGGTCGGCAACCGCTGTCTCATCGGCATGGGCGCCGTCATCATGGACGGGGCGGTCGTCGAGGACGACGTGATCGTCGCTGCCGGCGCACTGGTGACGCCGGGCACGCGCTGCGAGCCGCGGTCGCTGTACGTGGGCAGCCCGGCGAGGCGGGCGCGGGAGCTCAACGAGAGGGAGGTCGCGCAGCTCGCCTATGGCGCGGCGCACTACGTCAAGGTGAAGGACCAGTACCTATAGCCTGGCGAGTGCCGCGAGCACCGGCGCCGTGTCCGGGCGGACGCCGCGCCACAGCAGGTAGGATTCCGCCGCCTGCTCCACGAGCATGCCCCAGCCCTGGTGAGTGCGGATCGCGCCCTGTGCGCCGGCCCACTGCTGGAAGGGGGTGGCGCTGCGCGAGTAGGACATGTCGTAGCAGACGCTGTCGGCGCGGATCGCGCTGGACGGCAGGTCCGGCAGCGCCCCGCCGAGCCCGGCCGAGGTTGCGTTGATCACGAGGTCCCAGCCGGAGCTGCCCGCAGCGGCGAAGCTGCCGCCCTCCACGGGTCCGAGGTCGGTGAACGCCGTGGCGAGCTCGGTGGCGCGCGCTGCCGTGCGGTTGGCGATCAGCACCCGGGACGGGCCCTCCGCGAGCAGTGGTCCCAGCACGCCGCGCACCGCGCCGCCGGCACCCAGCAGCAGGATCCTGCTGCCGGCGAGCGCGACGCCGAGGTTCCGGCGCAGGTCCGCCACCAGTCCGGCGCCGTCGGTGTTGTCGCCCAGCAGGCCGTCGTCGCCGCGGAACGCCAGGGTATTGACCGCGCCCGCGCGCTCCGCACGCGGCGTGAGGCTGTTGGCGAGCTCGGCCGCCGCCAGCTTGTGGGGCACGGTGATGTTGGCGCCGGATCCGCCACCCGCGAAGAACTCGAGCGCCGCCATGCGGAAGGCCTCGGGCGCGACGTCCCGCAGCTGGTAGTCGATCTCGTGGCCGAGCTGGCGCGCGAACAGGCCATGGATGAACGGCGACCAGCTGTGGCTCACCGGGTGGCCGAACAGGACGTAGCGATCGCGTCGCACCATCACGTCAGCCCTCGCGGAGCCAGGCAGCGGCCTTGAGTGCGAAGTAGGTGAGGATGCCGTCGGCGCCGGCGCGGCGGATGCCGAGCAGGCTCTCCAGGGCGACGGCGCGCTCGTCGAGCCAGCCGTTCCTGGCCGCGGCCATGATCATCGCGTACTCGCCGCTGACCTGGTACACGAAGGTCGGCGCGCCGAACTCGTCCTTCACGCGACGCACGATGTCGAGATAGGGCATGCCCGGCTTGATCATGATCATGTCGGCGCCTTCCTCGAGGTCGAGCGCTACCTCGCGCAGCGCCTCGTCGGAATTGGCCGGGTCCATCTGGAACTCGTACTTGGTGCCCTTGCCGAGCGCGCCCGCGGAGCCGACCGCGTCGCGGAACGGGCCATAGTAGCTCGAGGCGTACTTGGCCGAGTAGGCGAGGATGCGCGTGTTGACGTGGCCGGCCTCCTCGAGCGCCTGGCGGATGGCGCCGATTCGGCCATCCATCATGTCCGACGGTGCCACGACGTCGGCGCCGGCCTCCGCGTGCGACAGCGACTGCTTCACGAGGACCTCGACCGTCACGTCGTTCAGCACGTAGCCCGTGGAGTCGACGACCCCGTCGAGACCGTGGGTCGTGAACGGATCGAGGGCGACGTCGGTGATGACGCCGAGCTCCGGCAGGGCGCGCTTCAGCGCGCGCACGGCACGCTGCGCCAGGCCGTCCGGATTGAAGGCCTCGCGGCCGTCCTCGGTCTTGCGCGACGAATCGGTGACCGGAAACAGCGCGGCCGCCGGGACGCCGAGCTCGAGCAGCCGCTCGCCCTCGCGCAACAGCTCGTCGATGGTGACCCGCTCGACGTCCGGCATGGACGGCACTGGTTCACGCCGCCGGTTCCCCTCGATCACGAACATCGGGTAGATGAAATCAGCCGGGGTCAGCGTCGTCTCCCGCATCAGGCGCCGCGAGAAGGCATCCCGCCGCATGCGGCGCAGGCGGGTCCTCGGGTAGGCACCGGAGGCACGGTGACTCATGGGGCTCCTCGTTCCAGTAGACGTCAGGGCGATACGGTCGCGCGCCATGTTACCGGTGCCCGCCGGGTGCCGTTTTGCGGTTTTCGAACGGCGCGGCGCGTGGCGGAAATAACCCAGGCGAACGCCGGATCCTTATACATCAGCGACGACGCAGGCGAAAAGCACAGGCAGGCGCGCTTCGCGGCACTCATCGAGCCGCTGGGGCCAGCCTGCCCCGGACCGCCTTGTGGCTGGCCCCCTCGTGGCCAGCGCACTGCGGGTACCCTGGCCACCGCCGCCGCGGAGGCCGCAACGCGGATCGAGCAGGAAGGCCTCACCGCGGTAATATTGGCCGCGCCCCACGGCAGCATCGCCATGGTCGGCCGCGGCGCCGCCGGAATGGACGAGGTGGCGCGCCAGGTTTTTGCGGACGTCAAATGGAAGGCCTGAGCCTGCCAGCGGCGTACTGATGCCAGTCCCCGGAGGGGGTCCAACGTGAGAGAGGAGACGAAGACGATGAAGACGACCCTGAAGAAGCCCGTGGCGCTCGCGATTGGCGCTGCCATTGCCGGTTCGATGGCGGTGACCGCCGTCGCGCAGGCCAGCTCGTTCAGCGCCACTGACCTCGGCCAGGGCTACGCCCAGTTCGCCGGGGATGCCGCCGGTGAGGGCGACAAGGGCAAGGAAGGCGCGTGCGGCGAAGGCAAGTGTGGCGGCCACAAGAAGGAAGGCGAGGGCAAGTGCGGCGGCGACAAGAAGGCCGGCGAAGGCGCCTGTGGTGGCGACAAGAAGGGCGCCGAGGGCAAGTGCGGCGGCGACAAGAAATGACCCGCTGATGTTCCGGTGCCGGGCGCCGCGGTAGCGGCGCCCGATCGGGCCTGCTTCAGGTCCGGCCGGGCCCCGCGCCCGCCTCCGGCACGATCCACTCGACGCGCGTTCCGCCTGCGCCCCCGGGCGCGAGCGCCGCGTGCACGGCGGGCAGCGTGGCCGCGAGTTCCTCGTCGAGCTTCCACGGCGGGTTGAGCAGCGCCATCCCGGAACCGTTGAGCCCTACGGCGCTGTCCTCGGGATGGACCGAGAGCTCGGCGACGAGCAGCTTCTTCACGTCGCGGTCGGCAAGCGAGGCGTGGAAGGCCGCGACCGTCGTCGCCCGCTTGATGGGGTACCAGGCGGCGAACACGCCCTGCGGCCAGCGCCGCTGCGCGGCAGCCAGCGCATCCGCCACCGTGCCGAACTCCTGCTCCTGCGCCTCGTAGGGCGGGTCCACGAGCACGAGCCCGCGCCGTTCCTGCGGGGGCAGCAGCGCCTTGAGCGACTCATAGCCGTCGCGCAGGTGCACGGCGAAACGCCCGTCGAGGGCGAACTCCCGCTTCAGTTCCTCGGCCTCATGCGGCGCGAGCTCGCAGAGAGCGGCGTGGTCGGCCGGCCGCATCAGCAACGCGGCGATCCGTGGCGAGCCGGGATAGAAGCGGATGCGCGCGGCATTCGCAGCATCGAGGCCGCGCACCAGCGCGAGGTAGCGCGCGGCGAGCGGCGGCAGCGACTTCGCCACGGCCAGCCGCCGGATGCCTCCCCCGGATTCACCGCTACGGCGCGCAGCGTCGCCGTCGAGGTCATAGCGGCCGCGGCCCGCGTGCGTGTCCAGGAAGAACAGCGGCTTGTCCTTCTGCGTCAGCCGCTCGAGCAACGCCACGAGCACGAGGTGCTTGAGCACGTCGCCGAAGTTGCCGGCGTGGAAGGCGTGGCGGTAGTTCAACGCGGGTCCTCCTCGACAGTCACCAACGATACTTCACGGCGCTGGCTGACGGCACCGATTCCCGGCGCGGTCGGAGTCTGGAGCTGCCCCGTCGCGGCACGCGCGGGCGCATCTCGGGCGGGCCCACCCTCCGTTCGCTCAGCCGGTTGTCCGGCGCCCGCAAGCCGGCCGTGCCGTGAGTCTTTGCGAGTCGGTGCTGGCCGTCGTCGGGCCGCGCCGGGAATCGGCGTGATGAGCCGGCGGCGGGGCGTCAGGGCGCCGGCGAAAGCTCGGTCAGCCAGTCGCGCGGCCGGAGGAAATCGCGGTAGAGACGTTCCTCCGGCGAACCCGGCGCCGGGTGCCAGTCGTACTCCCAGCGGACCAGCGGCGGCAGCGACATCAGGATGGACTCCGTGCGGCCGCCGGACTGCAGGCCGAACAGCGTGCCGCGGTCGTAGACGAGGTTGAACTCGACGTAGCGGCCGCGTCGGTAGAGCTGGAAGTGGCGCTCGTGCTCGCCGAAGGGCAGGGACCTGCGGCGCTCGACGATCGGCAGGTAACCATCGAGGAAAGCGTCGCCGACGCTGCGCTGGTACGCGAAGCAGCGCTCGAAGCCCCAGGCGTTCAGGTCGTCGAAGAAGAGTCCACCCACGCCACGCGTCTCGCCGCGGTGCTTCAGGTAGAAGTACTCGTCGCACCACTTCTTGTGCGCTGCATAGGTCGCCTCGTCAGGGCAGGCCGCGCGCGCGTTGCGGTGCCACTGCAGCACGTCCTCCTCGAAGGGATAGTACGGCGTCAGGTCGAAGCCGCCGCCGAACCACCACACCGGCTCGCCGTCCGGCGGGTCGGCGATGAAGAAGCGCACGTTCATGTGCGTCGTCGGGACGTAGGGGCTGCGCGGGTGCAGGACGAGCGACAGCCCGATGGCCTCGAACGAGGCGCCAGCGAGCTGCGGGCGGTGTTGCGTGGCGGAGGGCGGCATGTGCGCGCCCATCACGTGCGAGAAATTGACGCCGCCCTGCTCGAAGAGGGCCCCCTCGCGCAGTACGCGGCTCTCGCCGCCGCCGCCCTCGGCGCGCCGCCACGCATCACGGCGGAAGCGGCCCTCGCCATCGGCCTGCTCGAGCGCGCTGCAGATGCGGTCCTGCAGGCCGAGCAGGCAGGCCCTGACGGCCTCCCGGTCGACCGCAGCGCTCATTTCGCAGCGGCCTTCCCGCGCGCCGGCGCCTTCTTCCGTGCCGTCTTCTTCGTGCCGGCCTTGGTCTTGGCGGCCGGCGCCTTCGCGGTGGCGGTCTTCGCGGCTGCGGGCCGCTTCCGGGTGGCGCCACGCCGGGCGAAGCGCCCCCTGGCCTCGGGTGCCGCGGCGAGGAGCTCGCGGCACTCCCCGAGCGTCAGCTTCGCCGCGGCCGCGCGCCACAGGCGCGCCCTGGTGTCCGCATCGGTGTCACGAGAGACGCCCGCGGGCCGCGGCACCTTGGCGTTCTTCTTCCCGTTGGTGACATAGGGGCCGAAGCGGCCATCGAGCACGGAGATGCCCTCGTCCGCGAACACCAGGATGTTGCGCTCCGCGTCGGCCTTTTCCTTCGCCGTGACGATCTCCAGCGCGCGCTCGAGGGTCAGCGTGAACGGGTCGTCTTCCTTGATGGAGGCGTACTTGGCGCCGCACTTCACGTAGGGCCCGAACTGGCCGCGCCCTACCGAGACGGGCCGGCCGTCCGGCGTGTGCCCGAGCTCGCGCGGCAGCGACAGCAGCCGCAGCGCATCTTCGAGCGACACGTCGTCCATGCGCTGGCCCGACATCAGGCTGGCGAATCTTGGCTTCTCCTCGTCGTCGCGCGACCCGAGCTGCACGAACGGGCCATACTGGCCCATGCGCACGCTGACCGGCTTGCCGGTGGCAGGGTCCGTACCGATCGGGCGCGATTCGGCGACTTCCTCGCGGCTGACGCTCGTGGCGATCTCCTCCACGCGCCGGCTGAACGGCTGCCAGAACCGCTCCAGCTCCGGCTGCCACTGCCGCTCGCCGTTGCTGATCTCGTCGAGGACGTCCTCCATCCGTGCCGTGAAGCCGTAGTCCACGTAGTTCATGAAGTAGCGGACCAGGAAGCGGCTGACGATCTTGCCGATGTCGGTCGGCACGAAGGCACGGCCGCTCATCTCGACATACCTGCGGTAGCGCAGCGTCTCGATGATGGCGGCATAGGTGGATGGCCGGCCGATGCCGAAGTTCTCGAGTGCCTTGACCAGGCTCGCCTCGGTGTAGCGCGGCGGCGGCTGGGTGAAGTGCTGCTCGGGCGTGAGCTCGTCGAGGTCCACGACCTCGCCGGCGGCGAGCTGCGGCAGGCGCTGCTCGTCCTCGCTGTCGTAGACCTCGTCCTCGTCGTGATCCTCGTGGTAGACCGCGAGGAAACCGGGTTCGAGCAACGTCTGGCCGCTGGCGCGGAAAACGTGGCGCGCCGCGCCGGCCGCCGCCGCGTCGGTGCCCGCCACCAGGTCCACGGCAACCGTGTCGAACACCGCCGGCGCCATCTGGCAGGCGACCGCGCGCTTCCAGATCAGCGCATACAGGCGGCGCTGGTCGGCGTCGTCGATCTCGGCCTCCGCCTGCTGCGGGCCGAGCGCGGCGGCGGTCGGCCGGATCGCCTCGTGGGCCTCCTGGGCGTTCTTCGACTTCGTGCGGTAGACGTTCACGCCGGCCGAAAGCGCCTTCTCGCCCCAGGTCTGCCGGATGGTGTCGCGGATCTCAGTCACCGCGTCGTTCGAGAGCGACACCGAGTCGGTGCGCATGTAGGTGATGAAGCCGGCCTCGTAAAGCCGCTGCGCGGATTGCATGGTGCGCCGCGCGGTGAAGCCGAGCTTGCGCGCGGCCTCCTGCTGCAGCGTCGAGGTCGTGAAGGGTGCTGCGGGGTTGCGGCGCTTCGGCTTGCGGTCGATGTCCGCAACGACGAGCTTGCCGCGCGCCGCCGCGAGGATCGTCCGCTCGACCTCGCGCGCCTGGACTTCGTTCGTGATCGTGAACCGGCCTTTCTGTGTGTCCGCCTCGACCTTGCCGCCGCGGTACTCGACCAGGCGCGCCGGGAAGCGGCCACCGTCCCGGAGGCCACGGGCCTCTACGGTCCAGTACTCCTGGCGGATGAACGCGGAGATCTCGTCTTCACGCTCGCAGATGAGCCGGAGCGCCACGCTCTGCACGCGGCCCGCGGACAGCCCGGGCTTGATCTTGCGCCACAGCAGCGGCGAGAGGTTGAAGCCGACCAGGTAGTCGAGCGCCCTGCGCGCCTGCTGGGCGTTGACCAGGTTTTCGTTCAGGTCCTCGGGATGCTCCAGTGCCTCGTGGATCGCGTTCTTCGTCACCTCGTAGAAGCGCACGCGCCTGACGCTGCGCCCGTCGAGCACGCCACGCTCGCGCAGGATCTCGGCGAGGTGCCACGAAATCGCCTCTCCCTCGCGGTCGGGGTCGGTGGCGAGGTAGAGGGTGTCCGCCGCGCGCGCGGCCTTCTCGATGGCATCGACCCTCGGGCGGTTCTTGTCGATCAGCTCGTACTTCATCGCGAAGCCGCGCGCCGTGTCCACGGCGCCTTCCTTCTCGACGAGGTCGCGCACGTGTCCGTAGGAAGCGAGCACCTCGAAGTCCCTGCCGAGGTACTTCTTGATCGTCTTCGCCTTGGCAGGCGATTCCACTATGACGAGGTTCTGTCCCATCTCTGCTGTCGTTTCCCTGCCCCGGGCTGGTGTCGTGCCCGCGGCTCCCTATAAGACGCCAAAGCCGCGGACCCGGCCGCGGCTCAACCCAACCCTGACCGCCGGACCCGTTCAGTGCATCGCGTCGCGACGCGCCTCGAACACCAGGTCCTCCATCCTCTCGTAGGCCTGCTCCTGCCCCGGCTGGCTGAACAGCACCATCAGCACGACCCACTTCACCTGCTCGATGTCGATATCGTCGGCGTCGAGCGCCAGCAGCCGGTCGATGACCACCTCGCGCTGCGGCCCGGTCAGGATGCCGATGTTCTCGAGGTGCAGCAGGTACCCGCGCACCGTCGTGTCGAAACGGGCGATTTCGTGCCCGCTGAAAACGCGTACCGCGCGCGCCGTCGACTCGCCGACCGAGCGGCCCTGGTCGTCGGCCAGCCCCTCGAGCCACTCGAGCGCCCGCTCGACCTCGCGCTCCGGATAGCCGGCGCGCTCGAGTTCCTGCTTGAGCGCGTCCCGGCTGGGTTCGGGCTCATCCTCCGCGTCGAGGAAGTTCTCGAACAGATGGATCAGGATGTCGAGAACGCTTTCCTTCATCCGGCGGGCCTCGCAGGGAGCCGGCAGTACATGCCGCCGGCGGACGACTCGATCTCGCCGCGGAGCTCGAGCAAGACCAGCATCGAGGTTACGGAACCCGCCTCAAGCCCGGTCCTGGCGACCAGGGTGTCGACGTCCACCGGCTCGAAGCCGCAGGCATTCAACAGGATTTTGCTGTCGGTGTCCAACGAGCCGGGGAAAAAGCCTTTTGCGCCGGGAGCTTGCGCGAGCGGTGCCGCGAGCGCCTCGAACAGGTCCGGCTGCAGGCCGGCCAGCACCTCCTCGGGCGTCTCGACGAGCCGCGCGCCGTCGCGGATCAGCCGGTGGCAACCGCGCGCCAGCGGGCTGTGGATCGAGCCCGGCAACGCGAACACTTCGCGGCCCTGCTCGGCGGCCAGCCTCGCAGTGATGAGCGAGCCCGAGCGATGACGCGCCTCGACCACGAGCACGCCGAGGGAGAGACCGCTGATCAGCCGGTTGCGACGCGGAAAGTGGCCCGGCAGCGGCGGTGTTCCGGGCGGGAACTCGGAGACCAGCGCCCCGCAGGCGGCGATCTCGGCGGCGAGCGTCGCGTTATGAGCCGGGTAGATGCGGTCGAGCCCCGTCGCGCACACCGCAACGGTGCGGCCACCCGCGGCAATTGCGCCGCGGTGGGCGGCGGCATCCACACCAGCAGCCAGGCCGCTCGTGACGACGAGTCCTGCCGCGGCGAGCCGGCGGGCGAACTCGTAGGCAGTCTCGCGGCCGGCCGGCGTGGGTGCCCGGCTGCCGACGATGGCGATCGCCGGCGCGGCGAGGATCGCCGGCTCGCCGAGCACGTAGAGCACCTCGGGCGGGTCGGGAATCGCGCGCAGCTGCACGGGCCAGGCGGCCTCCCCAGGCGCGATGCGCCGGCCGGGGCTGCCGCCCGTCGCGACGGCCCTGTCGGCATGGGTAGGCATGGCGCACAGATAAGCACGCCGGCGCGAAGGCCGGCGTGCGTGAATCTGCTGCGTTCAGCCCGATTCAGGGATTGCGGACGAGGTCTCCGACGCGGATGTCGCGGCTGGAGTCGAGCACCAGGCCGTAGCTCATCCGGTCCCAGGTCTTGAACAGCACGAACTGGCCGACCTCGTAGTCCGGCAGTGTCACCTTGCTGCTCTCGCGGTACTTGGTCTCGTCGCTGACTTCCTTGCCTGCCTGCCAGATGGACAGGACGTGGCCGGCCTCCATGCCGTCCCTCGCGCCGCGGTTGATGACCACTACATGGAACTCGCCAATGGCGATGTAGCGATCGACGACCGACATGATGACGCCTTCCACGGTGCCGGAAGGCGCGTGCGGCACGAAGTCGCCGGTGATCTCGACCTTTTCGGCCAGGGCGATGTCGCCGTGCTTGGTCTCGCGCGCCGACTCGGTGAGCAGCAGCGTGGCCGGGTCGCCGGTGGCGGTGACCTTGCCTGTGGCGGTGTAGATGCCCTGGTAGCCGAGTACGTCGCCCGTCTCCGGATCCTCGAGCTTGGGCCCGACATTGTAGAGGAGCCAGGACTGGCCTGCCGCCGCCTCGCCGAGCCGACGGACGTAGACATCGTCGCCGACCCCGGTGATCAGCCGCTGGTCGCGCGCAGTGGCGACGTAGGGCGCGCCCTCGATCTGCTCCTCCGCGAGCACCGTGGGTTTCGACATGAAGGCTTCGACAACGTCCCACGGGATGGCGCGGACCGCCTGCGACAGCGGCTGCTCGCGGACCTGCGGCGACAGACGGGTGGCGCCGCCTCTCTCGAGGGTCACCCTGGGCTGGCCGTCCACCCATGTCATCACGAGCACGTCGCCCGGATAGATGAGGTGCGGGTTCTCGACCTGTGGGTTGATGTACCAGATCTCCGGCCAGTACCAGGGATCGCTCAGGAACTTGCCGGATATGTCCCACAGTGTGTCGCCCGGGACCACGGTGTAGCGCTCCGGGGCATCCGGGGATATCGGGATCACGCCCCGGTCTATGCCGCCGGCCGACTGGGCGGCGGCGGGACTGGCCTCGACTGCCAGTCCGAGCGTGAGGACGAGCACAGCGGCCGCCACGGCGGCCAGGGGCCGACGGGCGGGGTTGCGCGACTTGAAAACGGGGGATGGCGCCATCAACAGCTCCCTCTCTGCCGGGTCTGCCGGTTCGCCCGTATACTCGCGGGCGGGCGGCGATCGAGGCCTGGCTAGCCCCCGGGACGGCATCCCGACCCGGTCGGCTCGCCTACATTAAGTTCACTTGCAGCAGAACTTTAGCAGCATTCCTGAGTCAGTTACACGAATCCCAGGCCCTATTCGCATGACTCGGCTCACAATACTTGAGTACCCGGACCCGCGACTGCGAACCGTCGCACAGCCCGTAGAGGCCGTCGACGACGCCATGCGCGCCCTGATCGACGACATGCTCGAGACCATGTATGCCTCGAAAGGCATCGGTCTTGCTGCGACCCAGGTCAATATTCACCGACGGCTGCTGGTCGCGGATGTCTCCGAGGAGCACGATGAGCCCCTGGTTTTCGTGAACCCGGAGGTCGTGTCCCGGGAGGAGGTCGGCAAGGCCCAGGAGGGCTGCCTGTCGGTGCCGGGCGTCTACGAAGACGTCGAGCGTGCCCAGCGCATCCGTGTCCGGGCCCTGGGCCGCGACGGCCGGCCCTTCGAGATGGACGCGGAGGGGCTGCTGGCCGTTTGCGTCCAGCACGAGATCGACCACCTCGACGGCAAGCTGTTCGTGGACTACCTGTCCGAGCTGAAGCGCCAGCGGATCCGCAAGAAGCTTGAAAAGGACCGCAAGCAGCGTCCCACCGGGCGCGAGCCGGCGCGGTCGTCAGTGCCCGTCATCTAGGCCCGGTACCCGGGTCTGCTTCGTCGTGACGCCGGGACTGTCCGTCGTTTTTGCCGGCACGCCTGAATTCGCGGTGCCCGCGCTCGAGGCCATCGCAGCCTCGCGCCACACCGTCAGGGCCGTCTACACCCAGCCGGATCGCCCGGCGGGGCGCGGGCTGCGGCTGGAGCCGAGCCCGGTCAGGGTCGCTGCGACCGCGCGCGGCATCCCGGTCGAGCAGCCCGCGACGCTGAAGGACCCCGCGGTCGTCGAGCGGCTCGCCGCCTGGCGGGCCGACGTCATGGTGGTTGCCGCCTACGGCCTGCTGTTACCCCAGGCCGTGCTCGACACCCCGCGCCTCGGCTGCCTCAACATTCACGCCTCGCTGCTGCCGCGCTGGCGCGGCGCTGCGCCCATCCAGCGCGCGCTGCTCGCCGGTGATCGCGAGACCGGCATCACCATCATGAAGATGGAGGCCGGTCTCGACACCGGGCCGATGCTGTCGCGACGTGCCGTCGTCATCGGGCCCGGGGAGACCGGGGGCAGCCTGCACGACCGGCTCGCATCGCTCGGTGCCGCAATGATCGTCGAGGCCCTCGACAGCCTCGAGGCGGGCTCCGCCCGGTTCGAGGCGCAGGACGCCGCGATGGCAACCTACGCGAAGAAGCTCACCAAGGCGGAGGCGGCGCTGGACTGGAGCCGGCCGGCCCCGGACCTCGAGCGTCAGGTGCGAGCCTTCGATCCCTGGCCGGTCGCCGAGACCAGGTTCGACGGCCAGCAGCTGCGGATCTGGCGGGCCCACGCGCTGCCTGGCCCCGCAGGCGCGGGGCCTGGCACCGTGCTTTCCTGCGGCGGAGCGGGCATCGCGGTCGCCACGGGAACCGGTTCGCTGGTACTCGAGCGCATCCAGCTCCCTGGCCGGCGCGTCGTCGGCGCTGC
>Ga0316622_100002627_pt1 | contig 12517 bp, 15 predicted proteins | sample OWC_Aug_OW2_C1_D_FD_207646 | JGI IMG/M metagenome (GOLD analysis project Ga0316622, IMG submission 207646) | Wetland soil microbial communities from Old Woman Creek delta, Ohio, United States - OWC_Aug_OW2_C1_D5_C | ecosystem: Environmental > Terrestrial > Soil > Wetlands | place: USA: Ohio... | reverse complement strand
CACGGGCCTGCTCTACAACGTCTTCCTCGAGTACCGGCCGGCCAGGGGCGGTGACTACGGAAGGCGCTCGAGCGGCGTGCTCGTCGCCAACGGCCCGGGAAAGGCCCTGGCCTACGCCCTGTTCAACCTTCAGGAGCGCGGGCGGCTCTTCGTCGGTCCTGGCGACGAGGTCTACGAGGGGATGTTGGTTGGCATTCACTCACGCGGGAACGACCTCGTCGTCAACCCCCTGAAGGCGAAGCACCTGACCAACATCCGGGCCGCCGGGTCAGACGAGAACATCCTCCTGACGCCGGCGCTCCGGCTGACCCTCGAGCAGGCCCTCGAGTTCATTGACGACGACGAGCTGGTCGAGGTCACGCCTCGGGCGATTCGATTGCGCAAGAAGCTCCTCAAGGAACACGCGCGCAAGCGGGCGGAGCGCGCGGGGTAGCCCCACACCGACCTGTCATGATCGGGCTCCTGCAGCGCGTCGCCGAGGCGGCCGTTTCCGTGGAGGGCCACGAGGTCGGACGGGTAGGGACCGGCTTGCTGGTCCTGGTGGCCGTGCAGCGGGCCGACACCGAGCGCGAGGCAGACCGCCTGCTCGAACGGATACTCGGCTACCGGGTCTTCCCGGACCTCGAGGGCAGGATGAATCTGAGCGTCCGTGACGTGCGGGGCGGACTCCTGCTGGTTCCCCAGTTCACGCTCGCCGCTGACACCCGCAAGGGCATGCGTCCGAGCTTCACTCTAGCGGCCCCGCCCGAGGATGGTGAGCGACTGTTCACGTACCTGGTAGACCGGGCGCGAAATGCGCATCCTAACGTCGCGACAGGCACCTTCGCGGCGGACATGAGCGTTGCGCTCGTCAACTCGGGTCCGGTCACCTTCTGGCTCGAAGTCCCTCCGCGACGCGCGGCCCCGACCGGATCCCAGGGTGGGCACCCGGGAGGCTCGGCATGAGACGCTGGTTACCGGTTCTTGCGGTCGCCGCAGGGGTATCGCTCCTCTGGGTCTGGCGCTCGCCACCCCCCGAGGCGCCGGGGCCCGGCCACACCGATCGCCCCTGGCAGGTCCAGAGCCTACCCGACGGGTCTATCCGGGCGCTTGGCCTGGTCCCGGGCAAGAGCACCCTGGGAGAGGCCATCGGCCGCTTCGGGAAGGGACTCGAGGCCGCAATCTTCGATTCCCCGGGGCGGGGGACGGTCATCGAGGCGTATTGGAGCGAGGCGGTTTCCGGAGGGATCACCGGGCGGTTGGTCGTGCGGCTCGCGCCGTCACCGGAGGTCCTTGAGGGGCTGCGCGCGCGTAGCCCCCGACCCGCCCGCACGGAGACCGGGACCGTCCGCTACGAGATCCACCGGCAGGACGCCGAGGTCGTGGCGTCGCTCCCGATCCGGTTGGTCACCCTGGCCCCTACGGCCAGCCTGGACGAGGACCTTGTGCGTGCCCGCTTTGGCGAGCCCGAGGAGCGCCTGGCGGGTGGCGCCGGTGTGTCACACTGGCTGTATCCAGCCCGGGGGATCGCGGTCACCCTGACGGAGCAGGGGCGCGAGCTCATCGACTACGTCGACCCGCGCGACTTCACCTGGCTCCGCGACACCCTGGAGCGCTCGGCGCCGGCGGATCGACGATAGACCGCCGCCCGCACGGGCCCCGGGTCAGGGGGAGAGCCTGATCGCCAGGGGCTGGTCTCCACCCTCCACGACCACTCGACCGGTCACCCGCCAGCGACCGTCGGCAGGCTCGAGCGTCAGGTCCCAGGCCCCCCGGCGCAGGGGGGCTGTGAGCTGGGTAACCAGGCGCCCCCCACCCAGGGGGGTTAGCTCCAAGAGCTGGTCATGCTCGGCGCGGGTGGCATGCGCCAGCCGCAGGTGCGCTGGCGTCTCCGAGACCCCATCGCCCTGGAGCTCGAGCAGCACGTCACCGGCGATCGGGTCGACGCGCCCGCTGGCCAAGACCCCCAGTCGCGCCGCCTCGTCCCTACGCTGAAGGGTGCGGTTGATGGCGAGACCGGCCTTGTAGTAGTCGTCCACGACCAGCCCGTCGGGCTCGTGCATCGAGATGAAGAGGGTCGTCACGCCCCCGACGACGGAGGTCAACGGAAGCCCGATGAGGACCCAAGGCCAGAACTGCCGGTACCAGGGCTTGGGCTCGTACCGGCCTGGGCGCGCGGCCCAGCCTGGGCGTTCGTCGCGCCGGCTCACGGTCAAATCCGCGGGCCCATGAAGCGCGTCTTCTCGGTGCGGATCAGCGAGGGGTCGTCGACGGAGGCCAAGGTGACCGTGACGTCCGCGCTAACCCCTTTCAGATGCGCCGGGTCGAGGCGGATCTGGATGGGGAGGCTGTATACCTCCCCGGCCGGGACCCGCAGCTCGGGCTGAGGGGCAATCAGCGTCACGCCCTCAAGCCCGCCGGCAGCGAGGCGGTACACGTGGTCCCGCTCGTCCATGTTGATGATCTTGACCTCGTAGACGTTCTCGATGAGGCCCTCAGGGGTCTCGCGGTAGAGGTTGGCGCGGTCGCGGATGATGTCGAGCTCGAGCGGCACCCGCTGACTGACCGCGTACGCCAACCCACCGAAGAGGGTGATGAGGATCGTCGCGTACACGAACACCCGCGGGCGCAGGACGTGAGTCGGCTTGCCCGCGATCGCGTTTTCGGTCGTATACCGGATGAGGCCCTTCGGGTATTCCATCCTCTCCATCACGTCGTCACAGACATCGATGCAGGCGGCACAGCCGATGCACTGGTACTGCAGGCCATGACGGATGTCGATGCCGGTCGGGCAGACCTGCACGCACATCGTGCAGTCGATGCAGTCGCCGAGCCCGCGGGCCTTGTAATCAGCGCTCTTGGCTCGCGACCCGCGCGGCTCCCCGCGGCCCTCGTCGTACGAGATGATGAGCGTGTCGCGATCGAACATCGCGCTCTGGAAACGCGCGTAGGGACACATGTAAATGCAGACCTGCTCGCGCATCCAGCCCGCGTTGCCGTAGGTCGCGAGGCTGTAGAAGATGACCCAAAAGGTCTCCCAGGGACCGAGGTCCAGCGCCAGGATACGTCCGCCCAACTCCTGGATAGGGGTAAAATACCCGACAAAGGTGAACCCGGTGTAGGCAGACAACAGAAGCCACGCAAGCTGGGTGCTGCCCTTCTTGAGGACCTTCTCCCGCGTCCAGGGACCCTTGTCCAGCCGCATCTGCTTGGCGCGATCGCCCTCGATCTTGCGCTCGATCCACATGAAGACCTCGGTCCAGACCGTCTGCGGACAGGCATAGCCGCACCACAGTCGTCCCGCAAGGGCGGTAAAGAAGAACAGGGAATAGGCCGCGATGATCAACAGGACCGCGAGGTAAAAGAAATCCTGCGGCCAGAGCACCAGTCCAAAGAGGTAGAACTTGCGGGCCGGGAGGTCAAAGAGCACCGCCTGGCGGCCGCCCCACTCGACCCAGGGCAGCCCATAGTAGATCCCCAGAAGGGCCACAACCGCGGCGATCCGTAGCCCCGCGAAGAGACCGTGCACCTCCCGGGCGTAGATCTTCTGCCGCTTCGCGTAGAGGGACTGCTGGACCTCGTCCGCCGGTTGGAACGGCGGACGCGCCTTTACCTCTGCCAGGTCGGCCATCGCAATGACCCTAGTGTTCGCCCCTAGCCTTCGTCCTGATCGGGGTGTGGCCCCTCACAGGGTCGCTGGAAGTAGCAGGTGAGCAGACTGGAGAGGGCGGCGAGCATCCAGAAGAGGAAGAAGCCGATGGTATAGGCCCCCAGTCTACTGACCTCTGGCCCGCCCCGCCCGGCGAGCAGGTCGTTGGGGTCGAAGGCGGTGAAGAACACCACCGTCGCGGCCGCCGCGACCAGAAATGCGGGCCAAAGCACAGCGATGACCCGTTGGATGGTCGGGATACTCGCCATGGCCTCAGGCCTCGCTCACTTCGCAGGTGGCCCACCTTCCCTCATCTGCTTCGCAAAAAACAGGAAGAGGAAGATGGCCATGCCGATGATGAACACGACAGTGAACAGCGACAGCAGCCCAATCCAGCTGCCGAACAACAACTCGAGCACCTTATCCACGCCCTGACCCTCCGTCCCGAGGGGCGCCACGCGTCTCGGGTCACCCCTCGCCGCCAGTTTGTTGAGCCCTAACCCTCAGTGGCTGATCCCCGATCTCCGTGAGGCCCGCCCTCGCCGCCCCCGATCCCCCGCCCCTTCCCGTAGAGAGAGAGGGGCGGGACCCGGTTTTCGAGACGGCGACCCACCGTGCCGCTATTTCGCACCCTTCGCCAGGCTGTACACGTAGGCGGACACCAGATGCGATTTCGGCTCCCCGAGGAAGTCCCTGTGGGCCGGCATCACGCCGTTACGGCCCTCGGCGATCGACTTACGGATGGCCGCCTTCGAGGCACCGTACAGCCACACGTTGTCGGTCAGGTTGGGCGCCCCGAGCGCCTGATTGCCCTGGGCGTTCGGCATGTGGCAGCCCGCGCATAGCGCCCACTGCGGCTCCGCCGCCTTGGCCTTCGCCGCGTCGTGCTCGCGACCCGCCAGCTTCAGGACATACTCGGTCATTGCGTCCAGGCCAGGCTCTCCGAGGGCCGACGCAAAGGCCGGCATCATCCCGTTCCGACCCTGCAAGACCGAGACCTTGATCGCGTCGGGGCTACCCCCGTAGAGCCAGTCGCCGTCGCTCAGGTTCGGAAAGCCCGCCGCCCCGCGCGCGTCCGATCCGTGGCACAGCCCGCAGTAGGTGACAAAGATGCGTTGCCCCATCTTCAGGGCCTGCGGATCCTGGGCCACCACGGCGAGGTCCTGCTTCACATACTTATCGAAGATCGGGCCGTAGAGGCTCTGGGCCTCGGCCACCTCCTCGGAGTGAGAGCCCTCCTGAGACCAGCCCAGGACCCCCGCGAACTTGCCCAGACCGGGAAACAGGGCCAAGTAGATAAACGCGAACCCAATGGTCAGATAGAACAGCCAGAGCCACCATCGCGGGAGCGGATTGTTGAACTCCCGCAGGTCGCCGTCCCAGGTGTGTCCCATCTCGGCACCCGGGGCGTAGCTCTCCGCGCTGCCCTTGCCACTCCACCAGATTAACCAAGCCATCCCCAGGATATTAGCGATCGTAATGATCGCGATGTACCAGCTGAGACCCTCACTCATGGTGTGCCTCCTTGAATTCCGCGGGACCCCTTTTCTTTTCGCCCCCCTCGTCGAGGAACGGTATGTCGGCGGCCTCGCGGAAGGCATGCGCCCGCTTGGCGCTCCACGCCCAAACCACGACCCCGACGAACCCCACGAGCAGAAGCAGGGTGTAGAGGCCCCAAAGATCGCCCCAATTCACCGCGCCATTCCTACTTTTTCAGGTAGGTGCCAAGCACCTGCAGGTAGGCCACAACGGCGTCCATCTCGGTCTTGCCCTGGACCTTCGCCGTAGCCCCCTCAATGTCCGCGTCGGTGTACGGGACGCCGAGGGTCCGCATCACCCGCATCTTCGCCGGGGTATCCGCCCCGTCGAGGACGTTGGCGTTGAGCCATGGATAGGACGGCATGTTGGACTGAGGTACCACGTCACGAGGGTTGTTGAGGTGCACGCGGTGCCACTCGTCGCTGTAGCGCTTGCCGACGCGCGCGACGTCGGGCCCGGTGCGCTTGGAGCCCCACTGGAAGGGATGGTCATAGATGAGCTCGCCGGCCACGGAATACGCCCCGTAGCGCTCGGTCTCGGCACGGAACGGACGGATCATCTGCGAGTGGCAGTTGTAGCAACCCTCGCGGATGTAAACGTCCCGCCCTTCGAGCTGCAAAGCCTTGTAGGGCGCGAGGCCCTCCACCGGCTGCGTCGTCTGCTTGATGAAAAACAACGGAACGATCTGAACCAGCCCTGCTACGCTGACAACAAGCAGCGTCAGGATGATCATCAGACCGACGTTCTTCTCGATGCGTTCATGACTCATGGCTCGACTCCCGGTCAGGCGGCCTGCGGCACAACGGCATCAGCCGGTCGCGATCCGGCCACCGTCTTCCAGACGTTGAAGGCCATCACCAGCATGCCGGTCAGGAAAAGCGCGCCGCCCAGCAGACGCACTGTGTAGAAGGGATACATCGCCTCCAGGCTCTCGGTAAAGCTGTAGGTCAGCGTGCCGTCGTCATTGATAGCGCGCCACATGAGCCCCTGCATGATCCCCGCGATCCACATCGAGGCGATGTAGAGGACGATGCCGATGGTGCCGAGCCAGAAGTGGGTGTTGATAAGCTTGACGCTGTACATCTCGCGCTTGCCGAAGAGCTTGGGCAGGAGTGCGTAAACCGTGCCGATGGACACCAACGCAACCCAGCCCAGGGCGCCGGAGTGCACGTGACCGATTGTCCAGTCGGTGTAATGCGACAGGGCGTTCACGGTCTTCACCGACATCATTGGCCCCTCGAAGGTGGACATGCCATAAAACGACAGCGAAACGATCAGGAAGCGCAGGATCGGGTCGTCCCGCAGCTTGTGCCACGCCCCCGAGAGGGTCATCATGCCGTTGATCATGCCACCCCAGGACGGCGCCAGAAGAATCAGCGACATCACCATGCCGAGGGACTGGGTCCAGTTCGGAAGCGCAGTGTAGAGCAGGTGATGCGGTCCGGCCCACATGTAGAGCGAGACCAGCGCCCAGAAGTGCACCACCGAGAGTCGGTACGAGTAGACCGGCCGCCCCGCCTGCTTGGGCACGAAGTAGTACATCATCCCGAGGAAAGCGGCGGTCAGGAAGAATCCCACCGCGTTGTGGCCGTACCACCACTGGACCATCGCGTCGATGGTCCCCGGGTAGACAGAGTAGGACTTGAGCATGCCTGCGGCCGACTCGGACCCGAACAGGCTAATGGGCAGCGCGGCGCTGTTGCCGACATGGAGGAGGGCGATGGTCAGGATGAAGGCGCCATAGAACCAGTTCGCCACGTAGATGTGCTTCTGCTTGCGCTTGATGACGGTCCCGAAAAAGACAATCGCGTAGGCGACCCAGACCAGGGTGATGAAGAGGTCAATCGGCCACTCCAGCTCGGCATACTCCTTGCTGGTCGTGATCCCCAACGGTAGGGTTATCGCCGCCAGAACAATGATTGCCTGCCAGCCCCAGAAGGTAAACGGCACCAGCCAACCACCAAACAGCCGGACCTGACAGGTCCGTTGGACCACGTAGTAGGACGTCGCAAACAGGATCGACCCGCCGAACGCGAAGATGACCGCGTTGGTGTGCAGCGGACGCAAGCGCCCATAGCTCAGCCAGGGGATCCCCTCCCCGATCTGAGGCCAGACCAGCTGGGCGGCGATGATGACGCCGACCAGCATCCCCACGATGCCCCAAACCACGGTCATAATGGTGAACTGGCGCACCACCGTGTCGTTGTAGGTTGTGGCGACGGCAGACATAGCGTTCCCCCTTAGCGATGGCACTCCCGATCGGGAATGGGGCCGCGCAGGTACCGCCGCCGGCGGGCGACAAGCCCCCCCACGGCGACACCCAGCGAGCAACACATTCTGAGGAGAAGGCCGTGGGGGCCGTTTGATCTGCGTCAACGCTAACCCGCGCCTGGGTGGCAACGGGATGCGAGCTGGGGGTCCGGCGGAAGGTGCAATCAGCCGCAGCAGCGCGCGACGGTTGTCGTCTCGTCGAGACGAATCATCGTGCGCAGGCGCTGGGCGTCGTGGATACGGATATTCTTGCGGTGCACCGAGAGCACGCCTTCCTCCTGGAGCTTGGAGAACATCCGGCTCACTGTCTCGACCGCCAGGCCGAGGTAGTTGCCGATGTCGTGGCGGGACATGCTCAGGTTGAACTCGGTCTCGGAGAAGCCGCGGGCCTTGAAGCGCTGGGCCAGGCTCAGCAGGAAGGTCGCCAGCCGCTCCTCCGCACTCGCCTTACCCAAGAGCATGAGCATCGCCTCATCCTGCGCGAGCTCCTTGCTCATCAGGCGCAGGAAGTGGCGCTGCAGGCTCGGGAGGTCGCGGGCGACCTCCTGTACCCGGTCGAAGGGCAGGACGCAGACGCTGGTGGTCTCCAGGACGCGCGCGGAGCAGACGTGCTTTTCGTTCTCGATCGCGTCGAGGCCGACCAGCTCGCCCGGCAGGTGGAAGCCGATGACCTGCTCGGACCCGTCGTGGCACGGCGTGTAGGTCTTGACCGACCCGGAGCGTACGGCATAAATCGAGTGGAAGCGGTCGCCGGCGCGAAAGAGGTGCTCGCCCCGCCGCAAGGGCCGGGGGCGCTTCATGAGCCCGTCGAGCCGGTCCATGTCCCCGCCGTCCAGGCCCATCGGGAGGCACAACCGGGACAGGCTGCACTCGCCACAAGCCACCTTGATGGTGGCCACGTCTAGGAGTCGGTTGGCGACGGTCATGGTGCATCAGGCCCGGGGAGCGCACTGGATTGGACCAGAGAAGTTGATCGCGATCAATATCACCCCCGGCATAGTGCCAGCCTCGTCGCAATCCGGGCGGTCCGGTGGCGCCCTGTCGCACGTGCGCGCGTTGGGCTATCCTGGGTGCCCCCAGCAGCGATCGCGGGGATACCCCATGGCAGGACGCACGGCTACGGTGCGCCGCGAGACCCTCGAGACCCGCATCGCGGTCCAACTGGACCTGGACGGCGCCGGTGTGTGTCGGCTGGAGACCGGCTTGCCCTTCCTGGAGCACATGCTGGCCCAGGTGGCCCGGCACGGGCTGGTCGACCTGGAGATCCGCGCCGACGGGGACCTGCACATCGACGCCCACCACACCGTGGAGGACATCGGCATCACGCTGGGAGAGGCCTTTAGCCAGGCCCTTGGCGGGCGCCAGGGGATCAGCCGTTACGGGCACGCCTACGTGCCCCTCGACGAGGCGCTGTCCCGGGTCGTCATCGACTTCTCCGGCCGGCCGGGCCTGACCTGGCAGGTGGAGTTCCCGAGGGCGCGGGTCGGCGATTTCGACGTGGACCTCTTCCATGAGTTCTTCCAGGGCTTTGTAAGCTCGGCCCGAGCCACCCTGCACGTGGACGCCCTGCGCGGGCGAAACGCCCATCACATCGTAGAGACGGTGTTCAAGGCGTTCGGCCGCGCCTTGCGCGCGGCGGTGGCGATCGACCCGCGGGGCGCGGGGGTAGTGCCATCCACCAAGGGCGCGCTCTAGGGCAGCCGCTCGCGCGCCAGCGCCCGGTAGCCGATGTCGCGCCGGTATTGCATGCCCGCCCAGCCGATCCCCGCGACCCGCGCGTAGGCCCGCCGCTGGGCCTCGCCCACCGTGGCCCCCAGCGCGGTCACACAGAGCACGCGACCGCCGGCGGTGACCACCTGGCCATCGCGCAGGGCCGTCCCGGCGTGGAACACTCGCGCGTCCTCGGACTCGGCCTCCAGACCCGCGATGACGTCCCCTTGGCGCACCGGCCCGGGATAGCCCGCGGCCGCGAGGACTACCCCAAGGGCGGGGCGCGGGTCCCAATCGGCCTGGACGCGCTCGATCCGACCATCGAGCGCCGCCTCGCAGAGCTCAACCAGGTCCGAGCGCAGGCGCATGAGCAGCGGCTGGGTCTCCGGGTCACCGAGGCGGCAATTGAACTCCAGGACCTTGGGGTCGCCCTGCGGGGAGATCATGAGTCCCGCGTATAGAAAGCCCACATAGGGGGCCCCCTCGGCCGCCATGCCGTGGACCGTGGGTCGTATGACCTCCTCCATGACCCGGGCGTGCACCTCCGGTGTCACGACGGGTGCCGGAGAGTAGGCCCCCATGCCGCCGGTGTTCGGGCCGGTGTCGCCGTCTCCGGCCGCCTTGTGGTCCTGGCACGTCGCGAGCGCCAGCGCCGTTCCCCCGCCCACCAGGCAGATGAAGCTTGCCTCCTCGCCGACCAGCTTCACTTCCACCACCACCTTGTGACCGGCCGGGCCCAAGGCCTGCCCCTCGAGCATCTCACGCGCGGCGGCGATCGCCTCCTCCGCGCTCTCGGCCACTACCACGCCCTTGCCGGCCGCGAGGCCATCGGCCTTGACGACGACCGGGGCCCCGCAGCGGCGGATGTAGGCCACGGCGTCCCCGAGGGTGGTGAAGGTCGCGTAGGCAGCCGTGGGGATCCCGTGGCGCGCGAGGAAATCCTTGGCAAAGGCCTTGGAGCCCTCGAGCTGGGCCGCTGCGCGGCTCGGCCCGAGGCAGCGCAACCCGGCCGCGGCGAAGGCGTCCGTCACGCCGAGGACAAGCGGGGCCTCCGGACCGACTACCGTCAGGCCGACCCCCTCTCTCTGGGCCAGGGCCACCAGGCCGGGGACGTCGTCGGCAGCGACGGGTACGTTCGTCACGCCGGGCTCGCGGGCGGTGCCGGCGTTGCCTGGGGCGACGTAGACCCGCTCGACCCGCTTCGAGCGCGACAGCTTCCAGGCAAGGGCGTGCTCGCGGCCACCGCCGCCGACGACCAGGACCCGCACAGTCTTCAATGCCTGAAGTGACGGATGCCCGTGAAGAGCATCGCCATGCCGTGCTCGTTGGCCGCGGCGATGACTTCCTCGTCGCGCACGGAGCCCCCCGGCTGGATCACCGCCGTGACCCCCGCCGCGGCCGCCGCGTCAATGCCGTCGCGGAAGGGGAAGAAGGCGTCGGAGGCCATGACCGAGCCGCGCACCTCAAGGCCCTGCTCCGCCGCCTTGAGGCTGGCGATGCGCGCGCTGTACACGCGACTCATCTGCCCGGCGCCCACGCCGACCGTGGCGCCCTCGCGCGCGTAGACGATGGCGTTGGACTTGACGAACTTGGCGACCTTCCAGGCGAACCGGAGGTCCGCGCGCTCCGCATCGGAGGGGGCACGGCGGGTGACCAGCCGCAGGTCCTCCGGCCGCAGCAGGTGCTGGTCGCGATCCTGGACCAACAGCCCTCCCGTCACCCGCCGGAGGTCGAGGTCGGCCAGGGGTCGCAGCGGCCAGTCGCCGCAGGCGAGGACGCGCAGGTTCTTCTTGCCCGAGAGGGCCGCGAGGGCCTCATCGCTCACGACCGGGGCAACGATGACCTCGACGAACTGTCGGCTGGCGATGGCGCTGGCGGTTGCGGCGTCGAGGGCTCGATTGAAGGCGATGATGCCCCCGAAGGCCGATGTCGGGTCGGTGCGGTAGGCCTTCTCGTACGCCTCGAGCAGGCTGTGGCCGACCGCGACCCCACACGGGTTGGCGTGCTTGACGATCACGCACGCGGGGGCCGGGTCGAACTGCTTGATGCACTCGATCGCCGCGTCTGTGTCGGCGATGTTGTTGAAGGACAGATCCTTGCCCTGGAGCTGGCGGGCGGTCGCAACCGTGCCGACCTCTGGCGCGTGCTCGACATAGAAGGCCGCGCGTTGGTGCGGATTCTCCCCGTACCTCAGGCGCTGCGCCTTGCGGAACTGCAGGCTCAGGCAGTGCGGGAAGTCGCCGCGGCCTTCCTCGCCGACCAGGCCGCCCAGGTAGTTGGCGATCGCGCCGTCGTAGCGGGCCGTGTGCTCGAAGGCCTTTACCGCCAGGCGCAGCCTGAGCTCGGCGGGCACCCTCCGGTCACCGGCCTTCAGGGCTTCCAGAACCTCAGGGTAGTCCTCCGGGTCCACCACGACGGTGACCCCCTCGTAGTTCTTCGCGGCGGCCCGCAACATGGCCGGCCCTCCGACGTCGATGCGCTCGATCGCGGTCTGCAGTTCGCAGTCCGGCTTGGCAACGGTCTCCTCGAACGGGTAAAAATTGACGGCGAGCAGGTCGATCGGCCGGATCCCGTGGGCGGCCATGACCCCATCGTCGACCCCCCTGCGACCCAGCAGGCCCCCGTGCACCTTGGGGTGGAGGGTCTTCAGACGGCCCTCCATCATCTCGGGGAATCCGGTGTACTCCGACACCTCGACCACGGGCACCCCCGCCTGGCGCAGAGCCCCGGCGCTGCCGCCGGTGGAGAGGATCTCGATGCCAAGACCAGCGAGGGCCCGCGCAAAGGCCACCGCCCCGGTCTTGTCGGAGACACTGATGAGGGCACGCCGCACGGCCTCAGACTCCGCCATGCTCTCAGCCGATCCCGTATGCCTTCAGCTTCTTGCGAAGCGTTCCCCGATTGATGCCGAGGATCTCGGCGGCCCGGCTCTGGTTACCCTGGGTGTGCCGCAGCACGCTCGCGAGCAACGGCGCCTCGACCTCGCCCAGCACCAGCTCGTAGAGCCCCTCCGCCGGGTGACCGCCGAGCTGCGCGAAGTAGCGTTCCACGGCGTCCCGGACACACTCTCGCAAGGGCTCCCGACGCCGAGTCTGGTCCACACATAACTCCGCGGCCCCCGATGGATGCCGTCTCACCGCTACGATCATCGGACCCATGCCCCCTCCGCCCTCACGCACTGGGCCCCGACCCGGGCTGGTGCTTCGTTGCACCCTCGCGCTGCCGCCGGCGCGGCGCAACAAGAACCTAGCCGTGGCACGCTCGGCGCCGCTGCCACGGGTAGCTCGGGGGACCAATCGGGGGGTTCGCTCTCGGCCGCGATTCCCTAGCCGACCGCCGGCATGATAGCGCCCCCCCGCGCGCGGCGGG
>Ga0316622_100002626_pt1 | contig 12518 bp, 8 predicted proteins | sample OWC_Aug_OW2_C1_D_FD_207646 | JGI IMG/M metagenome (GOLD analysis project Ga0316622, IMG submission 207646) | Wetland soil microbial communities from Old Woman Creek delta, Ohio, United States - OWC_Aug_OW2_C1_D5_C | ecosystem: Environmental > Terrestrial > Soil > Wetlands | place: USA: Ohio... | reverse complement strand
CGGTTTCCAGGTCGGAGCGGGCCTGGAGGTTGAGCCAGAACCGTTCGGACAAGCCGAGGTAGCGGGAGAGCCGCAGGGCGGTTTCGGCAGTGATCGCCCGCTTCCCGAGGATGATGGCGTTGATGCGCCGCGGATCGACCTCGAGGTCGCGCTCCTTCGAGTCCAGCCATCACACGAAGCACAGCACCGCGCCGATGCCGCGGGCGAGCGACGTCGCGTCGGAGGGGAACAACCGCGTCGAAAACGCCGAGAGGGGCGCGAAGGCAAGGACACCCGCCGCAAAGGCGGCGCCCCCCCGATCAGCCGCCAGGCAGCATCAAGCGGTAGAAGGCGAGCATCGCCATCGAGAAGGCTGCGATTGAGATGGATCTTCCTATGGCTTCGTGGATTGCGAACCAGCGATACAGCACGGCGGCTGTAAGAGGCACCGACGGGAACTCCGTGCCGACGTAACCCGGTTCGGTTCCGGTCCATGCGACCCGCGGATAACAGATGTCATACCCGTCGCGGACAAAGTTGCGTGCGATGGTTGCGACGTCGCTCTCGTGCCAGTTCGCTCCGATGTCGACGAACGGCTCGGAGAGGCCGACGAGGCGGATGACCAGACCGGCCACCACAACGCCGAGAACGGCCCGCCGCTCCGGCGTGCACCCGCGTGCGGGGTGCGGGCGGGGGACGGGTGGGGTCAGAGTCCCACCGCGTCGGTGGCGCGCATGGCGTGCGTCACGGATCGCGTGAACCAAGGCCGCACTCGGAGCGAGACGACCGAGCGGCCATCGGCTCTCAGCGCGAGTGCACGTTGGTCAGTTGGAGGCATCGGAGTCGGCACGCTGCAGCACGTAGATCAACCCCGCGGGTGCGAGGTAGCGCAGGAAGGGTAGGCTGTCCAGCACACGAAACCCGGGCAGTGGCCGGAGTGAAATCACGTACGGCAGGGGCCAATCGGCCACCGTCATGTGCGGAACGACGATGCGGCCCTGCGCGTCGCGCGGCGCGTGCTCCGGGTGCGCAAATTGCAGCCAGCCGTTGACCACGTATCCGCCGTCGATCTGCTCCGCCGGCACCCCGCGTGCCTGCAAGGTCCCCACCGCACCCCACAGGGCCCCGTTCAACGCGAGATGGTCGTGCATCCCGACGCAACACAGTGCCGCGAAGAGCGCGACTGCCGGCACCGCCACCAGCAGCCGCAGCTGCGTACACCTTCCCAACAGCACTGCAATCGCCACCGGCACGAAAACGAGCGTGTACCGATCATAGAACAGCCAGAGCAGGACGATCAGCGTCCAGTGCCCGAGCGCCAGCCAGAGGAAGCTCGCTTCTGCGGCCGAGCGACCACGACGACGCAGAGCAGCCAGGAGCACCACCGCAAACGACGCCGTCGCCGCGACCGTGACGGCCCACCCGACCCAGGGGGCCTGTGCCGCAGGGGCTGCGTGCGGGATGAGCGGCTCGGTGGCGCCGAGTTCGGCGAGCGCCCACGTCGTGCCGCTGGCGAGCGGTGGGGAATAGGGCGGATTGAATCGCGACGTAACGACGACGAGTGTCAGCAGCCCTGCCCAGAGTGCCGCCGTCGCCGGTGCACGCGGCGGCTCCACGGCGGCGACGGCAAGTGGCAGGAGCGCGGTGCCGACACTGACGATTACGAAGGTGCTCCCGAAGACGAGCATTTGGGGCAGCCACGGGATCGCATACCGCAGTACATATGCCACCCGGTTCGCTGGCGCGTTCGCGATGTCGGACAGGTCGACGACGTGGTCGAGCGAACGAAGGCCGACCCACACCAGCATCAGGCCGAGGGCGATCGAGGTCACCGGCGCCGCCAGGTCTCCCGGACGGCGGCCCCACGGCCCGCAGCACAGGAGCACCGTCGCCAGGAGCGCACCGGGCATCGCAATCCCAACCGTTCGCACCCCGACCCCGAGGCTCGCCAACACGGCCGCAGTCCAGAGGTAGCGCCGGTCTTGCTGCCGTACCGCGCGTGCCGCGGCCAGCATGAACCAGATGGTCGCTGCGAGGAACGGGACGTCGGTCATGAACGTGTGACCGAGCACGAAGAACACCGGATTGAAGCCGAGCGTCGCCGTGCCCAACAACGCTGGACGCCGCGACACCCCCGCGTCGCGCAGGACCAGGTACAGGCCCACGAGGGCACTGACCGCCAGGACCCACGTGGAGAGCCGCAAGGCCGTGAACGAGAAGCCGAACGGCACGCAGAACAGAGCCCCCCACAGTACTTGCACCACGTTCAGGTGTGCCGACCAATCGGAAATGCTGAGCCGCCCCTGTGTCAGGAGGACCTCGACGGAGTGTGCGTAGACCCAGTCGTCGATGAACGGCGTGTTCTGCAGGGGACGTAGCGCCGCCAGCAGTGCGACCGCCACGGCGATGATGGCCAGGCAGTCGCGCGTTCGCTCGCCCGCGTCCCCGGGAAGTGCGGCGTCAACGGTGCCTGCGGATTGCGCGCCGGCAGGCCTGCCGGCGCATGACCCGGTCGAGGCGGTCACCGCACGAGCTCGAACGCGACGACGCGTGTGTTGGCGACGCGGCACCGATAGTGCGATTCCAGGTGCATGCGAAACTCGCGGTAGTGGTCGAGCCACCACGTGCCCGTCCACGCGAACACGACGAAGCGGGCACCGCCGGCGCGTAGTCGCTCCAACTCGGCGATGGCGGTAGCGCTGTCTGCGGCCGGACCCCCGTAGCGTCCGTCGCGCTCCAGAAACGGGATCGTTTGGCGCTCGGGTGCCACACGCACACCGAACTGTGCCTCGAGCGCCTGTAGGTAGGCGTCGTCGACCAGCACGAACGACGCATGCCGCGGGATCAGGGTCACCAGGTCGATCGCCGTCTCATGCAAGCGGCGCATCAGGGCGATGGTGTCCAGGTACTGCTGCGGATGAACCAGTGCCAGCCCGCGGTCGTGCGGCGCCGGGGCTTCGTCGAGCAGGCGGGGCCGGTCGGCCAGCTGGTTGCGGCGCACGAAGAGCAACATGTTCTGGGCATAGAACCACTCGACGCCGGGGTCGTCCCAGACGCTCCGACGCAGGCGGTCGACCGGCACGTAGTCGTGCGCCGTGAAGTGGGCCACCCAGTACTCGGGCCACTGCTCGTTCACGTGGTCCGTGCCACCTTGGTGGGGGATGGCGGCGGAAAAGACGACGACCGGCGCCAGCCGCGTCAGGGAGGCGACGAAGGTCGCCGCGTCCGCGGACGGCAGATGCTCGGCCACCTCCAGCGAGATCGCCAGATCGAACGTCCGGTCGAGTTCGAGCGGTTGCCGCAGGTCGCGCGGCAGGAAGCGGTCCGTCGGGATGAGCAGCGTGTGCGGCTCCACCCACGTGCCGTCGATGCCGCACACGTCGTCGACGCCGTGGCGCCGGAACGCAGCGAGCCAGATCCCTGTGCCGCACCCCACATCGACGACGTGCCGCGGCCCGATGAGGTCGACCAGGAGCGGCACGAGGATGTCGGCCGAACTACGGGCGCGGTCGCGGTGCTGTGCATAGAAGCCGGGGGTGTACGGTGAAGCCTGCATTGGTCGTCCTCGCTGCCGGCCGCCTGCCACCCCGCTCGCGCCGTCGTGCGGAGGGGCCATCGTCGGTGGCGTCTGCTAAACGTGTTGGTGGCATGAGAGACCATCCGCAATCAATCGTCGGGGCGGCTTCGGGCCTCGTGGGGCTGTTGCTCGCCGGCGCCGCGCAGCCGACCTCGACCGCGGCGGCGGGCGTTGTGGACGTGCGTTACGGTGAGCGACTGCTGGTGGTAGCGCCGCACCCGGACGATGAAGCCCTCGGGGTTGGCGGCCTGATCCGTCGCGTCGTCGAGCGCGGCGGCCGGGTTGCCGTGGCGCTGATGAGTGCCGGCGACGGCTATCTCGAGGCGGTGGCACGCGAGACACTGTCGGCATCGCCGCCGCCGGCGCGTTTCATCGCCTACGGCGAACGCCGACTCGAGGAAGTGCGCGCTGCCCTCGATGCCCTGGGTGGCGGTCGTGTGCGACTCTCCCTCCTCGGGTTCCCCGATGCCGAACTGGCATCGCTCCTCGACGCGCACTGGCCGGCGGACCGACCGGCGCGCTCGCCCACGACGGGCTGCACCACCGTGCCGTACGGCGCGGCGCTCGAGCCCGGTGCTCCGTACACCGGCAGCGAGGCGCGGCGCCTGCTGGTGCGCGTGTTGCGCCTCGCTGCGCCCTCGATCGTCGCGTTGCCGAGCCCGCTGGACACGCACCCGGACCACAGCGCCACCGGCATCCTGACCCTGCGGGCGCTCGACGAGTGGCGCCGCGATGCGCACACGGTCCGGCACCTTCCGTCCCCGCAGCTGCTTGCCTACCTCATTCACTGGCCCGACTGGCCGCCGGGGTCGAACGCCCCGACACCGGGTGTCGAGGCGGCTTCCGACCTCCTGCTGCCCGCAACGTATCCTTTGCACGCGCACGTCGCGGCCACGCTCACCCTGTCCGACGCGGAGGTGGACGCCAAGCGCGTCGCCCTCCTGCGCCACGCCAGCCAGCAAGAGCACATGCCCGCGTTCATGGCCGCGTTTGTGCGGCGGACCGAACCGTACGTCGTGCTGACGGCCGGTGACATGCGCGCCGCGGCACTACCGGCCACAGCCGGCCTTCCGGGAACGCCGCAGACGGCCGACTGAGCCCCTCGCCGTCCTCATTCGCGGTCGGACAGATGGACGGCCGCGGCCCCGCCGGAGCGCTGGGCCGCCGGCGGACTGGCCAGGGCGGCGTCGATCAGGCGCTGCAGCACCGCGTGTGCATCGAAATACTGCTCGGCGATCGCGCGGGCGGCCCGACAATGCCGGGCGTAGTCCTCGCGCACGCGCACGATCGCTTCGGTCGCTTCCTCAAGTGCCGTGAACCTGAGGAGACCCGATCCGGTTTCCAACCACGACGAGAATCCGGTGTCCTCGGTCACCACCGGGCGCCCGCTGGCGAGATAAACGGCGCTGCGTTCGCTGAACCAGCCGCTGCGACTGGCGACGTAGCCATGTTTGGCGACACCGAACTCGGCCGCCGATTCCTGGATGTAGCGCCGGTACGTCCACGGGTCCCGCGTCGGCTCGCGTGAGTCGCGCACCACCCAGCCGTGTGCGCGCAACAGGTCGCGCGGCGCGGTCGCACTGCCGATGGCGATGTCGAAGATTGGGCCGACACGCTGCGGCAGATCGAGGTACGGCATGAAGGATGCCGACTTCATGCCATACTCCCGCCCGCCGTACGTGCGTGCCGGATAGCTGTCCCACTGCATCACCGTCGTGAACTTGCCGTGCGCGGGGCCGGCGGTGACCGGCCAGGCGTCGAGCACGACCGGTTGTCGTGTTGGCTGCCAGTTCAGGCCGTCGGCTGGGACCGTGCAGTCCGCCTGCGCGATGTTCTCGGCGAAAGAGAAAAAGGCGTTGTGCTGCGCGGCGAGCGCGCGCGCGTCGGGGTCGGTTAGGTGTCGAATCTGGGTGAAGGCGGGATCGGTGTCGAGCAACACGCGCACCGGCGCGCCGGCGAGCCACGGGCGCAGCGGGTTGACGCCGGAGACATTCAGCACGACGTTGGCCGCGGCACACAGGCGCGGTCCGCGGTCGGCCGCCGGCCCGCACCAGCGCGTGCGGTGCGCGTCGTAGTAGGCCCAGCGGTCCCCGAGACCGACGCGGGCGAACGCGGTCGCGGCGAACTGCAGGCCGTACGACGGGTCGGTGTCGGTGACGTCGCGTACCGGGTCGTAACAGCACCACTGCGAGTCGCCGCTGTCCTCTACGAAATACACGTCGTGACCGAGGGCGGCGAGGCCCATGACGTACTGCAGGTGGTGCCACGCCAGACCGCCGAGCGGCCCACGGACGATGTACCCGAGGACGACGATGCGCAGGCGGCTGGCCGCGTCGATGCTGCGGCGGTCACGGGTCGGCACGCAGCGCCTCGTCGAGCAGGTGCGTGAGGACGTGCGCCGCGTCGAAGTACTCGGCGGCGATCGCGCGCGCCGCCGCGGCGTGACGCGCATAGTTGCCGTGCACCTCGCGGATCGCCGCGGTGGCTTCGTCGATGGTGGCGAACGACACAATGCCAGTACCGGTCGGCAACACGCCGCCGAAGCCGGTGTCCTGCACGATCACCGGTCGGCCGGCCGCCAGGTAGCAGGCCGACCGGCAACTGAACCAGCCGGCCTGCCCACGGACGTAGCCGCCCTTGGCGACGCTCCACTCGCCGCGCGAGGCGCACACGTAACGGCGGTAACTGTCCAGGTCGCCGCACGCCGTCGCCGCGTCCACCACGCGCCACCCGGCGGCGCGCAGCAGGTCGCTCGCCGTGCAGCCGCGCCGGGGCACCGCCTCGCCGGCGGCGGGCGGCAGCGGCCCGAGGTCGCCGGTTTCCCACTCTACGTGGCGCGTGCCGCTGAGCGCGATTTCGAGCGGCACCGGCCGCACCCGCGTTGGCAGGTCGAGGAACCGCCGCAGCTCGACATCCTTCTGCCCGTAGGTGACGCCCCGGTAGCGCAACGGTTGGTAACTCGTCCAGCTCATGACCGTGGTGAACGCGTCGGACGGCGGTGCGGCGTCCGCCCATTCCGAGAGCACGATCGGCTGCCGGGTGGCGCGCCAGCGATGACCGGTCTCGGGGACGCGTGCGCCGAGCGCCTCGCCGAAACTGAAGAAGCGGTCGTGGGCGTCGACCCGCTTGCGGAACTTGCGCTGGCCGCGCGGCAGGGCGAGCTTCACCTGCGTGAACACGGGGTCGGAGTCGATGTAGACGAGGCGCGGCACGCTCCGATAGTCGGCGGGCCGGTGGAGCGTGCCGGAAATGTTCAGCAGCAGGTCCGCCGTCGCGAGCACGTCGCGCCGCCGCCGGTGCGGCATTCCGAACCACCGCGCCTTGATCGGAAAGCGGTAGGCCCAGCGCTCCTCCAGGCCAAACCGCGCCATGACGCCGGCGAGATGGCGCACGTTGGCGGCGCAATCGTGGGCAATCCATTCGGTGCCACTCGGCCCGCCGTCGAGCGTGTACGGCCATTGGCCAGAATCCTCAAAATAGTACACGTCGTGTCCCATTCGTGCCAGGCCGACGACGTACTGCAGGTAGTCCCACGTCACGCCCCCGAGGGACGGATGCTGTGCGATCAGGCCGGTGACGACGATGCGCAGCGGTTTCATGACGGGCCGGAGCGGGGTGCGGGTGCTCCCGAGGGGGGGCGTTGTGGTCACGCGAACGCGCGCTCGAGGACGCGGCGCACGACGGTCTCGGCGGCGAAGTGGGCCTCGGCGAGCGCGCGGGCGCGGCGACACTGGATTTCGTAATCGGCGATGACGGCTTCGAGACATGTGACGGCCTCGTCGGGCGTGCGAAAGCGGAACAGGCCGTCCCGGTCGGGCAGGAAACGGCTGGGTCCGGTGTGCTCCACCACGGCCGGCTTGCCGCTGGCGAGGTAGCACAGGGTCCGGTCGCTGAGCCACGCGTTCTGGAGCCGGATGCACGACGGCTTGGCGCAACTGAACTCGCCGCGGGACGTCTGGATGTAGCGCTGGTAATCCCAGGGCGTTGCGGTGGCGGTCCGCGGGTCACGCAGCCGCCAGCCACGTGCCAGTAACGACGCGCGTTCGGCTCGGACCCAGTCGTTGTCGTCCGACCCTAGGTCGACGGCCAACTCGAGCCCAACGCCGACCCGCTGCGGGACGTCGAGGAATGGCAGGAACCCGGCACGCTTGTCTTGTGCGGGCTCCGCGGGGCTCGTCTGCCCGCTGGCATACCAGTGTACGACGGTGGTGAACGGAGCATCCGCCGGGGCCGGCCGCGGCGGCCACCACGGCAACGCGACGCAGGGCGGTGTGTAGTGCCACCGGAGGCCGAGATCCGGAAAGCAGGCTCCCGGCTGCCCCACCGTCTCGCCGATGGTGAAGTACGCGTCGTGCGGTGTGAGCCGAAAGCGGCCTCCGCTGACCCACAACTGGAGAAGCCCTGGGTCGATGTCGAGCAACGCCGAACGGCGGTATCGGCGCACGACGTCTGCCGACAGATCGTACTGTGAGTTGAGCAGCAGGTCCGCGGCGGCGGCCTCCGGGGTCAGGCACCCCGCCGTCGCCTCATCGGACAGCGGGTCGCCCGTCCACGACACGAGGACGAGATCCTGCGACAACCCATAGTGTGCCAAGCGAGCTTTCAGCGTTGCGACGAGCGCCTGCACCTGGGCCGCCGGTGTCGTCGGAAGGGCACGTTCCAGCCAGACGATTTCGCACCCAAGTTGGCGCAGGCCGAGCGCCCAGTTGAGGAAGACCCAGTGGTGGCCGCCGCCGGTTGGGTAGTATAACGTGTTGGCGCCGAGGCAGATGCGCATGCTCATCCGCAGCGGGCGCGCCTTCCCGTGGCCGTACCCGCGTCCCCGGCGGCCACGGCTTCGTGGGTGACGTGGCCGTGCTCGATGCGGACTAGGGCGTCGGCGGTGCCGATGATGGAAGGCCGGTGCGTGATGATGAACGTGGTGCGTCCGCGCATCAGGCGCTCCATCGCCTCCAGGATGGCGCTCTCGGTGCGCAGGTCCACGGCGCTCGTCGGCTCGTCCATGATCAGGATCGGCGCGTCCTTCAAGAACGCTCGGGCGAGCGAGATGCGCTGGCGCTCGCCGCCCGACAGGCGCAGGCCGCGCTCTCCCACTTGCGTGTGGTAGCCGTCGGGCAGACGGATGATGAAGTCGTGTGCGTTGGCCTGGCGGGCGGCGGCGACGATCGCCGCCTCGTCGGCATCGGGCTGCGCATACGCGATGTTCTCGGCGATGCTCGTCGAGAACAGGACGGGGTCCTGCAGCACGACGGCGAACTGGTTGCGCAGGTCGGCGACGCGGTACGCCCGGAGATCGGTCCCGTCGAGCAGGATCTGCCCGCCGCTCGGGTCGTAGAAACGCATGAGCAGGCTGATGAGCGTCGTCTTGCCCGACCCGGTGGGGCCGACGATCCCGACGCGCGCCCCGGCGGGACTGTCGAAGGTCACGTCGTGCAACACGCTCCGCTCGGTGTCGTACGCGAAGCTGACGTGCCGGAACGATACCGCGCCGCGGGCGCGCACGAGGGGGCGAGCGGTCGGCAACTCGGGTACGTCGGGGGTTTCGTCCAGCAGGGCGAACGCTCGCTCGGCACCGGCGAGCGACGATTGGAGTTCGGCGACCTTTCGCGTGATCGTCTGGAGCGGCGCGTAGATCTGCGTCAGGTAGCCCATCACCAGCAACAGGTCCCCGAGGGTCAGCGTCTGCGCTCGGACGTGCCGCACGCCGATGAATAGGGCGGCGGCCGTGCCCGCGGCGATGGTCAGGCCGACGAGAAGGTCGAACCCGCCGCCGATCAGCGCGACCCGCAGCTGGCCCCAGACGCCGCGCGCCGCGCGCGTGACGAAGCGCTCCTGCTCGCGCGGCTCCTGGGCGAACGCTTTCACCACGCGAACGGCGGCGAGGACTTCGTGCGCGACGGCCATCGCCGCGCTTTCCAGTTCCTTGACCTCCGTCCACCGGCGGCGCAGGCGGGTGCCCGACAGGCGCATCAGTCCGAGCAGCACCGGCGCGATCGTCAGCGCCACGAGCGCCAGCTGACGGTCGATGCGTGCCGTGACGTACACCATGGCGAGCAGGGTCGCGCCGGCGGTGAGGAACGGCGGGATGCCCGTCACCAGAATCCACTGGATCGATGGGGCGTCGTACTGGATCCGGTACAGCGAGTCGGCCGTGCCGCGCGCGTCGTGGTACGCGACCGACAGCCGTTGCAGATGGCGAAACAGTTCGGAGCGAAACGCCAGCACCAGGCGCTCCCCCGTGTAGGATTGCAGCAGCCACTGTGCCAGCGCCTGGATGTTGACGAGGAGGGCTGTGACGAGGACCAGGCCGATCACGAGGGCCATCCCGCCGCTAGTGGATGGAGACGCGGCTGGTGGAATTAGGATGGCGAGCGGCGCCGGCAGCGGCTGGTCGCCGATCACCGAATCGACGGCGATCTTCAACGGCAGCGGCCCCAGCAGCGCCAGCGGCGGCGACAGCAGGCCGAGGCCGATGATGCCGGCCAGGTGCAGCCGATACGGCCGTCCCAACCGGAGGAGCCGCCGGTAGACGGTCAGATCCGATCGGCCCGGCATCAGGTCGACCCGCCCGCTGTCGGTCCGACGGCCGACAGCAGGGCGGCCATGGCCACGCCGCTCTCCTGCACGCTGCGGCCGCTGAGCGCCGCGGCGCTTGCGGCCAGGATGAGCGCCACCACCCAGTGGTGGTCGATGGCTGCGCCGACGGCCAGCGCGGCAAACACCGCCGTCAACACCACCCCGGCCCGCGTCACGCGCGGCCACAGCCGCAGGCGCACCAACTGCGTGCTCGACGGGTGCTCCTCCGCGGCGAGTACGAGGCGGGCGCGGCCGAGCAGCCCGCCCTGGGTCTCCAGGTCCCACCCGTCGTATTCCCCGCCACAGGCGGTCGGCACCCCGCCCGCCCGCAAGGCCTGGTGGATGCTGCGCAGCCGTTCGTCGCCCAAGCGCCACTCGTCGCACCACACCGCCAGCCGGCGTCGACGGGGGAAGACGAACGCGTCATGGCCCAACCGCCACGGCGCCAACCCGGACTGCAGCCGGCCATACAGCCGCGCCGCCGGTTGCATGAGGTGCAACGCTGCGGTGAGGGCCCGCCGCTTCCAGCCTGCGGCGCTGCCGGCGTCGGTGTCGCGAAACGGGGCGCGCACCGCCGTAACCACGGCCTCGGCCACGGGGACCCCCGCTGCCAGCAACAGGACCGGGAGAATCACCAACAGCGGCTCCCACAGCAACCCGAGCGCCGTCAGGCCGGCGAGCACCGCGACGACCATGTACCACTCGGGCATCATCGGCAGCGACCGCAGCAGGGTGGGCGCCGGCTGGTAGAGCGACTGGAACGGTGCGGTGCCCCACGGGCCATGATAGATGCGCCCGCCGCCGGTGAGCAGCCGCGCGAACCCCATACCGTAGATCCGCCCCACCCAGGTCGGATGGCCGGCGAGGTTGTACTTCTCCGGCCACTTGCGCTCGAGGATACCTTCGGCGATGCCGTAGCCGACCTGCTGCTTCCAGTAGCCGCGCACCGTGTTGCGGCGGTGGTGCCACACCATGGCGGCGGCGTTGAACCCGATTCTCCAGCCGCGCTCTTGCAGACGCCAGCACACATCCACGTCATCGCCGGCTGTCCGGAAGCGCGCGTCGAAGCCGCCGATCGCCTGCAGACACTCGCGGCGGAACGCCATGTTGCACCCCGGGATGTGCTCGGCCTCGGTGTCGCTGATGAGCACGTGCACCGGCCCGCCTGGTGCGCTGTCGACACACTGCGCGACGGCCCCCTCCTCGGGCGGCGCGATGTTCGGCCCGCCGACCCCGACGTAGTCCGTGGTGACGAACGTCGTGGCGAGAAACGTCAGCCAGTGCGGATCCGGATAGGCGTCGTCGTCGAGGTACGCGACGATCTCGCCGGTGGCGGCCGCCAGTCCCGTGTTGCGCGCGTTGCTCAGGCCGCGGTTCTCGGTGCGGATCAACCGACAGGCGAAGCCGCCGGCGATGGCGGCCGTGTCGTCGGTCGACCCGTCGTCGACCACGATCACGTCGTAGTGCGGGTAGTCCAGGTTCGATAACCCCTCGAGGCAGCGGCGGATCGTGCGGCCACCGTTGTACGAGCACACGACGACGGACACCGCCGGCCACGGGTGCCCGTTGGTGACCGGCACGTCGGCCAAGGCGCGGCGGACCGCGGCCAGGGCCGGCTTCGGTTGCCGGTCCACCGCCGTGAGCCCGAACTTCCAATCGTCGACGGCGGCGCCGGCGCGGTACCACTCGTCGGTCCACGCGAAGATGAACATCCCGGCACAGCCGGCTTGGAAGGCCGTGCGCACCTGCCACTCGAGCACTTCGGCCTGCCGACCCTCGCCGTTGCGCAGGCTGTCCAGACCGACCTCGCTCATGATCAACGGGCGATCATCGGCGATGTTTTGCAGCCGTTGCAGGTACGCCGCCAGGCGGTCCTGCCGCTCGAGGTAGACGTTGAAACAGACGAGATCGAGGAACGGGAGCTGCAAGTACTCGGTGGTGGGGTAGTTGACGTAGGTAACGAGCCCCTGCGGGTCTTCCTGTTTGACGACGCGGTAGACGCGTTCGAGGTAGCGCTCAACCGCGCGGCGCCCCATCCACCGGGCCACGGGCGCCGCGATCTCGTTGCCGATCGCGTAGCACAGCAGGGCGGGGTGGCCGGCGCAACTGCACACGCGCGGGCGCACCATCTCGGCGACCTCGCGCATGTCGCGCCCGTCCATGATGTAGCCGACGTACTGCTCGGCGGAGAGCCCGACCATTACGTAGAGCCCATGTCGCTGCGCGACGTCCAGGAGACTACGCGGCGGCGTCGTGTGTGGAATCCGTACTGCGTTGAAGCCGCTGGCCGCCATATCGGCGAAGTCACGATCGATCCGTGCGAGGTCGTGGTATTCGTTGCCGTCCGCGTCGGGGCGAAAGGCCCCGTAGGTGACGCCGCGGACGA
>Ga0316622_100002625_pt1 | contig 12522 bp, 9 predicted proteins | sample OWC_Aug_OW2_C1_D_FD_207646 | JGI IMG/M metagenome (GOLD analysis project Ga0316622, IMG submission 207646) | Wetland soil microbial communities from Old Woman Creek delta, Ohio, United States - OWC_Aug_OW2_C1_D5_C | ecosystem: Environmental > Terrestrial > Soil > Wetlands | place: USA: Ohio... | reverse complement strand
CCGCGGTGGCCCAGACCGGGCTCAATATCACGGCTGCTGCCGAGAAGCTGCATACGTCGCAGCCGGGCGTGAGCAAGCAGATCAAGCTGCTCGAGGACGAACTCGGCTTCCAGATCTTCGTGCGCGATGGCCGTAACCTGACACGCGTCACGCCGGCGGGGCAACAGGTCATCGATCGCGCGGTCAAGATCCTGCGCGAGGTGCAGAACATCAAGCGCCTCTCGGACGACCTGAAGGACGAGGAACGCGGCTCGCTCTCGATCGCGACCACGCATACGCAGGCACGCTACGTGCTGCCCGAGGTCATCAGGCAGTTCCGCGAGCAGTACCCGGAGGTGCGCCTGCACCTGCACCAGGGCACGTCGGAACAGATCGCGGAGATGGCGGCGCTCGATCGCATCGACTTCGCCATCGCCACCGGCTCGGAATCACTTTTCGACGGCTATTCGCTGCTGCCCTGCTACCGCTGGCACCGGCACGTCGTCGTGCCGCGCAATCATCCACTGGCTCGCCTGAAGAAAGGACTCACGCTGAAGCAGCTGGCGTCGTACCCGATCGTGACGTACGTCTTCAGCTTCACGGGCCCGTCGTCGCTGCACGGCATTTTCGCAAAAGAAGGCCTGGTGCCGAACGTCGTGCTGACGGCGCGCGATGCCGACGTGATCAAGACCTACGTGCGCCTCGGCCTCGGCGTCGGCATCGTCGCCAGCATGGCGGTCGAACAGAAGGACGACGCAGACCTGGTGCACATCGACGCGTCCGACCTGTTCCCGGCGCACACGACGTGGATCGGTTTCCGGCGTGGCGGCCTGCTGCGCAAATACCAGCTCGATTTCATCCAGCTCTTCGCACCGCACCTGACGCGCCGCCTGATCGAAAGGGCGGCGAGCGCATCGACCCAGGCCGACGTGGCGCAACTCATGGCCGGGATAGAGGTGCCACTGCGCTGAGCCGGGTTGCCCCGCAGCGATGCGGATGGGGTTGTCGCGCATTCGCCGCACCTGCGCGTTATTGCGCCAGCATCAGCAGTTCTACGTTGTCACCGTTTCCTAACCGGGCCGCGACTGACCCTGTCACCGCCGATTCTTAGTATCTCACTCGACCCTTTCATGGAGAGCGAGTGATGCATCCCGTAAGTTCGACAAGCCGGTTCCTGGCGGCGGCAATCGCCGCAGCGCTGCTGCCGGCAGTCGCCCAGGCCGACCCGACCAGCGCGGAACTGCTGCAGAAGATCGAGGAACTGAGTCAGAAGGTGCTCGTGCTCGAGCGTAAGCTTGAAGTGCAGGACGAGGCCACCAAGACGGCAGTGGCTTCCGCGCCGGTGGTGAAAGCGAGCCCGCGCGGCTTCAGCCTGGCGTCCGCCGACAACAAGAACCAGCTCAAGCTGCGTGGCGTGATGCACGTCGACGGCCGCTTTTTCGAGAGCGACGACCCCGAGGGCCTGAAGGACACCTGGCAGGCCACGCGTGTACGCCCGATCGTCGAGGGCACGCTCGGCGGCATCTACGATTTCCGCTTGACGCCGGACTTCGGCCAGGGCCGCACCGTGATCCAGGACGCCTACGTCACCGGTCGCTTCGATCCCGCGTTCCAGGTCACGGCCGGCAAGTTCAAGTCGCCGGTGGGCCTCGAGCGGCTTCAGTCCGCCAGCGACATCCGCATGGTCGCGCGCGGCTTCCCGACCCAGCTCGCGCCGAACCGCGACATCGGCTTGCAGGTCGCGGGCGGCCTCCTCGGCGATCGGCTGAACTACCAGTTCGCCTACCTGAACGGCTCGAACGACGGCGGCAGCAGCGAGACATTCGCCGACGTAGACCTGAACGACGACAAGGAGTACGCGGCGCGCGTCTTCGCGCACCCATTCGGCAACAGCGAGAACTTCGCGCTGCGCGGCCTCGGCGTCGGCATCGCCGGCACCTACACGTCGCAGACCGGCACGACGGCGCAGCCGCTGCTACCCGTCTTCCGCACGCCGGCGCAGTCGACGTTCTTCCGCTACCGCACCGGCACGACCCCGACGCTCGCCGATGGCGAACGCACGCGCCTTGCGCCGCAGCTGTATTACTACGTCGGCCGCTTCGGCCTGCTCGGCGAATACACGACCGTGTCGCAGGAGGTCTCGCGGACCACGACCGCAGGGCGACGCGACGGCACGCTGGATACTTCGGCCTGGCAGATCCAGGCCTCCTGGTTCCTGACCGGTGAAGAGGAGAGCTTCCGTGGATTCAAGCCCAACAACGTCTTCTCCCTGGCCGACAATACCTGGGGTGCCTTCGAGCTGGTCGCGCGCTACCAGGAGCTGGATCCCGACGACGATGCCTTCGTGGGCGGCGCGGCCTCTTTCGCGGACCCAGTCAACGCTGCCCGCAAAGCCACGGCTTACGGCCTGGGCCTCAACTGGTACCTCAACGAAAACCTGAAGTGGATCCTGAACTACGACCACACGAGCTTCGACGGTGGCGCCGCGGGCGGTGCGGACCGCGAGGACGAGGACGTATTCCTGACCCGCATGGCACTTGGATTCTGAACGGAGACCAGACTATGTCGACCCATCGATTCCTGCAGCTGCTCACGGCTCCCGCATTGCTGGCGCTGATGCTGCTGACGAGCCCCGCACTGCACGCGAAAACGACGACCCTGTTGAACGTGTCCTACGACCCGACGCGTGAACTGTACGACGACTACAACAAGGCGTTCATACAGTACTGGAAGAAGAAAGCGGGCAAGGACATCAGCATCCGCCAGTCGCACGGCGGCTCGGGCAAGCAGGCGCGCACCGTCATCGACGGCCTGCCTGCGGACGTCGTCACGCTGGCACTCGCCTACGACATCGACGCGCTCGCGACATCGGGCAAGCTGCTGCCCGCCAACTGGCAGACGCGGCTGCCAAACAACAGCTCGCCGTACACCTCGACGATCGTGTTTCTGGTGCGCAAGGGCAATCCGAAGAAGATCAAGGACTGGGGTGACCTCGCGAAGCCGGGCATCGCCGTGATCACGCCGAACCCGAAGACGTCGGGTGGGGCGCGCTGGAACCACCTTGCGGCCTATGGCTGGGCCCTGAAGCAGCCGGGCGGCAGCGCAGCGACGGCGGAGCAGTTCCTCGGCAAGCTCTACAAGAACGTTCCAGTGCTCGACACGGGCGCGCGTGGCTCGCTCACGACGTTCGCGCAGCGAGGCATCGGCGACGTGATGATTTCATGGGAGAACGAGGCGTTCCTGGCCAGTCGCGAGCTGGGCAAGGACAAGTTCGAGATCGTGGTGCCAACGGTCAGCATCCTGGCGGAACCCCCGGTGGCGGTGGTCGACAAGGTCGCCATCCGTCGTGGCACCACGGCCGAGGCCCGCGCCTACCTCGAGTACCTGTACTCGAAGGAAGGCCAGGAGATCGCGGCGAAGCACTACTACCGTCCGCGGGATCCGGAAGTCGCGGCCAAGTACGCCTCGACGTTCCCGAAGGTCAACCTGGTGACCATCGCCGACTTCGGCGGCTGGGCGAAGGCCCAGGCCGTGCACTTCGCCGACGGCGGCACGTTCGACAGGATCTACGCGCGCTGACGGGCCGCGACAGGTATTGCCGGCGGCGACTCAGGGACGAGTTGCCACCGGCATCACCGCCGGTCGCGTTACCATGTCTCCCCCCTGGAGACCTGCGCATGAAGTTCCCCGTTTCCGTGTCCGGGCTGGCGCTCGTTGCCGCCCTGCTCGGCTCCCTGATCAGCCCCACCGCCCGGGCCGAGGTAACGCTGCTCAACGTGTCGTACGACCCGACGCGTGAGTTCTACGATGCGTACAACGAGGAGTTCGCGCAGTTCTGGAATAAGCAGACCGGCGAGGATGTCGCGATCCGGCAGTCGCACGGCGGCTCGGGCAAGCAGGCGCGCATGGTCATCGATGGCCTGCCGGCCGACGTAGTTACGCTTGCCCTCGCCTATGACATCGACGCGCTGGCGAGCAAAGGCAAGCTGCTGCCCGCCAACTGGCAGGGTCGGCTGCCCCACAACAGTTCGCCGTACACCTCGACGATCGTGTTCCTCGTGCGCAAAGGCAATCCGAAAGGCATCCGTGACTGGGGCGATCTGATCAAGCCGGGCGTTGCAGTCATCACGCCGAATCCCAAGACGTCGGGCGGCGCGCGCTGGAACTACCTGGCCGCATGGGCGTGGGCGCTGCACCAGCCGGGCGGCAGCGAGGCTACGGCCGCGGACTTCATCGGCAAGCTCTACAGAAACGTGCCGGTGCTCGATACGGGCGCCCGCGCCTCGCTCACGACGTTTGCGCAGCGCGGCATCGGCGACGTCATCATCACGTGGGAGAACGAGGCTTTCATGGCTTCGAAGCGGCTGCCGAAGCAGGAACTGGAGACGGTCGTGCCGTCGATCAGCATCCTCGCCGAACCTCCCGTCGCCGTGGTGGACAAAGTTGCGATCCGTCGCGGCACCGTCGAAGTCGCACGTGCCTACGTCGAACACCTGTATTCGCAGGAGGCGCAGGAGATCGCCGCCCAGCACCATTACCGGCCGCGTGATCCGGCAGTCGCGGCGCGGCACGCGGCGGACTTTCCGTACGTCCACATGCTGACCATCGCGGACTTCGGCGGCTGGAACACAGCCAATACCACGCATTTTGCGACGGGTGCCACATTCGACCGGATCTACGGGCGCAAGTGACCGGCGCGCCGTTTGTGGCAAGCTGCCGGGCACATGGTAGCCGGCCGTAAACTGCATACGTCATCGAGCCCGGGCGCACGGCCGCCCCCCGCAGAAGGTGCGTTCGCCAGTCTCAAAGGGCTTGGCGACGTCTTTCGCTACACGCGACATGCGCTCGAACTGGTCTGGTCGACGAGCAAGCGGCTCACCGTCGCGCTCGCTGCGCTCACGCTGCTGGCCGGCATGCTGCCCGCCGGCATTGCGTTCGTCGGCGCGAAGATCGTCGATGCGGTCGTGACGGCGGTCGCCCTGCATCAGGCCTCGGGTGGGACCGATCTCTCCACCGTGCTCAGTTACGTCGTGCTCGAAGGCGTGCTGGTGGCCTCGCTCGCAGCGGTGCAGCGTGGGCTCTCGACCTGCCAGTCACTGCTGCGCGCCCAGCTTGGCCAGCGCGTGAACGAGATGATCCTCGAGAAGGCGCTCACGCTCGATCTGCGTCATTTCGAGGACTCCGAGTTCTACGACAAACTGACGCGGGCGCGACGGGAGGCGTCGACGCGACCGCTGGCCCTCGTAATGAGCAGCTTCGGCCTGGTGCAGAACGCGATTGCGCTGCTCAGTTTCGGCACGCTACTGGCGCAGTTCTCGCCGTGGGCCGTCGCGGTGCTGTTGCTCGCGGGGCTGCCCTCGTTTGTCGCGGAAGCCAAGTTTTCCGGCGACGCCTTCCGCCTGTTCCGCTGGCGCTCGCCCGAAACACGCATGCAGATGTACCTCGAGACGGTCATCGCACGCGAAGATCACGCCAAGGAAGTGAAGCTGTTCGAACTGGGGCCGCGCCTGCTCGACCGCTACCGGCAGATTTTCCAGAAGGTGTTTCGCGAGGACCGCGCGCTCACGATCCGCCGTGACACCTGGGGCTTCTTCCTGGGTCTGGTCAGCACCGGCGCGTTCTACGCAGCGTACGCATGGGTCGCCGTGAGCGCGGTGCGAGGCCAGATATCGCTCGGGCAGATGACGATGTACGTGCTGCTGTTCCGGCAAGGCCAGTCGGCCGTCTCCTCGATCCTCTCCGCGATCGGCGGCATGTACGAAGACAACCTGTACCTGTCGACGCTCTACGATTACCTCGACACGCCGGTGGCCGCTGCGACGGGAACGATGACCACGGGCGCCACGCCAGGTACCGGCCTGCAGTTCGAGCAAGTCAGCTTCACCTATCCAGGTGCGACAGAACCGGCGGTCCATGACGTGAGCTTTACGCTGCGACCGGGCCAGAGCCTCGCGCTGGTAGGCGAGAATGGTTCCGGCAAGACGACGCTGATCAAGCTGCTGACACGTCTTTACACACCAGACGCCGGACGCATTTTGCTCGACGGCACGAATCTCGATGACTGGCAGCCGGCAGCGTTGCGGCGACGCGTCGGCGTAATCTTCCAGGATTTCGCGCGCTACCAGCTCAAGGTCGGCGAGAACATCGGCGCGGGTGACGTCACGCACTTCGAGGACGAAGCGCGCTGGCGCGAAGCGGCCGGACTCGGCATGGCGGCGCCGTTCATCGAGGAGCTGCCGGGCGGCTACGCGACGCAACTCGGCAAGTGGTTCAAGGACGGCCGCGAGCTGTCGGGCGGCCAGTGGCAGAAAGTCGCGCTGTCACGCGCGTTCATGCGCGAAGACGCAGACATCCTCGTGCTCGACGAGCCCACGGCCGCGATGGACGCGCGCGCCGAAGCGCAGGTCTTCGAGCAGTTCCAGGCCCTTGCCCGCTCGCGCATGGTGATCCTGATCTCGCACCGCTTTTCGACCGTGCGCATGGCCGACCAGATCCTCGTGATCGAGGGCGGCCGCATTCTCGAGCGCGGCAGCCACGAGGCGCTGATGCAGCTCGGCGGGCATTACGCCGGGTTGTTCGCGTTGCAGGCGCGGGGCTACCGCTAGGCCAGGGGTCAGGTGATAGGGGTTGGGGGTTAGTCGGAAGAGTTACCCGGACGCCATTCGCAATGCGCCCATCGATCGCGCGTCCTATGCCTTCTTCAGGAAGCAAGTCTTGAGAACCACCGTGTTGCGGCCCTGCCCGCACTCGATCGCTTCTTCGTCGTCGGTGAGGCGGATGTTCTTGAACACCGTGCCGCGCTTCAGCGTCTCCGACGATCCTTTCACCTTCAGGTCCTTGATGACCTGCACCGAATCGCCATCGTCCAGCGTGTTGCCGTTGCTGTCTTTCACCGTCATGTCGAAGATTCCTGCGTGACTGGCCCGCAAGGATGAACCCGGGTCACTTGGTCCGCAACTTCGTGCGTCGTCCTTCGCGCGTGGCGTACCGCGTCCTGGCGTCGAACTCGTCGAGGTCGAGCTCGACGTTCTTGCCGGCGTAGACGGCGTCTCGCAGCCACGCCAGTTCTTCCTGCACCGCTTCCTGCGACCGCACTTCGACCGACCAGCAGCGGCGCCCTGCATCCCACCAGTACCCGCGCTGCTTGAGCACGCCCTTGGTTTCGAATGGCGAGTTGTTCGCCCACAACCGGAACGACGGGCTGCGAGCGGAGTCCAGCAGCACCTTCAGCGCAGTGCCGCCGCTCGTGCCGAACGGCTGCGAGAGCACTTCGAGCAGCGCGTGGCAATCGGCTTCGGCGCGGTGGCCATCGTAGAAGAAGCCATGCCTGTACGCGAGGTATTCGAGCTTTGAACTCGCGATACCTGCATCGCTCCACGGCACTTCCTGCCACGAACAGCCCCACGGCAGCGCAGTGAACACGGGCAGGCGGGGCTCGAGGAACTTGCGGTCGAAACCGGCGTTGTGCGCGATCACGATGCCGACGGACTCGAGCAACTGACCGACGCGCGCGTCGTCGATGCGCTGGCCCGCGACCATTGCATCGGTAATGCCGTGAATGGCCGTCGACGCGGGCGGGATCGGCATGCCTGGATCTTCGAGCGCATCGTAGGTCTGGAGCACACGCCCGACGGTTCCCGTGACGTGACAGTACTCAACCACGACGATTGCGAGTTCGATGACCTTGTCGGCCGTCGGATCCGTACCGGTGGTTTCGGTGTCTACGATCGCGGCGTGCCGAACGGCGGGTCCTTCGAGGGCGGGTCGCTGGTGCGACGTGTCCAGCCGGCGCAACACCCGGTAATCCGGATGCGCCGACAATTTCGCCGCCATCGCTTCGAGATCTGCACGAGTCGACATTTTGTTGCGGACTCCAGGCGCGCCGCGGAACCGACCGCCGCAACCTCCCCTTCCGACTATCCCCTAACCCCTATCCCCTAACCCCTTTTCTTCCAGCCTGTACCCTGCCCCCGCCGCCGTCTGCAGCACCTGCGGCGCCGCCGGATCCTCCTCGATCTTCTGTCGCAGCCGGTGCACCAGCTGCTTGAGCAATTGCCGGTCGCCGCTGCCACGGTGCCCCCACACGTGCGTGAGCAGCCGTTCGGTGCCGACGACATGGCCGGCATTCGCAATCAGGATCTGCAGCAGGCGCGATTCGAGCTTCGTGAGTTTGACAGGTGGCGTCTCACCGACATGCAGCACGTGCGCTTCCAGGTCGAGGCGCAGCGCACCGACGGTCATGGAACCGCCCGTTTCGAGTCCCGCACGTCGCAGCAGTGCCCGCGCTCGCGCCAGCAGCGTGCGCGGACTGAAAGGCTTCGTGAGGTAGTCGTCCGCGCCGAGGTCGAGCGCCCGCACCAGGTCTTCCTCCTCGCCACGCGCCGTCAACATCATCACGGGGATACGCGACTGCCGGCGAATCGCGGTGCAGATGTCGAAGCCGCTGCCGCCGGGCAGGTTGATGTCCAGGATCGCGAGGTCGGGCGACTCCGCGGCAAACACCTGCAGCGCGGACGGCACGTCGGCCGCCTTGACGACGACGAATCCTGACTGCGTCAGCGCAAAACCGACGAGCGACAACAGGTCGGGATCGTCGTCGACGACCAGGATCTTCACGACGCGTCCGCCCCCCCGACGGGCAACCGGACCACGAAGCGAGTGAGCCCCTGCTCGCCGCGGATGGCGGCGACCGTGCCGCCGTGACGTTCCACGATCGACTTCACGATCCACAGTCCCAGGCCGAGACCGCGCGGCTCGGGCTCTTCCGCGGACGCACGATGGAAGCGCTCAAAGATCGAGCCACGCTCGCTCTCGGTAACGCCGGGACCGGCATCGTCCACGGTGGCCTCGAGCATGCCATCGACGAGTCGCGCGCCAACGCTGACCGTGCTGCCCTCCGGTCCGAACTTGTTGGCGTTGGCCAGCAGGTTGACGAAAACCTGTGTCAGGCGCGGCCCGTCACCCACCAGCGCAGGCAGCACTTCCGGCACGTCCACCGCGAGCGTCTGGCCGCGCTGCGTGAACAGGCTGCCCACGAGTTCCACCGCGTCCTGCACGATCTCGTGCAACTGCAGGTGCTGCTGGCGGATCGCGAGCTGCCCCGACTCGATGCGTACGCTCTCGAGCAGGTTGTCGATCAGTCGCGTCAACCGCAGCGACCCCCGGCGCAACGACGTCACGAGTTCCTCGAGCTGCTCACGGGGCAGGACGTGCAGGTTTTCCTGCAGCAGCTCGATCGACGCGAGCTGCGCGGCGAGCGGCGTCCGGAATTCGTGCGAAATGTTGGCGAGGATCGTGTCACGCGCACGGCGGGCCGCCTCGAGGTCGGTCTCGTCACGCATGACCTGCACCTGCAAGCCGTCGACCATGCCGGCACTGGTGATGATCACCGTGCGCCTGGCGCCATCCGCGCGCTGGAGCAACTCTGTAGCCTGCGCCTGGCCGTGCTCGCGCGAGGCGACGATCGGGCACGCGCTGTCGCAGGGTCGCGTGCCGTCCGGCAACGTGCAGGGCTTGAGCACGTCGCCACAGAACTTGCCGACGGCCGTGCCGGAATTAACGCCGAGCATGCGCTCCGCCTGCGGGTTGAGGTACCTCACGTTGCGGTTGGAGTCGACGGCATACACGCCCTCGACGACTCCGCGCAACATCGCTTGCGCGTCGGCCTCGCGACGACGCAAGGTCGCCGTGAGCTCGACCAGGTGGCGTCGCATGTCCTCGAGGGTCCTGGCGAGTGCAACGACCTCGGGGCCACCGCCCGCAACAGGAATCGAGGCGGAAAAGTCGCCCCGCCCGAGCCGGGTCGCGGATTCGGCCAGGAACTGCAGCGGCCGCACGATGCGCCGCGCCAGCAACAGTGCAACAGCAACAGCGCCGAGGCTCAGCAGGAAAGCCGTCAAGCCGAGGCGGCGCACGAATCCGGCCACTTCCGAGTCGCTCTCGGAGGCTGGCAGTCGCGCTTCGACCAGTGCAATGCCCTCGCCGGTCGACGCGAAGATCGGGGTGCTCGACGCAAACAGGTCGCGCGGCTCGATGCGGCGCGCCACGCTTTCGGCGCGCGACAGCGCCGTCGAATGCAGTTCCTTGAAATCGGGCTCGACGTTGTCGAGCCAGTTCGACAGGCGGACGAGACGGATCGGCACGCCCGCCTGCTCGGACAGGGCAATGGCCAGCCGGGCGTCGAAATAGCGCAATGCGACGACGCGTGTCTCGACGAGGTTGGGCACCAGCGCCGCGGCGCCGATCAGGCCGTCCGGCTGCCAGGACGGGGCCAGCATGAAGCGTTCGCCCTGGTCCGTCACCGCTTCGAGCGTCTCGTTCCACGCCACGTTGCGGCCCGTGCTGGCGATGACGTTCGTCCCGACGATGACGGCGCAGGCGCCGAGATTGAGCGCGCCACAGCTGCGTCGCAGGAACAGCTCAGTCTGCTCGCGGCTGCCCGCGCGAATCAGCCTCTGCAACGGCTGGCGATCCGCGAGCACGCGCGTCGTCGTGAGCGTGTCTTCGCTGAGGCGACGCAACTCCTCGCGCGCGGCGACGCCGGCGAGCTGGACCCGGGCGATCGCCTCCTGTTCGGCCTGCTTGTGCAGCAAGCCGACGGCGCTGATGGCCAACACCAGTATCGCGGCGAGCACGAGTCCGCCGAGCGTGAGCGTCAGCGTGCGCTCGAGCGTGGCCGGCCCGGCCGCCAGCCGCCTGAGGCTCGCCATCCAGTCTTTCAGCAATGCAGGGATTTTGTCCATCAGCCTGTGCGCCGGTCGGCACGCCACTCCACGAGCGTCTTGATCACGAGCGTCACGATCGCCAGCAGCGCGAGCACGGACGCCACCGCGAAGGCTGCCACGAACAGGTACTCGTTGTAGAGGATCTCCACCTGCAGCGGCATCGTCGTCGTCAGGCCGCGGATGTGCCCGGACACGACGGAGACCGCGCCGAATTCACCCATGGCGCGGGCGTTGCACAGGATCACGCCGTAGATGAGGCCCCAGCGGATCTTCGGCAGCGTGACGCGCAGGAAGGTGGTCCAGGCGCCGGCCCCGAGCGTGATGGCGGCCTCCTCTTCCTCGCTGCCCTGCTGCTGCATGAGCGGAATGAGCTCGCGCGCGACGTAGGGAAACGTCACGAACAGGGTGGCGAGCACGATGCCTGGCACCGCGAAGATGACCTGGATGTCGCGATCCTGCAGCCACTGGCCCCACCAGCCGTGCGCGCCGAACAGCATGACGAACACCAGGCCCGCGATGACCGGCGAAATCGCGAACGGCAGGTCGATCAAGGTGATCAGCAGGCTTTTGCCCTTGAACTCGAATTTCGCGATCGCCCAGGCGGCCGCGATACCGAACAGCGTATTGACCGGCACCACGATCGCCGCCGTGAGCAGCGTCAGCTTGATCGCGGCGAGCGTGTCCGGATTGTCGAACGACTCGAGGAAGACGCGCCAGCCCTCCGCGAACGCCTGCGCGAGCACGGCGCCGAGCGGCGCCAGCAGCAACAACGCCAGGAAGCCGATGGCCACCGAGATCAGCGCGATTCGCCCGGCACGCACGCCTGGCGGCACGTGCTTGCGCTTCTCGAACCGCGGGGCTGCGCCAGCCACGTCAGGCCCCGACCTTCTGGGTGCGCGGGCGCGCGCGCCGCTCGACCCTGCGGCCCGTGTCGGCGGGCCCGACGTGGCGCCGGCGGCTCCACGACTGCACCAGATTGATGGCGAACAGCATCAGGAAGGACACGAGCAGCATCATGAAGCCGAGCGCTGCGGCGCCGTTGTAGTCGAACTGCTCGAGCTTGATCACGATCAGGAGCGGCGTGATTTCGGTCTTGAGCGGCAGGTTGCCGGCAATGAACACCACCGACCCGTACTCGCCGACGCCGCGCGCGAACGCCATCGTGAAGCCCGTGACGAGTGCCGGCAGCACCGCCGGCAGAATGATGCGGCGGAACACCGTGAAGGGACTCGCGCCGAGTGTTTCGGCGGCTTCCTCGAGGTCGCGCTGCGCTTCGACCAGCGCCGGCTGCACCGAGCGCACCACGAACGGCAGGCCGATCAGGATCAGCGCGACGACGACGCCGAGCCACGTGTAGGCCACCTGGATCCCGAACAGCCCCTGCAGCCTCACGCCGAGCCAGCCCGTTGGCGAGAAAACCGTGGCGAGCGCGATACCCGACACGGCCGTGGGCAACGCGAAAGGCAGGTCGATCAGCGCATCGACCAGGCGGCGCCCCGGAAACTCGTAGCGCACGAGCGACCAGGCGACGATGAAGCCGAAGAAGGCGTTGACGATCGCGGCGATGAAGGCGGCGCCGAAACTCAGCCGGTAGGACGCCAGCGCGCGTTCGTCCAGCACCACGTCGAGAAACTCCGACCAGGTCAGTGACGTGGTCTTGAAGACCAGCGCCGCGAGCGGCAGCAGCACGAGGGCGCTCAGGAAGAACGTCGTGAACCCGAGCGTAAGGCCAAAACCCGGGAGGATGCTGGGCTGGCGGAACCAGGAAGCGGCCATCTCAGGAATCCGCTGCCGGCTCAGCTCGCGCCGAGCTGACGAT
>Ga0316622_100002624_pt1 | contig 12525 bp, 7 predicted proteins | sample OWC_Aug_OW2_C1_D_FD_207646 | JGI IMG/M metagenome (GOLD analysis project Ga0316622, IMG submission 207646) | Wetland soil microbial communities from Old Woman Creek delta, Ohio, United States - OWC_Aug_OW2_C1_D5_C | ecosystem: Environmental > Terrestrial > Soil > Wetlands | place: USA: Ohio... | reverse complement strand
GGTACAGTAGCACCGCTCTGGTCGGACCACGCCACAGTCCCGGACGAGAGCAGCCGCGCTGCCAATGCCGCGCCGATGAAATGACGCCGGCTCATAGACAAATCTACTCGCATGCCATCCTCCACTGTCCACGATCAGTCTGAACGAGTCACCCATGCCACCACAGGGCGGGATGCCGGGCCTTTCAGTTCTATGCGCGTGACGCCTTGGGCGAGCTTCTGTTTCTCTAACAGCGAGCCATCTCTGGGATCGATCCAGCACACCGTCATGGGGCCTGTTGTTGTATTCGGGTCCAGCCTCATGGAACGCGATGAACGACTGTACACAATGAATTCCCTCCGGGCATTGCCCAACGCCCACTGACCGGCAGGCATGCCCGTCATGTCGATTGGCTGCATTGAGGCGGCGCGCTCGAGGAATCCGGCTTCCGATATCCGGGGAACGCCGGCGAGTGAGCCGCCCGCCATGAACGCCGCCCAACCCAGGTCGTCGCTCAGATCCGCGGAGAACATGACGGCCTTACCGGGGTACCGTTGCCGACATTCCCGAACCGCCCGGTACACCTGTTCAAACGAGGTCTTGCCGGGAGAAACGAGGCGGGCATGCTGGCGCGGCGCCAGGTTCTGTCCCCCTGGCGGACTATTGAGGCTGCCGTCGCCGCGATAATGCCAGGCACGGATATCCACCACGTCCACTGCCGGGCCACGGACCGGGTCGGCCAGGATGGCGTCCTGCACGTCTTTGGTGACACTCAATCCAATGACGGCATGCTTGCCGGTCCCCCGTTCCCATTCCAGGATGGTATCTATCCAGAACTGCACGAAGTGTAGCGGGCCGGTGTACTCGGCTCCGATGAATTGGATCACACTGCTGTTGTCCGCAAAACTGTCCAGGCACTGGCGTATGTAGGCTCTATGGAGCGGTCGTCGAACCGGGTGATTGACATCATAGAACTGCTCCGCCAGGAAGATCCGTTTGTCACCCGCATAGGGCGGAGGTTCCGGGAATCCTGTGTCGTTGATGTTGTTCGCCGGCCGCCAGGGGAAATCGGTCCAGTGGGCCCCTGCCTCGATGATATTGTGCTGAAAGTAGTTCTGATGGATGAGCACGAGTCCTTTGCGATCCGCCAGATCGGCGAACTGTCTCAGGCGCATCCAGTACCAGGGGTTGTATCTCGTCAAATCGTATCGGCTCAGTCCATCGAAGGCCGTGCCCTGTCCGCTTCGCGCAAAGGGCAGTTCATAGAACGGCGGCCACACGTCGCCATCCATTCGGCGAACGCGCTCATGATCGTCGCGTCGACGCTCATACCAGAGCCCATAGTTGTGCTCCAGCGCCACCTGCCCGTGGTCCCGCATCCCGTCGGTCACTTCGTCCAGGCCGTCTGTCAATCCAGTACCGCTGCGGCCGGCCACAAAGCGGGTGATGTGCGCCGTGGCCTTCGCAACGTCGAGTGGCCGGACACCTCCATTCCACCACTGCACCCCCTGCCGCTGGCCTGTCATCACCGCGTCGCCATACATGAGCCAACCATTTTCGATGTGCATCCGCGGTCCCCCCTCCTTGGTGACGGACGACCTCATGTATCCGATCTCGTCAATCGTCTTGACACCGGGGCAGGAGGTTGAAATAGGCTGTCGTTGCGAGGCCCGATCGATCCAGTCCGATAGCGGCAGAGGCGGATTCCGAGATTGTGCCGTCCAAGCCGCCGCCTGCTCGGGGGTGGGACTGGTGGAGGCCTCCGTGCTCACAGGCAACAGATGCATGCGAGAACGAATTCGCTCCCCTAAACGATCCTGAAGCTGAGCATAGTACAAGCTCCACGGCTGTACGTGGCTGTTGGATTCCTCCCAATACCCGTTGCCTGCAAATTCCGCCCAGGAGCCAAAGGCCCAGTTACAGGCGGTCGGCGGCGAGTAGCAGTCAATCCTCGCGGCCGAGCATTGCCATAGGACGCTGTTGGCGGCATTCCAGCCGGCGCCCTGGGCATCTTGCGAGCGGTTGAACAGACTGAGAGCGTGGCCGTCGATGTTCACGATATCGAACAGCACGCCCGAGGCCCAACTGTCGATGCCGCCGCTGAAGCTGAAGGGCCTGCTCGACTCACATTGCACAAAGGCGTTCGGACCGGCTGCGCAAAAACCGACGGCGAAATCATGATAGCCATGTTCCGAGTACAGACGCTGGAAGAGGGTCTGCTGCCCCATCGTCCAGAAGGTATTGCGCCGTTGACCGCCGATTTCGGATATCGGCGACAATGATTTGCAGTCTTCCACGGTGACACGCTTGGCGGTCTCCAGAACAGCGACCGCGGACCCGGCAAAATGCTCGAATACGATCTGTCGCACCCAGGCGTCACTCACGTTTTCCAGGGTCACAGCCATCCAGCGGTGGGCCTCGTCCTTGGGATTGTCCTCATCACAGGTCGATCGGCAGCGGAGATTCTCAATCCCCACCTGCTTAATGCGCCCCGGCCACCGATAAGCTGCAACGCGGCCTCCTCCATAAGCCGCATCCAGAGCCGTGGTCAATGGAGCGTCCAGAGTGATTCGATCACCCTCGACGGACACAATCGTCCGATCCCAGTAGAGATCGCGGCTTCCGGGCTTCCAGCCGAGATACGTGATGCCGCCGCCGAAGTGGTCCGCGCCAAGCGTCTGAATCCATTCCTTCGTGCTGGGTCGATGTATCAGGACCTGGTCCCCCGGACGGAACGAATGAGATGCATCCACCCGTACAGTGCTGGCATTGACCGGCACAAACGTGTCAGTGACCTGCACCGGCGCCCCTGTCTTCCTGTCATCTTTGCCCTTGATGCAGATGAGCGTGTCACGAGACTGCCCTGTGCCGAGCAGCACCGTGCCCTCCTGCCCCATGCCGCTGCCTCGCAACACAACACCGCCGACGGCAATCGTCAGGCTCCCAGAGACGCTGTACGTACCTTTGTCCAGCAGCACGGCCCCGCGTATGCCGTTGGCATCCGCCGGCAGCGACGCCACGTAGTCGAGGGCCTTTTGAATGCGCTGTGTGGCGTCGTCCGGGACTACAGGAACTACGACGCGGATTGGCACGTCTGAAATCGGCCGCTCCGCCGCCATGTAGCCGCAATAGGAGAAGTCCGAAACGCGATTGCCCCGTTCATCCGTCGAATACACCAGGCGCCGGTCGGGTCCTTGAGATACGGGGCGCTTCGTCTTGGGGTCCCAGGCCGCGTGGAGGTCCGCCAATCCAATCAGGCCGGCAAGGCAAGCCAGTATGAGCCACCCTCGATCGTGGTTGTTCTGCATCGCCCACCTATTTCAGCTTGTACCCCTGCGCCGAGAGGTAGTTGTTGATCTTGCCTTTGTACTTGCGAAAGATCGCGTGCTTTTCCTCCGAACTCCCGCCGTCCATGGCCAGCTCGCGCGCCTCCACCAGATACGCCATGGTCTGCTGCTTCTGTGCCTCCGTCAGATTCGGCGTCTGCGCCAGGTACGTGCGGTAGGTCACGGGAAGGACTCCATACGTCATACCATCCTTGACCTGGTCCACCTGTTGGCGAGTCAGTTCCGCCGAGAGCTTTGCGAGATAAGCCTCGTGCAGTCCTTTGACACGCGCATCCGCCTGTTCCCGGATGCTCTTGGCGAGAGTCTCAGCGACCGCTCCAATTTCCTTGTCTCGCTGAGTGTGAATCGCGTTCAGATCGCGATATTGCTGCACGATGATATCCCGGACCCTGGTCTTCTTGTCGGCATCGGTAATCTCCAGGGTCTTGACGATATTGTCCGCGCGTCCCGTGATGACGCGCGTGTAGGCCGGGTCCGGATCGGCCGCCGCCTCCTTCATCGGGCGGGACGTGGCCAGCGCGATGGCCCGGCCCTGATTGCCAACGGCACAGTAGAAATGATAGACCACGCCATCGTGCTTGAGGACCCACGGCTTGTGGGCAAACTCATCGTCCCAGGGCTCTGAAGGTTCAATCAGGTGAGGACCATCCCAGCGAGTCCAGTGAACGAGATCCCGAGAGGCGGCAAAGGTGTCGAAAGCCTTGGGCTTCCAAAAGGCACCGAAATAGAACATGACCCACAGGTCGCCCATGCGCACGATCTGCGGATCACCACTGATGACGCCGTGCGTCAACTCCGGCGGTCGCGGATTGACGACGACGGGACTATCCCCGTGACGTCGCCAGGTCCGCAGGTCCTGGGAGACCGCCATGCCGATGGTCTCATCGCCGCGCGGCGGACGAGCGTTGTAATACATGACAAACGGGGCCCCAAATGTGGCCGTTGCGTCGCGAAAGATGAAGCTCTTGAAGAGCGTGCCGGTCTCAAAAGGACGCGAGTCCTTGTCGTCCGGCCGAAGGATTGGGGCAGGCAGTTTCTCCCACTCGGTCACAGATGTCGGATCGAGGGTCGAAGCCATGCTGATACACAGTGGCGGCGTTTCATAGCCGGGGCTTGCCCCTCCCAAATAGGACATCCAGTAGCGTCCCTCGTGAGTTCCGAGTGTCCCCTCACCGCCCCACTGCGTATCGACGAGTGCGATGCCGCCGGCGGCGTTAGCTTTGTCCCAGGCATCCCCATCGCCGCGTGGCAGAATCGTGTCCCTGGTCTGCCAGTGCAGCAGGTCGTCGCTCGCAGCCAACTGTGTCGTATACCCCTGAGGCTCGTTCTCAAGCTGCACATACACCATGTACCAGCGGTCCCCGTGCCGGAAGACAGTCGGGCAATCCACCTTCTTTCCCTCGGGCGCCGGAATGACGATGCCGTACTTGTACGGCGTTCTCGCCTCCTCATAGATCGCCCGCATCTGTTCCGGCGGAATGTTGGACGCGCCGGTCGCGCAGAGGAGAGAACAGGTAACAAGAAGGGACCCGCAAGCGATTGAGTTCATCGACAAAGCTCCTGTGTTTCCGTAGCTTTCCGGCATATGCACATCATAATGTCCCCCCAATTCTCGTCAATGGGCCACAGGGTCATGCCTTCTGAGGACCCTTCGGTTGAGCTTCGCGCGTTGTCGTGCTATAACAATGAAAAAGGGGTACCGAATGAGAAGACTACTTGGTGTATGGTTGACGATTCTAGGGTTGGGGATGGGTTCCAACATCACAATAGCCGCCTCGGGGCGAGTTGCGATCCGTGTGGGCGGTGACGCCTCGGCCAGGGTCAAGTTCGGGGCCGAACGTCTGCACGAAGCCCTCCGGGGGGTGGGTTACGAACCGACAGTAACAGCCGAACGTGAATCGACCTCGCCGCTCATTACGGTGACGGTGGAACATCAGAGGGAACAAACCGAAGGTTTCCGCCTGTTGCGAGAGGGAGAAGGTCGTTATCGCGTGGCGGCTTTCGGGGAATCAGGAGCGCTCTACGGATGCCTGGAACTGTCTCGGCGTGTGACCGCCGCCGGGAAGCTGCCGGCCGAACTGGACGTGACGGATGGTCCTGCATTCCGGTTGCGCGGACCCTGTATCGCCATGCAGTTGACGTCGATTCTGCCAGGCCGAGACACGTACGAGTATCCGTACACGCCGGAGGATTTCCCGTTCTTTTATGACAAGGCGAGGTGGATCGAGTACCTGGATTTCCTCGTCGAGAACCGGTTCAACACGCTGTACCTGTGGAATGGGCATCCGTTTGCCTCTCTGGTGAGACTGGAGGAGTACCCCTACGCACTGGAGGTATCCGAAGAGGTGTACCAGCGCAACGTCCAGATGTACCGCTTCCTGACCACGGAGGCAGATAGGAGGGGCATCTGGGTGGTCCAGATGTTCTACAACATCTTCGTGTCCAAGCCCTTTGCCGAGCATCACGGGATCAAGACACAGCATAGTGCGCCGACGGAGTTGGTCTCGGACTACAACCGCAAATCCATTGCCAGGTTCATCGAAACATATCCGAACGTTGGGCTGCTGGTTTGCCTGGGAGAGGCCTTGGCCGGTCAGGCGAACCAGGAGCAGTGGATGAATGAGACGGTGATCGTTGGGGTGAAGGATGCGATGAGACGGCTCGGAATGACCGAAGAGCCGCCTATCGTGGTGCGGGCACACTCGGTGTCGGACGCGAAAGCCCTGATGGAATCGGCGCTGACGCACTACAAGAATCTCTACACCATGGCCAAGTACAATGGGGAGTCGCTGACTACCTACGAGCCTCGCGGCCAGGGACAGCAGGTGCACCTGGACCTGAGCCGATCAGGCTCCGCCCACGTGGTCAACGTCCACTTGCTGTCGAACCTGGAGCCGTTTCGATACGGCGCGACCGAGTTCATTCGCAAGAGCGTGCTTGCCTGCCGGGATCGGCTGGGCGCTCAGGGATTGCACTTGTATCCGCTGGCATACTGGGATTGGCCGAACACGCCGGACAACATAGACCCATATGAAAAGCAGTACAAGCGCGACTGGATCTGGTTTGAGGCGTGGGCGCGATACCTGTGGCAACCGGACTGCGACCCGAAGGCTGATCATCAGTACTGGGTCGAGCGGCTCACGCAGGTCTTCGGCAGTGGGCAGGCGGCGGAGCTGATTCTGTCGGCCTACAACGATTCCGGCAACTGCGCACCGATGCTGCTACGCAGATTCGGGATCACCGAGGGCAATCGTCAGACCTTCTCGCTGGGAATGTTTCTGGATCAATTGGTGAACCCGGGGCCGTATGGCCCGTTCAGCGGCTTGTGGGAATGGCAATCGCCGCCGGGGGAGCGGCTGCAGGAATACGCGAAGAAGCAATGGGCCGGCCAGAAGCATGAGGGTGAGACGCCGCCGTCTGTGATTGAGGATGCCTCGCGGTTTGCGGCACAGGCGGTCGATGCGATTGAGAAAGCGGCGCCACTGGTGACAAAGAACCGGGAAGAGTTTGAGCGGCTACGCAATGACGTGCATTGCATCGAGCTCGTGAGCCAGAATTACGAAGAGAAGGTCCGGGCAGCCATGCTGGTGTTACGTTACGGGTTCAGCGGCGACACGCAGGACATGCAGAATGCGGCGGCACATCTGGAGAAGAGTCTGGAGATTTACCGAACGCTGGCGCAACGCACGGCGGGAACCTACCGATACGCCAACACGCTCCAGACAGGACATCGACGGATTCCCATCCGGGGCTGGAAGGACGACAAGCCGTACTACTTCCACTGGCAGCAGATGTTGCCGCTCTATGATGAAGAACTGGCGCAGTTCAAGCAGCGAGTAGCCGACCTCGACAAGGAAGAGGCGAGGCGCTGATTGTTGGTCTACACCTACGCCGAGGCTGCATTCAACGTGACTTTCACACGGGCTGGGGTCTTGCGCCAATGGTTGGCCAACACGGAGCCGGAGATATTCATCCAAGGGCTGAAGATGGCCGCCGCCAGGCCGACGGTGGCCAGTTTGCCCATGCGGCCGGCCAGCCCCGAAGCCATGCCTCCATTTTGCAGGCCGACCTCGATGGCAATTGTCCTGCAGGAATTCTCGTCCATCCCGCACAGGTACGCCGCCCAGTACCCCAGGAGATAGCCGGTCATGTTGTGCACGGCCGCCGCGACGAAGAGCAACACACCAACCTTCAACAGATGGTCTCGTCCGGCGGCGGTGGTCACCGCCGTGAAGTAGATGATCCCGGCCATGGACAGGAGCGGCATGATGCTGTGGAGACGCTTGAGCCGGTCCCTTCGCAGCCAGTTGTAGATCAGTGCCGCAACGATGGGCAGCACGACCATGAGAATGATCTCCCTCATCATCTGCAGGAAGTTCACCTCAACCATTTCACTGGCCAGAATCTTCATCCAGAGCGGCGTCAGGACAGGGGCCAGCAACTGAGCCAGCGCCGTCAGAGTCACCGACAGAGCCAGATTGGCGCGGGCGAGGTACACCATGACATTTGAGGCCAACCCGCTGGAGCATGAGCCAATGAGGATGATGCCGGCGCCGATCTCCGGGGGAAATCCGCCGGCTTTGGCCAGGGAGAATCCAACCAAGGGCATGATCGTGAACTGAGAGGCGATCCCGATGATTACGGCCTTGGGCATCCGCACCACGCCCAGAAAGTCACGGATATTCATCTGGGTACCCATGCCGAACATCACCAACTGAATCACCAGGAGGATGAGTCTGCGGTCCCGCAGGTCGAGGCCGCCGACCTTTAGAAATGACTGGGGATAGATCATGGCCGCCACCACAGCGGCGATGATGCTGACTGTGAATCGATAGCCTCGCAAGGAAGGAACGCTGGTCAGGCCCGCCGCCAATAGTAGTGGGCACGCAACGGCTGACACTCGACATCCTGCGGGACAGTCAGTGACACAAAACACAACGAGCGAAAGAAGGCAGACTCCCGACAGAACCAGGCAGGCCCTGCAGATCACGCTTGTTGCGTTCTTCATCATCTGTCACACTCAAAGCACGCGGGCCAGATGCTCGACCGCCAGTCTCGGGCTCGCCAGAATCGGGATTGTGACACTCGCAGCAGGAAGTGTCTTGACTACGCGGGCCATCGAGGCTTGAGCCAGCACAATCACATCCACCTGATCGATCAGGTCCTTGAGGCCCGAAGCCACAATTCGGTCATGTGTGGCAACGTCTCCGGATATGACGGCCTGGAACGCACCTTCGCAGAGCCGCGATGTTACCTGGATGTCCTTGGCCTGGGCCCTGGCGTTGGATCGAATGAGGTCCGCCGTAGGGTTCAGGGTGGAGGCCAGGGTGGCGACCACTCCAATGCGTGGGCCCTTTCTTACAGCCACCTCCGCCATCGGCTCGTCCACGCGCATGACGGGGACATCCACGAGTTCACGGCCCAGTTCCGCGGCAGGGCCAATAGACGAACACGTGACCACGATGAAGTCCGTCCCGGCTTGCTCTGCGGACACGATGTGACCGATGACCCTTCGGGCCGTGGGCCTTGAGAGGCGATTGTCTCGGATGATGTCCTTGAGCAGGCTCTCATCCACCATGTGCACGACCTCGATGCCGGGCAGAAGTTCAGTGCATAGCTCCGTAAACACTGGGATCATCATTCCGGACGTGTGGATCAGGGTCAGCCTCTTCTTCATGCCTGAGATCCTCGATCTCTCTTTCGTATGGCCGTTTTGGCGGCCTGCACGATATCCGCCACACTCATGTGATAAAAGTCCAGTAGCGCGTCCGGCTCGCCCGAACGAGGGTAGGTATCGCGGAGCCCCACTCTGGCGATGGCCGCGGGACATTCCTCCACGCTCAGTTCCGCGATGGCGCTGCCAAGCCCGCCGATGATATTGTGGTCTTCGACTGTGACCGCCGCACCGGTCTCGTCGAGGATCTTCACGATGGCCTGCCTGTCGAGAGGCTTGAGCGTATGGACATCGACCACGAGCGGCCGGATGCCGCCTTGTCTCAAAACCTCGGCAGCCTGCAACGCCCGGTTGACGACGAATCCATTGGCGAACAAAACGATGTCACGGCCGTGGTCCAGAAGAACCCGGACCTTGCCCAGCTCAAACGGCACATCATCACAGTCCACGACCGGATCACGTCCACTGCCGATCCTCATGTAGGCCGGACCAGGAGTCCTGTAAATGGCGTGCGTCGCATGCCTCACCTGCGAGTCATCTGCAGGGACCACGACCGTGATGCCGGGGATCGTACGCATGATGCCCAAGTCCTCGAAGAACTGGTGGGTCACACCCTCTCGTTCGCCGGCGGAAATGCCTCCGTTGGCGCCGACCAGCTTGACGCTCAGGCCCGGATAAGCGACGAACGTGCGCACCTGCTCGCACGCACGCATCGTGATGAAACCTGCGTACGTGGCCACAAATGGGACCAGGCCGCAAGCTGCCATGCCGGCGGCGCACGCCACAGCGTTCTGTTCCGCTATCCCCACATCGAAAAACCGGTCGGGATGCTTCTCTGCGAAAGCCTTGCCCTTGATCACCAACACCGAATCGGCACACACCAGTGCTGCCCTGGGGTCCTGCTCTGCGATTTCCGTCAGCGTCTCTATGAACGCAACTCGCGTGTTCCCCAACTGCGTCATGAACAAGGGCCCCCCAGAACGCGCATCGCCTCGCGATATTCCTCCACCGTGGGCACCCGCTTGTGCCAGGAGTTGTCTCCTATCATGAATGGGACCCCTTGTCCTTTGACAGTATGTGCCAGGATCAGAGAGGGTTGCTCCATGTTGGCTTTGGCGTTCTCAACAGCGTGGAGTATCTGGCCGAAATCGTGGCCGTCGATCTCCTGGCAGTGCCAGCCAAAGGCCTCCCATTTCGGCAGGATGGGATTGAGACCGCTCACCTGGTCCACCGGGCCGCCACTCTGAATGCCGTTGTTGTCCACGAACACGATCAGCCGTCCCACCTTGTACTTCTTGGCGGACATAGCCGCTTCCCAGACAATGCCTTCCTGGATCTCGCCATCGCCGGTCACCACGTAGGTGAAGTAGTCACAGCCTCCGACCCGGCCGGCCAGGATCATGCCCAGTCCGATGGCAATCCCGTTGCCCAGCGAGCCCGAGGTGAAGTCCACGCCAGGAGTCTTATTCATGTCCGGGTGTCCCTGGAGGTGGCAATCCAGCGAGCGCAGCCTCACCAAATCGGCATGAGGGAAGTACCCCTTTCGAGCAAGCGCTGCGTAGAGCGCGGGGCACCCGTGGCCCTTGGACAGGATGAATCGGTCCCGGTCCTTCTTATCCGGATAGGCTGGGTCAATGTTCATGGCGTGAAAGTACAGTGCGGTGACGATATCCGCCGCCGATAGAGCGGCGCCGGGATGCCCATCGCCGGCCTTGTGGATCATCGTCACGATGTCGATCCGAATCAGACGGGCGATGTCTTCGAGTCTGCGAATGGCCTCGTTCATCATAGGGTCAGCCTGAGTAGGTGCCTGTGAAATCATATCGCCCCGAAGGGACGTCAAACACCGCAAACGGCCCCTCGACCCTGACTCGCTCTATGCCGGGGACTTCTTCCACAGGTTTTCCACTCTCCAGAACAGGTGTCGCTTGGTCACTTGGCACAAAGACACGCGCGCGGGCGTTAGCCGGGATTCTGGCACTCAGCCTAAAGGCGTCGCCCTGCCGTTCCCAGCGACTCTCGATTGTCCCCTGCATGGACTGATAGGCAACTTGGGCGTATTTCAGTCCGCCCCCGGGGTTGGGCCGGATCAGGAATCGCTGGAAGGCGTTGACCTGCGGATCGAGCTCAATGCCGGCGACACAGCGGTAGAGCCACTCACTGACGGACCCGAGCGAGTAATGGTTGAACGAGTTCATCTGCGGATTGAAGAAGCCGTCCTCTTCGGTCCATCCGTTCCATCGCTCCCAGATCGTTGTCGCACCGTGGCGCACCGGGTAAAGCCACGACGGATAGTCCTCGTTGAGCAACAGGCGCCAGGCCACATCCGGTCGCCCCAGGGCTGTCAAGGTGGGATTCAGATGGCTGATGCCGATGAATCCCGTGCTCAGGTGCCAGCCCAAGCTCTTGATGTTCTCCACCAGGCGCTCTGCGGCGAGCCGCCTTACGTCTGAAGGCAACAGGTCAAAGGCCAACGCGAGCAAGTAGGCGGTCTGTCTTTCGACCGCCAGCCGGCCATTGTCCCGCAAGAATTCCTTTTGAAACGCTGCACGCACACGCTCGAACATGGCGCGAAAACGACCCGCATCATCGCTGCGTCCGACTTCCTGTGCCATGCGGGACAGTTTCGCGGCATCGTCGGCCCAGTAGGCCGTGGCCAGTAGAGTCTTCATCGGAGACTGTGTGCGAAAAGTCGTGTCGGAGGGAATGCACAGCCAGTCCCCGTAGTTGTTGCCCAGCTCGTTTCTGCGCACGCCGTCCGGGTTGGTTCGCTCGACGTAGTCCAGCCACGCAACCATGGCATTGTAGTGCCGCTCGATGATTCGCCGGTCGTCGTACACGCGCCAGACCGTCCAGGGGACGATCACACCTGCATCGGCCCAACCGGCTGCTCCGCTGAGACCGTCCAGACCCACGAAGTTCTCATCTTCCCGCAGACGTGGGGCCGTATCCGGAAAGACGCCGTCGGGCGTCTGGGCCTCCTCCACATCGGTCATCCACTTGGTGAAAAACGCGGCCACATCCATGTTGTAGGTGGCCGTGCGCAAGAACACCTGTGCATCGCCCATCCAGCCCAGACGCTCGTCGCGCTGCGGACAATCGGTGGGCACGCTGAGGAAGTTGCCCCTCTGACTCCAGAGCGCATTGCGCCACAATCGATTGATCCCTGGGTGGGAGCACTCGAACCACCCCGCCGCGGGCGTGGCCGAGTGAACGACACAGCCCGTGACGGCGCCTTCCCCGGGCACACCGGGCAGCCCACTCAGTTCAACGTATTGAAATCCATGAAATGTGAATCGCGGCTCCCATATCTCCTCACCCTCGCCGCGTAGCACGTACACATCGGTTGCCTTGGCCCTGCGCAGATTCTCTGTGTAAAGCGTACCATCGGGATTGAGCTGCTCCCCGTGGCGCAGCGTCACCCTCGTACCCGTGGGCCCCTTGACGCGCAGACGCACCCAGCCGCTGATGTTCTGCCCGAGATCATAGATGAAGACGCCCGGCCTGATCTCGTTCCTGGAGACA
>Ga0316622_100002623_pt1 | contig 12526 bp, 9 predicted proteins | sample OWC_Aug_OW2_C1_D_FD_207646 | JGI IMG/M metagenome (GOLD analysis project Ga0316622, IMG submission 207646) | Wetland soil microbial communities from Old Woman Creek delta, Ohio, United States - OWC_Aug_OW2_C1_D5_C | ecosystem: Environmental > Terrestrial > Soil > Wetlands | place: USA: Ohio... | reverse complement strand
CTCGTGCACGTCTTTCCCGTCGTCTCCCCGGGCGCCACCCTGCGCCTCGATACGACCGGGGCCGTCGTCCGCCCGCGCCCGGCGCCCGAGGGCGACCTCGTGGCCGGCGCCAACCGGCGCCGCTTCGCGGTCCAGGGCTTCGCGGACGCCTCTTCTCCCGGGGGCGGGGTGACCCTCGTCTCCCTGGACGCCTTTCTCCTCCGCAGCGATCTCGAGCCCCTCACGTTCGAGGCGCTCGGGAACGACCAGAACTTCAAGGAGGTCACCAGGGACCAGGGGGGTGCGACGGAGTTCCGTTTCCGTTATTCCCTGCGGGCCCACTCCGGCGATCACGATGGGGCGGAAGCGTTCGCCTGGAGCCGGTCGGTCACGATGCCGATCGAGGCGCGGCGGGGCCGCTTCTCTCGCGCCCCCGCGCCAGGGCCGAACGTGGACCCCGCCCGCGCCATCGCTCTCGCCCTCAAGTCACCGGACGACCCGTCCCGCCGCGGCGTCGTCCTGCGCGTCCGGGAGACGGCGGGTCGTCGCGGCCCCCTGACGATCCTCGTCCCGCGATGGCGTCGGGCCGTGCGCCTCGACCTGCTCGAGCGCGAGCAGGGCGAGCTGCCGATCGTCGACGGGACGCTGCGGCTCGACCTTCCCGCCCACGGACTCGCCGCCGTGCGCCTGGAGTGAGGTCCCGCGGCCGCGCGACGAGCGCGACCGCTATCCGCCCCAGGGCTCCTTCGGTTCGTCCTGCGCCGATCGCGCCGGAGGTGCGGCGTCCTCGCCGAGCAGGAGCCGACGCAGGCGCCGCAGGTCGTTCAGCAGGTGTCGGCTCGAGCCGAGGTACGTCTCGAGCCGCTCGAGCTTCCACGCGACAAGCTGGAGAGCCTCCACTTGCCGGCTCGCCCCGCTGGTCCGGGCCTGCTCGATGTCCTGGGCGACCTCGTCGCGGGTCTGTCGCACCGCCTCCAGAAGGAGACCGACGTACTCGTGTGCGGCCTCGACGTTGTCGAAGGGAGTCTCGGGCATCCGCGCCTCCCGGCTGCCGGCGCCGAGTGGACGGGCCTATTCTGCCCCAACCAGCGCCGCGCCGCCGGACGAACCTGCTCCCGCGCCTCGAAGGTCCGGAGGACAGCTACGGCGTGGCCACCACCGAGTAGGTTTTGCACTGGTCGTCGTGGAGCGCCTTGCCGTCCGCGTCGATGTCGCGCAGGCAGTTGTGCGCCGTCCACTTGCCCGCGGCGTAGACGTACTCCCCGCGGCAGTTCCCTCCCGTCGTCCCGGCCAGGTCGATCTTCCCGTTGCCGTCGTAATCCATCATGAAGTAGACCTTGTCCCCGTCGGGATCCGAGCTGAGGCACATGTTGAACCGGACGCTGAGGGGGGCGGTGCCGCTGATCGTGCCTCGAACCGCGTCCGGCGTCGACTTGAAGACGGCCTCCGGGGGCCGGTTGGCCTCCGGGGACGGCGACGGCGATGGCCCCGGGTGGACGGTGACCGGCGTGGAGCAGCGGGCGCTCTGGGTCGCGGTGGCGACGGTGAACGAGGTCGTGTAGGAGCCGGCCGTGGCGTACGTGTGGGGAGCGTCCGGGTTCGTCCCGCTCGCACCGTCGCCGTAGCTCACCGCGACGCTGAAGGGCCCCTCCCCCCCCGAAACCCCGAGGAGGAAGGAAACCGCGAGCGGCGCCGGCCCGCTCGAGGGCCGCGCCTCGCAGGTGGCGCTCAGGGCCGGGGCCGTCACCGTCTCCTCCTCCTGGCAGGCCAGCCCCGCGACCACCACGATCCCCGCCAGGACGCCGGCGACTCGCGAATGACGGCCCATGTCCCCCTCCCCCTCTCCGGGAATGATACGCGCTTGACGCCCGGTGGAGGGCACGGCTATCGTCCGACCGCTTGCCCCGCGGCGCGTCGCCGAGCGGGGCCGACAGGAGATCTGGCATGCCCGAGGTCAACGTCGCGCTCGTCGGCTACGCGTTCATGGGCCGTGCCCACAGCAACGCCTGGCGCCAGGTGTCGCGCTTCTTCTCGCCGACCCTGACGCCGCGCCTCAAGGTCATCTGCGGCCGAGACCGGGCGAACGTGAAGAGGGCCGCCTCGCAGCTCGGGTGGGACGAGTGGGCCACCGACTGGCGCGAGGTCGTGAGCCGCCCGGACGTCGACGTCGTGGACGTGTCGACTCCCGGCGACAGCCACGCCGAGATCGCGATCGCGGCGGCGAAGGCGGGCAAGGCGATCCTGTGCGAGAAGCCGCTCGCCAACGACGTCCGCGAGGCGAAGGCGATGCTGAAGGCCGTCCGGAAGGCCGGCGTCACCCACATGATCTGCCACAACTACCGCCGGGCCCCGGCGGTGATGCTGGCCCGCGAGCTCGTGGCCTCGGGAAAGCTCGGCCGCATCTACCACTACCGCGGGACGTACCTCCAGGACTGGCCGGTGGACCCCCAGCTGCCGCTCTACTGGCGCTTCCGGAAGGAGAAGTCGGGCTCGGGCTCGCTCGGCGACATCCTCTCCCACTCGCTCGACCTCGGCCGCTTCGTCCTCGGCAGCGAGGTGACGGAGGTGGCAGGCGCCCTCGAGACGTTCGTCAAGCAGCGGCCACTGCCCGAGGACCCGAAGAGGAAGGGCCGGGTCACCGTGGACGACGCGGCGCTCTCCCTCGTGCGCTTCGCGAACGGGGCAGTGGGCTCGATCGAGGGGACGCGCTTCGCCACGGGGCGGAAGAACTACAACCGCTTCGAGGTCAACGGCAGCCGGGGCAGCGTCGCCTTCAACATGGAGCGGATGAACGAGCTCGAGTACTACTCGCGGGACGACGAGGCGAACGAGCAGGGCTTCCGCCTGATCCAGGCCACGGAGCCCTCGCACGCGTTCTTCGGGGCCTGGTGGCCCGCCGGCCACATCATCGGCTACGAGCACACGTTCATCCACACCGTCTACGACTTCCTGCAGGCGGTGGCCTCGGGCAAACGCGTCAAGCCGGACTTCGAGGACGGCGTTCGCAACCAGCTCGTCCTGGAGGCGATCGAGAAGTCGGCGCGGACGAGGCGCTGGGCGAAGGTCGCGCCGCTCTAAGGTTGGGTCAGGGCTCGATTCTGCTCCCTGATATGCTCGGGGGGGTGAGCGACCGCGACGTCCCGAGGAGCTTCGGCCGAGCCGAGCGACGAGGGATCCGCCGGCGCGGGCTCTTTCTCTTCCTGCTGGCCCTCCCCTGTCTCGCCGCGGCCCAGCTGTCCGGCGTCCTCTCCCCCAGCTACGAGGCCGTGGTCCTGCGCTACCAGTCCGGAGACCGGGACAGGGCCGTCTCGGACATGGCCGGCTGGCCGGAGGGCCGCCTTCGTGGCGAGATGGCGGCGCTCGGCGCCCTCCGGGAGAAAGCACGGAAGGCCCTCGACCCCGCCGCACTGATCCTGTGGCACCGGGTCCCGGTCAGGGCCGCCCTGATGCTCCACTCCGACTGCGCACTGCAGGCCCGCCACGTGGGTGTCTCCCCCCGGCTCCACGAGCGGGTGGCGACGGAGATCGCCGGGATGCTGCGGGACGACGGGGCCCATCGGGCCTTCGCCCGCCGGTGGTACGAGGCAATGGCGGGACTCGCCGTGAGCGAGAACCGGTGGGGCGAGGCCCTCGACTGGGCGGAGCAGGGCGTCCGCGACTTCCCGGTCTCCGCCGAGGCCCTCCTCGTCCTCGCCTCGATCGAGGAGACCTCCGCGGCGCTCGAGGCGAGCCGCATCTCCGAGGAGGCTTTCACGAACCCGGGCACGAGGGCGGCCCGCGTGGCCCAGGCCGAATCCCGCGAGGTCCGCGCGCGGATGGAGAGAGCCGGTCGCCGCCTGCGCTCCGCCTTGGTGGCCGACCCGTCCCTCACCGAGGCAAGCCTCAGGCTGGGCCGAGTGGCCTGGAGGCTGGGCCAGGCGGCCGAGGCCCGCTCGACGCTCGAGGAGGTCCTGACCCAGGCTCACGCGCCCGACGAGGCGTTCCTCGCGCACCTCTTCCTCGGGCGCGTGCACGAAGATGCCGGGCGGCTCGACGACGCCGCGCGGTCGTACGGGGCCGCCCTCGCGCTGGAGAGCCACGCGCAGTCCGCCCGGCTGGCCCTCAGCCACCTCCGCCTGCGAAGGGGCGACCCGGCGACGGCCCGCGCGGAGGCGGAGAGGGCGCTGCGCCCCGCCGGGGCCCGGCTCCGGCCGGACCCCTTCTGGCTCTACCCCTGGGGGCCCGCGAACGGGGTGCTCGACCGGCTCGAGGCCTTGCGCCGGGAGGTGTCGCCGTGACGGCCCTCGCCGGCGCTTTCCTTGTGGCCGCGACCGCCCAGGCGTCACCGCCCACGTTCACGGTCGACGTCGAGGCCGTCTACGTGGACGTCTTCGTGACCGAGGCCAACCGCCCCGTGGCCGGCCTGAGCGAGTCCGACTTCGAGCTCCGGGACAACGGCGCGCGCCAGCATGTGGAGCTCGTCGCCGTCGAGTCGCTCCCCCTCACCACGTTCCTGGTCCTCGACGCGAGCGGCAGCGTGGGGGGCGTGAAGCTCGTCCAGCTCCAGGCGGCGGCACGGGCGCTGCTCGCCGGCCTGCGGCCCGGCGACGAGGCCTCGCTCGTGACCTTCGATCAGGAGATCAGCGTGCGAGTGCCGCCGACGAGGGACCGTGCGTGGCTGGAAGGCGGGGTGGCCGCAATCCGCCCCGGCGGCGCCACGGCTCTCCTCGACTCCCTCTACGCCGGCACGATGCTCGCGTCGGACCGCGGACGCTCTCTCCTCGTCGTCTTCACCGACGGCGAGGACAACCTGAGCTGGCTCGACGCCACGCAGGTGCGGCGCGTCCTCCTCGAATCGAACGTGCTCGTGCAGGCGGTGGGCGTCGTGCCGGCGACGGAGCCGGGCCGCTCCCCGGGCCGGCTGCCCGCCGAGGCCTCCCACGTGCGGGTCCTGCGGCACCTCGCCGAGACGACGGGCGGGCGCTTCTGGGCCGCGGCCTCGCCGGAGAAGCTCGCCGACGCCTTCCTCGCCATCCTCGAGTCGATGAGGACCCGCTACGTCCTGCGCTTTGCGCCCGAGCGCGTGAAGCGGGAGGGCCTCCACGAGCTGCAGGTGAAACTCGTCCACCGCAAGGGCAAGGTCCACTGCCGCAAGGCCTACTTCGTCGGCGGCCGCCGGCCCTAGCCGCCCGCGGCCGGGCCCGGGCGCCCCTTCACGACCAGGGTGCTGAACGAGTCGGCGGGCAGGGTCGGCGCGACCACGCTGTCGCCGACCCGGATGCGAACCGGCAGCGGCTCGGCGAGATCGTTCTGGATCACGACGACGGTGCTCCCGTCGGGGTTGGCGAACGCGAGCTGGTTCTCGTAGCCCGACCAGCTGACGGCCTCGAGGCGCCGCGCGCCGGGGCGCACGAAGGCGCTCAGGTGCTTCATCAGGTAGTACTCGTGCGTGTACGCGAACGTCCCGGCCTCGGGGTCCACCGTGACGAACGAGTTCTGCGCCCACCCCCACCGGCTGACCCCGCCCTTCTTCAGCGAGATGTTCCAGTAGAGGTAGGCACTGGCCCCGCTCCGCAGGTAGTGCTTCATCAGCGTCCAGGCGTAGCGGCAGTAGCGCCAGTCGTTCTTTCCGTCGCCGCACTCCTGCTCGGTCTGGTAGAGCGGCAGGTCCGGGTAGCGGCGGTGGATGCCGGCGATCGCGCCCTTGCCCGCCCACTGGAAGCCGACGCCCTTCACGTGGGGGGCGACGGCGGGGTCCTGGAGGCTCACGTCGACGAGCTTCTCGTTCGCGCGCTCCATCGTGCCGAAGAAGACCGCGACGCCGCGCTTCGCCATCTCGCGCCCGAGGTGCTCGATGAACCGCGCGAGACCCTCGGCGGTCCAGCAGCAGCTCGGGAACACCTGTGCGGAGTTGAACTCGTTCTGCGGCATCACCATGCCGATCTCGATGCCCTGCTTGCGGTACTCCTCCACGAAGCGCCCGAAGTAGGAGGCGTAGGCGCTGAGGTAGCGCTCCTCCAGCACGAACATGTCGGTGCCTTCCCGGCCGACCTGGTCGGGCCGCAGGCCGTTCTCGACGCCCTTCTGGTGAGGCCCCGGCATCGCCATCGCGTAGTGCCGGTTCCTCTTCATCCAAGTGGGCGGGCTCCACGGCGACGCCCACAGCTTGAGCCCGGGCTGGTGCGTGCGGGCCTCCTTGATGAAGGGGATGAGCGTCTCGAGGTCGTTGGCGATCGTGAAGTGCTCGAGCGCGAAGTCGCCGTCCACCTCGTCGTACGAGTACCAGTCGCGCGAGAAGTCGTTCGCGCCGACCGGCATCCGGCACAGCGTGAAGCCGGCGCCGACCCCGGGCGCGAACAGCTCGCGCAGCACCGATCCCCGGTCCGCGAGGGAGAGCGCCGAGAGCGACGTCCAGCCGAGCTCGTTGAAGCAGGCGCCGAAGCCCTCGATCGCCTGGAGCGGCGTGTCGGTCTGCACGAACACGTCGGCACCGCCGCCGGGCTCCGCGGCCAGCTCGCGCTTCTGCCAGGGGGACGCGGCCGTCGTGACGTACCAGTCGACCCCAGCGCCCGGCGTCGCCGCCTTCGCGGGGCGCGGCACGAAGCCGGGCGCCACGAGCAGCGCAGCGGCGCCCTTCAGGACGGCCCGCCGGCTCGTGAAGGGGTCAGATCTTGAATCGATGCATGAATCGAATTGCCGGCTTCTCGGGAGACGATTCCGGGAGCTCATGAGCAGGTTCAAGATCTGACCCCTTTACATCTTCGGCTGGCGGGGCTGGAGCTCCCTCACCCAGACGTTGCGGAAGCGGACGGGGTGGTTGTGGTCCTGGAGGCCGATCGGCAGCATCTCCGGGTGTGCGGAGTAGGGCGTCCGCACCTTGTTCGTGGCGGGGCCGATGAACTCCATCGCGTGCTGGACGAGGACGCCGTTGTGGAAGACGGTGACGCGGGCGGCTTTCAGCAGCTTGCCCGCGGCGTCGAAGCGCGGCGCCTCGAAGACGATGTCGTAGGCCTGCCACTGGCCCGGCTTGCGGCAGGCGTTGACGAGCGGCGGGTACTGGCCGTAGAGCGAGCCCGCCTGCCCGTCCGGGTAGGTCTTGTTGCCGTAGTTGTCGAGGACCTGGATCTCGTAGCGCCCGCCCCCGAAGAAGACGCCGCTGTTGCCGCGGTCCTGGCTCTCGCCCTTCGCGGGGTCGGGCGCCATCCACTCGATGTGGAGCTGGACGTCGCCGAAGGCCGCCTTCGTCTCGATGCCACCGGTCTTCGGGACGACCTCGAAGTGCCCGTTCTCGACCTTCCACAGGGCGGCGCCGCCGCCCTTCTGGCTCTTCCAGGCGGACAGGTCCTGCCCGTCGAACAGGACGATCGCGTCCGCGGGCGGCTTCCCCGGCGTCTCGGGCGGCACGCCGGCCCCCGGGTCGACGACCGTCGGCTGCGGTCGGTTGAGGTCGTGCTGCGCCCAGCCCTCCGGGTCTTTCGGGGCCTGGGCGAGGACGGGGCTCGCGGCGAGGAGAAGGATGGCGGCGGCTCTCATGGTCGGACCTCCTGGCCGCCGTTTATACCACCGGGCTGATATCCTCCGCTCGCGGATGGCCGTCCACGCCGCCGCGCGGGAGACGAGCACGATGACCCGGACAGTCCGCTCCTTGTCGCTGCTGCCCTTCCTCCTCGGCCTCGGCGCCCCGGCGGCGCCGGCCGCCGAGCGCTTCGACGTCGTCGTCTACGGTGGGAACGCGGCCGGCGTGGTAGCGGCCGTGCAGGCCCGCCGCCTGGGGCGCACCGTGGTGCTCCTCGAGCCAAGGCGGCACCTCGGGGGCCTCACCTCGGGCGGCCTCGGCAACACCGACATCGGCAACAAGGGCGCGGTTGGGGGCCTCTCGCGCGGTTTCTACGAGCGCGTGGCCGCCCACTACGCGCGGCCCGAGGCGTGGGTCCACGAGACGCGGGACGAGTACGAGAAGCGCTCCGCGATCGGCAACCAGGGTCACGGGCGCCCCGACCCGGTCGCCGAACGCACGGGCGTCCCGACGATGTGGGTCTTCGAGCCCCGCGTGGCCGAGCGGATTCTCCGCACGATGGCCGAGGAAGCCGGGGTCGTGGTCCGCTACGGCGAGAGGCTCGACCTCGCCGGCGGCGTCTCGAAGAAGGCCGGGGGCATCGCTTCCGTCCGGATGGAGACCGGCAACGTCTACGAGGGCCGTGCCTTCATCGACGCGACCTACGAGGGGGACCTGATGGCGAAGGCCGGCGTCGCCTACCACGTCGGCCGCGAGGCGAACGCCGTCTACGGCGAGAACCTGAACGGCGTGCAGACGAAGAACGCGACGTACCACCAGTTCGCGGCGCGGATCGACCCCTACGTGGTGCCCGGCGACCCGAAGAGCGGCCTCCTGCCCGGGATCCACGACGGCGGACCGGGCGAGGAGGGATCCGGCGACCGTCGCGTCCAGGCCTACAACTTCCGCATGACGCTGACCGACGCCCCCGCCAACCGCCTGCCGATCCCACGGCCGGACGGCTACGACCCGAGGCGCTACGAGCTCCTGCGGCGCTACATCGACGCCGGCGTCTTCGACGCCATCGACCTCAACAGCCCGATGCCCAACCGGAAGACGGACGTCAACAACCACGGCGCCTTCTCGTCCGACCACATCGGCGGAAACTACGACTACCCGGACGCGGATCACGCCGCGCGCGAGAGGATCTTCCGCGACCACGCGTCCTACGTCAGGGGCTTCTGGTTCTTCCTCCAGAACGACGAGCGCCTGCCGGCCGCGGTCCGCAAGAAGGCCGGCCGCTGGGGCCTCTGCCGCGACGAGTTCGAGGAGACCGGCCACTGGCCGCACCAGCTCTACGTCCGCGAGGCCCGGCGCATGATCGCCGAGGTGGTGATGACCGAGCACCACTGCCGGGGAGAGAAGCGCGTCGAGGACCCCGTCGGCCTCGCCGCCTACGGCATGGACTCGCACAACGTCCAGCGCTACGTCCTCGACGGCGCCGCCCGCAACGAGGGCGACGTCCAGGTGGGCGTGGCCGGGCCCTATCCCGTCTCCTATCGGGCGATCGTGCCGCGGCGGGCCGAGGCCACGAACCTCCTCGTGCCGGTGGCGCTCTCGGCCAGCCACATCGCGTACGGCTCGATCCGGATGGAGCCCGTGTTCATGATCCTGGCGCAGTCGGCAGCGACCGCGGCATCCCTCGCCCTCGACGGCAACGGCGTCGTGCAGGACGTCCCGTACGCCCGCCTGCGCGAGCGGCTGCTCGCCGACGGCCAGTTCCTCGAGTGGAACACGAGCGGGCTAGACTCGCGGTGATGAGGCCATCAGGTCATCCCGAGGGACTCCGGCCCCGCCGGTCCCGAGGGATCCGCCGAGCGGCTGTCCTCGCCCTCGTCGCGGTCGCCTGCGCCGTGTCGCCGACGCGCCGCCAGGCGCCGCCTCCGACTCCCCCGCCGCCCCCCGCGGTTCTCGGGCTCGACGGCCAGCCGGACCTGCGGCCCGACGCCGCGTTCGTTGACGTGGTGCGGAAGGAGTGCGCAGCGTGCCACGCCGTGCCTTCGCCGGGGGACGCGCCCCGCGCGCTCTGGAAGCAGCGCCTCCAGGACATGAAGCGCTTCAGCCTCACGCGCATCGGCCTGGCGCCGGAGGCCGAGAGCGCCCTCGCCCAGCTCGATCTCGAGCCTTTTGTCGCCTACTTCGAGGCCCGGGCGCCGGAGACGCTGCCCTCCCCCGAGCCCTGGCCCGTCCCGGAGGCCGGCCGCTTCGTGCGGCGCCTCCTGAGCCCGCCCCGCGCGGCGCCGGTGCCCATCGTGGCGAGCACGCGGCTGTTCGACCTCGACGGCGACGGGAGGAAGGAGATCGTGGTCTGCGACCTGGGCCACGGCCTCGTCCTGCTCGGCGATCCTCTCCGATGGCCCGGGGAGCTGCGGGAGATCGCGAAGGTCCCGAACCCCGCCCGCGCCGCGGCGGTGGACCTCGACGCCGATGGGCGGCAGGACTTGCTGGTCGCCGACGTCGGCTACTTCCTGCCCGAGGACCACGAGAAGGGCACGGTCGTGTGGCTGCGTCAGGCCGCGCCCGGCCGCTTCGAGAAGCACGTTCTCCTCGAGAGAGTGCCGCGCGCGACGGACGTGGAGGCCGCCGACTTCGACGGCGACCGCGACCTCGACCTCGTGGTCGCCGCCTTCGGTCTCCACACCCGCGGCGGCATCCTGCTCCTCGAGAACCGCACGACCGACTGGAAGGCGCCGCGGTTCGAGCCGACGATCGTGGACGCGCGGGCGGGTGCGATCGACACGATCCCGGCGGACCTCGACGGGGACGGACGGATGGACTTCGTCGCCCTCCTCGCTCAGCAGCACGAGACGGTCGTCGCCTTCCTCAACCGGGGAGCGGAGACGTTCGAGAAGCAGGCTGTGTTCGCCGCGCGGACGCCGGCCTGGGGCTCGACGGGCATCGACCTCGCCGACCTCGACGGGGACGGCGACCTCGACGTGCTGATGACCAACGGAGCGACGCTCGACGACGCCACGGTCAAGCCCTGGCACGGCGTGCGCTGGCTGGAGAACCGCGGCGGCTTCCCGTTCGAGGCGCACGACCTCGCCACGCTGCCGGGGGCGCACCGCGCCCGCGCGGCCGACCTCGACGGCGACGGCGACCTCGACGTCGCGGCGGCCGCGTTCCTGCCCGACCCCGAGCACACCCGGGGTGCCTTCGCCTCGCTCGTCTGGCTGGAGCGGCGGCCGGACGGCTCCTTCGCCCGGCACACGCTCCAGGCCGGTCAGCTCTCGCACGCGACCCTCGACGCCGGCGATCTCGACGGCGACGGCGACGTGGATCTCCTGACCGGCAACTTCGTCGGCTTCACCTTCGCCCGCATGGACCCCGGCTTCCGGGCCGAGGGCTGGGTGGAGCTGTGGGAGAACGGCGGCCCGCAGCCGCCGTTGTAGACTGGTCCGGTGATGCGACGTCGTTCTCTTCTCCTCATTCTCCTCACCCTCCCGTTGGCCGCGGCATTCGGCACCTCGCCGGCACCCCAGGCCCCGGCCCCCCCGGCAGGCACGATCCTCGGCCTCGACGGCCAGCCCGACCCGCTGCCCGACGCGGCCTTCGCCGAGACGATCAAGCAGCAGTGCTCGAAGTGCCACGTGCCGCCGCAGCCGCAGTTCGTGCCGCGCGGCATGTGGCGCCTCCGCATCCAGGAGATGGCGCAGCGGAGCCTCATGGGCACGGGGGTGACCCCGGGCGAGGAGAGCGTCCTCTGGCAGATGGACACCGCCCAGTTCGTGCGCTACTTCGAGGCGCGCTCCCCGGTGACGCTGCCGCTGCCGGAGCCGTGGCCCGAGGGCGGCGGCGGGCTGCGCTTCGAGCGGCAACTCTGGAACCCCCCGGGGACGACGAAGGTGCCCGTGATCGCGAACGTTCGCTTCTTCGACCTCGACGGCGACGGGAAGAAGGAGATTGTGGCCTGCGACATGGGCCACGGCCTCGTGATGCTCGGCGAGCCCCAGGCGAAGCCCGGCGAGCTTCGGGTGATCGCGAACATCCCCAACCCCGACCACGCCGAGATGGTCGACCTCGACAAGGACGGGAAGCAGGACCTCCTGATCGCCGACCTCGGCGATTTCATGCCGGGCGACCACGAGAAGGGCACCATCGTGTGGCTCCGGCAGACGGCCCCCCTCCAGTTCGAGGCGGTGACGCTCGTCCCGAGGATCGCCCGCACCGCCGACGTGCAGGCCGCCGACTTCGACGGGGACGGCGACCTCGACCTCGTGGCCGCCGCCTTCGGCTGGCACACCGTGGGCAGCACCTTCGTGTACGAGAACATCACCACCCAGTGGAAGCAGCCGAAGTTCGAGGGCTTCCCGGTGGACGCGCGACCCGGCGGGATCCACGTGCCGATCGTGGACCTCAACCGGGACAGGAAGCCCGACTTCGTGGCCCTCATCTCGCAGCAGTACGAGCATGTCGTGGCCTTCATCAACAGGGGGGCGGGCAGGGGCTTCCGGCCGGAGACGATCTTCCGCGCGATCGTGCCGGTGTGGGGCTCGTCGGGGATCGAGATGGTGGACATGGACCGGGACGGGGACCTCGACCTCCTGATGTCCAACGGCGACTCGCTCGACGACTTCACCGTGCGGCCCTTCCACGGCATCCGCTGGTTCGAGAACGAGGGTAGCTACCCCTGGAAGCAGCACGACCTCGCGATCATGCCCGGCGTCCACCGGGCGCAGGCCGCGGACATGGACGGGGACGGTGACCTCGACGTGGTCGCCGCGGCCTTCCTCCCGGATGTTGAGCACCCGGCGTTCCAGCTCCTCGGGCGACAGGGCAACCTCGCACCCTTCACCTCGCTGGGCTGGCTGGAGCAGACGAAGCCCGGGGTCTTCGTGCTCCATCCGCTCGAGCAGGGCAAGATCACCCACACCACGCTCGACCTGGGCGACTTCGACGGCGACGGGGACGTGGACCTCGTCACCGGGAACTTCGTGGGCTTCACGTTCACGAAGACCGACACGGGCTTCAAGGCCGACGTGTCCGTCGAGCTCTGGGTCAACCAGTCGAAGC